>Ga0066903_100004932_pt1 | contig 11437 bp, 8 predicted proteins | sample PanSoiMetaGPlot1_FD_67491 | JGI IMG/M metagenome (GOLD analysis project Ga0066903, IMG submission 67491) | Tropical forest soil microbial communities from Panama analyzed to predict greenhouse gas emissions - Panama Soil - Plot 1 (version 2) | ecosystem: Environmental > Terrestrial > Soil >...
CGGCGCCGATCTCGTGTGCGGCTATCGCGCGCAGCGCAGGGATACGCGCGTGAAGCGGTTGACCAGTTGGATTGCCAACTCTGTTCGCAGCCGTTTCACAAAAGACGGCGTGCGTGACACCGGGTGCACGCTTAAGGCGATGCGGCGCGAATGCGTCGGCGCGCTCGTCCCATTCAAGGGAATGCACCGTTTTATTCCCGCTCTGGTGAAGGGTGCAGGTTACCGGATCGTCGAAATTCCAGTTAGTCATCGGCCTCGTCGCTTCGGTCAAAGCAAATACGGCTTGGGGAACCGAGCCTTGCGCGCCACCACCGACATGTTCGGTGTACGTTGGTTGCTCTCCCGCCGACTGGACTACAAGATTCGCAAGTCGTAAGCGTTGCGCGCTGGTATCAAAACGCGCTTGTCAAGGCAGGCGCTGCCGCTAAGCTTGGCCTCCCGCACGGGGAATCCGCATGTCCTTGGCCAATTTACTTTCTGCCGAGCAAATCATCCCTGAAATGGAAGCGACAGAGCGCTGGGCGGCTATCGTCGAGTTGATCGATTTGCTCGTTGGGCTCGGCAAGATCAAACCCGCAGATCGCGACCCGATTCTTGCCGCGCTTAGGCAACGCGAGGAAACCATGAGCACAGGCATCGGGTTCGGCATCGCCATTCCACATTGTTCTTCCGACCGCCTCGACGAAGTGGTCGCAGCATTCGGACGATCCACCACCGGCATTGAGTTTGATGCGCTCGACAATGCTCCGGTGAAATTCGTCGTGCTTTTCATCGTCCCGAAAAATCAATTTCAGACGCATCTGCGCACGCTCGCGTCGATCGCAAAGTTTCTGAACGACCGCTCCGTGCGCGAGAGTCTTGCCGGCGCAAAATCGGCCGACGAAATTCTGTCGATCTTTCGCGATCGTTCGTAACTTGTAGCCGTCGACCTCTGGGCGACGCGGCGTGCGCGTGTTTCACACCTTAGCGTCGCGCTTCCCACAGGGAAGCGGCTACAGTTTTGCCTCATGGAAACGTTCCAGTTACTGCTTGCAAAAAAGCTTTCGAATGCTTTAAAAAACGCCGGTTTGCCGGAGAAGGGCGAATTGACGCCCGCAAGCGATCCGCGGTTCGGCGATTACCAGACGAATGCTGCTCTCATACTGGGAAAGGAGCGTGGCGAAAATCCGCGAGTCCTTGCGGAGAAAATCGTCGTGCAGTTTGATGCTGGCGATGTCTGCGAACCGCCGGTCGTAGCTGGCGCAGGCTTTATCAACTTCACACTGCGCTCCGGCGGAGTCGCAGAAAAGACACTGGACGTGCTGCGGGATGAGCGGCTCGGCATCGCTGAAACAGAATCGCCACGACGCATAGTGATTGATTTTGGCTCGCCCAATGTGGCCAAACCCATGCACGTCGGTCACATCCGCAGCACCCTGCTCGGCGACGCGCTGGCGCGCATCGCGCAGTTTCTCGGGCACGAAGTCATCCGCGACAATCACATTGGCGACTGGGGCACGCAGTTTGGAATGGTCATCTATGGTTGGAAAAACCTGCTGGATCACCGAGCACTGCAGCGCAATCCCCTGGCCGAGATTGTACGTATTTACAAGGAGACAAACGAGCGAGCGACCAAGGACCCGCAAGTTCGCGAAGCGTGCCGCCAAGAGTTGATAAAGCTCCAGGCTGGCGACAAGGAAAACCTCGACATCTGGAACGAATGCGTCGCCTTCTCAATGCAAGATTTCGAGCGCGTCTACAAATTGCTAGACGTCCGTTATGACATCCAATGCGGCGAAAGTTTTTACCACAATCGACTGGCCGGCGTCGTCGAACGCCTGGTCAAATCCGGCATTGCCGAGATCAGCGAGGGCGCGGTGGTGGTTTTCTTTCGAGACAATCCCGAGCTGGCGGATAAACCCCTGATCATCCGCAAGCGGGACGGCGGCTTCAATTACGCCACGACGGACCTCGCCACAGTCGATTATCGCGTCCACGATTTAAAAGCCGATGCGATTTGGTACGTAGTCGGTGCGCCGCAGATTTTGCATTTCAAGCAAATTTTCAATATCGCCCGGCGCGAAGGTTACATGGTTGACCTGCGTCACATTGTTTTTGGCAGCATTCTCGGGGAAGACCGCAAACTGATGAAGACGCGGTCCGGCGACAATGTGCCGTTGCGTGATCTTCTCGAGGAAGCTTGCAACCGCGCGCGCAGAATCATCGAGGAAAAAAATCCGAACCTGAGCGAGGACGAAAAGCTCGACATTGCCCAGAAGATCGGGATCGGTGCCGTGAAATATGCTGATCTCTCGCAGTACCGGATGACCGATTACATTTTTTCATGGGAAAAGATGCTGTCGCTGCAGGGGAATACCGCGCCGTATTTGCAGAACGCCTACGTGCGGATTCGTTCCATTTTTCGTAAAGCAGGTGAATCCGCGCCAAAGATCGAAAAGCTGCTTCTGGCTGATTCTGCCGAGAATAATCTGGCCAAACGTTTGTGTCAGTTTGCCGAAACCGTTCCGCAGGTGTTGAACGATTTTCGCCCAAACATTCTGGCAAATTATCTGTTCGAACTGGCGAATAGCTTCCACACATTTTACGAGGCCTGCCCGGTCTTGAAATCAGAGGAACCGGCGCGCAGTTCGCGGCTCGCTTTGTGCGATCTGACCGCGCGGGTCTTGGAGCACGGCCTCGATCTTCTGGGGATTAAGGTGCCGGAGAAAATGTAACGTGAAGCAGGCAATCTTGCCTGCTCGTTCCGGTGTTGGCTTGCGCCTAGCTTGGCTGCAGGCAGGATTGCCTGCGTCACGATGACTCCGCGCATTCCCACGTGCACCTACCGATTGCAATTCAATCGGTGGTTCACGTTTGCGCAGGCGCGCGAGATCGTGCCGTATCTCCACAAGCTGGGCGTGAGCGATGTATACGCGTCGCCCTATTTTCAGGCCAGCCCGGAGAGCCTGCACGGCTACGACATCACTGATCATAACAAGCTGAACGCGGCGATCGGGTCACGCGCGGACTACGACGCGTGGATTGCGCAACTGCACGCCCATGCGATGGGACAGCTCCTGGATTTTGTCCCGAATCATGTCGGCATCGGCGACTCGCGGAACCAGTGGTGGATGGACGTACTGGAAAACGGCCCCAGCTCCAGATATGCGCCGTATTTCGACATCGACTGGCAACCGCAGAAGTCTGACCTGCGCGACAAGGTTCTTCTGCCAATTCTGAGCGACCAATACGGCCGCGTCCTCGAGCGCGGCGAATTGCAGGTGCGCTTTGAAGAAGGAACGTTTAATTTGCTTTACGGCGAGCGAAGACTGCCGATCGCTCCGGGCACATATCGCTACGTTCTTGAAATTGCTTTACAAAATCTCGCCGAACACAAGGACGAAAATTTTTACGCGGAATTACAAAGCGTCCTGACCGCGCTCGAATACCTGCCCAAACGCACTGAAACAGATCCGAAGCGCATCGCGGAGCGCATTCGAGAAAAAGAAATCATCAAGCGACGCGTGGAGCGACTTTGCGCTGAAGCGCCACAAGTGCAGCAGGCAATCGAAAAAGCGCTGGCGCAGATCAACGGAAAGCCGGGCGACCCACACAGCTTCGACGTCTTGGATGCACTGTTAAACGCGCAATCGTATCGGCTGGCGTTTTGGCGCGTCGCGGCGGAAGAAATCAATTACCGCCGCTTTTTCGACGTAAATGCATTGGCGGCGATTCGGGTCGAATTAGCAAAGGTGTTCGACGCCGTTCACCGGGTTCTTCTGGATTTGGTGAGCAGTGGCGCGGTGACCGGCCTCCGCATCGATCATCCGGATGGTCTTTACTTGCCGGGCGAGTATTTCGAAAAACTTCAGCAGCGTTGCGCGAAAGCGCTAGGGATGCCGCTGTCTGAAGACGGTCGCGCCATCTACATGGTCGCAGAAAAAATTCTCACCGGCGCGGAGACGTTGCGCAAAGGCTGGCACCTGCACGGAACCACTGGTTACGATTTTGCGAATCAAGTCACGCAGTTGCTCATCGATCCGTCGGCCGAGGCGGCGATTACAAAAATCTTCCATCGTTTCATCGATCACTCGATGCCGTTTGGCCACCTGCTGTATGCAAAAAAACTGCAGGTGATGAAACTCGCGCTGGCGAACGACGTCGATGTTCTGGGCAACATGCTCGATCGGCTGTCGGAGCGAAGCCGCTGGTACCGCGATTTCACGCTTGAGGCGCTCTCGCGGACCGTGCGCGAAACCATCGCCTGCTTTCCTGTTTACCGAACCTATCTCGCGCCTGGTCAGCCGGTCAGCGATGAAGATTGTGAAATCGTCGAGCGCGCGATCAGCGGAGCCAAACGACGTAATCCAGCCATGGATGAATCGATCTTCAATTTTCTGCGTGAGGTGTTGCTCTTCCGTTTCCCAGCAGATCTCGACGCTGCCGGACGCGCAGCGCACACGCATTTCGTTTTGAAGTTTCAACAAACGACGGGCCCGGTAATGGCCAAGGGACTGGAAGATACTGTGTTTTACATTTACAATCGGCTGACAGCGCTCAACGAAGTAGGCGGCGAACCGCAGCAGTTTGGACTCAGCGTAGACACTTTTCACGAGCGTAATCTGGATCGGCAACCCAATTGGCCGGCGGCCTTGCTGGCCACGTCGACACATGACACAAAACGCAGCGAAGATGTGCGCGCGAGAATCGCGGCGATTTCGGAAATCCCCGAACTTTGGCGGCGTTCGTTGCAACGCTGGCACGCCGCAAACCGCCGTTGGAAACGGATGATCAACGACTTGGAAGCGCCAGACGCTAACGAAGAATACCTACTCTATCAAGCTCTGTTGGGGACATGGCCGACGCAGGCAAGCGGCGAACCGGAAGCCACGGCCACACCCGAATACATCGAGCGGATTCAGGCTTACATGGCCAAGGCGCTCCACGAAGCAAAGATCAATACGAGCTGGATCCAGCCAAACGAAGAATGGGATTCGGCAATGCAGGATTTCGTCGCGAAGATTTTGGACCCGTCGCAGCGAAACAAATTTGTGCCAATTTTCCTGCCGGTTGCGCAGGAGATTGCGCGTTTGGGGGGGATTAATTCGCTCACGCAAACGCTGCTCAAGCTGACCTCGCCTGGCGTGCCGGACATTTATCAGGGCAACGAAATTTGGGACTACAGCCTGGTCGACCCAGACAATCGGCGTCCCGTCGATTACAACCAGCGGCGCGCAATGCTCGAAACATTGGCGAGCGCGAAGCCTGAGGAGTTGATGCAAAGCTGGCCTGATGGCAGGATCAAATTGTTTCTGACTCAGCGAGTGCTGCAATTTCGCCGCAAACATGCAGATCTTTTCCAGCGCGGCGAATATTTGCCGCTCCGCGCGAGCGGAACCTTTGCAGAGTGTTGCGTCAGTTTTGCGCGGCGCCTGGTGAACAAATGGATTGTTGTAATCGCGCCGCGATTCTCTTCGCGCGTTGGTTTCCCATCGATTGGGGAGTTGTGGAAGGACGCGGCCATAGAATTTCCCGAAACACTTTCGCTCGAAAATGCGCACGACCTTTTCACTTGTAGCCCGGTTCCCCTCCAAGCTCGACAGCTAAAACTGGCTGACGCATTGTCGGTGCTGCCGTTTGCCGTGATCACGAACCTGTAACCGCTTTGCTGTGCGAAGCGCAGCGGGTGAAGAGCAGCTGCCCATCGCGGCGCTCAAAGGGCGACGGCAACAGGTTATGCGCTGTGTATGCCGTGAAAAAGTTCAATCATCCATTGCGCGAAATTGCTCAGATTCGTCAGCAAATCGGCGCCGAAACTCGCGAATGTAATTTGTGGCGATGCAAGAACCAGCATCACGCTTAGCAGCAATAGGTTCATCAAATAGATCACCACAAGCGAAAAAAATGTGCCTTGATCGCGCAGGTCGGTCTGATTTTTCGGAATCATCCAACATGTGAACGTGAAATGGAATGCCCACGTCGCGCCGATCGCAGCATAAAGTAATCGCCCATACGGCTGCATGTTTAGAAAAACGCTGAGCACGCCGTAGATGGCGATTGTCAGAATGCTGTAGATCGGAAAAAAATAAGGCGCCAGCGCGATCCAGAAATTCGCTTTGCTCGTCACGACGTGTCCGCCGTCGCGACCAACCCGAAACCGGCTCACGCGTCCGCCCATCAACCAAACCCACAGCGCGTGTGTAAGCTCATGTCCAAAAACATAAATCACGATTGGGCGCGGAAGACCGAAGAACGTGATCAGCCAAAGAATTGCGCCCAGTGAAGAGAACCAGAATTCTTCACCTGCCCAGAGCCGTTGGGTTACAGTGGCACGGGCAAAAGCAGTGAAAAATGTCTGAGTTAGAATTGCGCAAATCGGCAGCAGGAAAACCGCGAAGACAAATTTTACCCAGCGTGTTGGCACCAGCAGCGGCGCCGAAGCTGAAACAATTGTTCGCATCGGCGCGACGGAGCGGACGATCTTTTGGCCGCGGCGCACTTTGCGCTTGCCGCGATTAGCGTTCGATTTTCGCCTTAGTGCAGCCAAAGTTGCCTGCAGATTAGGCGGGTTTCAGAAGACGAAAGCAAGACCGAACCGCGAATTACGCAGGAGATACTTAAACTCTGGGGAACACAGTCCGCTGGGCTGTAGTTTTCGGCAGCTTGCCGGGATCCCACGCCGCGATTACGCGCGTCCCATGTAGGCCCCGGTGCGCGTGTCGATTTTGATTGTTTCGCCTTCCTTAATAAAAAGCGGAACGTTGATTGTCTTTCCAGTCTCCAGCTTTGCCGGCTTGGTGACGTTGCTAGCGGTATCACCTCGTACGCCTTCCGGTGATTCGACAACCTTCAGACTCACAGACGCAGGCAACTCAACCTGCACTGGTTTACCTTCTGCGTAGAGAACTTGCACGGAAAGATTTTCCACCAGGTAATCTTTCGCGTCGCCGATCAGGTTTTCCTGTAACGTGATGGTGTCGTATGTCTCGGGATCCATGAAGTGATAGCCGTTGCGGTCCTGGTAACTGAACTCGAGCTGTTTACGCTCGATCTCGACCAGCTCCACTTTGTCCGTCGACCCAAACCGGACATCAGCGCTCTTGCCGGTGTTGATGTAGCGGATGATCGCCTGGACAAACGCGCGTAAATTTCCCGGTGTGCGATGATGCACTTCGAGGACAATGGCAGGGTTGCCATTGTATTTTATGGCCATTCCTCTGCGAAGATCGTTGGCAGCAGGCATGGTTGAAGTCGTGATTCGTTAAAAAGTTAAATCGTTACAACGTTTAGCGCCAAAACGTTGAAAGCGGACGCGGAGTGTACACGCAGCCGCCCATTTTGCAATTGTAGGGCACGCACATCGCCTGCCCTGCGTGGGGAACCGAGGCGTTTGCTCTACAATACCTTGAGCCGCGTCAGGTCCTGCGAATCGACAATGCCCACCGGCACGTTGTTATCGTCGATCACTACGAGGTCGTCGATGCGATGCCGTTCCAACAGATTCAAAACTTCGACGGCGAGTTTGTCTTTGTGCACCGTGACTGGATTCAGAGTCATCAGGTCCGCCACGAGTCGTTCGCCGATCCGTGAATCGGATTGAAAATGCCGCACGAAATCGCCGTGCGTAAAGATGCCCGCCAATTGCTGATCAGCGTCAATGACCACTGCAGCACCGGCGCGCACGTTCGTCATGGCCTTCAGCACCTCGCGGATTGGAGCATTGGTAGAAACAATTGCCATCGCTTCGCGGGGTCGCATGATTTGATGCACGCGTATGAGCATGCTGCGGCCGATCATTCCGCCGGGATGAAACTTTGCGAAATCTTCCTTGTTGAAGCCGCGTGCCTCCAGCAACACCATTGCCAGCGCATCGCCCAGCCCCAGCATCACCGTTGTGCTTGAAGTCGGCGCCAGGTTCAAGGGGCACGCTTCCTGTTCGATATTTACATCGAGGAACAGATGAGCGTTTTGTGCAAGCACCGATTTCGAATCGCCGCACATGGCGATGATCTTCACCTGGAAGCGCGCAATGGCCGGTAGAATCCGGACAATTTCTTCCGTCTCACCGCTGGCGCTCAAGGCGAGCACCACGTCCCCGTCGGCAATCACGCCGAGATCACCGTGCAACGCATTTGAGGAATCGAGCACCACCGCAGGCGAACCGGTGCTGGTGAGAGTAGCCGCGATCTTCGCCCCGATGTGCCCGGATTTCCCCACGCCGACAACAACGACCTTGCCTCGCGCGTCCACCGTTTCCTTGATCACCTCAACTGCGCGCGAGAAATTTTCGTCCAGCCGCTCCCGGAGCCGCTTAAGCTCAAAAATTTCTATGTCCAGGACGCGTCCGGCCTTTTCAAGATAGTCCATCGAATGATATAATGTGGGCAGGCGTGGTGACGGGCAAGAATTTGCACGCCTCAAACGAAAGGAAAAGAAATGAGAACGTTCGCTATCGCAATCCTCGCTGCGCTGGTTACAATCGCTTCGTCGCAGGAATACAGGGCACCGATCGGTCCGCAAAAACCGGTGCGAGCAATGGCCACACCACCGCCGATGTTACAACGGCCCGCGGTTGAGGGAGTCGCTCCGCGGGCATTTCAACCGGGCGGTAACCCACTGCAGATGCTGAATCCGTGGGCGCCGCCCCGCTACGGCACCTGGGTGGAAAGCACGTCGTTCGATCCGAACCACCCGGGAAAATGGAACGGCATTAAACTCTTCGAAATCATCTTTTGATTTAAGCTTCGAAGCTGACGTCGCGTAGATCCGGAGCGTGACGATGGAAAACGTCGCCTTGGGCGCGTTCGGAAATCGGTGGCCACCGCTAACGCCACTTGGGCCAACTGTGGCCGGGAATCGCTAACCCGGCCACAGATGAACTATCGATTCCGGGATAGTTTTACGGCTCGTTGACAACTACTTTCGTCGCTGGCTTGCCCATCTCAAGCTGGGCGTTCACCTTCTGAATTTGCGCGGCCTGCTCTTTGAGCTGCGCTGTGAGAACTTCCATCCCTTTTTGTTGCTGGGCGACCGTTGACTTCAGCTCGGCAATGCTCGCTTGTTGTTCCTCGACTTTCTTGTGCTCTTTGAGGAACTCGTTGAGCATCATGTTCAAGATGGAAAAGTATCGCACGCTCTCCATTTGTCCCGATGCGCCCCGGACAGCCAGGTTCGGATCCACCTCGTTCACGTCCTCCGCGATCAGGCCGTAGTCCAGATTTTGGTGGTTCTTGTAGCGGAACGTGACTGGTTTGAGCCGGTAGAGCGTTTCGCTGTCTTTGCCCATGGGTCTGATGTCTTCCTTGAAGCGTCGGGCGGAACCGAGGCGACTAAGTTGATTGGTAACCGTGTCCACCAAAACAAAGTCGGGAGAAGCAGTTGGGTTGGTCGAGGCAATGCCGCCGATAAAGCAGGTTGCGCCTGGGGATACAGTCGTGAAGTTCGGGCAGATCTGAACGGTTTCGAACCCGCCTAACTGCAGCGCGGTGATGCTTGTGTCTGGGAAGGCCGCGCCGATGCTGATGAAGTGAAAGAGCGCGCCTCCGTCAAGGACGTCAATGCCGCCGGACGTCGAGTTGTCGCCGATGCGGATGGCGTTAGACTCACCCGCGGCACCGGCAGTTTGGTCCCCAATACAGATATTGTTAGTTTCGGTTCCAGTATAGTTGAGGCCCGCCCCCCAGCCGACGGCGGTATTTTCGTGGCCGCCGTTGAGGTCCTCCAAGGCCCTACGCCCCACGGCGGTGTTCTCGGTGCCTGTGGTGTTGTTTTCGAGCGCAAGTGAACCAACGGCCGTGTTGACCGCGCCGAGAGTGTTGGCCGCGAGCGCGTGATCACCTACGGCCACGTTCGCGCCGCCGGTATTGGCGTTGAGCGCGTTAAAGCCAACTGCGGTATTGTCGTTGCCAGCGACGTTGGCCACGAGCGCGCCGGAACCGACGGCGGTGTTTTCTGTGCCATCATTGTTATTGACGAGCGCCAACGCGCCAACTGCCGTGTTGTTGGTGGCAAGGCCGAGCGTGCTGAAGTCATTGGAACCGAGCGCCGCCGCCCCGACAGCGGTGTTTCCACCGGCATTAACGTTTAAGAATAGCGCGTCGACGCCAACTGCTGTGTTGATGACGGCAGTGTTGGCTCCGCTTGAGTCATTATTCTCGAGCGCCCCGGTACCCAGGGCGGTGTTTCCACCAGCATTTAGGTTCAGGTTGAGCGCGTTAACGCCAACTGCCGTGTTGAGGTTGGCAGAGCCCAATGTGCTCAAGTCATTGAACTGGAGCGCGCCGGAACCCACGGCGGTGTTTCCAAAGGCATTAACGTTCAGTTGGAGCGTGTTAAAGCCAACTGCCGTGTTGTTGCTGGCAATGCCCAATGTGCTCAAATCATTATTCTGGAGCGCGAACGACCCGACGGCGGTGTTTTGAGCGGCATTAACGTTCTCCTCGAGCGCGTCATAGCCAACTGCCGTGTTGTTGTTGGCAATGCCGATGCCGAATACGATATTGTCATTATTCTCGAGGGCCTCGGAACCCACAGCCGTGTTAAAAAACCCATCAACGTTACCGGCGAGCGCGTTAAAGCCAACTGCTGCGTTGTCGGTGGCAACTCCAATTGCCAAGAGGTCATTACTCGTGAGCGCGCCGGAACCGACGGCGGTGTTGAAGAAGGCATTAACGTTATCCCACAATGCAAAAGAGCCAACTGCCGTGTTGTTGTTGGCAAGGCCAAGCCCGGAGACGTCATTTTGCATGAGCGCTTCATCACCAACGGCAGTGTTACCAAAGCCGACGAGATTTTGGAATAGCGCGAACGCTCCATTGGCCGTGTTTCCAAAGGCACCGAGGTTGATTAACAGTGCTCCCGCGCCAGTGGCAGTATTTTCATCCCCGGTGTTGATGGCCAGCGCTCCAGCGCCAACGCCGGTGTTCCAGAAGCTGCCACCGCTAAAAAACAGCGCTTCCCAACCAATTGCTGTGCTTCCAAGACCGGTAAGCGCGAAGCCGTCAAGAGCGTGGCACCCTTCCGCTGTCGTGAAATTGGGATAACATCCGTCCGGGTTCCCCGGTATCTCCGGAGGTAGATTTGATGCTTGCATTGGTGGTAAAAACGCAAAGCAGGCGATTACCAGCAGGATGAAAAACGAACGGCACGGCGATGCCACGTGGTTTATCGCATTTCTGAGGTTTGCGTTAGAGGACAGGACTATTTCGAGGATGATCGTTTTCATAGTGTGCGGATTTTTGTCCGGTTTCGCCTTTCTTGAAAATACGCAGAATTGCGTACGAATAGTCTTGCGCGATGCTGAAACTCTCTATTAAACAGAGCAACAAATGGATTCCGTGTCGGAGTATGATCAGTGCTGCATCAACGCTTTAGCGTCGCTCGAGCTAACGCCCCGTGAAGCCGAGGTTCTCTTGTGGATCTCGCGTGGCAAAAGCAACCACGATATTGGCGTCATTCT
>Ga0066903_100004933_pt1 | contig 11437 bp, 6 predicted proteins | sample PanSoiMetaGPlot1_FD_67491 | JGI IMG/M metagenome (GOLD analysis project Ga0066903, IMG submission 67491) | Tropical forest soil microbial communities from Panama analyzed to predict greenhouse gas emissions - Panama Soil - Plot 1 (version 2) | ecosystem: Environmental > Terrestrial > Soil >...
GGCTCCCCTCTCTCGACCTACAGCTACACCGCGAAGTTCGATGGCAGACCGTATCCGATTCCGAACTGGGGCGCGGCATCGGTGACACTGAAGCGCGTGGACGCGAACTCGTTCGAACGGACACTCGACGGCCAGGAGGTCGGCAAGGAGACCGCCACCTGGACGCTGTCGCCCGATCGGCGGACGCTGACTGTGACCGCTACAGGCACGGAGGCGTCCGGAATCGCCTATACGAGCACGCAGGTGTACGAAAAGCAGTAGAGGAACAGCCTCATGCGGCGCTGGCTTCCGATCATCGGCGGGATCTCGCTGAACCTCGCGCTCGGTTCGCTCTACGCGTGGAGCGTGTTCGTCCTCCCACTCGAGCAGGAGTTCGGGTGGAACCGGGCGCAGACGTCGTGGGTGTACACGATTGCGATCGTCTGCTTCGCGGCGACGTTCATCGCGGCCGGGAAACTCCAGGACGCCAAGGGACCGCGCGTGTGCGCCTTCCTCGGCGCGCTGCTCGTGGGAGGCGGCTTCGCGCTGTCGAGCCTCACGCGATCGGTCGAGTTTCTCTATCTCGCCTTCGGCGCCATCGTCGGAATCGGCAACGGGTTCGGGTACTCGGCGCCGACGCCCGTCGCCTCGAAGTGGTTCCCAGACAAGCGCGGCCTCGCCGTCGGACTGATGGTGGGCGGCTACGGCGCCGGCTCCGCCATCATCGGGCCGGTCGCCACGTCGCTCATCGCCCGATACGGATGGCGTGCGACGTTTCAGATGCTCGGCGCGGCCTTTTTCGTGATGGGACTGATCGGCACGGCCCTCCTGCAGAACCCTCCGGGAGACTTCAAGGCGCCGGCCGCGCCCGGCCAGAGCCCGTCGGCGCGTAAACCGGCGTCCGCGGACATCAGCACGCGCGACATGCTGCGCACGCCGACGTTCGCGGCGTTGTGGATTGCCTACTGTCTCGGCACGACGGCGGGACAGCTGATGATCAGCCAGCTGGTGCCATTCATGCGATCGGTGGGACTGACGGCCGCGGAGGCCGCGTTTGCCATCACGATCGCGGCGATCGGAAACGCGGGCGGGCGCATCCTGTCCGGTGCGTTGTCTGATTCCCTGGGGAGGCTGACCACGCTGAAGGTGATGATCGTCGGATCCCTGCTGGTCACTGCGGTGCTGGGCGTCGGCGTGAGGCAGGTGGTGCCGCTCTACGCCCTGGTCGCGGCCGGCTACTGGTGCTACGGGACGCAGCTGTCGGTCTTCGCGTCGACGACGGCGGACTTCTACGGCACGAGATATCTCGGGATGAATTACGGCGCGCTGTTCGCGGCATGGGGTGTCGCGGGCATCCTCGGGCCGTTCCTGGCCGCGCGCGTGTTTCAGATGACCGGGTCGTACTCGTACGCGTTCTACGGCGCGGCCGGCCTGGCGCTCGTGGCATTCGCGGCGATCGCCTTCGCCCGCAGGCCGACGGCAGCACCCGCGGCGGTGCCGAGCCCACTCTGATCGCTCCGCGCCGTTCGCGCGTTCGCGCCTGGCCCTGACGACACGACGAGCATGTTGACGAGGAATCGCTGGCCATCCGGCGCGACGGCAAAGGCGTGGTACGGCGCATACGGCAGGTTGATCTCGAAGAGCGGTTCGATCGCGCCGACTTCGATCTCGCCCTCGCGCACGGTGAGCGGCGCGGCCATCAGCTTTCGGTCGGGGCTCAGGTAGAAGATCTCGCGGCCGTCGTGGCGCCAGCGCGCCTGGCTGCCGCCGTCGGCCGACACCAGCCACTTCTGCCCGCCCTCAGGAAACCTGCTGACGTACACCTGCGAGCTGCCGGCTTCAGTCGAACTGAACGCCACCCACTTGCCGTCCGGAGAGAACGCCGCCCAGTTCTCCGCCGCGCGCGAATGCAGGAACGGATAGGGTTTGGCGCCGTCGGCCAGCGGCAGGACCCACACATCATTCCCCGTCACCTGATCGTTGCGCACGTACAGTACGTTCCGACCGTCCGGCGACCAGCTGACCGGCCAGACACCACCGGTATCGGTCAACGCCGTGCGCGGCATCCCGGTTCCATCCGACGCGGTTTCCAGCAGCTCGATCGACGTGCGGCTGAAGGCGTTCATCATCACGCGTCGCCCGTCCGGCGACCAGATCAGCCAGTTCTCATCGGCGGGCGACGAGGTGAAGCGCGTGCGCCGGCCATCGGCGACATCGATCATCCAGAGGTCGCGCGTGCCGATGGCGGTGTCGAGCAGGGCGACGGCCACTTGTTTGCCGTCCGGTGACAATTCGATGTTCCCGATGTCGCCGAGTTCGCCGAGCGTGCCGAGCCGCTTGCCTGCTCGATCGAACCAGACCAGGTGCGACCGCACGAGCGGCGTGGCGGTCTGGGCCGACAGGATGGCCGCCCCCGCGAGGGCGACAAGGGTGCGCGTCAATTGGCAAACACGTCGGCGATCGGCGTGATCTTCACGTTCGACGCCTGGATCCCGAGCTTCACCGATCCGATGACCTTGTCTTCATCGAGCAGTTCTTTCGGCTTCTCGCCATCGTACGCAATCGTCGACACCGCGTCCGACACCAGGGCCTGCTTCAGCCCGGCGGCGTCCTTCGTCACAATGACCACCGACAGGTTGTCGCCGTTCAAATGCCGCTTGATAGCCGCGTTGACCTGCTCGCGCGTGAGCTTCATGAGACCGTCGCGCATGTACGCGGTGAACTCCGGAATCCGATACCAGCGCGAGTCAAGGGCGTACCCGAGCTGCTGATCCTGACGCGATGTCATCACATAGACGTTCTTCATCAGGTAGTCGCGCGTGCCCTCGAACTCCTCCTGGCTCAGGCCGTCGCGTACGAGGCGGCGCAGCTCGTGGACGGCAATCCGGAGGGCCATGTGCGCGTTGGCGGGCACGACCGGGCGGATCCAGATCTCGAAGATCTGGCGGCGGCGCGCGATATTCGGATCCGGAAAGAACTGGAACATCCCGCGCGGAAACGCTTCGATGTAGGCGTAGTCGCCGTAGTTCATCCCGCGAATCTCACGGATCCGCTGGTACAGCTGGCCCGACGACAATCGATGTTCTCCCAGCCACGACCGCGCCACGGTGAGGGCGACGAAATCCGGATCCGAGCGCGTGACGTCGATCGGGTACCCGAACGAGATCGCCGTCGCGCGTGTGTCCTTCTCGAGAATCTCGACCTCGATCCCCGACGAGCGCTTGCCTTCCACGGTCACGCCGGACGGCGCCGCGCCTTCGGGCAAGCGCGTCAGATGCCGCTGGAGGCCGTCGATCATGTCGTCAGAGGCGTCTCCGTTCACGCCCAGCGTGACGTTCGCCCGCGTGAACATTTGCCCGGCAAACGCCTTGACGTCGTCCAATGTGATCGCGCGCAGGCCGGCCGCTGTGCCGGAGGTCACGTGGCCGTACGGCGTGCCGCGGAAGATGTTGGCCTGCAGCCGTTCCTTGCCGAGCTCCTCCTCGTTGTTGGAGCGAAGGTCCTGCACGAGCGCGTTCTGCTGTCGCGTCCTCAGCCGCTCGAAATCCTCCGGCCGCCAGCCCGGATCGAGCAATTGCTGGAGCGCGATGCCGATGAACGTGTCCCACCGATCACGGTGCACGACTCCGGTGAGCGTCGTCATTTCCTTGTCGACCCGCGCCGAGAAACTCGCGGCCATCGGGTACAAGGCCGCATCGATCTGATCGATGGTGAACGACCGCGAGCCGGCGCGCGTCAGCATGGCCGCCGTGAGCGCGGCCAGCCCTTCCTTCCCCGGCGGGTCGTACGCCGAACCCGCGGCGAACAGCAGCTTGAAGTCGATGAGCGGCGACGGGGCCTTCTGGACGACGACAGCCTCGAGGCGGTTGTACTGGCCGGATGGCTGCGACCCGGGAGCGATGCCGCCTCGCGACGGCTCAGACGACGCAGCGGCGGCCGCCGCGAGCGACGCGAGTGCAGGTGCCTTCTCAATCGCATCTGGCAGCGGCTCTTTCGAGAGCGTTGCGACCATCAGCCCCTTGTCAGTGAAGTACCTGTTCGCCGCGCTCTGCAGATCGGCTGCCGTCACGGCATCCAGGGTCCTGTAATAGCCGTTCACCGTCTGGTACGACCGCTTGTACGCCACATAGTGCGCCAGCACGGCTGCGACCCGCTCGCTGCTGTCGATGGTCCGCGCGAACGAATACCTGGTGTTCGACTTGGCGTCCGCCAGCCGGCCGGCGGAGATGGGCGCGCTGCGCGCCGCCGCGAAGGTCGCCAGGATCTGATCGCGGACGTAGACGGCGTCCGTCGGGTTCTTGACGCGGGCCATCACAGTGAAGAGCGACGGATCGAAGTTTGCCGGCACGTCCGTCATCAACTGGTCGACTTTCTGCTCGGTCACGACCAGCTTCTTGTAGAGATCCGACGTCTGTCCGAAATACAGCGTCGACAGCATTTCCACGGCCGCCGAATCCTTGCTGTTCTCGTCGAACGCGGGCCCTGGAAACGCCACCGTGACATACGGGGAGGTCTCGCTCTGCCAGGGCACGTGCACGTACTTCGGGCCGGTCGGCGGCGGTTCTTTCGGGATCGTGACCGGGCTCCCGCCGTTGTTCTTCCATGCGCCCCAGTGCTTCTCGACGATCGGAATCACCTCGGCGGCTGTCACGTCGCCGGCGATCACGAGCGTGGTGAACTGCGGGCGGTACCAGCGCTGGAAGAACACCTTCGAGTACTGGTACTCGCCTGGCATGTTCTCGATGTCTTTGATGAAGCCCATCGTCGTGTGTTTGTAGGTGTGCGCCTGATAGAAGCGCTCGCGCTGGACCTCGAACAGTTTTTCGAGCGGCTCGGCGCTGTTCTTGTTGTATTCGCCCAGGATGGCGCGCGCCTCGGTCTTGAAGTCCGCCTCGGAGTACGCGAGGTTCTGGAACATGTCCGCGTAGACGCCGAGAATCGTGTCGAGATCCTCCTTCGCGAACGTCGCGTAGTAGTGCGTCGAGTCGTCGCCCGTCGCGGCGTTGTCGCGCGCGCCGGCCTTGGCCATGATCTGGCGGTACTTCTCCGGCGGCGTCTTCGGCGTGCCGCGGAACATGAGGTGCTCGAAGAAGTGCGCGAAGCCCGACTTGCCCGGCTCGACCTCGTTGCGCGAGCCGGTCTGCACCGGGATCTGGACGCTGACCAGATTCGGAAAGCCGGTCGGCACCACGATCACCCGGAGGCCGTTCGGCAGCGTCGTTTCCGTCGCCTTGAACGGCAGCACGTCGCCCTGACCGCCGGCTGGCGCCTGAGCCGACAACGCGGCGGCCACGACGATCAAGGAGAAGAGCGGGAGGAGATGCAGGAGACGCATGACGCCCTCAATCATCAATGATCAAATCCCCGTGATCAAATACCAATGACCAAATGACCAAGTGCCCAAGTGATCGATGGTATCGTTTGCCATGCCGCGCAAGCGTCTCCCCGCGACCACGGTCGTCCTGGCCATGCTGTGCCTGATGTATCTCATCACCTACGTGGCTCGGCAGAACCTCGCGACGGCGGGCGGCGACATCCGTCGCGACCTGGGCCTGTCGAACAGCCAGCTGGGCCAAATTCTCTCGACATTCGGCTACACCTACGCGGTGTTCCAGATTCTGGGCGGCTGGATCGGCGATCGGTGGGGCGCGCGCCGCACGTTGTTCGTGTGCGGCCTGGTGTGGGCCTCGGCCACGGCGCTGACCGGCATCGTCTCGGGGTTGACTTCACTGTATCTGGTGCGCCTGCTGCTGGGCGTCGGCGAAGGCGCGACGTTCCCTGTCGCCACGCGCGCGATGCAGAGCTGGACCGCACCCGAGCGGCGCGGCTTCGCACAAGGCATCACGCATGCCTTTTCGCGCGTCGGCAACGCCATCACGCCGCCGCTCGTCGCCGCGCTCATCGCCGTCATCTCGTGGCGCGGCGCGTTCGTCGCGCTCGGACTGGTCAGCTTCATCTGGGTGTTCGCCTGGTTCTGGTACTTCCGTGACGTGCCGGCGGAACATGCCGGCGTCAGCCCCGACGATCTTGCGCGATTGCCCAACGCCGGCCACGGCGTCGTTCGTCGGCAGATGAACGTTCCATGGGGGCGCCTCGTCCGCCGGATGGCGCCGATCACGTTCGTGTACTTCTGCTACGGCTGGACGCTGTGGATGTATTTGAACTGGCTACCGTCGTACTTCATCCATGAGTACAACCTCAAGCTCTCCGGCTCCGCGCTCTTTTCGGCCACGGTCTTCTTTGCGGGCGTCGGCGGCGACTATCTGGGCGGCGTGATCAGCGACCGCATTCTCGAAGCGACGGGCGACCTGAAACGCGCCCGCCGCGATTTCGTGATCGTCGCGTTCCTCTGCTCGTTCGTGTTCATGCTTCCAGTGTTTCTCACCCACGATCTTCGGCTCATCGTCTTCAGCCTGGCGGCCGCGTTCTTCTGTGCCGAGCTCGTGATCGGGCCGATGTGGTCGATCCCGATGGACGTCGCGCCGAAGCACTCGGGCACGGCGAGCGGCATCATGAACACGGGATCGGCGATTGCCGCGGTCCTCTCCCCCCTCACCTTCGGCTATGTTGTGGACTGGACGGGCAACTGGCAGCTGCCGTTCATCGGATCGCTCGGCCTGCTGCTGGTCGGCTCGGCGCTCGCTTTCACCATGCATCCCGAATCAGCGTTCGATGAAGCGCCGGTAGCCGTCGCGCGAACCGGAATGGCGTGAAAGCACGGCGACGATCCATCGGCGGCCGCCTCGCCCAGGCAGTCCTCATACTCGGGTCGGTGTGCCTCGCCGCCCAGGAACGGCCCGCCACGCCGCGCCTCTCTCGTGACGTCCGTGTGACGGACGCGGAAATCTGGACGGTCACCGATATTGAGCTGCAGCCGGGCGAACGTGCGGTGTTCCGCGCCGGCGGCACCGCGCGCTGTCCAGGACTGTCGACCGAGGTCGGACCGGACGGCGAGCCGCGCGGATTCCGCGATCTGATCCGTTCGCTGCCGGTGAACCAGGCCGGCCTCAGCGCGCTCATCGGCCGCGTCGGCGACGAGTCGAGTGCGCAGCCCTTCCTCATCGGCGCCTCGCGGGAGGTCGTGTCGCCTTCCCGCGGCCTGCTCGCGCTCGGCATCAACCGATCGGCCAGCGACATCTGCGGCACGACATACACCGTTCATGTCGACGTCTTTGCGCCGGCCGAAGGCTCGCACGTCGTCGTCGCCAAGACGGTCGACGCCATCGACGGCGTCGATCGGCCGCTCTTCGACCGGATCCCACGACGCGTGGCCGACAAGCAAGGCAACCCTGGCGACATGATCAACTTTCTGATCGTCGGCTCGGCCGCCGGCACCGAGCGGGTGTTCAAGGCCGCCGGTTGGGTGACGGTCGACGCGGACGTTGCCGGCGCAGTCATCCAGGGCGTGCTCGACAGCCTCTCGCACGTCTCGTACCTGACGATGCCCATGTCCCAGCTGTACCTGTTCGGCCGGCCACAGGATGTGGGATGGGCGCACGCCGAGCCGCTGATGGTCGTCGCATCGCGGCATCATCTGCGCCTCTGGCAGGCGCCGTTTCAGGCCGCGGGATTGCCCTTGTGGATTGGCGCCGCGACGCACGACATCGGTTTCGAGCGGGATCGGCGCAACAACGGCGTCACGCACAAGATCGATCCCGATGTCGACCTCGAGCGCGCGTTCGTGGAGAAGACGCTGACGTCGACCGGCATGGTCGCAGAGACGAGCTACGTCCTCCCAGACAAGGCCGTGCGCGACGCGAAAACGGCGACGGGCGGGTCGTTTCACTCGGACGGGCGGGTGCTCGTGCTCAAGCTGGAGGAGTCGCGCTGAAGCTCATGGCAGTCGTGGCGGTCCTGGTCCTCGCGCAGCCAGGCCTGTCGCCTCGTCCGCCGGCGTGCCACTGGAGCCGCGGCACTGACAATGAATATCCGAGTTCAGCTCGCACTCGTCGGCGCCGATCATGCGATCGACCTGCCGATGACGGGGTGGCCTACGAGGCGAGATTCAAGACGTCCGCGAGGTGCAGCGCCTTGCGGCCGGTCGCCTGAACGATCTGTTCGCGGCAACTGAATCCATCCGCGACGATGAGCGTGTCGGCAGCCGCTGCTCGTACTTTGGGCAGCAGCACGCGTTCGCCGATGGCCTGCGAGACGGCGAACTTCTCGTCCTCGAACCCGAACGCCCCCGCCATCCCGCAGCAGCCGGCGTCGGGCATCGTCAGGCTCGCGCCCGTCTTGCGCAGCAGCGCTTCTTCGTCGCCAAACCGCAACAGCGCCTTGTGGTGACAGTGGCCGTGTACGAGCAGCGTCTTCCCGAGCGCAGGCGGCTTGTAGCCCGTCGCCCACCGCTCGAGGAATTCGGCGAGCGTGAACGTCTGCGCGCGCATCCGTTCGACCAGCGGATCGTCGGGGAACAGTCCGCGGGCCTCGTCGCGGAACACGGACGCACAACTCGGCTCGAGGACGACAATGGGAACGCCGCGCTCGAGGGGATCGCGCAGCGCGTCCACCGTGCGCCGCACGTAGGCTTCGGCTCGCGCGAGGAGACCGAAGTCATACAGGGGCCGCCCGCAGCACAGGTCACCGGCCGGAATGCTGACGTCGAACCCGGCGCGGCCGAGCACCTCGTACGCCGCTCGCATCGTCTCGGGATGAAACGCGTTGTTGAAGGTGTCGACCCACAGGACGACGGAGCCGCCGTTCGTCCGCAGACCCTGGCGGGCAGCCCATTGACGGAACGTCACGTGTGCGATCCGCGGGATGTCGCGCTGCTCCGCGATCCCGAGCAGACGCCGCACCAGGTGTGACACGCCGGGAAGCCGAACCATCGCGTTCGAAAGCCCTGGCGCCATCGATCCCAGGCGCAGCCATCGGTCCACCAGGCCGAACGCGTACGCATGAAGCGGACGGGCGTGATGTTCGTAGTAGTGCGACAGGAACTCGGCGCGATAGGTCGCGATGTCGACGTTGGTCGGGCACTCGGCCTTGCAGGCCTTGCACGAGAGACACAGGTCGAGCGCCTTCTTCACGCGCTCGTCACGCCACTCCTCGTCGACGACCTCGCCTTGCAGCACCTCAAAGAGCAGGTGTGCGCGCCCCCTTGTGCTGTGTTCCTCCTCGAGCGTCGCCATGTAGCTCGGGCACATCGTGCCGGCGTCCTGCTTGCGACACTCGCCGATGCCGATGCAGCGGAGCGAGGCCTTCGCCAGCGACCCGCCGTCGTCCGGAAACCGGAAGCGCGTCTGCAACTGGAGCGGCGCATAGCCGGCGCCGAGGCGCAGATTCTCCGTCGGCAGAAACGCGTCGACCAGCTTGCCGGGATTCATTTTCCGCGTCGGATCCCAGGCCGCCTTGAAGTCGCGAAACGCCCCCATCAACTCGTCGCCGTACATCTTCGGCAGCAGCGCGCCGCGCGACTGGCCGTCGCCGTGCTCGCCCGACAGCGAACCGCCGTAGCGGACGACGAGATCGGCGGCCTCGTCGACGAAGGCGCCGTAACGGCGGACGCCCGCATCGCTTTGCAGATCGAAGCTGACCTGCATGTGAATGCAGCCGTGGCCGAAATGTCCGTAGAAGGTGGCCTGGTACTGGTAGCGATCGAGCAGCGCGCGCAGATCGCGCAGGTACGGTCCGAGACGCTCGGGCGCCACGGACGCGTCGTCCCATCCCTCCCAGCGCGGCGGCTTGCCCGGCTCGTTCGCGGCCGCGCGCGGCCCAGCCTCGCGCAACTTCCAGATCGCGCGCGACTCCACCGCCGTGTAGAGGCGCGACGCCGGCGCACCCGGCACACGGGCGACCAGCGTCAGGAGCCGCTCTGCCGACGCCTGAGCCTCCTGCGCCGAGTCTGCGCCGAACTCGACCAGGAGGTAGCCACGGCCTGGCGGCAGCAGCTCGATGTTCGGCGCGCCTTTGCGCTGGAGGCCGTCGACCATCGCACCCTCGAATCCTTCGAGCCCGATCGGGTTGAGCGTCAGGATCTCGGGCACGTGATCGGCCGCGGCGAACGCGTCGGGATAGCCCAGGCCGACGAGCGTCCGGTGCTGGGGACTGCGGATCAGCCTGAGATCAGCTTCGAGCACGATCGCGCACGTGCCTTCCGACCCGACGAGTGCCCGCGCCAGGTTGAAGCCGCGCTCCGGCAGCAGCTCGTCAAGGTTGTATCCGGACACCCGTCGGGGGATTTGCGGAAAGCGCGCGCGAATCTGCGCGGCATGCCGATCGCGGATGCCGCGCAGTGCAGCGTAGATCTCCCCTCGCCTGTTGCCCTGCGCGACGATCGCCTCATGCTCGTCATCCGAGGTCGCGCCGACGGTGAGCACGGTGCCGTCGTAGAGCAGCACGCGCAGCGCTTCGACGTTGTCCACCGTCTTGCCTGCGAGCAGCGAGTGCGTGCCGCACGAGTTGTTGCCGATCATGCCGCCCAGCGTGCAGCGGCTGTGCGTCGAAGGATCGGGGCCAAACGTGAGCTGAAACGCTTCGGCGCGGCTCCGTAGCGTGTCGAGCACGACGCCCGGCTGCACGCGCGCGCGCCGCCCCCCTTCGTCGATGTCGACGATGCGGTTCATGTACTTGCTGAAATCGAGCACGACGGCGACATTGCAGCACTGGCCGGCGAGGCTCGTGCCGCCGCCGCGCGGCAGGACGGGCGCACCGTGCGCGCGGCACGCCGCCACGGCGGCGATCGCGTCGTCCGCATCGCGCGGGATCACGAGGCCGATCGGGATCTGCCGATAGTTGGACGCGTCGGTGGCGTACAGGGCGCGGCTGCCCACGTCGAATCGGACTTCACCGCGCAGTGTGTTCCGGAGATCGTGCTCGAGCGCGGCGGCGGCTGCTGAAATCAGCGAACCTCCGCCGCCACTGCGCTGCGCAGCGAGGTGGTCAGGGATTCGAGGGCGGCGGCCACGCCGCCGTCGCGGTGCGGGATGCCGGCCAGGCGCAGCCCCATCTCGACGCCGGCGAGCGTGCCGGCCAGCATGAGATCGTTGAAGCTGCCCAGGTGGCCGATGCGGAAGACGCGGCCGGCCAGCCTCATCAGACCCGTCCCGAGCGACATGTCGAACTGTTCGAGGATGACGCGGCGCAGCTCGTCGGCGCTGAATCCTTCGGGCGTGAACACGGCCGTGATCGAGTTCGAGTACTCGCGCGGATCCGCGCACACCAGGTCGAGGCCCCAGGCACGGACCGCGGCGCGCGTCGCTTCGCCGTGCCGCTCGTGGCGGCGGAACACGTTGGACAGCCCCTCTTCGTTGAGCATCGCGAGCGCTTCTCGGAGCCCGTAAATGAGATTCGTCGGGGGGGTGTACGGATAGAAGCCCGACTGATTGGCCTTGAAGATGTCGCTCCAATCCCAGTACGCCCGCGGCAATGAAGCACGCTGGTTGGCGGCGAGCGCCTTCTCGGATACGGCGGTGAAACTCAGACCTGGCGGCAGCATCAGGCCCTTCTGCGAGCCGCA
>Ga0066903_100004935_pt1 | contig 11436 bp, 9 predicted proteins | sample PanSoiMetaGPlot1_FD_67491 | JGI IMG/M metagenome (GOLD analysis project Ga0066903, IMG submission 67491) | Tropical forest soil microbial communities from Panama analyzed to predict greenhouse gas emissions - Panama Soil - Plot 1 (version 2) | ecosystem: Environmental > Terrestrial > Soil >...
TCGGCAACACCGCGCCGCTGATCGACATGGGCGTGCTGCGGCCGCCCTACCAGTTCAGCCTGGTCATGGGCGTCCTGGGCGGCATCCCGGGCACGACCCGGAACCTGGTCCACCAGGTCGGGTCGCTGCCGCCCGAGTCGCACTGGCAGGTCATCGGGATCGGGCTCGACCAGTGGCCGCTGCTGGCGGCCGCCGTCGGCCTGGGCGGCAACGTCCGGGTGGGCCTGGAGGACAACTTCTACCTGGAGGCCGGCCGCATGGCGTCCAGCAACGGCGAGCTGGTCGAGAAGGCGGTCGCCATGTGCCGGGAGCAGGGGAGAGAGGTGGCGTCGATCGCCGAGGCACGCGAGCAGCTCGGGCTGGTCGCCAAGGAGGAGGTCCGGTGACGGAGATCAGGGCGGAGCTGGTCGGCAACGTCTGGAAGGTCGAGGCGCGGGAGGGCGACCAGGTCGAGGAGGACGACGTCCTGATCATCCTGGAGTCCATGAAGATGGAGATCCCCGTGACCGCGCCGTCGTCGGGCACCGTCCGCGAGATCCGCGTGAAGGAGCAGGACGTGGTCCAGGAGGGCCAGGTACTCGCCGTCATCGAGTAGGACCGTCTCCGCCCGACTCCCCGCCCGGCTGCGGGCCGTCGCCGACGCGGTCCCCGGCGCCGCCGGCTCGGTGGCCGACGTCGGCGCCGGCGACGGGCAGCTCGCGCGGCACCTGGCGGCGCGCGGCCTGCGGGTGCTCGCGACCGAGCGCCGCCCCGCCTCGTTCGCCCGGCTGCGCGCCGCCCTGCCCGAGCTCGACTGCCGGCTGGGCGAGGGCCTGGCCGTCCTGCGGCCCGGCGAGGTGGAGGGCGCCGTGGTGGCCGGGATGGGCGGCCACAGCATCATCCGCATCCTCGCCGCCGCGCCCGAGGTGGCGCGCGCGCTGGACTGGCTGGTCCTCCAGCCGCAGCAGCATCCGGAGCAGCTCGTCGCCTGGCTGGAGGCCGCCGGCTACGCCGTGCGCGCGCGGTGGGTGGCGGTCCAGGGGGGACACTCGTATACAGTCCTGCTGGTCACCGCGCATGAACGCACCTGAGCTCGCACTCCACCACCAGCGCCTCGACCAGCGGGCCGGCCACGCCCGCTCGCAGATCGCCCGGATCGAGACGGCGCTCGCCTCCGATCCCGAGGCCGACCGCCTCCAGTCCGCGGCCGACGCCGTGCAGGACGAGCGCCGCGACGTCGACCGGCGGCTGCGCGAGCACGAGCGCGAGGCCGACGCCCAGCGCGCGCGCGTGCGCGGCCGCGAGCGGGAGCTGATGAGCGGCCGCATCCGGAACCCGACCGAGCTGATGAAGCTCGAGCAGGAGGTGCAGCACCTGAAGGCGGGCCTGAGCCGGGAGGAGGACGCGGCGCTGGAGCTGATGGAGCGGCAGGAGACGCTGGAGTCGGACCACGCGCGCCTGACCGCCGACCTGGCGGCGGCGCGCGAGCGCACCGCGACCGCGACGCCGGAGCTGCGGGCCCGCCTGGAGCGCCTGCAGGGCGAGCTGACCGAGGTCGAGGCGGAGCGCGACGCCACGTGGAAGCAGGTGCCGCCGGAGTGGCAGGAGGCGTACCGCCGGGTCCGGAGCCGGCAGCCCGACCCCGTCGCCGAGGTGATGCATGGCCAGTGCCAGGCCTGCCGGGTGACGGTGACGTCGAGCGGGATGCAGACGCTGCGCCGGGCCGGCCTGATCCAGTGCGACAACTGCGGCCGCATCCTGGTGGTCGCGTGAGGACGCTCCGGCTGTACACGGACGGCGGCGCCCGCGGCAACCCCGGGCCGGCCGGCCTGGGCATGGTGATCGAGGACGACGCGGGCATGCGCCTGTGGGGCGGCCAGCGCTTCATCGGCACGGCCACGAACAACCAGGCGGAGTACCTGGCGCTGATCGACGGCCTGCGCAAGGCCGCCGAGTGGCGCCCGGACCGGCTCGAGGTCCACATGGACTCGCAGCTCGTCGTCGAGCAGGTCAATGGACGCTGGAAGGTCCGCCACGCCGAGCTGCAGCCGCTCCACGAGCAGGTGCGAACGCTGCTCCAGGGCTTCCCCGACGTCAGCGTCACCTACGTGCCGCGCGAGCGGAATCGGGGCGCCGACGCGCTCGCCAACCGCGCCATGGACGAGGGCACGGGCAGGAGGATGGGTCAGTGAGACGCCGAGAGATTTGGCGGCCAGGTGCCCCAGATCGTGGTCCGGCGCCGAGGACCGCAGCGAGCCCATAGCAATGGGTGAGCGAGGACCGCAGAAGCCGGGCCACGATCTGGGGTGCATGGGCGTCAAGGATCCGGTGGACTACTGACCCATCCTCCTCAGCGCTGACGGGACCGGGGGCGGTCACCCGCCCCCGGTCCTGGTCAGGGGATGTTCAGTACGAGAACGGCGCCAGCTGCTGGCCCAGCGGCCCCAGCATGTAGCCGGTGCGGTGCGCCGGGTCGAGCTGCAGGTTGGCGATGTTGACCCGGAGGCCGACGTTGAGCATGTTGAAGCGCTGGATCGTGGCGAGCTGCCGGCCCCGCTCGTCCATGACGACCACCGCGCTCGTCGAGTTGTTGTCGGTGTCGATGGCGGCCGTGAACGGCTGCGCGGTCAGGATCAGGCCGTGCTGCGGGTCCGCCGCGGTGTAGAGGCCGGGGAAGCCGCCGTACGTGATCCCGGTCGCGGTGCCCGCCCGCAGGTCGTAGATGCCCATGGTCGCGGACAGCGAGCCGTCGGTGGTCCGGTTGGGGCAGCCGCCGGGCACGGCCGCCAGGTTCGCCGCCGAGTCGACGGCGACGGCGTCGGGCACCCCGCTGCCCACGCCGGCGATGGTCGCGGTGGCGCCGGTGGCCAGGTCGACGGTCTCCACCGTCGGCGCGCCGCAGAAGTCGGTCAGGTCTCCGATGCCGATCACGCCGGCGCGCGCACCCGGGCCCGTGGTCTCCGCGAAGCCGCCGATGACCGGGAAGCCCAGGCCCGCGGGGGACTGGACGTCGAGCAGCGGCCCGAACGTGCGGTCGTGCAGGTTCGAGGTGAAGACGCGGAGGTTGGCGCCCACCGGCGCGGTGATGTCGTCGGCCAGGAACGCCGCGTCGGCGTCCACGGAGTTGGGCGCGGCCTGCTCAGGGAGGATGTTCGGGCCGTACGGAGGCGCCCACGTCGGGCCCGGCGTGCCGGCCGAGACCGGGTCGAGGACGCTGAATGCGATCTCGGGCGCCGTCAGGCTGGCCAGGCCGACCAGGCCGACGTCGCCGCCCCACGTGCCCCAGCCGGTCGTCTCGAACACGTGGTCCGTCGCGGAGGCGACGGTCCCGGTGACCGCGTTGGTCGTCCGGTCGAACGTGTCCACCGACGTCACCACCTGTCCTGACGCCAGCTGCTGGCTCGACGTCAGGTAGCCGTCGGTGCCGGTCGGCGAGATGCCGTAGCCGTTGCCGACGCCGCCGCCGTCGGCGGCCCGCACGCCGTCCATGGTGATCGTGCTCACCTCGCCCGACTCGCCGACCGGCGCGCCGAGGCGCGTCGCCCGCACCCTGACGACGTGGTCCATCGCCGGCACCAGGCCGGCGTCCTGGCCGCGCAGCGTGACGGTCCCCGACGTGCCGGGCAGGGGCACGAGCGCGATCGAGCCCGTGTCCACGCCGTTCGCGTCCCGCGCGCTCCCGTTGGGGTTGTTGAACGTGTTCTGGCTGAACGTCGCGTTGGGCCCCGGCGCGCTGACCTCGAGCGCCGCGCCCGTGGCGCCCGGCACCCCGCGGACGTTCCACGTGACCCGGAACGAGCCGCCGAACGGGATGTCGAGGCTGTGGCCCGCCGGCGCGCCGCCGGCGCCCAGGAGCGGGGCGGCCGGCCGGGCGTCGCCGGCCGGGGCGACCCGCGTGAACGCGAAGTCGCTGAGGTCGGCCGTGGCGTCGAGCTGGATGCCGATGCCGTAGACCCCGCCGCCCTGGAGCGCGGCGACCGGCACGTCGACGACGCCGCGCAGGGCGTGCAGCGGCATGGTGAACGCGGGGTGGAAGAAGGGGCCCGTCGCGGGATCGACGCGGCCGGGCTCGGACACGACCAGGGTGGGGGCGCTCAGCCCGCTGACGCCGGTGAGGTCGAACGCGACCGGGATCCGGTCGCCGCGGACAACCGCCGGCACCCGCGGCGCCAGCGCCGCCGCCCGCACCGTCGGGTCGGCCGGTCCGAACGTGAGGGGGAACGACGTGCTGACGCCGTCCGCCGCGTACGTGAGCCGCACCGTTCGCGACTCCGTCGAGGCGAGCGGGAGGCCGGCGGCCCGCAGGATCTGGGCGGGCAGGAGCCTGGCCCACGGCGTCGTCGCGAGCACCCGGTCGGGGTGTCCAGCGACGGTCAGTCGGAAGCTCGCGTGCGCGGACAGGCCCTCCCAGTCGGGCGCGATCGTGATCCACGCCAGCTGGTTGCGGCCGGTCGCTGTGCCGTCGGGCGCCAGCGGCCCGCGCAGGTCGATCCGCGCCGGGTCCGTGTCGGTCGTGAACGCGGCGTCCAGCAGCCCGGCCGGCCGCCGCTGCGCGACGGCCACGCGCGCCACTCCGCCGGCGACGTGGACACCGGCCCGGCCGAGGAGCGTCTCCACGGCGCGCCCCAGGTTGACCTGCGGGCCCACGTGGAGCTGCGTGTCGGACTGCGGGACCTGGGGAACGGCGTCGCCGGTCTGGCGCAGGAAGTTCCGGAGCGCGACCGGGTCGCCGAACGACTGGTGGGTCACGCGAGCCACCTGGAGCAGGACGCCGGCGGCCGCCGCGACCTCGGGCGCGGAGGCGGACGTGCCGCCCTGCAGGGCGACGTCGACGGCGTCGAACCCGCCGCCGGCCTGGTGGGCCAGCGCCAGGACGTTGTCCGACGGGGCGGACACGTTCACGCGGCTGCCGAAGCCGCTGGCGAACTCGGTGAATCCGGTCCACCTGGTCTCGGGGTACGCGTGCTGGGCGGCGACCGCGTCGCCGTCCGCGAACTGCGGCGGCGCCGCGAAGAGGTCGTCGAGCGTGGTGCCGCCGACCGCGATGGAGCCGCTGTCGAAGTCGCGCGACGGGGCCGTGGAGAAGGCGACGTCGTTCAGGTCGGTCGGCGTGCCCCCGGGCGGGGCGACGTTCGTGGCCGCGGCGCCGCCGGTGGGTCCGACCGCCGCGTTGGTGAAGATCCGCGTGCCGTCGTTGGCGGAGATCGTCACCGCGACGCCGAACGAGTGGACGATGGCGGCGATGACCGCCTCGCTGAGCGGGTCGTCCTCCAGGTAGCGGCCGGGGAAGCCGAACTGATCGACGCCGAACCCGAGGCTGGCGGTGATCACGTCCGGCCGCGGGGTCTGCCTGGCGGCGCCCAGCAGCGCGGCGTCGATGTCGGCGATCGTCGGGGCGTTCGGGAAGGAGGCGGCGGGGACGACCAGCCGGTAGCTGGCGCCGGGCGCGATCCCGAGCAGGTCCGTCAGGCCCGTCCCCTCGGCGCCTGGACGCTGGCGGTCGTGGGGCAGCGGCGACATGACCGAGAAGTCGAGGCCGACCTCGCCCAGGAACGGGTCGACGCCGCACACCTCGCCGGCGCCGTCCAGGTTGCCAGACGAGTCGGCGGTGAAGGTCGGGATCATCGGCATCGACGGCAGGCTCAGGAAGCGCTGGCCGTTCACCACCTGCGTGGTGGGTCCGAAGATCTGGACGAACTGGCCGCAGATGTCGTTCGGGTCGTTCGCGGCCGCCGCGTCGGTCAGGTCGCCGATCGACACGTTGGTGATCAGCTCGCCCTGCCCGGGCAGCTGGCCGAGGGAGCGCCCGACCTCGTCGAAGGCCGCCACCGCGTTGGTGCCCGGCGTGTCCAGCAGGCTCTGGGCGGCGGCCGAGATGCCGTAGTTGGTGGGCAGCGCGCCGCCGGGCCGGGGCCGGGCGGCCGCCTGGCGGGCCGACGCCACCGCCGCCCGCGAGACCGGCAGCGCCTGCGCCTGGGCGGTCGTGACCGTCCAGTCGGGCGAGGCGTACGCGACGCCCGGTGCCCGCAGCAGGGCGGTGACCGCCTGGGGGACGGACGCGCCGGCCAGGTGGAGCCGGTACGCGTTGGAGAAGTCCAGCACCGGCCGGCCCAGGCTGGCCTGGAGGCCGTCGTGGACCGACGTCAGCGCCTGCTGGGAGACGGCGTGGAAGAGGCGCTCGGAGCGGTCGACGCCCAGCTTCCCGAGCAGCGCGTTGGTCGCCGCGTCGTTCGTGAGCGGCGCGGGGGCGCCGGCCCTCGATGGCGCCGCGCTGGCGACGTCCCGCACACCGCTGACGCCCGGCTGGAACACGACGACGACGTCGCCCCGCGCGTAGGGCTGGGGCGCTCCCCGCATCAGGTCGGCGGTGAGGTGGGCGGCATCGGGCAGGCCGGGGCCGTCGATCCCCTGCGCGCCGGGATACGTGCGGTACTCGAGCTGGCTGCGATCCCGCGAGAACAGCTGCACGATGCCGCCGGCGAACACGTTCGCCGTCCGGCCGTCGGGCAGGCGCAGGGTCTCGCGCAGGACCGGGCCGGCGCCGCCCCTGGGAGCCGCGCCGGCCGGCGGCGACTGGGCCGCCGCCTGGACGGGAGCCGCGGCCGCGAACACCAGGGCGGCCGCCGCGAGCAGGGTGCCGGAGATCGCCAGGAGCCGGGGACGACGAGGAGTCGATCGCAAGATGGTTCCTCCCACGAGCTGACTGCCTGGTCCCTCCCCGCCATGCGGGAGGGGGTGACCTGAGAGCGCTCTCGTGAGGGACCAACGCGCGATGCCGGCGTCCGGATCGCTGCGCATCGGGCGGCTGGGGGTAAGATCGCGCTGGGTCGAGGCGGACGGGTGGCCGCTCCGCCCCCGCGAGGGGGCGGGGAGGAAAGTCCGGGCTCCTCAGAGCAGGGCGCTGGGTAACGCCCAGTCGGGGTGACCCGAAGGAAAGTGCCACAGAAATGACACCGCCGGCGCGAGCCGGCAAGGGTGAAATGGTGGGGTAAGAGCCCACCGGCGGCCGGGTGACCGGCCGGCCAGGTAAACCCCGCCCGGAGCAAGACCAAATAGGAGGGCGCTCCCCCCGTGGGGGGCACCGCGCAGGCGGTGACCAGGCTGCTCGCCGAGCCCTCGGGTAGCGGTCGCTCGAGGCGCCGGGGAACCGGCGTCCCAGATAGATGGCCACCGCCCCCGGCGACCGGGGGACACAGAACCCGGCTTACAGTCCGCTCTCGACCCACCACCGTCGATTCGAGCTCGAATCGGCCCCGCGGATCGCGCGCTGAGCGTGCGGAGCTAGACTCGGCGCTGCGATGCCGGTGTCGGTCTGCCCGATGGACGTCGTGGCGGCCCCCGTCGAGAAGGTGTGGGCGATCCTCATGGACAGCGCGCAGTACGGCGAGTGGTCGGACATGCGCGCGCCGACGATCACGCCACCGGGCCCGACCGTCCCGGGCCAGGTGATGGAGAGCGGGACCTCCATGCTGGGCCTGATCTTCCGGGTCCGGCTTGCGGTGCGGGAGGTGGACGTCGAGCACCACCGGGTGGGATTCGACGTGGACCTGATGCCCCTCGGGATCCACAACGCGGCCTCGATCACCGCCACGCAGCTGGACGCGCGGACCACGCGCGTCGCGTACGGCTGAAACTTCAGCTTCTCGCCCGGGTGGCGGGGATGGCTGGTGGAGCGGCTGCTGGGCTGGAGGCTGGAGCCGGGGGTGAAGAAGTCCCTGGCGCAGCTGAAGGCCGCCGCCGAAGCCTGAAGGGTCAGGGACCCCTGAACCTCAGCTCCGTCTCGACGGCGAGCTCGCCGCGCCGGCGAAGCTGGCCGAGCCGCCCGCGCTGGAGCTTGCCGCTCGGCGTCCTCGGGATCGACCCGGGGCTCACGATGATCACCGCGGTGGGGGCGGCGCCGCGCCGCACCGACAGCTCGTGGCGGATCCAGCGGCACGCCTCAGGCAGGTCCGCGCGCGCGCTCGCCCGGCGTCGCTCGGCCACGATCACGTAGCCGCCCGAGCCGTCGGGGATGGCCGCGCAGTTGCCGGGCCGGACCGTCTCGTGGCGCGACGCCGTCTCCTCCAGCGGCTCCGGCGCGAGCTTGCGGCCGGCGAGCACCAGCACGTCGTCCGCCCGGCCCACCACGTGCAGCTCGCCGCCGCGTACGAAGCCGAGGTCGCTCGTCGCGAGCCAGCCGCCGGTGTCCAGCGGTGACGCCGCCTGGCCCAGGTAGCCGCTCAGCAGGCTGGCGCCTCGCACCCCGATCGGCCCGGCCGCCGCCGCGTCGCCGCCGGCCGGCGCCCGCACCTCCAGGCCGCGGAGCGCGACGCCGCAGGAGACCACGTCGTCAGCCGTCGCCCGCCACGCCGTCCCGGGCGGCACCATGGTCACGGCCAGGGACGCCTCGGCCATCCCGTAGGCCGGGCAGAGGGCGTCCGCGTCGAAGCCCAGCGGCGCCATCGCCTGCGCGAACCGCCGCAGCGTGCCTGCCGCGATCAGCTCGGAGCCGACGGTCAGCACCCTCAGCGGCCGCAGGTCGAGGCCGGCGGGCACCGCCCGCGGGTGGGCGAGCACCAGGTCGAGCGCGAAGTTGGGCGCGCAGGTCACCGTCGCGCCGAGCTCGGAGCAGGCCTGGAGCCACCGCGAGGGCCGGGCGATCATGCGCTCCGGGGGCATGAGCACGAGCCGCCGGCTCCGCCACGGCGGCCCCATCGAGGCCAGGATCGTCAGGCACGTGCCGACCAGCCCCATGTCGTGCGAGAGCGGGAGCCACGAGAACGCGACGGCGCCGTGGTCGTGCGGCGCCATGTGGTCGATCATCGCCGTCACGTTGGCGGCGATCGCCCGCGAGCTGAGCCGCGCGCCCTTCGGGCGCCCGGTGCTGCCCGAGGAGAACTGCACGAACTCGCCGGGGTCGGCCACGTCCGCGCGACGGGGGTGGGCGGCGCACTCGCCGAAGGAGGCCGTCCGCATCGCGCCGTCCAGGCCCGGCGTCCCGACGACCAGCTCCATGCCGGCCGCCCGGCCGATCTCGACGAGCTGCCGCGCGTACGCGCCGGGCGCCGCCGACCGGGCCGGGTGGGGAAGCGAGAGCGTGGTGATGCCGGCCCGCCACGCGCCCAGCAGGGTGACCAGGCAGTCGAGCGAGGTCTCCATGAGCAGCCCGGCCGCCCCGCCGCGACCGACCGTGTCCAGGAACCAGGCCGCCGCCCGCTCGGACCGCAGCCACAGCTCGCCGATCCCGATCTCCTCGCGCTCGCCGGCGAAGACGCCGACCACGCCGTCGCCGCCGGCGGCGTTCTCCAGCAGCCCGGGCACGGTGGAGAGATCGCTCATCGCGCCCGCCTCGCGGCCATGCGCAGCTCCAGCGCCGCGTGCTGCCCGAGCTGGATCAGCAGCAGCTCCTGCGCGCCCTGGCCGCCGATCAGGCCGAGCGCGTCGCGCATGGAGCGCTCCCACGGATGGCACTGCATGTATCCCTCGCCGCCGTGCAGCTCCATGACCTTCATCCCGACCTGGACCGCCTGCTCGGAGACGAACCGCTTGGCGACGGTGGCCACCGGGTCGAAGAACCGGTCCCGCGGCCCGTCCATCGCCGCCAGGGCCTGGTGGACGATCGCGCGCGACGTGTGGATCGCCGTGAACATCTCGCCGACCGTGCGCTGGACGTTGGGGTAGTCGAGCACGCTCTGGCCGCCGCGCTGGCGGCCGTCCAGCGCCAGGACGCAGTCGTCGAACAGCGCGCGCAGGTGCCCGACGACGGAGCACGCCGTCATCAGGCGGCGGTTGCGGAGGTACGCGTTGAAGGCGCTCAGGGCGTCGGCGCCGGCGACCACGCGCTCCTTCGGGAGCCGGACGCCGTCCATGCGCACGCTCCCGAATCCCATCGAGCGCAGGCCCGTCGTGAGCAGGCGGTCGACGTCGACCCCATCGTCGGCCCGCTCGACGACGAAGCTCAGGATGTCGCCCGACTCCTCCTCCCGGGCGTAGACGAGGAAGGCGTCGGCGAACACCGCGCCGCCGACGAACGGCTTGCACCCGTCCAGCAGCCAGCCGCCGGTCACCTCGCGCGCGACCGTCCGGTACTCGAACGGGTCGCGGCTCTCGTAGGCCGCCGGCGGGCAGACGAGGGCGCCGCCCGCCATCGGAGCCGCGTAGCGCTCGATGAGGTCCGCCCGGCCGGTCTGGAACAGCACCTCGGCGACGCCGGCGTTGACGTCGATCACGGGCGACAGGCCCGCGTCCCGCGAGATGCGCGACAGCTCCTCCAGGACGATGCCCCACTCGAACTTGTCGCGGCCCTGCCCGCCGATCTCGCGGGGCAGCGAGAAGCCGTGCAGGCCGAGCCCGGCGGCCTCCGCGAGCAGCGCGCGCGGCAGCGGCTCCGCGGTGCGGTCGCGGCTGCCGGCGCCCGGATTGACCCGCTCGCGGAGGAAGGGCCCGAAGCGCCGCTCGACCTCGGCGGCCAGCCCGGCGATCCGCTCCGCGCTCATGACCGCGGCCCCCGCTCGGCCGCCGCCGCCAGGTCGGCGAGCGTCTCCCGGCCCGACAGGTCGGTCAGGAACACGCTGACGCCGAGGCGATCCTCGATGTCCAGCGCGAGCTGGGCGGCGGTCAGCGAGTCGAGCCCGAGCTCCTCGATGGGCCGGTCGGGGTCGATCTCTCCCGGCTCCAGGCCGAGGTACCCGGCGAAGGCCTGCTGGAGCTGAGCGATCATCGCGCCAGCTCCAGCGGCACGAGCGAGAACAGCTCGCCCTCGTGGAGCTGGCGCAGCATCCACGCGGTGACGGGCTCCGCCAGGTCGCCGTTCGCCGGCGGGTCGCCGCCGAACGCGAGGCGCTCCAGGCACAGGGCGAGCCACTCGCCGCCCGCGGCCTCCGGAGCCAGCCGCCCGCGGTTGGACGACAAGACCTGCAGGCAGCACGCCGCCGCGTGCAGGGTGCAGTAGCGCCGCGGATCGACCAGGTCGGCCGTCCGCTCGCGGAGGGATCGGAACGCCCCGTTCTCCGCGGCCGGGCCGGGCAGGGGTGGGGGGCGGTCCGACCGGAACCACCGATCGACGAGCTCGTCCCCGCCCGGGTCGCCGATTCGCAGGCGGGTGCCGGGAGGGTCCCAGGCGGGGGCCGGCGAGGACACATCGCAGAGCCGATCCACGTCGACCGGCGCGTCCAACGGACGCCCGGCGCGCGCGAGCTGGCCGAGCTGGGCGGCGATCAAGGAGAGCTGTACCAACTGCGTTCCCTCGAAGATGCTGGTGATGGCGACGTCCCGCGCGACCTTCTGGAACATGCCGGCCGCGACGCCCTCTCGCAGGTACGAGCGCGCGCTGAGGACGACCGCGGCGTCGCGCGCGACCCGCTCGCAGAGGTTCGGGACCAGGTACTTGGCGGCCGCGGCCCAGAGCGAGGTCCGCCGCGGCGCCAGCGTCAGCGCCCGCGCGGTGACCATGGCCACGCACTCGCCGATCAGGATGTC
>Ga0066903_100004936_pt1 | contig 11436 bp, 12 predicted proteins | sample PanSoiMetaGPlot1_FD_67491 | JGI IMG/M metagenome (GOLD analysis project Ga0066903, IMG submission 67491) | Tropical forest soil microbial communities from Panama analyzed to predict greenhouse gas emissions - Panama Soil - Plot 1 (version 2) | ecosystem: Environmental > Terrestrial > Soil >...
GTGTTTCTTTACGACATTGTGAACGACAAAGACATCAAGCTGACAGATGCCGATGTGAGCAACGAATGGCTCACCTCGAAACACGACTGGTCGGACACCAATCCAGAAGTGCTTCTCGTACGCTACGTTCGCGCAAAAACCGGCGGCGCATTATCCGAATCATCGCTTTCGGAGGCGGCGGCAAAAGTTCGGCCCGGCCAAAAGGGTCGCGGCTCAAAAAGTTCCGGAGATATCGGACAACGCAAATATCTCGGCTACATCGTTCGTGTTTACTACGGCGACGATCTGCAAGCTGTTCAGGCGGAGCCTGCGCGGCTTTTGCAGCAGTTTCCTCTTTCGAAAAATCCCTCGATCCGATGAAGCGATTGTTTCGAGGCTGTATTGCTTGCGTCCGAAGCAAACGGAGACACGCAGATCCTCTTCGAAGCGTTCTTCCCTGGTTCTCTGTTTTTCTTTTTGCCACTGCGGTAGAAGCGCAGGTTCAGGTCGACCTGAATTTCAAGCGACTGCAATACATCGCATACGAACCGGTCGTGGCGACAGTTGCCATTACGAATCTGGCCGGGCGCGATATTGAACTGCACGACGCAGACGGGCAATCCTGGTTGGGCTTTGAGATCACAGGCAGCGAGGAACAACCGGTCGCGCCGCTCAGCGGCGCAAATCGAGAGCCGCCATTGAGAATCCAAGCTGGCCAGAGAGTCACCCGCCAAATCGATCTCACGCCGCTGTATCCCGTCCATGAATACGGCGCCTATCATGTGCGCACGAACATTTACTTCGCGGACTTGGGAAAATTTTTCTACTCCGTGCCGCGAGTTTTCGAGGTCACTGATGCTCATCCCATCTGGCAGCAAACCGTTGGAGTTCCAGACGGCGCGGGCGCATCCGGCGATGTGCGCACGTATTCGCTGATGACCAATCGTTTTCCAGACCACACTTCTTTGTACGTTAGGGTACAGGACAAAGACGCGGGCGTAGTTTATGCCACTTACTCGTTAGGCCGCACCGTTTCTCTCGAACAACCGCAGGCGGAGATCGATCGTGCCAATCAATTGCACGTTTTGCATTGCGCGGCCCCCCGCGCATGGTCGTATGCCCGCATTGGACTAAACGGTGAATTGCTGACGCACTCTTCGTTCATGGAAACCAAGACGCGGCCCCACCTTGTTCATTCGGGTAAAGGCGAAATAGCCGTGCAAGGCGGCATGGTCGATGCGTCCGCGCAAGGCTCGGGTAGCAAGGCACCAAAACTTTCGGCGCGACCGCCCGGCGCGCCCACAAACGACCGGTGATGCGCAGGAATTGTGTCACTTTGTTGATTGCCGGCCTGCTGACGCCATTTCTGGCATGCAGCTCGTACGCAGCGAAGAGCAGCGACAGCTCACCCATAACTGTCGTGATCGATGCAGGACACGGTGGATACGACCGTGGAGGAATTCCCGGCCAGAGGGTTTCAGAGAAGGACATGACACTCGACGTCGCGCAGCGACTTAGAAATGTCCTCGCAGCCAGCGGTTATCGGGTTGTAATGACAAGAGACAGCGACGTCTTTGTCCCGTTGGGAACGCGCACTGCAATCGCCAACTCCAACCGCAACGCCATTTTTGTATCGGTCCACTTCAATTCAGCGCCGCGAAGTTCAGCCGGTGGCATAGAAACCTATTTTTACAATCGCGACAGCTTAGCGCTTGCCTCGGCGATTCATCATTACGTTGCCGGGGGGGCTCCGTCAGAAAACCGGGGCGTGCGTCGACGTGGTTACTTCGTCCTGCGAAGAACGAATATGCCGTCCGTTCTCGTTGAGTGCGGTTTTCTCACTAACCCGACCGAAGCTGGGTACGCTCAGAATGCTTCTTATCGTCAAAAGCTTGCCGAAGAGATTGCAGCTGGAGTTCGCAGCCGCGGTTTCGTCGCCAGCTCCCGTAGTACGACCCGAGTCGCGACAGCTGAAAGCATCCCGCTGCAACCGTATATCGACCAAACCAGAGTCACCGAATCCAAAAAGAGCCGGTCGAAGCGTTCGGCCAAGAAAAGCACTCGAAAAAAGAAAAGCTCCTCGAAACGGTCAAGTTCAGAAGCAAGCGCGGCGTCATCAAACTGGGAGGCTTGATTGGACCTGCCAATTCTGACTTCGGCGCAGATGCGCACCGCGGAGGAGGCTGCATTCGCCAGCGGTGTGCAGGTGGAAGCGCTAATGAACAAGGCTGGCGCCGGTGTCGCTCAGGCAGTCACGAAATTTTTTTCGATGCCCTGTCGATGCATCGTATTCGCCGGCAAAGGACATAACGCAGGAGACGCTTTATTCGCCGCGCAGTGTTTAGAACGGTGCGGATGGGAGATCGAAGTGCGTCTTGCTTTTAGAGAAGCGGATTGCAGTGATCTAATGCGCAAGAAGCTCGCGGACCTGTGCCGAAGACCGCCTGAGATTCTGGGCGCTAGACCATCGGACACGGCGAATGCCGGTCTGGTCGCCACGCTTGATGAACTCCCTTCGATTGTCATAGACCGAACAGAAACAATGCAGAATGCAATCGGTAAACAGGAGTGTTCGGGCAATGCTGTTCCGCTCGTTATTCTGGATGGTTTGCTTGGCGTCGGCGCAAAACCACCACTCCGCGAGCCGATCCGCGACGCCTGTCGCTTCATCAATCAACTGCGAACAACAAAGGGTGCCTACGTCTTTGCGGTGGATCTTCCAACCGGTCTCGATACGGATTCAGGCAAGGCAGATCGCGATTGCGTAGTCGCCGATTTTACCGTCACGATTGGTTACGCCAAGCCAGGTCTCGTCGCCGACGGCGCGCTGAATTATGTGGGGCGGCTTGAGGTTGTGACGCTCGAAGAATTGCGGCCGCCGGAAACGAAACCGAAGGAAATTATCGCCAGCCCGGCACCTTTTCGTGCCCTTTTTCCCAAACGCAAATACAACTCTTATAAGAATCAATTTGGCCGCATCGGCGTGATAGCCGGTTCCAAGGGATTCGTCGGCGCCGCGCTGATGGCATCACAAGGTGCGCTCAGAGCGGGCGCAGGACTGGTAGAAGTTTTTGTTCCCGAAGAAATCTACGAAATCGTCGCTGGCGCGGCATTCATGGAAGCAATGGTGAAGCCGGTTGCGTCGTACCGTCAATTGCTCAAGGAGAAAGCCGACGTCTGGGCCATTGGGCCTGGTCTTGGCAAATCGCACGCGGCCGACATCCTTGAACTCGTTGAAAAAATGAAGCAACCCATGGTGCTAGACGCGGATGGGCTCAACATAGTGTCTGAAAAAATTCCCGTGCTACGACGCTGCAAAGGCAAACGGCTGCTCACTCCGCATCCTGGTGAGATGAATCGGCTTTTTCCCGAAGAGCAACAGTCGCGCGCCAAAACAGTGACGAAATTCTGTGATCGTTTTCCGGTCACACTTTTGCTCAAAGGCAGTCGCACCATCGTGGCGGAACACGGTCGGCCGTTGAGCTACAACACGACGGGCAACCCAGGGATGGCGACCGGCGGGATGGGCGATGTTCTCACCGGAGTTTGCGCCGGTTTGCTGGCGCAAGGCCTTTCGCCTTATGACGCCGCCCGCGTCGGTGCATGGCTATGCGGTCGCGCAGCGGAGATCGCAATTTTCAACGGCGACGAGAGCGAGCAATCGCTGTTGCCAAGCGATGTCCTTGACCATCTCGGCGACGCCTTCAAGGAACTGTAGAATCTTTGCTGCTTTTCAGGATTCCTGATTCGTAGATTGATTCGCGCACTCCCGTGCGCTCACCGCTTCCCAAGCGGCTTCGCAGTCTACCGGCGGCGTCCCCGCTCGCCGTATTCTTGGGTTCATGATTAACTCTGAACGTGGCAAGATTCGTTCTGATCGGCAGCGGATTAGCTGGGGGCTTGCTCGCGGCATATCTCGGACGGCGCGGATACGAGGTGTATCTTTACGAGCGACGCGCTGACCCACGCGAAGGGAACATCGTCGGCGGGCGCTCGATCAACCTGGCGATTTCGACGCGCGGGATTCACGCGCTGGAACAGATCGGCATTGCCGAGGAAGCATTGCAACATGCGATTCCGATGCGCGGCCGGATGATTCACGATAAAGCCGGCGAGCTGCATTTTAGTCCGTACGATGTCGATCCAAAAAAATGTATTAATTCGATCGGACGCGCAGCACTTAATTCAACCGTTATTGAAGCGGCACAGCGCTATTCCAACGTTCGGGTACACTTCAATCACAAGTGCACCGGTGTCGATATCGACTCGGCGATTGCTCATCTGGAAACTGCTAACAGTACCGTTACTGCGAGGGGCGATGCCGTGATCGGCGTCGATGGGGCGTTCTCTGCAGTACGCAAATTGATGCAGAATGCGATTGCTAAATTTCAATACGACGAAAGTTATCTCGCTCACGGCTACAAGGAATTGACGATTCCGCCTGGACCGGACGGTTCATGGCGAATGGAAAAAAACGCGCTTCACATCTGGCCACGGAAGAGTTTCATGATGATCGCGTTGCCTAATCCAGACGGGTCTTTTACTTGCACGCTATTTTGGGAATTCGAAGGACCCCGCAGTTTCGCCACGACGAAGACCGACGACGACGTGCGCCGGTTTTTCGGAGAAGAGTTTCCCGATGCTGTACCGCTTATGCCGAATTTGCTCGGCGATTTTCGTAGTAATCCAACGGGTTCACTTGTGACTATTCGCTGCGCGCCGTGGTTTTATCGAGACAAGACCTGCCTCGTCGGCGATGCCGCCCACGCTGTCGTCCCATTTTATGGCCAGGGAATGAATGCTGCGTTCGAAGATTGCGTCGCGCTGGATGCGTGTCTCGAACAATTTCCCGAGAACCGCGAGCGCGCATTCACCGAATACTTTCATCGCCGAAAAGAAAACGCCGATGCACTTGCCAATCTTGCGATCGGGAATTTCATCGAGATGCGAGATAAGACCGCATCCAAAACATTCCGCGCGAAAAAGAAACTGGATCACGCGCTGGAAGCCGCGCTGCCCGGAAAATATCTGCCGCTTTACACGATGGTCACTTTCACAAGAATCCCCTACGCGGTAGCGGCACGGCGTGCTCGACTGCAAGACCGAATTCTTTACACCACGATCATCGCCCTTCTCGCGATCGGAATCGTGACCCTCGCAATCTTGCTTGGCCGCTCGTAGCGGGAGTCTGTGCCGCCGTCTTCTTGCGCTCGCGACTCCGTCGAATGCTTTTGGAATTACAGCGTTGATATGCTTCCTGTTCCAGGGCCGCGATGACCCTGTCGAAACCCTTGATATCGGCAGCGGTGACGCGATGGATCACGGCGCGTTCCAATGCGGAGAGATGACGCTGAACGCGGTGTGCGAGCTTGCGCCCTTTTGCGGTTGGTCGCACCACGAATGTGCGGCGATCTGTTTCGCCCACTGCGCGTGTGATCAATCCTCGCTTTGCGAGACGATCGAGAATGCTGGTCAGCGTCGACCTCTTGTGCGCAAGGCCGCGATGGAGATGGGCTACGTTGGCGGGGCCGGAATGCGCCAAAAGCGCTAAAATATGCGCTTCGCCCTGCGTCAACCCGCTCTCGCCCAAGTCGTCAAGATAAAGCCCGATTCTGTGCGTCGCACGGTGCACTGGGTGAACAAGTCGCAATGGCATCGATTGAAAGCGGCTTCAGATCCGGCTCCATCCATGAAACTCGCGCTTCGTCACTGAAAAGCCGTTCGGCTGAATAGTAATCGAGCGGAAAATTCTTTTCCAGCATTTGCGGATTTGCGTAGACAAGCTCCTCCAGACGTTCTGCGCGGCTGACCGCGCGCACCCGTGCGAGAAGATGCACCCAAAACAATGTAATGGTCTCATGGTATTTTTGCGGTTTGCCAGCGGCAGCGGCGAATCGACGCAGCGTCTCGCGCATCTTATTGGTAGCCTGCTTCACCGATGAGGATTCGGCAAGATAGACCCACGCAACGTGCAAATGCGAAGCATGGCGGAAATCTTCGTTCGGGATTTCCCCTCGCTCGAGCGCACGGGTCAATTCCACATCAGTCATAGATGCCGCTCCTTCGCCAGTGTCCCATTGATAGCCTTTTCCCAATGGATCCGTTGTTCCTTCGCCCAATCGGCGTCCAGTTTGGCTACTTCCTCATTTCCCTCAGGTGTCAACGCAGAACGTCGATAGCTTATGGTCGCCTTACAATGCTCTTCACCGTCGGGAACAACGCGGATTTTAATTTCGCTCGCCGTGAGCGCCGGTGTCACAACCACATATTCCACCCGACCCTCCCTAACGTCATAAGCCGTTAGCAGCCAGAGTCGATCTTTGCTGTGACCACTTGTTGTAGTGAAGACGACACCCTCTTCTTGTGCAGCGTGCGCCGGGTGAATGAAATGCGGCGACCATTCTGGCGCCCATTCTGCCTCGCGCACCGGCCCGAAAAGCGGCGTTACATCCGCAAGCGGGCCGTTTAATGAGATGGTGAACGATTGGGTCCGCTCTTCAAGCGCTGCACGTCCACCTTCTCCAGCGAATACCGATTGAAGCAGCGCAACGCCCCAAGCTGATAGCGCCAAGTAGTTCTTCATATGATGTTACGTTATCGGATTATCCGATATCGTCAACCACTGCGAACACTAGAATTGATCATTCGAATCGAGGACGCCTCGCAGACTTCGGCCGCTGCGACGCAGCTCCGCTTCGCTCAGAATGACATTACCACACCGTTTGTAGCGGAACCGACCTTGTCTCGTCGGGAACTTGCAATTCATCCACGGCGGGATTACGAAAACGGTTATTATGGCTGAAACATATGTTCCATTGATCAGTTCCGGCCTCGCCGGACCACTTGGCGTTCTGCATCTGCCGCGTCTTTGGCAGAAGGTCTCACTCGAGGAAGCGGGTAAACTCGCTTCCGGTTATCCCGGCATCGGCCGCGGTTTCGATGCGATGACGGTCGCGGCGCTCGGACTCGAAGAACAGGCGGTGCGAGATTACATCAAGCAAAACAAGCCGACCTATCCGCAGTTCGAGGCCTGGGTGAAACAAAACGCGAAGTCGTTAGATCGCGATGCTATTGAGAAGCACAACGCGGCGGTGCGCGGCTACAATCATGACGACGAAACACGCCAGGGGATTCTGGGTGCGTGCAAGATCGCGGATGACGCTTCTTCGCCAAAAGACGCGGTAAACCTGAACAATCTGGACGATTGGTACGAGTTTCACCGGGCAGTGTTGGCGTAGTGGACGTCAAGGAAACGTCGGACGCCGAACATTGAAGGGAGCGGTTGTCGCCGCTACGTAAACGCGTTTTGTCATCGAATATCTAGGAGTTAAAATTTAAGACGATGCGCGCGACAGAAACGAGCACGCCGCCTAACTTTCGCAAAACGGCTGCGACTTTTCAGCCGGGCGCAGAAACGCTGCCGCAACGTTATTTTGTTTCAGCTGAGATCTTTGCTGAAGAACTGCAGAAGATATTCGCGAGCCACTGGGTGCTGGTTGGTCATCAAAGCCAACTCGGAAAACCAGGCGACTATTTTCTTGCGGAAGTAGCCGGTGAAAGTTTGATCGTCGTGAAAGATCAACGATCGACGATCCGCGCCTTTTACAACGTTTGCCGTCACCGCGGGGCGCGCCTTTGCGAAGAAAAAAATGGACACGCCGCAGCGATTCAGTGCCCCTATCACGCATGGACGTACGCGCTGGACGGGCGATTGCTTGGCGCGCCGCACATGGATGAGACGCCGGGATTCAACAAGGCTGAATATCCGTTGAAGCCGGCACGGCTTGGTCTTTGGGAAGGTTTTATTTTCCTGAATCTGGCAGATACGTCTGCTTCTCTCGAGCAATGGTTTGTGCCGGTCGCTCGAAAGTTTTCTCCCTGGAATCTGCCGGTGCTGCGCTCGGCGAAACGGATCGAGTACGACGTCCGGGCCAATTGGAAGTTGATGTTTCAAAACTACTCAGAGTGTTATCACTGTTTGGGAGTGCACCCGGAGTTGTCGAAAATTTCGCCTTACGACTCCGCAGAAAATGATCTGACCGAAGGACCGTTTCTGGGTGGATTCATGCGGATCGCGAGCGACAAAAGCCTGACGATGAGCGGCAATGCCTGCGCGTTACCGGTCGGCAGTTTCGGCGACGAAGATTTCCGTTTCGTTTTCTACTACTCGATTTTTCCGAACATGCTGCTGAGCCTGCATCCGGATTACGTAATGGTGCATCAACTTGAACCGCAGTCGCCTGAACGAACACTGGTCTTCTGCGATTGGTTTTTTAATCCGGAAGCATTCAAGCGCGGCGATTTTGATCCGGACGATGCCCTTAAGTTCTGGGACATGGTCAACAAGCAAGACTGGCACGTGTGCGAGTTGAGCCAAAAGGGCATTTCCTCGCGCGCATACGAACCCGGGCCGTATTCGGCGCGCGAGAGTATCCCGGCAGCGTGGGATGACTATTATTTACGAGCGATGCGCTGAGTTTCGCGCGCGCATCCTTTGCTTCTCGTTTGTGTAATCTGCGCAAATCTGCGAAATCTAACACTTGCAGCCATGGCGCCGTTAACCTACGCGAGCTATCTTGATCTGGAAGAACTGCTCTCCCTTCAGAAGCCACGCTCCAGCCCGCCGGAACACGATGAGACGCTGTTCATCATCATCCATCAAACGTACGAGCTTTGGTTTAAGCAGTTGCTGCATGAGTTTGATAAAATAAAGAGCGATTTTTCGGCAGGCGATCTCTTCGGGGCGATTCACACGTTCAAGCGCGTGCGCACGATCATGAAAGTACTCGTGGCGCAGATCGACATTCTCGAAACGATGACGCCATCGTCGTTTTCTAGTTTCCGCGACCGGCTCGAGACAGCATCGGGATTTCAATCCGTGCAGTTTCGAGAGGTTGAATTTGCACTTGGATACAAGCGCGCAGCAACGGTCAATTATCTAAAACCGGACTATCCGGGCTACGATCGATTGAACCAGCTCCTGCATGAACGCACAGTCGTGGATCATTTTTATGATTTCCTCGAGACGCGAGGTGCACAGATCCCAACAGAATTGAAGAATCGCGATATCACTCAACCGAACGGACCAGACGAACGAGTGCAGCAAGAAATTTTGCGCCTGTATGAAAATTCGCCCGAATGCTCAATTCTCTTCGAATTGATGACCGATTTTGACGAAGGTCTGCAGGAGTGGCGTTATCGACATGTCAAACTCGTGGAGCGCACGATCGGCGCGAAGAAAGGCACCGGAGGATCGCCAGGTGTCCCGTTCTTGAAGGAGTCGCTATTCAGACCGATCTTTCACGACCTTTGGGCCATCCGCCACGAAATGTGACCGCGGCGCAGCGCGCCGCGGAACAGCGAAGCACGAATGTCGAAGACCGAAGACTAAAGCCGAAGAAACTCCCCCACCGTTCCCGAAAACAATTGTTCTTTCTCCTTTTCGTGAAGCTTCATGGATTCGATGAGTTTTCCCGGATGCGTTTCGCCTAACGAAAATGGGTAATCGGAACCGAATGCGACTCGGTCTGCGCCGAACAATTTGAGAAGCAGTTTCAGTGCGTCAGCGTCATGAAGAAGTGAATCGACGTAAAACCGCGCCGGCATTCCGTCGTGGGCGAGATAGCGACGTGGGCTGGTCGTGTTTTCCGCCGCCACCACGTCAGGGCGCACGCGAAATGCGTGATCAACGCGACCGATCGTAAATGGAAACGCGCCGCCGCCGTGCGCAAAAGCGACGCGCAGCTTCGGGAACCGCTCGAACACGCCTCCAAAAATCATGGAACAGATCGCGAGCGACGTTTCTGCCGGCATTGCGACCAGCCAGGGCAACCAATATTTCGGCATGCGCTCGGTCCCCAGCATGTCCCATGGGTGAACAAAGATCGCGGCATCAAGTTCCTCAGCCGCGCTCCAGACCGGCTGAAGCGCGGCGTTATCGAGATTCAGAGTATCGACGCGCCCGAAATTCGGATTCGCGTCAACGTGGGTCCCGATCTCCGCGCCGCGGAGCCCGAGTTGCTGAACACAGCGTTCCAGTTCGGCGGCAGCCAGGTCGGGATCCTGCATTGGAATAGTTCCAAGACCGCTGAAACGCGTCGGATGATCGCGAACAACTTCGGCGATGTGGTCGTTTAGTCGCCGGGAAAGGTCGAGCGAATCAGTCGGTTTTGCCCAATAACTGAACATCACCGGAACTGTGGAAAGGACCTGCATCGAAACCCCTGATCCGTCCATCTCTTCGATTCGGCGCGTTGGCTCCCAGACGTTATCGGTGATTTCACGAAACAGCCTGTCGCCAACCATCATACGCGCGCAGCACGGCTTGTAATGATCGAGCCGCACAAAACCGCCGTAACCGTATTTCTTGTCGAGGTTCGGCCATTCGCGCGGCAAAATGTGGGTGTGCAAATCGATCTTCAAAGAAAATGACAGGTGATTACTGAAGAATGACGAAAAACGGCGAGTGATGTTAGCGAAAACTTTTCACTCGTCACCTGTCACTCATCACTGATCTCACAGCGACTTTGCCGGCTGCGCTTTTTCCACTCTCTTACCGCACTTCTTGCAGGTCCGGCGCGCATCATCGCCCCAGAATTCCAGCATTGCCTTGCTAAAATGGTCGACGATGTCTTTGCAATCGAAGTGAATGTCTTCCACCAGTGCTCCGCAATTTTCACAGTAGAAAATTACGTGCTCCTTTTCACCGGGCGGACGGCGCCGCTCTACAACCAACCCAATCGTGTCTGGCGGGCGCTGGGGTGAATGCGGCACATTGGGCGGAATGAAAAACGTTTCGCCCTGGTGGACAATGTGGTCAACGATGCGGTCGCCTTCGCGGATACGCACTTTAATGTCCCCTTTGAGTTGATAAAAGTACTCTTCCGAATCAACGAGATGAAAATCGTTACGCGCGTTGGGGCCTTTGATGACCATCACGAAAAAATCACGACCGTCATAAAGATATCGGTTGCTCACCGGCGGCTTAAATTTCTCGGCGTTCTCTTCGATCCACTTCTCTACATTAATTGGTGATTCCACTTTGGTCATAGCCATGAGCGTATTTGGCGCGTTCAAGGCGTCAAACTCACTTCATGACAGCCAGAATGAGGCTCGCGTCTTTTGTCTGGCGGCTTCGCATCCGGATTCCTTGAGCGACTCTGAATTTTCCGATCTCGATTCAAGCCTAACGGCTCGACCTAAAGACTGAGACCCGCGCGTTTTAGAGGCGACCACTCGGACTATTAAAACCGACTTTAAAGTTGAATGAGCAAGCTCCAAGTGAATAGTATCCGCCGCTTTGTGAATAATGGCCCCCTAGTGAGAATTGCCGGGACGCTGCTCGCGGCGCTAATTATTTCCAGTTGCGAAGAGTATCCACAGCCGTATGCGACGGCGGGCTTCTATCCGCGCGCTGCTCCCGCAGGCTGGTGGCACGACGAAGGCGCTTCCGGAAGT
>Ga0066903_100004937_pt1 | contig 11433 bp, 11 predicted proteins | sample PanSoiMetaGPlot1_FD_67491 | JGI IMG/M metagenome (GOLD analysis project Ga0066903, IMG submission 67491) | Tropical forest soil microbial communities from Panama analyzed to predict greenhouse gas emissions - Panama Soil - Plot 1 (version 2) | ecosystem: Environmental > Terrestrial > Soil >...
TCTGTGGGAGGACGTGCACGAGCGGATCCGCGATCGGATTTTGTCGGGCGAGTTCGCGCCGGGCGATCGGCTCAACGAGACCGAGCTGGCTGAGACCTTCGGCACGAGCCGCGGCCCAGTGAGGGAGGCGTTGCGAGAGTTGGCTCGAGGCGGGCTCGTAGTCGAGCTTCCTCGCCGCGGCATGATCGTCTCAACGCTGCACGATCACGACCTCGCGGAGGTGTACGGAGTTCGCGAGGCACTCGAGCTCGCGGCGTCGCGCGCGGTCATCGACGACGCGAGCGACGAAGAGATCGCAGATCTCGCTCGACATCTGGATGCGTTCGAGGGCTCGCGCGAGGGCTACCTGGAGCGTGCAGGCCACGACATTGCATTCCATCGCGGTCTCGTGGGGCTTGCGGGTAACGGGCGGATGTGGGAGATCCACGAACAGATGCTGAGGCAGACGATGCTGCTGCTGCGAACGGTCGCCGAGCGGCGCCCGACACTGCGGTCGAGGATGGACTCAGCCATCCATCGCGACATCCTTGACGCCCTCGCCAACCGCGACAAGGTCGCCGCCGCCCAGGCCATAGATCGGCACTACCGCCACGCCATCGAGCGCCTACTGGGCGCCTAGTCACAGCCGAGTCTTGGTGCGACGTACGGGCATTGACCCGGGCGTAGCGCCGCAGCTAAGATACAGATTGTCAACAGTTAACAACCTGTGCTCAGCACCTCACATCTCGGGCGGCGAGTCGAGCTTGTCTCGATGGACCCCCATCACCACTCGATCTCGGTCGGCCTGTACGTCAGATCCGAATCCGGCGGCGCACCGGTGGCGACCATCCACAGCTACAGCAGAATCGAAGGGACGCCGGCGCGGCTGGGGCAGATCGCCGATGCGATGTGCGCGATGGCCGGCATGCAGCACGCCGACGCAGCAGCCACCGTCTCGTTTCCTTGCGGGACGTGGCACGAGGCCGCGGCACGGCGGCTGTTCCTCGAAGCGTGTAAACACGACCCGTCGGCCCCACATGAGCACGGTCCGCTCGAAGTCCCAGATACCAGAACCGACCAGACGATTCGTGTCGTCGGTCTCGGCAACGGTGTCTACCGTGTCGAAGCCGTCAATGTTGCTGAAGGCGAAGCCAGTCGGGCACCAGCGATCGCGCGCGCAATCGCAAAGCTCGCCGAACTTGAGCTTCAAGACGATGACGTCACCGTGACGTTCGCATGCGACCAGCCACATGACGACCTGGTCGCGATGCTGCTCACACGGGCACAGAACCTGCGGGCGATCCTCCGCGAGGAGGAGCTGCAGGCTAACCGCGGCGTCCTCGCGGCGCCGAGCGGGCAGGAGTGATGGCGGTGCCTGAACCGATGACCAGTCGCGAGCGAGTCCGCGTGGCGCTCGGCGGCGGAACCCCAGACCGCCCGCCGGTCGTCAACCCGACGAGCGTGGCAACGGTCGAACTGATGGATCTCGCCGACGCAAGGTTCCCCGAGGCCAACCGTGAACCGGAGCTGATGGCTGCACTGGCAGCCACCGGTCACACCGAGCTGGGCTTCGACACGGTGATGCCCGTGTTTTCGATCATCCAGGAGTCCTCGGCGCTCGGATGCAAGATCCAATGGGAGCAGAAGGACAACTGGCCGACGGTGAAGATGACCGAACCGATCTACCACTCGCCGTCCGACATTTCCGTCGACGTCGACGCGACGCTCGAACATCCCGACGCGCGGTGCGTCATCGAAGCGATCGAAATCCTGCGCGCTGAGCTGCCCGACGTGGCGGTCATCGGCAAGAGCATGGGACCGTGGTCGCAGGCGTACCACACGATGGGGGTCGAGAACTTCCTTTTGCTCTCCAACGACGACGAGAAGATGACGTTCGCGGTGCTTGAGGCACTCAAAGAGCTGACCGTCGAGTATGCAAACCGCCAGTTCGCCGCGGGCGCTGATGCCGTGACCTTGCCGGATCACGCAACGGGAGACCTCGTCAGCGGCGAGTTCTACCACCGCTACCTCGAGGAACTGCATCAGGAGTTCGCCGAGCGGATCAACGGACCGATCATCCTGCACATCTGCGGGCGGACGGTCGACCGCATGCCGTACATCGCGAACACCGGGATGGCCGCATTTCACTTCGACTCCAAGAACCGCCCTGACGAGTCGATGGCGGCCGTCGGAGACGGCATTCGGCTCGTCGGCAACGTCAACAACCCCGAGACCCTGTTTGCCCGGGGGCCCGACGAGGTGAAGGAGCAGGTCGTCGCGTGCCTGGACGCTGGTGTGCAGATGGTGGGCCCGGAGTGCGCGTGCCCGCTTCAGACCCCGATCGAGAACCTACGCGCGATCCCCGAAACGGTGCGCGACTGGAGCATCAAGCATGGCTGATCTCAGCGCTATCAAGAGCGACCTGATCCGCGACGAGATCGAGGAGTTCGTCGAGCGTGAGGACGAGAAGCAAAGGATGATCGACCTGTTCGCCGCCACCTCGGAGCAGATGCAGTCGATCGCTGAGTCGTTGATCGAGGGCGAGGACGACGAGGTCGACGAGAAGACCCAGGCCGCGCTGTCCGCGGGGGTCGCAGCGCTCGAGATCATGGACGACGGCCTGATCGCCGGGATGGCTCTCGTGGGGATCAAGTTTCGCGAGAACTTCATCTTCGTTCCCGAGGTCCTCGCCTGCGCGAGAGCGATGAAGGCCGGCATGAACCACATCGAGCCGATCCTGTCTGACGCCGGGATCGAACCCATGGGCAAGGTCGTGATGGGCACAGTGAAGGGCGACCTCCACGACATCGGGAAGAACCTCTGCATCATGATGCTGCGGGGCTCGGGATTCGAGGTAATCGATCTCGGCGTCGACGTTTCGCCCGACGACTTCATCGCAGCGGTCGAGGAGCACAAGCCCTCCGTAATGGGGATGTCGGCGCTGCTCACCACCACGATGCCAAACATGGGCAAGACGATCGACGCGTTCGTCGACGAAGGTCTTCGCGACAGCGTGAAGATGATCGTCGGTGGCGCCCCCGTGACACCGGAGTTCGCCGAAGACATGGGCGCCGACGGATACGGCAAGGACGCGATGGCATGCGTGGCGATCACGAAGGAGCTCGCCGGGGCCGGAAGCGGTGTCTGAGGACCACCTCACACCCGCAGCGTGGAACGAACGAATCGAGCGGATGAGCACTCTCTTCGCCGGCATGCTCGACACCGCGAAGTCCCTCGAAGGCAAGCGGTGCCCGTACAAGAACAAGGACGACCGATGCACTGCGCAGTTCGGATGCCGCAACCAGCGCAGACCACCCGAGGGCAGCAAATCCGGCGCACTCAAGGTTTGTGGCGCCGACGACAGTCTCGACTGGCGCAGTGCCTGGGACACCTGACCGGCCGACGCTGTTTGATCGCGCCGACGCCGCGGCGCTCCGCGTCCCCACCTCGTGCCGCCGCAGCGGCCGATGCCGCGAGTGCATCGTCGAGGTCACGAACGGTTCGGACCACCTGAATCCCCCCACCGAGGCCGAGGGGTTCCTGCGTCAGCCATTTCGCCTCGCGTGCCAAGCCGAGGTCGACCCCCCCGGGGCCGAAGTCAGCTTCGACATCGTGCGCAGGCGCCTTCGAATCGTCACCGGGGACGCTCGCCCCCGAGGGGCGGCCGTTCGTCCTGCAGTCGAGGCTCGCTCCGGGATCGTGCACTGGCAGAACGAGCCGATCGGGCGGCTCCGCGACGGCGAACGCCTACTCGGGCTTGCGCTCGACGTCGGGACAACGACGGTCGCCGTGGAGCTCGTCGATCTGCGCACCGGACAGGGACTCGAGGTGGTCACGCTCGAGAATCCTCAGCGCTTCGGCGGCAGTGATGTGATCAACCGGATTTCCTATGACTCCGGGCCGCACCAAGGCGAGCTGCGCTACGCATTACGCAAAGCGCTCAACGACGAGCTACGCGCCCTCTACCGCCGCCGCGGTCTGGATCGAAGAGACGTCTACGAAATGGTCGTCGTCGGGAACGCGACGATGCGCGATCTGTTCTTCGGGCTATCGGTCGAGTCGATTGGGGAGCGCCCCTACAAATCCGAAACCGAGCTCGAGCTCACCGCCGGCACCCGCATGTCCACCGCGGTCGTTGCGCTCGCCCACGAGCTGGGTCTCTGGATGCATCCGCGTGGACGGGTCTGGGGTGCGCCGCTCATCGCCAGCCACGTCGGTGCGGATGTGGCCGCGGACCTCGTGGCCATTGGGACCGAGCACCAGCCCGACGTCTGGATGCTCGTTGACGTCGGCACGAACACCGAGGTCGTGCTCGCTGCGCATGGACGAATCGTCGCTGCGAGCTGTCCGGCTGGGCCGGCCTTTGAGGGCGGGTCCGTCACGTACGGCATGCAAGCCGCCGACGGGGCGATCGAGTCGGTCCAGATATCGAGTACGGGCCAGATGGTCTTCCGCACCGTGGGCGATGCGCCACCGGTCGGCCTATGCGGCTCGGGCCTCGTGGACCTGCTCGCCGAACTCCGACGCACGGACGCGATGACCGCCAAGGGCGTATTCGCCGAGAAGGCGCGAGTCCTCGACGTCGTACCCGAGTCGGGCATCACCTTTACCCGGGCAGACGCATCGGCGCTCGCGCAAGCCAAGGCGGCGAACACGGTTGGCCAGCAGATCTTGCTACGCGAGCTCGGACTGAACGCCGGGCAAGTCGATCGGCTCTACCTCGCCGGGGGGTTCGCCCAATACGTCGATGTCCCACGGGCGATTGCGATCGGCTTCCTTGCGCCCGTACCCGCAAGTCACGTCGTCAAGGTCGGAAACGCTGCACTGCGCGGCGCCCGCGAGCTGCTGCTTGACCGTACGGCCCGCGACCACCTCGAGCTCGTCGTGCAACGCATCGAGCACATCGAGCTCGAGACAGCCCCGGACTTCTTCGACTTGTTCGTCGATGGGTGTCAGTTCAAACCGATTGCCGAACCCGACCCGCTCAGGACCGGTCGTGCTGCCTGAGGCAGCCGCACCGCTCCGTCGCAACCCCCCGACTCCAGACAAAGCAAAGGCCACATGACCGATTTCATCATCGTCGGAGAGAACGTCCACACGACACGAGTGATCCGCCGCAAAGACGCGCGAATCGTCACGGACGATCAGGGGCGCGAAGCGATCGCGTTCGTCGATGAGCACGGCGCGCCGCGCGCGCTCCCGATAGCCGACACGGAGAAGAGCACCAACGAGTACGACGAGGGGCGGGTCAAGCATGTCCGCACCGCGGTTCGTCAGGCAATGGAGGGCGGAGAGCACGCCGGTGTCGCGCGTGACTACCTCCGCGCGATCGCGCTGCACCAGGTTGCCGCGGGAGCGGCGTTCCTCGACGTGAACGTCGACGAGGTTTCGCTCAAGCTCGACGAACAGAAGGATGCGATGCGCTGGCTGTGTGAGCTCGTGGGCGAGGTCAGCAGCGTGCCGCTGTCGATCGACTCGTCCAACCTCGAGATCATCGAGGCCGGAATGGCGGCGGCGCCACGGCGTGCGGGCGCCCCGATGCTCAACTCGGCGTCGCTCGAGCGCTTGGAGGCACTCCAACTGGCAGCCACAGGCGGCGGGCCCGTAATCATCACCGCGGCTGGAGAGTCCGGAATGCCGGACGGCGCGGCCCAGCGCGTCGAGAACGCGTCACGAATGGTTGAGCACGCCCGAGCGCACGGGATCGCCGACGATCGCTTGTATATCGACCCGCTCGTGTTCCCGATCTCAGTGGACGGCGAGTTTGGTCATCACTGCCTCGATGCGATCCGAGAGATCCGCTCGCGCTTCCCTCGGACGCACATCACCGGCGGGATGAGCAACGTGAGCTTCGGCCTCCCCAACCGCAAACTCATCAACGACGCCTTTCTCGTCATGGCGATCGAAGCCGGCGCCGACAGCGGGATCGTCGACCCCGTGATGAACCCACCGTCGCGCGCACTCGCGCTTGATCGCGATTCCAGCAGCTTCACAATCGCGACCGCCGTGCTGACCGGCGAGGACCGCAACTGCAAGCAGTACCTGCGAGCGGCGAGAAAAGGCGAGCTCGAAGGGGCACCGGCATGACGAGCTACAAGGTCCTCTCGTGGCGCAACGTCCCTCTGCAGGTCAAGGCGCGCGGTGAGGGCCGCACCGTCTCGGCGCCGCTCGACGGCTGGTTCACCGAGCACGCAGATCGGATCGCGATGCAGGCGGGGATTCTGGGAAGCGACGCGTACCTCGCCGCACTGACGTGGTCAGAGTGGACCCAGCGGGAGGGGAGCCCTGAACACGTGGCTTCATCGATCGCGGTGGAACTCGAATCGGAGTGGGCCGAACGACGGGAGCACTGGATCCGTACCGGGGAACTAGCCCGGTGACGGTGCTTGTGGCGCCGGACTCGTTCAAGGGAACGTTTCCGGCGATCGAGGTCGCGGATGCGATCGCCCAGGGCGTCGAAGCGGGCAGCGTGAGCGCTCGGCGGCTTCCTGTCGCCGACGGTGGCGAAGGGACGCTCGCAGTGCTGTTGCGCGCGCTGGGCGGCCGCCTCGAGGAGGTGCCTGCGCGAGACCCGCTCGGACGTGAGGTGCGGTCAGTTCTCGGCCTGCTGGACGATGGCGCAACCGCGGTCGTTGAAACCGCTGCTGCGGCGGGCTACACCATGGTGGCCGACCACGAGCGTGACGCTGAGGCAGCGACGACGGCGGGCGTTGGCGACCTGATCATCGCGGCCGTCCACCGCGGTGCCACACGAATCTTGGTGACGGTTGGAGGCAGCGCCACGACCGACGGCGGCGCGGGCGCGATCGCCGCAATCTCCGAGGCGGGCGGCGTGGGTTCGGCGCAGCTCACCGTGCTGTGCGACGTCGTGACGCCCTTCGAGCGTGCTGCAGCGGAGTTCGGCCCGCAGAAGGGCGCCAGTTCCGAGACCGTGGAACGGTTGAGCCAACGCCTGGATCTGCTCGCGCGCGAATTTGTCCGCGACCCTCGCGGACGGCCGATGACCGGGGCTGCCGGCGGCCTATCAGGAGGCCTATGGTCAGCGTTCGACGCAGAACTTGTATCCGGCGGCGACTTCGTACTCGACGCAGTCTCGTTCGATTCGCACCTCTCGGAAGCCGGCGCCGTGATCTGCGGCGAAGGACGTCTCGACCACACGAGCTTTGCCGGCAAAATCCTCAGCATCGTGCTCCGCCGTGCGACTGCGGCCGACGTCCCGGTCCACGTCGTCGTCGGATCTTGCGCCCTAACGCAAGAGACGCTCGCCGAGCACCAGATCAAGTCCTTCTCGCTCGCATCGCAACGGGAAGAGCTCGTCGCAGCAGGTACGTCTCTCGCGTCTCGCATCGTGACCGGGGAAGAGGCCGTGTTCCGGGGGAGGTGTGCCTCCGAACTGCACGGGCGCCTCGCCGGATCGTGACGGAGATCGGCTACCGCTCGATGCGGAGGGGCTCCCGGCCGTCATCGCACCAGTGCGCAGCATGCGATACTGACCGTATCGTCGCACCTGGCCCGACTGCGCGCGGGTTGGTGCAATGCGGAGCGCTGGTGTGAGCTGGGACGTCGACGTCACGATCGTGGGATGCGGCCCCGTCGGGGCGACGCTCGCGGTCGCTCTCGGGCGGCGCGGCGTAACGGTGCTCGCGGTCGAGCGCGAGACGTCGATCTACCACCTGCCGCGGGCTGCCTCGTTCGACGGCGAGGCACTCCGGATGTTCCAGGCGCTGGGACTGGCTGACCAGATCGCACGGCGGTCGATCCCGCTCCGCGCCTTTCGCTACGAGAGCGAGCGCGGCGACACGCTGGCCGCATGGGACCTCCCCGACGACCAAAGCGGGAGCCAGGCCTGGGGCGATGCGTATCTGTTCCATCAGCCGGAGGTCGAGGCGATGCTGCGGGCGGCGATGGCGGCGCTCCCGACCGTCGAGTTGTCGACGGGCGTAGAAGCGATTGGGATCGACCAGACGTCGGCGGGCGCCACCGTCACGGTCCAGCCGGTCGGAGGCATGACTACGCGCAGCCTGTCGTCGCAATACGTCGTGGGCTGCGACGGCGGGGCCTCGTTCGTGCGCAGGGCGATCGGAAGCCGATTCGAGAACCTCGGCCCAGAGCAGGACTGGGTCGTGATCGACGGGGTCGAACGCCGGCCGCTCGGCTTCACCAACGAGATTGTGGGGTACTGCTGGCCCCAGCGGCCTCACATGTTCATGGTGAAGCCACCGCCGCGCCTGCGCTGGGAGTTCCTTGTCCGGCCCGATGACGACAGGGACCGCATTGTCACGGCCGACGGCGCGTACGACCTAGTCGAGCGCTTCGTCTCACCGGACGACGTCGAGATCGAGCGCTGCGCGATCTATGCGTTCCACTCACTGCTGGCCGAGCGATGGCGCGACCGCCGCGTATTTCTCGCCGGCGACGCCGCTCACCTGCAACCCCCGCTGCGTGGTCAGGGACTGTGCTCGGGCATCCGCGACGTCATGAACCTCTCCTGGAAGCTCGCTGCGGTGATCCGCGGCGACGCCGTCGACGATCTGCTCGAGACCTACGAAAGCGAGCGCCGCCCCAACGCCGAGGCCTGGATCAACATCGCGACGGAGCTGTCGGCGATAATCAACACCACGGATCCGGCCGTCGCCGCTGAACGGGACGCCCACCTGCTGGCCAACCCAATCCCGTACAGCAACGATGCGCTACCGCTTGGGCCGGGACTTCACCCCGCCTCATCGCGGCTTGGGGGCTCGCTGTCAAACCAGGCGGTCCACGACGATCGTCGGCTCGACAATGGCAGCCGCGGGCGATTCACCGTGGCGATGACCCGGGCCATCAACGCCCAGCTCTCCGCCGACGCCCGTGCGGCGCTCGCCGATGCCGCATGGTTCGAAGTGCTGCCGATCGGTTCCCATGCAGCGGACGCGGTGCTCGCCCGTCACGGCGGCCCACACGCTCTCGTGATCCGGCCCGATCGATACGTACTCGGAGCAGCTGACGACGCGGCTGAACTCGAGCGCGTACTTCACGGCTGGCTGCGGTTCACGGTGGCCGCCGGGCGAGACGCGAACTCAAGTACGGCCTGATCACTGCGCGGTGCCGGGAAGACAGTAGGCGATATATCGATATACTATCGCTATGACCGCCTGCGAGACCAGGGCCGCCGTCGAGACGCCGCGCCCGGTCGCCTACATGCGCCAGTTGTGCAAACACTTCGGTCACAAGACGCACGCCGACTACGGCGAGACGACCGGTTTCATCGAGCTCGCGGCCGGCCGGTGCGAGCTCGACGCGACGGCGCCCGACGTTCTCGTGCTCACGGCGATCGCCTCCGACGACGACCGACTGGCCACGGTCGAGCGGGTGATCGGCAGCCACCTCGAGCGCTTCGGCCGCCGCGACCAACTGTCGGTCAGTTGGACGCGCGCAACCTAGTGGCACAACACAAGCCAACGACCAGGCCCAGTTCGGTTCGCTAAGATACTTGCCGTGGCAAGTAAATCGCTCGGCTTTCTCTCGTTCGGACACTGGCAGGCCGGTCGCGGGTTGACCCCGGCGGCCGCCGACGCGCTCGCACAGTCGGTCGATCTCGCGGTCGCGGCTGAGCAGCTCGGGCTCGACGGTGCGTACTTCCGCGTTCACCACTTCGCGCGGCAGCTCTCGGCGCCGTTCCCGCTCCTGGCGGCCGTCGCGGCACGCACCAGCCGGATCGAACTGGGCACCGGCGTGATCGACATGCGCTACGAGAACCCGCTCTACATGGCCGAGGAGGCCGCGGCCGCGGACCTGATCAGCGTGGGTCGTCTGCAGCTGGGGATCGGTCGCGGCTCGCCCGAGCCGGCGTGGCGCGGGGCCGACGCGTTCGGCTATGCCCCGACCGACGACCGGTCCGATGCAGAGCTCGCCCGCGAGAAGACCAAGCTGTTCCGCGCGGCGATCGCCGGTCGACCGGTCGTCGCGGCCGACCTGGGCGGGCGCCCCTCCGACGAGTTGCTGCTGCCGATACAGCCTCAGTCGCCCGGCCTCGACCACCGCATCTGGTGGGGCTCCGGTTCGCGCGCGACCGCTATCTGGGCGGGGCAGCAGGGCATGAACCTCATGAGCTCGACGCTCCTGCTCGAGGACACCGGCGTGCCGTTTGACGAGCTCCAGGCAGAACAGATCGCGGCGTTCCGCGAGGCGTGGGACGCGGCCGGCTGGGAGCACCAGCCGCGCGTTTCGGTCAGCCGCAGCGTCATGCCGATCACGTCGGACCTCGACCGCCGACTGTTCGGCAGCCGCTCGGGCCACGACCAGCTTGGCGAGATCGATGGCGCGTGGGCCCGCTTCGGCCGCAGCTATGTCGGCGAGCCCGACCAGCTGGCCAACGAGCTCGCCGCCGACCGCGCGATCGCCGCCGCGGACACGGTGCTCCTCACCGTGCCCAACCAACTCGGCGTCGACTACAACGCCCACCTGCTCGAAACGGTGGTCCGCGACGTCGCGCCGGCGGCGGGCTGGACGACCAGCGCCGAAGCCGCCTGAGCCGTACCGACCAGCCGCGTCGTCCGGAGCGGTCGTGACTCACACCGGACGCCACGACCGCCACCACTGCTTGTCGCGCGCGAAGCAGCACCGGCCACTCGCGTTGCTCAGCCGGGCTGCTCGCCGGCGAGCCAGCTTCGACCGCGTTCGTCGAGGGCGTCGACCCACGTGGCCATCATTCGGCCGTCGTCGTGCCAGACGCTGCGAAACGCGTCCCAGTCAAGCGCGTCGCCGCCCAGCGCTCGACGAGCTCGCGGATGGCGGCGCGATCGGCGCCGTTTTGTCGTCGGGTGCGTCCGCCATCTCGCTCGAATGTACTCTCGGCCGATCGAGAATGCGCTCAGGCGCGTCGTGTTGCGAGGTCTGCGTGTGCTCGCTCGAAGGGTCGGTGTACATCGACCCTGTGCCGACGTCGAGCTGGTCAGTGGACGGAATCGGCCAGCAGCTGCTCGCTACGAGTCCAGAGCTTCTGAGAGACGGTGCCGTCGTCTCGAAACTTGAGCTCGAGCGGTTTGTTCTTGGCGTAGAAACCGCCAGGCTCCCAGTCGGTGCCAGGCGTGCTTTCTGCAAGCCGCGTGAGTACGTGTGCGCTCTTCTCCGGGCTGATCGTGATCAAGTACTTCAGCGGCGTGTGGTAAACGAAGCGCATTAGGTGGGTCGTGTCGCTAGCGAAGTTGGTGCGCACCACGCCCGGGTGGAAAGCGACCGCGGCGATGCCGTCGGCGCGGTGGCGACGGTCGAGTTCGCGCGTGAACAAGACGTTCTCCAGCTTGCTGTAGCCGTAAGCCTTCTCGGGCGAGTACCGGCGCTCGTTGTTGAGGTCGTCGATGTCGAAATCACTGCCGTAGTGGTTGGCCGCGCTGCTGGCAGTCTGGATGACCTTTGCGCGGCTTGCGATCAGGCGGCCGAGGAGCAGCTGCGTGAGCAGGAACGGGGCGAGGT
>Ga0066903_100004938_pt1 | contig 11433 bp, 12 predicted proteins | sample PanSoiMetaGPlot1_FD_67491 | JGI IMG/M metagenome (GOLD analysis project Ga0066903, IMG submission 67491) | Tropical forest soil microbial communities from Panama analyzed to predict greenhouse gas emissions - Panama Soil - Plot 1 (version 2) | ecosystem: Environmental > Terrestrial > Soil >...
CTGAAGGCCTGGCGCACCTTCAGGTTGTTGAAGGGCGGGTTCTGATCGTCGAAGAAGAGGTAGTCGGTGCGGAAGTCACCGTAATGCGGGTGGGTCTCCCTGGTGAGCTGGGGATCGGTGGCGATGATGTCGTTGTCGGCCGGTGACAGGAGCGAGCCGTCGACGAAGTCCAGCTCGCCAGCCTGGTAGGCCGCGAACTGGGCATTGGGCGCCATGCCGATGTTGACGATGCGCTGGATGAGCGGCTTGTTCTTGCCTTGGTACTTGGGGTTGGCTTCGAGAATGACGCGGTCACCCTTGCGCCATTCCTTGAGGACGAACGGGCCGTCGGAAACCGAAGTGGCCGGATCGGAGTTGTACAGCCCGCCGTGGGCCTCGAGCGCCTTCTTCTGCAGGCCCTGGCTGTACAGCATCATCGCCGGCAGGTATGGCGCGGCGTCCTGGGTCTCGATCTGGAGCGTGTGAGCATCGACGGCCTTGACGCCGATCTGGTCGAGCGCCACTTTGCCAGCTACGGCGTCGTCCCAGTTCTTGATGATGCCGTTGAAGAACCACGTGAAGTCCCAGGCGTGCTTGGGGTCGGCACCATAGCGGAAGGTGGCGACGTAGTCGTCGGCGGTGAGTGGCGTGTCGTCCGACCACATCAGGTTCGGATCGAGCTTGAAGGTCCAGACCTTGCCGGTCGAGTCGACGCTCCACTCGGTAGCCGCGGCCGGGACGATGCCGAAGTCCTTGTTGATCGCACGAGTGGCTCGGTGAACAGATCCGACTTCGCCCCGCCGCGCTTGTAGACCGACTCCCAGAAGTCGAGCGTCGTGAAGTCGGCGGTGTTGTCGTAGGCCACGACCATTACCTGCTGATCGGCGGGCGCGGCATCGGCGGGTAGCGCCGCGGCAGGCGCGGCAGCCGGGGCGGTCGTTGGCTTGGCCGCGGCAGGTGCCGTAGTGGCGGCGGCAGGCGCGGTGGTCGCCGCCGTGGTTGGCTTGGCGGCTGGCGCGGTCGTGGGTGGCACGGCCGGAGCGCTCGTCGCCGCGGGCGGGCTGGTCGGCGCGGCAGGGCCGCACGCCGTCACGACGAAGACGACGCCAACCAGGAGTGGAAACAGGTTCAGGCGGGTCATCCAGTGCTTCCCCCTTTGGTACAGGCCGCTATCCGTACCACCCCCCTGAATGGGGTGTCAAATTGCGGCTTAGTCGCCAAACCAGTTGAGCGCATGCTCTTGTGCGTAGCGTGCCAGACGCACGCCGAGGTCCTCTTGCAGCTGAATGGACAGACCGCCGTCGACGACCAGCGCCTGGCCGGTGATGAACGAAGCCTCTTCGGAGCACAAGAAGACGACCGCGTTAGCGATGTCGCTGGGCTTGCCCGTGCGGCGGAGCGGGTACTGTTCGGCGAAGAAGCGCAAGACATCTTCGTGGTCGCGCCACCGCTCCTCCATTCGCTCGGTGACGATGTGGCCGGGGCAGATGGCGTTGACGCGTATACCGTCCTGTCCGTACTCCACTGCCAGTTGGCGGGTGAGTCCAATGACGCCAGCCTTGACGGTTTCGTACACCAGCGAGCCGGGTGCATTGAGCAATCCATGTACCGACGACATGTTGACCATGACTCCGCCGCCAGCTTGACGCAAGTGCGGCACCGCGAACTTTGCGGCGCGGAACATGGCCTTCAAGCCGATGTCAAAGCCACGGTCCCACTCCTCTTCGCTCGTGGCAATCGCGTCCGCGCGTGGGCGGAACGCGTATGCGTTGTTGATCACGATATCCAGTCGGCCCAGACACGTCACCGCCCGGTCGACCATGGCGCGGACTCCGGCTTCGGTACTGACGTCGCACTCCATCGCCTCGGCCGTGCCGCCCGCCGCCTGGATCGTTTCTACATTGCGAACAGCCGCCGCCGCATCCACGTCCACCACCAGCACTCGCGCGCCCTCTTCCGCGAGCAGCCGCGCGGTCGCCCCGCCAATTCCCTGGGCTCCGCCAGTTACGATCGCCACTCGATCTGCCACACGCCGCATGTGACGATTCAACACGAGCGGGCAGCCGCGCGGCAGGTCATTTGCCGGTGAGCGCGAACTACAATTGCATCCGATGGACGATCCCGTACGGCTGGCGATCGTCGGCTGCGGCGGCATGGGCCGCCGACACCTGGCCGGGCTGGCCGAGTTGTCGCGCACACCGCACATGAACCTGAGCCTGCTGGCGGTGTCCGACCCGAACCGCGAGCGAGCCGAGGACCTGGCTGAGGAAGCCCACGAGCTCCTCGGCGAGCGGCCGGCCGTCTTTCAGGAAGTCGAGCGCATGGTCCGCGAGGTGGACGGTCTGGAAGCAGCCGATTGTCCAACCGATACAGGCTCGCACCACGTCGCCGCCACCGAGACGCTCCAACTCGGCCTGCACATACTCTGCGAGAAGCCGCTGGCCCTCACTATCAGAGGCTGCAGGCGCATCGTGCAGGCAGCCGCCAGGAGCGGTCGTATACTGTCCGTCGCCGAGAACTTCCGACGCGATCCGATGAACCGCCTGGTGAAGGCGTTGATCGAAGATGGTGCGATCGGGAGCCCCCAGTTCATCATGGACGCCGAAATTGGTGGCCGCGACAGCATCATCATCACCCCCTGGCGACATATGAAACTGTCGGGCACGATCACCCTGGACGCCGGCATTCACAACGCCGACATCCTCCAGTACTACTTCGGCGACGCGTACAGCGCCTTCGGCCAGGTGCGGCTCTTCGAAAAGAAGCGCGTCCGCCGCGGCACCGACGGTCCGGCCGGTTTCTATTCGAAGTGGGCGTCGAACATGCCAGAATCGATCGAGCCGACCGGCGAAGACGCCATGTTCGGTCAGATCACGTTCGCCAGTGGCGCCCTGGGCCACTGGGTCAACAGTCACGCTGGTCACGGCGAAGCCGTCCATCAGCGCAAGGTATACGGAACCCGCGGCTCGATCACCTCGCCAGGCGACCGCAACGGCCGCCCGGTGGAGTTGCACATCGACGATGTGGGCGCGGTCGCCGATCAGCGCATCCTGGAGTACGCGCCGGGCTATCGGCTGGACCCGGTCGCGGCGACGCTCTTCGGCGGAGAGCGCATCTGGCGCTACGGTTTCGATTTCGCGGCAACAGATCGGAAGCTGCTCGCGCTGGAGTACCACGAGCTCGCGCACTGCGTGCGCACCGGCCAGCAGCCTGAGGTAACTGGCGCAGTCGCGCTGCGTGATGTCGCGCTGGTGTACGCGCTGTTCGAGTCGGACCGCGCTGGCCGCCCCGTCACCATCCAGGAGGTCGAAAACAGTTCGGTCGACGCATACCAGCGCGAGATCGACGAGCAGTTGGGCCTGTTGGAGCCCGCCGCGGCAGTGCCCTGATGCGCGTTGGCTACAACACCTGGAGTATGCCCTCCGTCCCGTACGAGACGTTCATTCCGGCTCTGGCGGAGATCGGCTTCACCGCGATTGCGATCAGCGTCGTGCCCAGTTATTCGATCGGTGGACGAACGGTTGAAAATGCTTGCGCCCTGGATCGGCTGAGCGCTGACGACCGTCGCCGCATCACGACGTTGTTTTCTGAACGCGAGGTGAAGTTGCCGTCAATTGTCGGTAACCAGTCGCTCGTCGACGTCGATCGAGGCCAGGACGATGTGGCCATGGGGCGCCTGCGAGGGGCCATCGATCTGTGTGTGGAGCTGGCGACCGACGGCGACGTGCCAACACTGAATACAGGCACCGGTGGTCAGCGCGGCGACCTGGAGTCGTCGCAGAAGCGACAGCTGATCCTCGATCGAGTCAGCTCACTCGCGGACTACGCCGCCGGGCGAGGCGTTGTGGTGTGCATTGAGCCGCACGTCAACGCGCCAGTGGACTCGGTTGAACGCGCCGAGTGGCTGGTGCGGACCGTGAACAGCCGCGCGTTGCGCCTGGACTTCGATGTCAGCCACTTCGAGGTAGTCGGCGTCCCAATGGAGGATGTTGTGCCACGCCTGGCGCCGCTGGCAGGCGCGGCGGAAATCAAGGACCAGCACTTCCGGGTCATCGGCGAGCCGGCGACCGAGGACGGGTGGCGAGTCGAAGGCAATGGCGCCGGGCGAGCGGTAGCGCCTGATGGGCGCGACGTGGAGTTCCAGTTCCTGCTGGCGGGCGAAGGCACCTTCGACCTGCCGCGCTACCTGAAGCTCATGCAGGCGCAGGGCTTTGCCGCGCCGATTGCCTTCGAGGCCAGCGTGCAGTGTCAGGCGCGGCCCGGCTACGACGCGCTCGCCGGCGCCGCCGGCGTTTATCAATGGATGGCGAACGGCTGGCGCGAGGCGGGCATCTCCGCCGACTGAGTATGCCGATCTCGGCCTGTCAACGGGCTTGCGCCGCGACCCGCGAACGCAGCAGGTCGGCGCGGCTCACGATGCCGACCAGGCGGCCATCCGTCAGCACCGGTACGCTGCGGAGCCGACGGTTGATGAAGAGCTCCTTTACCTCGGCGAGCTCCATGTCCTCGGTCACGCTGATCACCCGCGAGCTCATGACCTCGGCGGCTGTACCACCAGGGCGGCGGATGAGGTCGACTTCGCTGACCATGCCCAGCACGTACCCCTCATTATCCACGACGGGCGCGGTCGGCACTCGGCGGTCGTGCAACAATGCTGCGACGTCCCGAACTGGCATGTTGATCGGCACGGCGACCACTTCCCGCGTCATGATCTCGCGAATGTAGGTGGATCGCCGCTGGGTCCAGGCCGGTGGATCGCTGGCCGGGAACGACTCTTCGGAGGCCTCCTGCACGATATCGAGTGGCTCCGCTTCGCGCTCGGCCGCCTGCTGGATGGCGAGGAGCTCGCGAATCTGGCCCAGGGCCGGGGGACGCAAGAGATCGGCGCGACTGACGACGCCGACCAGGCGTCCCTCACTCAGCACCGGCACACTGCGGATGCGCTCGTTGCTGAATAGCTGGACGACTTCGTCCAGGTCGGTCGTCTCAGTGACGCTGATCACGCGCGTACTCATGACGCTGCCGGCGGTCAGGCCGGGGCGGCTGAGCACGTCGAGCTCGCTTACGATCCCGAGCACGTGGCCATGCTCGTCGACCACGGGCGCAGAGGTCACCCGCCGCTCGTGGAGCAGATCGATGACCGTCTTTATGGGCATGTCCGCTGACACGGTCGCGACCTCTCGCGTCATGATGTCTCGGGCCAGGAGCGACGTCATGCACCGATCCTCCTTGCGATCTCTCGATCGTGTCGCGAGTTGCAACGCAACAGTAACACTTGTTGCACGTCCGTGGAACGCCGAATGCTCCGGTCACAGGCCGAGTGCCAGCACTCGCTCTGCGCAGGCCGCGCCTGTGATGCACGTGATCCGCCCGTGGCGTAAGGGCTCGGTAGAACCCGAAAGGCCGCTGATCCTCATCGTCGAAGACGATGTGTGGATCCGCTTCATCGCCGGCGCGCTGCTCGAAGAAGAAGGCTTTGCCATCGCCAGAGCCGCGGACGGCCAGGCAGGTCTGGAGATGGCCGAGCGTTTGCATCCAGCCGTCATTCTTCTGGATCTCGGCCTACCGCGGGTGTCAGGAAGAGAGTTCCTCAGGCGGCTCCGCTCGCACACGGGGCTGGACAGGACCCCGGTGATCGTCGTCAGCGGTCAAACGGAGCCGCTCTCGGACAGCATCGTCACACTGGCCGACCATGTGTTGCGGAAACCAGTGGACGTGACTGAGCTGATCGACCTGGCGCACCAGGCGTCGCGGCGAGAGCGCGTCGGGCCTGGAGCCGCCGTGGCGGTCAGCTCTCAGCGGATCGCTGAGAGCTGACCGTCGCCCTCACCTGCCCGGGTGGGGCCCGGCGTGGGCGTCCCAGCCCGCGGCGAAGCCGTCTGTACCACGGTCGATGACGGCGCGGGCGGCCGGGTCATCGTTCAGGGTGACGACGATGACCTGGTCACGTTGCGAGAGGCTCGCCTGGCCGCCCGCGCCGGACTTGCCATGCACAGACGTCTTGTCGGTGAGCGCGAACGTCCGAGACGTGCCGTCGTTGGCGGCGATCGTCAGGCTTGTCGCGCTCGCGGATGTGACTGTGCCCGGCGTCACGTGCACGCTGACCGGTCGGTTGTCCTTATCAGTCAGATTGACCTGCACGCCCGCGACGTGGGCGAAGCGCTCGGCGGGCGGCAAATCGCCAAGCCCCTGGAGCTCAGGCGGCAGCGAGAACCAGGGGCCACCCGAGCCGTCGTGGCCGAATGCCGCGCCCGCCATGTAAGGCGCCGCTGTCGCCACCAGGGCGCCGGGCAAAACCACAACGCCAATAACCGTGATACCCAGCACGAGCGCCAGGGAGGTGATCGCCACCCAGATGGGGAATTTGAAGCGTTGCATGTCGCTCCTCCTGTATCTGTCGTCCTAGGGCCGCGGCCCCAGGCAAAGTCAGTCACAAGAAGCTTTATCAAGGCCGACTGCGACTTCGAGCGAAACGCGGCTTGTCGGCCGAACTTCTAGCGACGACACCTTCAGCATCGGAGCAGGCGGTCAAGAACGAATGGCAAAGGTGTGATCGAAGCGTGAACCCTGGGTCACGCCCGGCAGATCGTCGGCGGAGTACGCGGACGCTGGCGTGTTGACGATTCCGACACAAATAGGCGACAGGTCGGTGGGGCCGACGCAGTACAACTTGCCGAGCTAACCAAACATGTCGACGATCCTGATCGCAGAAGACGAACGCGAGCTGAACGCGCTGGTGCGCCAGCACCTCGAGGCCGAGGGCCACCGCGTCGTGCAGACCTTCGATGGCCCCAGCGCAGTCATCACCGCCCAGCAGGAGCAGCCCGACCTTGTGATCCTGGACTGGATGCTGCCAGGGCTGGACGGCCTGGAGGTCTGTCGCCGCGTGCGCCGCCACAGCATCGTGCCGATCCTCATGCTTACCGCGCGCGCCGAGGAAGTCGACCGCGTGCTCGGGCTCGAGGTCGGCGCAGACGACTACCTGACCAAACCGTTCAGCATCCGTGAGCTGCTCGCGCGTGTGCGAGCGATCTTGCGGCGGGTCGACTTGATGCGCGACGCTGGCGCCGCTGATGCCAGGCCGCCGGTCGTGGTGGACGGACTGTTGCGCATTGACGTCGGCGAGCACGTTGCCAGCGTCGCTGGCCGAGCCCTCGAGCTCACGCCGAAGGAGTTCGACCTGCTCACGCTGTTGGCGCGCAACGCCGGCCGTGCGTTCGCCCGCGACTACCTCCTGGAACAGGTGTGGGGCTTCGACTATGCCGGCCTGGACACGCGCACCGTCGACACCCACGTGCTGCGGCTCCGCAAGAAGCTCGGTCCGCTGGAGGACCGCATCGAGACCGTCTGGGGCATAGGCTACCGCTTTGCCCGATCGGCTGAACAACGTCACTCCACCGGCGGGCGCTGAGCGCGACGCAGCATCATGCCACGTGCCCTGAGCCGCTTGCGATGGCAGCTGACCGCGTCTCACCTGGTGGCTATCGCGTTCACCCTGGTGTCGATGATCGTGGCGCTCGTGCTCATCTCGTCGGTCTGGCTGGCGCGGAACTCTGAACCCACCTCACAGCCGGCGGACGACGCGCGCGTCGTCGCCAACGCCATGCAAGGGCTCGTCCTTGCGGAGGTTCGCGACACGACAGGAGAATCCGCCTCCGGACGAGCGGACCTGAGTCGAGTCCTCCGGCTGGTCGCCACTGGCGACCTGCGCGTGCTGAGCGGACCGCCTGCCGGGGCGCCGGACGCGGCCCGTCGGTTCGCCCCACTCGGCTCGACGCTGACCAACGTGGCTTATCTGGCGGTGATTGGACCGGACGGGCGCGTGCTCGGCAGCTCGGACCCGGCAGGGGATGCGTTCGCGCCACCCGAGCGAGCCGAGTGGACGCCACTGGTCAACACCGCGCTTGCTGGCGAGCACGACCCTGCACGACTGGTGGCCGCGCGCGCCGGTGGTGGGCCGGCTGCGGTGGGCGCTTACCCCGTGCTGGACCAGACCGGCCGGCCGCTTGCGGCCGTGGTGGTGGCAACCACCGAGCTGCCGGCTGCCTCCGGTGGATTCGTCGACCTGTGGCACGCGCTGGCTCTGTTTACCGCCGCCAGCATTGTCATCCTCGGCGGGGCCTTCCTGTTCGCTCTGGCCTCCTCGAGCCTGGTCGGTTACGTACTCGCGCGGCGGCTCGTCGGTCGCCTGGAGCGCCTGGGGCGGGCCGCCGAGGCGCTTGCCGCCGGTGACCTGAGCCGACGTGTCGAGGTCGATGGCGACTCCGACGAGGTCGGCCAACTCGCCCGCCGCTTCAATCACATGGCCGACCAGCTGGCTGACACGGTGGCCGAGCTCGCAGCGGCCAAGCAGCGGGCGGAAGCGGCCCTGCGTGCCAAGCGTGAGCTCGTGGCGAACGTCTCGCACGAGCTCCGCACACCACTGGCTTCGATTCGCGGACACACAGAGTCGTTACAGCTGCGCGGGCCGGACCTTGATGCCGAGACACGTTGCGCGTACCTCGAGATCATCCTGCGTGAGACGGAGCAGCTCAGTCGTTTGATCGACGACCTGTTTGCGCTCTCGACCGCCGAGGCCGGCGGATTAGCTCTCGCGCTGCGACCGGTGGCGCTCGACGAGGTCGCTGACGAGGTCGTCAGCAGCATCCGCTCGGTTGCCCGCGGGGAGCGCCGCGTCACGCTGATCACCGAGGTCGAGCCGGACCTGCCGGCAGCTCTTGCGGATCGCCAGCGGATTGCGCAGGTCGTGGCGAACCTGGTCCGCAATGCTGTGCGTCACACGCCCGAAGGTGGACTCGTCGCCGTGCGCGCCTGCCACCGAGACGGGCAGGCCGTCGTCACCGTCGAGGACACCGGCGTCGGTATCCCAGCCGACCAGCTGCCACATGTATTCGAGCGGTTTTACCGCGCGGACCCCTCCAGGGACCGGGCAAGCGGCGGGGCCGGGCTGGGGCTGGCTATCGTGCGCGAGCTTGTCGAAGCCATGGGCGGCGAGGTCTCGGCTGAGAGCGTGGTCGGACAGGGCAGTCGCTTCTCGTTCACGCTGCCTCTTGCCGGTGCAAGTTGAGCCGGGTCGCAATTGTTGACGCGGGCGTTACCCGGAGTCACGCTGAATGTAACCAGCGCGGACTATAAGGAGGTGTCGCCGAGCGGACGTTGCGCATGTCGGCCGTCGGCGATTCGTTCCCTCCGACGGGGTCAGCGGCGTGCTGACCCCGTCGGGCACGCCAGCCGAATTGTGTCACGAACGCGCTACGAAACTATTGGATGAGCGCGCGTGGCTGCCTATAACTGGCGCGCCGCGGGTCACAGGGAACGACCAGCGGCAGACCCCGCCCTTGTGGAGGAAGACATGCGCAAAAGGTTCCTTGTTCTTGCATCGGTTGCCGCGATGGCTCTGGCTGGTACGGCGATGCCGGCGTTCGCCGATACTGACACTGCCGTTACGGCCGCGACGACGCCGGAACGCGTTTCAGTGACGTGCAGTTTCATGCCTAGCGTCACGATCCCGGGCACAAGTTTTACTCTGAGCACGTACACCCTCAGGGTGTCCCCGCGCGTGGCCGCCTACCTGATTTCGTCCACTCCACGGACGCTCACGTACGGGACGATCACGTACGGGACGATCACGACCACCGTCACCTGCCGCTAGCGCCGTCAGCGGCTCAGTACAGGGTCCCATAAGTTCCGGGCCCCATGAAAGCTGTGTGTCATCCTGAGCTTGCGAAGGAGCCGTAACTTCGGGCGGACGACGAGTCGCGGTTCACCACTTAGCACCAGAAAGGGGCCCGCTTCGGCGGGCACTTTCGTATTCTCGAACAGCGTGCTACCGCTCGAGGCGACGTCGGATGCGGCGGTGTTGCTCACGGCCCGTGGCGTGCGCGCGTTCGCCGACGGCTTCATCAGTGTGCTGCTGCCCGTCTACCTGCTGGGTCTCGGCTTCGACGGCTTGCAGATCGGCGCCGTGGCGACAGCCACCCTGATCGGGTCCGCGGTGCTCACGCTGCTGGTCGGCTTCGTTGCCCATCGTTTCCGAGCCCGCCCGCTGCTGGCGAGCGCAGCCGTGCTCATGGCCGCCACCGGCGCCGGTTTTGTGCTCGTGCACGATTTCTGGCCGCTGCTCATTGTGGCGTTCGTCGGGACACTCAACCCGTCGTCGGGCGACGTGAGTGTGTTCCTGCCGCTGGAGCAATCCGTGCTGCCACGCACTGTCAGCGCGAGGGAGCGTACCGCGCTGTTCGCGCGCTACAGCCTCGTGGGTTCGCTGGTTGGAGCCGCCGGTGCACTGTGCGCGGGTGTCCCGCAATTGGCGTCGGCGCGCTTTGGAGTTTCGCTGAGCGACGCACTGCAGGGCATGTTCGTGCTGTATGCGGTGCTCGGGGTGGTCGCGTTCGCGCTGTATCGCCTGTTGTCCGCATCACTCGAGGAGGCCCACCAGGCTCGCGCGCCGCTGCGCGAGTCGCGGCGTATCGTCTACACGCTCGCCGGTCTGTTCAGCCTGGACGCGCTCGGCGGGGGTTTCATCGTCCAGTCCCTGCTTGCACTCTGGCTGTTCGAGCGGTTCGACCTGTCGATCGCCACCGCCGGCACGATCTTCTTCTGGACCGGGCTGCTGTCAGCCGGCTCGTACCTGGTCGCTGCCCGACTCGCTCGACGAATCGGGCTCGTCAACACGATGGTGTTCACCCATCTACCGTCCAACGTGTTGCTGTTCCTGGTGCCGTTCATGCCCAACCTGCCGCTGGCGCTGGCGTTGCTGCTCGCCCGGAGTGCGCTGTCGCAGATGGATGTACCGACGCGGAGCTCGTATGTGGTGGCCGTCGTGCCACCAGCCGAGCGGGCCGCGGCGACGAGCGTGACGTCGGTCCCGCGCAGCCTGGCCACCGCGGCCAGCCCATTGCTTGCGGGCTATCTGCTCGGCGTCTCGACGTTCGGCTGGCCGCTGCTCATCGGCGGCGTCCTGAAGGGCATCTACGACCTGCTTCTGCTCGCGATGTTCGCCAGGGTCCGACCGCCCGAGGAGGCGGGTTGACGGGTCAACCAGAACCTAACCACCGCGCAACCCGGTGCTCGATGTCCAGGATGATCATCCATCGCGCTGTGGCGAGCGAAGAAACCCGAACTCCCAGTCCCGAGCCGCACCTGAACGTCGACCCGGACGAGGTCCACCTGGTGCTGACCGGTCTCGAGCTGGACATCATCGTCGATGCCCTCCGCTCAGTGGGAAACGTTGAGCTGGCCGACCGCCTGGAGTCCGTTCTGCGGCTGCTGGGCCAGAACAATAGCAGTCACTAGCGCCATCAGTCGCTAGCGACGCCGGCGGTGGCCGCGATCGGTCCGCTTTGACAGCCTCGGCATCAACGCGAGTGCCGCGCCTGCAGCCAGCGCAACGCCCACCAGGCCGCCCCGCCTGGCGAGCATGCCGGTGGCACGCTGCGGCGCCGTACGGGTGTC
>Ga0066903_100004939_pt1 | contig 11433 bp, 10 predicted proteins | sample PanSoiMetaGPlot1_FD_67491 | JGI IMG/M metagenome (GOLD analysis project Ga0066903, IMG submission 67491) | Tropical forest soil microbial communities from Panama analyzed to predict greenhouse gas emissions - Panama Soil - Plot 1 (version 2) | ecosystem: Environmental > Terrestrial > Soil >...
CGCCCGATGGCCGCACCGATCTGCGCCACCTCCCGGGCCGAACCGAGCCGGTCGAGCCGCGCCATGAGCGACGCATGCAAGCTTGCGGGGACCGCTCGGGCCGGAGACGGAACCGCCGCGGCAGCCCGCTCCGCGTCGCTCACGCTCGCCACATCCAGCACCGCCCTCGTCATCTCCTCTACGAACAGAGGAATGCCGTCGGTGCGCTCGATGATGTCTTCGCGGATGCTCGTGGGCAGCGGCGTGTCGCCGATGACGTGGTCGATCATTGCGCTGACTTCGCGCCTGCCCAGCCGATTGATCGTCAGCGCCGTCACGTGGGGCTGTCCGATCCACGGCGGATCGAATTCGGGCCGGAACGTCACGACCAGCAGCACGCGCAGGGTCGCGGTCACATCCACCAGCCGGCCCAGCGCTTCGAAGCTCGTCGGGTCGCTCCAATTCGCATCCTCGAAGAGGATCAGGACAGGATTGGAGCGTGTCAGGGCATTGATCTGGGAAATGAATGCCTCCAGCGTCCTTTGGCGGCGCTGCGGCGCGGCGAGCTCGAGCACGGGATAGCGTCCATCATTCGGAAGCGACAGCAGCTCGGCAAAGAGTGCGGCATCCTCGACGGAGGTCGACGTTTGCGCGAGCAGGGCATCGAGCTTGTCGAGCTTCGTGTGCGGGTCATCGTCGGGCGCGAGGCCGGCGGCACGCTCCATCTGGCCGATCGCCGTATAGAACGGGCTGTCCATGTGTTGGGGGGAGCAGAAATAGCGCACGCGCGTGTGCGGTTCGGTAGCAACATGCTCCAGAAGCTCCGCGGCCAGCCTCGATTTGCCGATGCCGGCCTCACCGGCCAGGAGCACCACCTGGCCTTCCCCACGCTTGGCCCTGGACCAGCGGCGAAGCAGGAGCTCGGTTTCTTCTGCCCGGCCAACGAGGGGAATCAGGCCGGTCGTGTGCAGTGCCTCGAAGCGGCTCTCCACGGAGCTCGGCCGCAGCGCAACCCAGGTCCGCGCCGGCCTGGCGATGCCCTTGAGGGTCCGAGGCCCGAGGTCCTCCAGCTCGAAGAGATTGCCGAGAAGTTTTCGGGTGCTCTCGGCGATGACAACGGCATTCGGGTCGGCGATCGCCTGCAGCCGCGCCGCCAGGTTGGGCGTCTCGCCCACAATGGCGCGCTCCGGCACGTTCCCTGATTGGATCAGATCGCCGACGACGACCATCCCGGTCGCAATGCCGACCCGCGTCTGCAGAGCGGCGCGCGACGCCAGTCCGGTTACGACTTCAATCAGCGCGAGCCCGGCACGCACCGCCCGCTCGGCATCGTCCTCGTGGGCGTGAGGATAACCGAAGTACACCAGCACGCCGTCGCCCAGGTATTGGGCCACGAACCCGTCGAAGCGATGCACGGTTTCGGCGACCCGATGCTGATAGGCCGTAAGGACAGCTCGCAGATCTTCCGGGTCCATGCGGGAGGCGAGGGCCGTCGAGCCAACAAGGTCTGCAAACATGACCGTGACCTGGCGGCGCTCAGCGGCGTCCAGCAAACGCGGCATCGCAGGAGCCGCAGGCGCAATGGGGATCGCCGATGTCGTATCGACGTCTTCCAGGTCGGCAATCGCGCGCAACAGCCTGCGGCGATGACCGAGCGACTGGACACCGATCTTTTCGAGATCCTGCTCGGTCAGGTCGCCGAGCAGCGAGAAATCAATGTCATTCTCGACAAAGCGGAGCGCGTACTGCTCCAGACCAAGCCCTTTGAGGAAGTTCGCCGTCTGATTGAGCGCCGCCGTCGACAGAGTCCGTGTTGTCATGAAACTCCGATAAGGCAAGGAGTGGGCCAACGTAAATTGCTAGTTTTATTGGGGTGGCGATTCGCGTCGTAAATTCCTTGCGAGGGATCGCAAAAAACCGGGCGCCTCGATCCTGGATCACGGGACGCTCACCGAGGGCTCGAAGACGAGGCCCGGCAGGTGGCTACCGGGCCTCGTATGCGAAGTGGGTTGGCGGCACGACCTCAGATCGCCCGATCAGTCACCATCGTCGTGATTCTCGCCGTCGTCGACACGATGACCGAGGAGGAGCTCGGCTCGACGCACCAGGTCCTCGGCCTGACGGCCGTCGATCCGCTTTCCGCCAAAGACTGCCCCGTTCAGGACCGTCTTGATCTCCGCGGTCAGCGCGTCACGCGCGCTCGTGAGCTCGTCGATGAAAGCGAGCCATCCGGCATAGCCTGCGTCGTCACCCTTGATGGCCCCGGTGGCCTGGGCAAGGGTTTTCAGGCCGAGCTCGCCCACCGGCGCGTTGATCTGCTTGAACGCCCGAGCGAGTCGCGTGTAGGTCTGCCGCTCCTGCGGCAAGACAGCGTGCTGGGCCCGCTCGTCAAATTTCTCGATAAGGACGCGACCGTCCGGGACATAGTCGTCGCTCATTCCAAGGAGTGCCAGCATCGTCGGTCGGATGTCCGTGTGATCGGAGAACAGCGCGTTCTCGATGCCGGTGCGGCGTACGCCCGGTCCGGCCATGGCGAGAAAATTGGTCACGATTTCCTGCTGAACGTCGCCGTGGTTCCACGCAAAGTTGGGATTCTGGGAGACGCAGTCCGTCAGCGTGGTCTTGCTGCAGTCGACGGGTGCGAGCGGCAGTGAGCCCCTGGTGGTCTGGAAGAAATAGTCGGGGTCGCCGAACACGGTGAAGCTCGGCGTCCGCGCCGAGCTGGCAGTGACCATGTGCAGCAGCTTCATCGCCGCCCGATCGGCCATGAACGGCGCGAGCTGGTCTAGCCCGCCGCCCTTGCCGAAGAGCGGATTGATGAACGTCAGCGTACCGATATCTCGGGCGAGCGTGCGTGTAAGGACATCAGTCGGAGACGGGTTGCCGCTGATGTAGATGTTCGGGGCATCGTCGGCGTGCACGAGGAATGGCGTTTTGTTGCCGGTCTGGGTCAGCAGCAGGGAGTCGAGATTCGCGGTGAGCTCGCCGACCGTCCGCTTGTTGTTCGAGTCGACGTAGATGCACGGTACGTTGATGCCGTCGCAGCCGGCTGGGCTCGGGATGCCGCCCACAAAGTGATCACCCTCGTCGGCGGTGACGATGAACAAAGTGTTTGTCTGGTTGATTCCGTGCTGAGCCAGCCGATCAAAGAACTTCTTGAATGCCGTGTCGTACTCCTTGAGCTGGGCGACGTATCCCGCCTCACCAGGGCCGAAGGTTGGGGGATTGCTGCCGTGCCGATTGTCATGGGCATCCGCGATATAGCCGTAGACAACCTGCACGCCAGCCTCGAGCATGGTGGCGAGGTACCCCAGGGTCTGGGTCGGAAGAGGACTGAAAATGTTCGGGAAGCCCGGCCCGTTGGCGAAGCCCGGGGCGTTATTGGTGTCCCTGATCACATTGCCATCGAGGTCCGCGATGGGACCAGCCGGCGAGATCATGGGCTGCACATGCTTGTTGCCGAAGAGGGCGCTGAACCCGACGTAGCCACCCGGTTCGTCCGGAAGCGCGTCGGGCCTGCCATGGGCGGGATCGGCGCAGAGCCGGCTGCCCTTGGCGCAGTGGATCGCAATCCCGAGATAGTCGGCATTTCGCGTTGGTGACGTCGCGGCGGCGATGGCGTCAGGGGAGCCCGCGCCGAAGACGGTGATGGCATCGCCCGGCAGGGTCTCAAATTCTATGTTGGCTACCGAGAACGCGCCGACGTCGCAGCCCAAGCGGGTGAAGGGCACCCAGGGCGCTGGCGCCGTCGTGCCGTGCTCGTTGAGCATCACGGGCTTGTTGTCGGTGGCATCGATGGCGGTCCAGTAGATAAACGACGGGTGGCTGCCGCTGACGTTACCGGCGCCGTCGAAGACGCGATACGAGTTCGAGATGGGGACGCCCATCCGGTCCCCGTAGAGACCGCTCAACGCGGTCAAAATGTCCGTCGCCGTATGTGAAATGAGTGGCATGTGGTGGTTGCCGCCGACGGTTCCGTTCCTGGCGAGGAAGTTCAGGAGCGAGGGCATCTGCTCCAGATCCGACGGCACGTTCGGATCGTCCCGGTGCAAGTGCACGTTGTCGAACGTGATGTGGACCACGTGCTGGATGCCGTTGGCGAACTTGCAGCCCGGTTGCGCAACAAACCGATGTTGCTCGTCATGACGGCCCTCGTTGTCGTTGGCCGCCGCTGGGCCGGCCGCCGTGAGCAACGCTGCGAGCGCTACTGGTACAGCGGCGAACGCCAGTCTCCCCATCGTCATCGCTCATCCCTCCCTGGATCCGTTCCGTGGATGATCGCCCGGAGTCAATGCCACGCCGCTGCGCACGCGCCACATTTCCCTCCTTTCGAGCGGATCAGTCTCCGATGCTGTGGCCGCCGCGACAGGGGTGCGCACGGAGAACGACGCGACGGTAGAGGCCCGCCGCTACGGTGCGATGAACTGAGCAGTACGATTCGATGACGTACGGAGCGTGAAGCTACCTTAAGGAACACCGCGTTGGACGGTCGACAGACACCAGCCGAGTGTGCTCAGCCGAGCACGAGATTCACGACCTGCCCCGGCACGTAGACGAACTTCCGTTGTCTATCGCCTCCACGAGAGGCTCGGCCTCGAGCGGCCCCATGAACAGCTCGTAGAGGCGGAGCGCGTCGGCGCCGTACTCCCGCACGATGTCGTCGGGATTCACGACGTTGCCCCGCGACTTCGACATTCGTTCGTCGTCCTCGCCCAGGATCGTCCCCTGGCGATCGCCCCCTACTGGCTCCCCGCGCTTGCCGGCTTGAAGCCGTCGGGACTCCAGGCTTCGCTGCCCACCCCGTGGTGCACGAAGAACAGGCCGGCTGGATCATATTTCTGCTTGATGGCCGCCAGCCTCGAATAGTTCGGCCCTCAATAGGCCTCTTGCCATCGAGATTCGAAGAAATTGCTCTCGGCGAAATACGATCCGCCGTCGGGCGCCAGGCGCTTGAGCTCGGCCATGGCGCTGCCGACCGCGGCGGCCGATCTGCGGGCGGCGGCGAGGTCGGGGGCGTGGCCGACGAGGCCCGAATAGGCGGGCGGCCCTTCGCCGCCGATGATTGCGAGGGTGAAGGCGTCGAGCACTTTGGGGTTCATCGCCGTGTCGCGTGCAGCGGCGCGCGCGGGTTCGGAGCCGCCGGCGAGGCCCTTCTGGAAATGCAGCTCGACCGGCGCCAGCCGGCTGGCCGCTGCGAGCGCATTAGCGAGCGCTCCGTGATGCTCGTTCCGCAGCAGCGCGGCAGGAAGCCACAGCGACTCGTAGCCGAAGATGAAATGGCCCGCCTCCGCGAGATTGCCCGCCCAGAACACGTTGTCGGCGGGCGCGCCGGGACGATCATCCACGAGGAGCGCGCCGGGCACGTAGGCCCTGAGGAAGGCGGGGTCCCAGCCGCGTCGGGCCGCAACGTGGCGGATCGTCGGCGCCAGTTGATAGGTAAAGTCTTCGGGCATCGCGGCGACCACCCAATCGAAGAACGGGCGCCAGATCGCTTCCGCGTGTTGCTGCTCCAACCCGTGGAACGCCATCCGGATATCCATCCGGTTTCCCGGCCGTAGCGTGACGATCTCTCCCCAATGGGAATTGAAAAGGTTGTCGGCGTAGAAAGCGATGAACCGGCCGATCAGTCGACGAAAGGCGCCGTCGGATTGCGCGCTGATCGTTGCGAAGACGCCGCCGAAGAAGCTCGGCAAGTCGTGAGTGCGCAACGTCACGCGCGTCACGACCCCAAGGCTGCCGCCGCCGCCGCCCTTAAGGCCCCAGTAAAGATCCGGGTTGGTGCAGGCATTGGCGATCCGCACCTGCCCGTCCGCAGTGACGACCTCGGCCTCGAGGAGATTTGCAGCAGCAGTGCCGAATTGTTTGGAGTGGCTCCCGAATCCACCCGCTAGCACCAGCCCGGCGACACCGACCGTGAGGCATCCGCCGCCCTGCACATATCGGCCGCCTTTCGTGGTGACCTCATTGTAGGTTCGCCCCTAGATCGCCCCGGCCTCGACGCTGACCGCCGGTTGCGGCGCTGCCGTGCCAGCACACCCTTGCGCCACGAACGCGTCGTGCGCGACGACCGCATTCATTCGCCGAGTCCAGATCAAGAGCGAGTCCGGTGCGTTCGAGCGTCCGAGGTAGCTGTGGCCGCCGCCTTTGATCACCAGGCGCAGGTTGTTTTCGCGCGCGAAGTTGACCGCCGCGACCACGTCAGCCGTCTTTTCCGCCAGGACCGCATAAACACTCGGTTGAAATGTCCACGCGTCGACCCAGCCGGTCGTCTGGGTCAGCCCGACCTGATCGCCGATCGCGTAGGGGTTCTTCAGCTCCTTGAACAGCTCGCGACAGGCGGCGCCGTCCGGCGCGTTGTAGCAATCCTCGAGCGGCGAGCGCACGGCGATGAGGCGCCCGCCCGTTTGCTGGCGGAGCGCGTCCCACTGAGCTTGGGAGGGCCAGCCGGGATCACCGCGACGCACGCGTGCCGCGGAGCCGGTCGTCAGTGGCCCGCCGTCGGCCGCAGCGGAACCAGCGTGAACGGCCGCGCCAGCGAGCAGCGGCACGGCGGCCAAGGCTTTGAGTGCCTCACGCCGCAGCATGGCCGTCATTTTCATCTACCTGCAAATGGCCCGCCGCTCGCGGCGGTGCGCTTACGGCAAGCGCTTCACGAAAGGCGCGGGCAACACGGTGCCGAGCATCATTCGTTCACCGGCTTGACGACGGGAGCCCCCTTGGCCTTCAGCAGTATCACGACGAACCTGGCCGGTTGCGTGTTGCTGGCGTTGCGCCCCACCATGTGAACATCGGTAGGCCCCTCGTAGAACGTCTGCCCTGACTTGAGCGTGAGGGCAGGTTGCCCTTTCACCTGCATGATGATCTGGCCTTCGAGCACGTAGACGAAAGCATGGGCGTCGTGCCGATGGACCATATCCTGTGCGCCCGGCGGATAGGACACCTCGATCATGCGAGCTTCCTTGCCCGGGTAGTCCGCGAGATCGATCACGAACAGTTCCTTCACGTCTGCGGCTTCGGCGGCAGAGACGCCTGCAAGCATCAGGAATGCTGCCAGGTACGCGCTGAAGTACACGTGGCGCTTTTTCATGTTGGCTCCTTTCAGCATCGGAGGATCAAGCTCTTGCCGGTGAGCGGCGGAGCCATTCGTCGAGATCGATGCGGCCGAGGCGCGCTTCACCCAACGGCACGAGCGAGCGCTCCTCGACGCGGCCGCCGAAGTACCGAGCCTCGGGGTCACGCACGACCGTACGCGGGTCGCCGACGGCTTTCAGATAACGGGCGACGATTTCGTTGAACGGTGCTCGTTCGGGGCCGCCGATCTCTATGATGCCGCGTCGTGGCGCCGTGAGCGCCACATCGGCGACGATGGCAGCGACGTCCTCTGCCGCGATGGGCTGGAACAGGCCGGGCGAAATCCTCACGATGCTTCCGTCCGTGCTCGAATCGGCGATGCCGCGCAGGAACTCCAGGAACTGGGTCGACCGGATGATGGTGTACGGGATGCCGGAGGCCTCGATCAGTTTCTCTTGAGCGACCTTGGCGCGGAAATAGCCGTTCTCCGGGGTCCGATCCGTTCCGACGATGGAGAGCGCGACATGGTGCCGGACGCCGGCTGCGGTCTCGGCCCCGAGAAGGTTGCGGCCGGAGGTCTGGAAGAATTCCAGCACCGCCTTGTCCTCAAATGATGGCGAATTGGCGAGGTCGATCACCACCTGCGTGCCGGCCATGGCCTCTTTGAGGCCCTCGCCGGTGATGGTGTTGACGCCGGTATTGGGCGAGGCCGCGACGACCTCGTGGCCGCCCTGGCGCAGGATGACGACGGTCTTCGAGCCGATCAGACCGGTGCCGCCGATAACGACGATCTTCATTGCCAACCTCCTCGTTCGTAGCCCGCAAGGCGGGATCTGACTCACAAGCCCGGGTCGTGACGGTTGTGCGGCAAAGCCGCGTCAGCGAGTGTGGTCGACCACGAGGGAGACGGAGAGCGTCTTTCCACAACAGCATTTTCGCGCGGTCCGCAAGGCCACCTGACCTTTTCGGATACGACCCTTTTGATGCCCACCGGCGGTGCCGCGTTACAGCCGCGAGCCAACAATCTTCCGAATACAACAAGGGACGCGTTGTCAGAATCGAAAGACGACGTCGAGGCCACCCATCCATAGGAAGTTCTTCTTGCCAAGGTCGAACGCCTTGGCGTCATAGGAATGGTAGTAGCCAATCTCGGGACGAATCTCGAGCACGTTGTTGAACTGATGCGTAAAGCCAAGCGTGTGGCTGCTGTAGTTCGTGGCGAAGCCCGTTCGCATACCCTGCTCGTCTCGCCACCACTCGTTACGGAGCGTAAAGAAATCTCCCTTCGATAGCGCCCACATCGTGTAGTTCAGAACTCCGTAGGTCTTACTGAGGCCCGGGATGTCTGCGCCGATCCCTCCGCCGCCGCCGAAGGACCGCACGGGTCCGATGCTGGGCGTGCCCCCCAACACCGCGTCGCGTTGCCACATGAAATATGCCTCGGTCTTCGTGTGCCAGGCGGTGTTGAATCGGTGCTGCCAGGTGCCGACCAGATAGTTGAAGTTGTCGTGCCCGGCGGGCTGGCCGTCTTCCTTGAAGCGGCGGAACTTCGCGTCGTTGATCGCGTTGAGCACCAGGTAAATCGAGTCGTCGTTGGCCTCTGACACCCAGCGGACTCCGAGCATGCCCGTCGGCGTCGCGCCTTTGTACCACGGCGCCATGTCGGTCCCGGCGTGCACCGCCCCCTGGATCGTCCACTGCTTGGTGAGCATCAAGGTCGCCATCACGCCCGTCTGAGTGTAGGTGTCGTACGTGAAGAGGATCGAATGGGTGCCCAGGTAGTTGTCTGGCGCGAACTGCGTCTCGATGTCCGGGGTCGCGATCCAGCGTCCGACGGTCACCAACATGCCCTGCGCGATCCGAGGCACGTAGACGTTGAGGTATTGCTCCGTCGGATCGAATCCATATTTCTTGTTGTGTTCGAGCAGCTGATCGCTGAACCACCCGCCCGACGCCATGAAACGGTAGTCGGTGCCGTAGAGCCATGTGGAGCGGAATCCCCAGTCGATGTGATCGGTTTGGACCGTGTCGGCCTCGCGCTCGAATCGCAGGATGGCCTGGTTGAGCACCGGCTCGTTCGGGAAGATCCAGTAGGACGTCGGGATGTTCGAGTTGTCGGCGGAGCTCCAGTTCCCCGACGCGTTGATCCATCCGTAGACCTTGACGCGTTCCTCTTTCAGGAAGTTGCCGATCCCAGGCAGCGTGTAGAGCGCCTTCGTCAGCGGATACTCCGTGGTGCTGTAGGGCACGCCGAGCAGTGGGAATCCCTGCCACTCCGAGCTCGGGAATGGCGGTGAATCGAGGGGAGCCGGCAGCGCGCGTCGCGCTGGCTCGGTGTCGTTGGCCGCCGGTGGCGGGACCAATTCATTGGCGTACGCTCTCCAGAACGTCCCGAAAAACCCGCGCGATTCGGGTTGCGGCTCCGCCGCCGGCGTTCTCTCGTCGGGCTGGTGCTGCCCCGCGGCACCGCCGACCAGCATCAGCGCCAGCCCACAGCTAGCTACGCCCGTGGTGATCTGGCTGATCATCGCTCAGAGAATTCGCGTCAGGCTCTGCCTCGTCCTCGAGCGGAAAGTCGGCGATCGTCTCGAATCGTCGTGGGCAAGCGACCTATCGCGCGATGGCGTCCCGAGCCGCTTCCTCGATCACGTTAGTAACGAGCTCGGGTGCGCTGAGCATTGGACTGTGGTCGACGGGATGCGATCGGATGACTGCGCCCATCCGCTGGGCCATGAAGTGCTGCGTCCTGGGGTTGATCATACGATCCTCTTCCGCCACAAGAAACCATGAGGGATGCGTTTCCCACCCAGGCGTCGGCGCCGGCTCTTCGATGCACTTGAGCGCAATCGGACGTTGTGCAGCAGCCATGGCGCTTCGCTCATCGGGCGCCGCCTTGTCGGCGACAGCGCGATGGAATCCCTCTTCCGGCATCCACAGAAGGCCATGCTTGTCGGGAGCCAGCGTGGGCGCGTCCGGATGCCGTGTTTCTCGATAGAACATCGTGGCGACCGTCTCGCCCTTGTCGGGTGCGAGCGCCGCGATGTAGACGAGCGACTTGATTCGGTCGTCGCGCATCGCGCCGATCACGGCGCCCCCGTAGGCGTGGCCCGCCAGCACGACCGGCGATGCCGTGCGTTCGAGCGTACGAGCCAAGGCCGCGACGTCATCGGATAGGGACGTGAGCGGGAGGGGAGCGCAGGTCACCTTGAAATCGAGCCGCTGCAACTGGACAACGACGCGACGCCAACAAGAGCCGTCGGCCCATGCCCCGTGTACGAGGACGATGGTGAGGTCTCGAGACCGGGTGGCCATTGCGCGTCTACCAGCGCGGCAAAAACGCGTCGATCAGCGACGTGGGCGCGTGAAACTCGGCTAACGCATAGATCAAAAGTCCACCCGTGACGAGCGCCAGGCTGACCAGGGCGCGTGCCACGCGATGCAGTTGCTGACGATGCTGCCAGCCACTGTCGACGCCCGCCGTTGAGAGCGGCGGCAGCGTCAGCATCTGCTGGCCCGCCCGTTTCTTCATCAAATGGATTCGACGGCGCTCCTCGGATGTAAGTCTGCTCATCGCCAACTCCCCCGCGATCTGACTTGTCCTTGGGACGGCGGCTGGCTCTCGAAGGTTCCGCCCGACGTGGAGGGCTCTCGCGAAACGCCTCGACGGTCGAACACCGTCGAAAGGGATGAACAGAACCACGAGAGGAGCGCAGACGATGATGTTCAAGAAGCTTACGTTCGTGATCTCGGCGGTCGTGCCGCTCGCGCTTGTCGCATGTACCGCCCTCAGCACGTCCGGCACGGCGGGCGGCACGACGCCGGCCGTCTCTAGTGCCTCCGTGCCGACCGCCACCGACGTGCAGCAGTCCGTCCCGGACGGGGCTCCGCAGGACGGCAACACGTTCGTTCACAGCCCGGAGCCCGGATTCGACCCTGACAGCCTCTCCGAGGCTCCCTGACCGAACGGGCATGCAGAGGCATACGTTGAGCGTCGCGGCCTTCCTGTGTCTGACGGGCTGCGCCACGATACGGGGGTGGCAGGCGCACGACACGGAGGAACTGTTGGTGGCGGCCGGCTTCGAGAAGCAGCCCCTCGATGGCGCGGAAACGAAGCTCGACGAGGCGACGTACCGCATCGTGCGTCGTACCAGGGATGGCGTTGAGCAATACGCCTACGCTGATCCCGTCAACTGCCAATGCGTTTACATCGGATACTCCAAGGAATACGCCCAGTATCGGCGCCTCGCGCGCAAGCGATTCATCGACTACGAGGACATTTGGGATCGGGACGGGTGGGGGCTGTGGTGACCGGGTAGCCGCGCGCGTCGAAAGACGTCGGTCTTCGAGGCTCAGCGGCGCTCATCGTTCCCCGGACAGACACGG
>Ga0066903_100004940_pt1 | contig 11433 bp, 12 predicted proteins | sample PanSoiMetaGPlot1_FD_67491 | JGI IMG/M metagenome (GOLD analysis project Ga0066903, IMG submission 67491) | Tropical forest soil microbial communities from Panama analyzed to predict greenhouse gas emissions - Panama Soil - Plot 1 (version 2) | ecosystem: Environmental > Terrestrial > Soil >...
GGGAAGAACTCGTCGCCTTCCACCGTCTGGAGGGCGTGACCGTCGCCGGCTTGCGCTTTCGCTTCTCCCAGACTGCCTGAGCGATCGACGGCTCCAGCGAGCCGGTGATGATCCCTCCCCAGCCGGCGCGCCCGTCTCCGCACACCACGGCGGCGGGCGCGCCGCCCAGTCAAGGCGCGCCCCGCCGACGCCGACAACCCGGAAGTGATCAGTTCCAGGGCAGAGGTGTGGCCGAACCTGCTGCGGTTCGCGCGCGACTCGACGCTCGTCATCCTGGCGGCGTCGGTGATCGGCCTGTCGCTTGGCAGCACGTTCGGCGGCCACCACTATGGTGACCTGCGCGTCTTCCGTGACGCCGGGCGGGCGGTGCTGGACGGGCACAGCCCATATCCGCCGCTCGATGACCGCGTCCTCCAGGGCCAGGACAACTTCGTGTATCCCGCGCCGGCCGCCGTCCTGATGGTGCCGCTGGCGCTGGTGCCGCTTCCGGTGGCGGCAGCGGTGTTCCTGGTGCTCTCGTCGTTGGCCATCCTGGCCGCGTTCCGGCTGTCGGGGCTGCGCGACTGGCGGCTCGCGGCGCTGATGCTGAGCTCGGTGACGGTGCTACAGGGCCTCGCGCTCGGTACGGTGACCCCGTTGCTCGTGCTGGCGTGCGCCGTCGCGTGGCGATATCGGGACCGCCGCTGGATTCCTGCGATCGCGGTTGCGGGGGCCGTGGTGCTCAAGCTGTACCTCGCGCCGCTGATCCTGTGGCTGGCGCTGACCGGCCGGCGTGGGACGGCGCTGCGCGCGTCGGGCATCGCGCTGGCGGTCGCCTTCGCCGGGTGGGCCACGATCGGCTTCGCCGGGCTGGGCGGCTACCCGACCCTGCTTCGCGCGGTCGCTCGGGTGGAGGGCGACGAGGGTCTTTCGGTGGCGACGCTGGGGCAGGCGCTGGGACCCGGGAGCGGTGCCGCACGGGCGATCGCGGCCGGGCTGGCAGTCGTGCTGATCGGGGCCGCATGGCGCGTGCGCTCGCGCCCACACCTGGGTGAGGAGGGAGCGTTCGCGCTTGCCGTGATCGCCTGCCTCGTGGCCTCGCCGATCGTGTGGACCGACTACCACATGCTCCTGATCCTGCCGGTCATCCTGCTCGCGCCGCGGCCCTCGCCGCTCTGGGCGGTGCCGGTGATCGCGTGGTTCTACGGCGGGAACAACGGGGTGTTGCCGACCTGGAAGATCGTGTTCGCCAACGTCGTGCTCGCTGTCGTTGCGGCGGTGGCGGTGGGTGCCGTCACCCTGCGCCGCCCGGCGCGCTGATCAGCCTTGCGGAAGCGGGCCGTACACCTGGCTCATCAGTGATGCCGGCGCCAGGCCGAGCTGCGCGAATAGCCCGAGGTCGTCGCGGGTGTCCCAGATTTCCACGATGCGCCCGTCCGAGATGCGAAAGACGTTCACCCCGACGTGGTCCGTGATCGCCGTCCCGGTTGCGGCATGTGTGGCGGTGCAACGCCATCGGACGGCGACGAGATCCGCGGCGCTGACGACAACCTCGAGCGCGAAGTTGGCGTTCGGGAAGGCGGCGCGGAACGCGCGCGCGGCCTGTTTCTGTGCCTCTGGCCCACCGGTGACGGTCTCTCCGTGGGAGTGGTGGGTTTCGTTCCCCGCGATAAGCGTGTCCGCGACGTCGAAATCGTCGCTGCTCCAGACAGCGTCATACAGGCGGCGAACCAGTGCCTCGTTGCTGTCAGGCGGCATGGACCGATGCTAGAGCACGTGCAATCGCGGTGCCGGTGAGTACCCCCAACGGGATTCGAACCCGTGTTGCCGCCTTGAAAGGGCGGAGGCCTAGGCCACTAGCCGATGGGGGCGCGGCCAGCAGGATACGTCAGGCCGCGTGCAGGGGATCCGGCGCCAGCCGCGCCAGGGTCGCCTGGAGCTCCAGCCATGCAGCCTCCTCCCGCGCCGCGTAGTCGCCCGGATCGGCCGCGCGGATCTGCGCGAGGTACCGGCGCCAGGCGAGCTCCTCCGTGACGGGGAAGTAGCTCAGGGTATCGAGCGTTCGTCTGTCCATCAGTCGTTGCCTCCACCGATAGTACGGATCAGGGCGGCTGGTGGTTCCCCGCTGGCTCCAAGAAATTGCGCGGGCGTGCGTACAATCGCCGCAGGGCCGTTAGCTCAGCTGGTAGAGCAGGGGACTTTTAATCCCAAGGTCGCTGGTTCGACCCCAGCACGGCCCATGGTGAGGGGGGTTCGTGGGGGGAGCTGCTCCCCCACGCTCATCTGCCGAGCCCGCTGGGCGCATTCCACAGCTTCGCGGGCTGACTCGGTCTCGCGCGGCGCGGGGCTCCAGCTCCGCGCCGCGCGGCGCTAGTTGACGTCTGCGTGATCCATGAGCTCGCGCAGGCGCATTGCCATCCGTGGGCCGGCCGCCGAGTCCTCGTGCTTGAAGTAGCAGTGAACATCGCGTCCCGCCGCCGTAGCGCCCGCGATTCGCCGCGCCCAGACCGCCAGCTCGTCGTCGCCGTAATCGGCGCGCCGCAGGCGTAGGTAGCCAAACGGCTCCCAGCTCAGCTGCTCTTCGACCGCGGGCGCCTCGTCTGTGTCCGCCACGCACAGTGCGATCCCCCGCTCCGCAAGCAGGGGACGCGCGTCCACCCAGCTCTCGTGCCGGAACTCCATCGCCGTGATGATCCCGTCCGGCAGGTCGTCGGCGAACCCGCGCAGCAGCGTCTCGTCGTACAGCAGGTTCGGGGGCAGCTGCACCAGCACCGGCCCCAGGCGGTCACCCAGCCGCCTGGCCTGGGTGGCGAACTCCCGCAGGTCGGGCCCGGCGTTCGCCAGCCGCCTGGTGTGGGTAATGCGCTGGTTCGCCTTCACGGCGAACCGGAAGCCGTCCGGCGTCTGCTCGCGCCAGGCGTCCACCACCTTCTCGGACGGCCACTTCCGGAAGGTGTAGTTGATCTCGACCGATCCGAACACCGACGAGTAGTGGCGCAGCATCCGCGATGCGGTCACACCTTCCGGGTAGAAGACGCCGTGCCGCCACTCCTCGTAGGCGAACCCGGACGTCCCCAGAAACAGCCTTCCCTCCACGCTGGCATCATCCCACCGCATGCCAGAGGACCCGCAACCTCTCACGATCGTGCCGGATGGCGCCCGTGCGATGCTCGTGCTCGGCCACGGCGCGGGGTCGCCCGCGTCCTCGCCGCTGCTGCGTGGCTTCTCCGAGGCCGTTGCCGAGCGTGGCATCGCGACGCACCGCTTCGACTTTCCCTACATGCGGGCAGGCCGCCGCGCGCCCGACCGCGCGCCGGTGCTGATCGCCGCGTACCGCGCAGCATTCGACGAGGCCGCCGCGATCGCCGGCCCGTTGCCTGTTCTGGCGGGTGGGCGGTCGATGGGCGGTCGCATCGCGTCGATGGCCGCGGCCGAGGGCATGCCGGCCGCAGGTCTCGTGTTCCTGGCATACCCGTTGCATCCACCCGGCCGACCCGACCGTATCCGCGACGAGCATCTCTACGACCTGCAGATCCCGATGCTGTTCATCCAGGGCACCCACGACGCGTTCGCCCAGTCCGATCTGCTGCAGGCGGTGCTCGCCCGCCTCGGTGATCGGGCGCGGTACGCGCCGGTCGAGAACGCCGACCACGGCTTCCGCCGCGCCGGCGGGCCGCGCGACGCCGCGACGGTGGGCGCGTCTCTGGCCCTCGCGGCGGTGACGTTCGTGGACGACGTGCTGGCAGCGCGCACCTGACGCCCGCGCGGTGCGCCGGGCGATACAGTCGCCCGGTGTTCACCAGCGGCGATGGTATCCGCGAGCCCCTCACCGAGGAGCAGCTCGACAAGGTCCACGACGAGGCGATGACGGTGCTCGAGGAGATCGGCACCGAGGTGCGCCATGAGGCCGCGCTGTCACGCTTACGCGAGCTCGGGCAGCGTGTGGACGGCGAGCGTGTGCACTGGGACCGGGAGTTCGTGATGGAGATGCTCGCCAAGGCGCCGGCCGCGTTCACGTTGCGCGGGCGAAACCCAGACCGTGCCGTGCGGCTGGGTGACGGCCCGCCGGTGCTCGCGCCGGTGGGCGGCTCGCCATTCTGCTCCGACCTCGAGCGAGGCCGCCGCGACGGCACCTACGACGACCATGTCGAGCTGGTCAAGCTCGCGCACTCGGCCGACCTGATCACCTGCAACCAGAGCGGCACGGTCGAGGCCGCCGACCTCGACGAGAACAGCCGCCATCTGGACATGGACTACTCGATCATCCGCTACTCCGACAAGCCTCACGTCTGCTACGGCACGTCCGGCCCCAAGGCGCGGGACGCCGTCGAGCTCGCCGCCATCGCGTGCGGAGGCCGCGAGGCGATCGCCGAGACGCCCGCGGTGATGGGCATCGTCAACCCCAACAGCCCGCTGGTCTGGGACTTCCTCATGGTCGACGCGTTGACGGAATGGGCGACAGCCGGCCAGCCGGTGGTGATCACGCCGTTCCTGCTGGCCGGAGCGACGGCGCCGATCACGATCGCGAGCGGGCTCGTGCTGAAGGTGGCCGAGGCGTTATCCGGCGTGGCGCTGGTGCAGTCCGTGCGGCCGGGATCGCCTGCGCTCTTCGGCTCGTTCTTCACTGCCGTCGACATGCGCACCGGCGGCCCCGCCTTCGGCACGCCCGAGTCGGTGCTCGGCACGCTGGCGGGCGGGCAGCTCGCCCGCCGATACCACCTGCCGTACCGGGGCGGCGGCGGCCTGTGCTCCAGCAATACGCTGGACATGGCCTCCGCTGCGGAAACGACCATGACGCTCTGGGCAACGATGATGTCCGGCTCGCACCTGGTCATGCATGCCGCGGGCTGGCTGGAGGGCGGCCTGACCGCGTCCTACGAGAAGTTCATCGTCGACTTGGAGCTCCTGCGGATGTTCGCGATGATCGACGAGGGCATCGATACGAACGAGGAGCACCTCGCGATACAGACCATGCGCGAGGAGGGGCCGGGCGGGATGTTCCTCGCCGCCGACCACACCCTCGCGCACTTCCGGGAGTGGATGTTCATGAGCCCGCTGTTCCGGTCGCAGGCGTACGTGACCTGGCAGAAGCAGGGCTCGCCCACCACCGACACGCTGGCGACGGCGGAGTGGAAGCGGATGCTCGAGAACTACGAGGATCCTGGCATCGACCACGCGGTCGACGAGGAGCTGCGCGAGTACATGGCGCGCCGCAAGGCCGAGATCGAAGCGGCGGTCTGAGATGGCGCGGGAGCCGCGTCACGACATCCTCTTCGAGCCGGTCCGGATCGGGCCCAAGACCCTCCGCAACCGGTTCTACCAGGTGCCCCACTGCACGGGGTTCGGGGTCGAGAAGCCGTGGACGCAGGCGGCGTTTCGCGGGATGAAGGCCGAGGGCGGCTGGGCCGCCGTGTGCACCGAGTACTGCTCCATCAGCCCCGATTCCGACGAGTCGCCGTACGTGTCGGCGCGCCTCTGGGACGACGAGGACATGCGCGCGCTGCAGCTGATGACCGACCGTGCCCACGAGCACGGCGCGCTGGCCGGCATCGAGCTGTGGCACGGCGGCGTCTACGCCGAGAGCCGCGAGGCGCGGCTGCCCCAGCTGGCTCCGTCGCAGATCGCCAGCGACCTGGACAGCGTGGTTGTCCCCAAGGAGATGGACCGGGCCGACATCCGCCGCGCGCAGGGCGAGTGGGTGACCGCGGCGCGCCGCGCCCGTCAGGCCGGGTTCGACATCGTCTACGTCTACGGCTCGCACACCTACCTGCCCAGCCAGTTCCTGTCACCGGTCTACAACCGCCGGACCGACGAGTACGGCGGCAGCTTCGAGAACCGCGCCCGGTTCTGGCTCGAGGCGATCGAGCTCGTCAAGGAGGCGATCGGCGACGACACCGCGATCGCCGTCCGCATCGCCGCGGACACGCTGGAGCTCTCCGGCGTCCCCATCGAGGAGGGGCTGGAGTTCATACGGGCGGCCGACTCCATGGTCGACCTCTGGGACGTCGTGATCGGGTCGATGTGGGGCGCGGGGAGGCTCGACTCGGGTCCGTCGCGGTTCTACGACCAGGGGTACCAGATGCGCTGGTCGGGTCGGGCGCGAGAGGCGACCGACAAGCCGATCGTCGTGGTCGGCCGGTTCACCGACCCCGATCGGATGGCGGACCTCGTCCGAGGTGGCACGGTCGACCTGATCGGCGCCGCGCGGCCGTCGATCTCGGATCCGTTTCTTCCGCGCAAGATCGAGGCGGGGCGCTACGACGAGGTGCGCGAGTGCATCGGCTGCAATGCGTGCTACTCGCGGTCCATCTGGGGCCGGCACCTGGGTTGCACGCAAAACGCGACGGCGGGCGAGGAGCATCGGCGCGGCTGGCACCCGGAGCGGTTCGAGCCCGCTGCGAATGCCGACCGTGGGGTGCTGATCGTTGGAGCAGGGCCCGCCGGGATGGAGTGCGCCACCGTCCTGGGCAAGCGGGGCATGGAGCTCGTGCACCTGGTGGACGCGGACGACGACATCGGCGGATGCATGCGCTGGATCACGCGGATGCCGGGACTCGGCGGCTGGGGCCACGTCATCGACTACCGGCGGGTACAGCTCGACCGGCTCGAGAACGTCTCGGTCGGGCTCGGTGCGGCGGCGTTGACGGCGGCGGACGTGCGGGACTACGGCGCCCAGATCGTGATCGTCGCGACCGGCGCGCACTGGGCGGGGGATGGCCTGAGCGGCGTGACTCGTGTTCCGATTCCCGGCGCGGATGCGTCGTTGCCGCATGTGCTGACGCCCGAGCAGATCATGGTGGAAGGCAAGCGGCCGCCAGGGCTCCGCGTTGCCGTCGTGGACTACGAGGGCTACTTCACCGCGACGGCGATCGCCGAGCTGCTGGCCCGCGAGGGCTACGGCGTCGATTTCGTGACGTGTCATGAGGCGGTCGCGCCGTACTGCGAGCAGACGCTCGAGAGCCGGCCGGTGCGGGAGCGGCTGAACGAGCTCGGCATCCGGGTGCACCGTGCAGTCGTCGTCGACCGAATCGCGGAAACGGGGGTCGAGCTGGAGGGCGAGTTCCGCGCGCGCGCCGAGCTCGAGGCGTCCGGTGTGGTGCTTGTCACCCAGCGGCTGTCGGACGACGCGCTCTACCGGGAGCTCGCTGTGGATCCGGCAGCGCTGGAGGCCGCCGGCATCGAGGCGCTCTACCGGATCGGCGACTGCGTCGCTCCGCGGTTGATCGCCGACGCGATCTTCGACGGCCACAGGCTGGCCCGCGAGATCGACTCGGCCGACCCGTCCCGGCCGCTGCCGTACCTGCGCGAGCGCCCGCTGGTATCGGGCGCCCCCGCGCCCGCCGTCACCGGCGTGTGACGTCAGGCGGCCGGCGTGATGCCGAGCCGGATCGTGTATCCGGTCAGCGACGGCCGGGCGACCGGCAGCCGTTCGTTCGCGAGCCGCACCAGCTCCGCCATTGACTCGCCCACCTCGGGTGCGGCGTCACCGAAGATCTCCACCGGCCCGCCGATCGACCGCGCCAGCCCGACCATGGCCGCCGCATCCAGGCTGCCATCCGCATGGCAGTGCACCTCACGCACGAGCGCGAAGAGCCTGCTCTCGCGCATGCGGTCGGCGTGCCCGTGCTTCGGCCAGCGCGCGGCGCCGGCTTCGAGGCCGAGCCGTTTCCGCGCCGCCGAGCGGGCGGCGATCACCGCCGCGAAGGCGGCGTCGACGGTCGGCTCGACCACCGGCACGACGTCGTAGTCGTAGGCTGCGAACACGCCGCCCGGCCGCAGCAGCCGCGCGGCCTCGGGCAGCACGGCCGCCGGGTCCATCCAGTGATACGCCTGCGCGCACGTGATGATGTCGGCTGCGCCGGCGTCCAGGCCCGTGTCGTCCGCGAAGCGCTGCACATACTCGATCTCCGCGGGCGAGTACGCGCGTGCGCGCTCGATCATGGCCGGGTTAGCCTCGACGCCGACCACCCGGCCTGCGTGGCCGGCCCACAGCCGCGTCGAGAGCCCGGTGCCGCAGCCGAGGTCGACCACGAGCGCCGGCCGACCACCGCCGGCGCACCGCGTCAGCACCTCGCGCACGACCGCGGGTGGCCGTGGCCGGGAGCCGTCGTAGAGCTCCGCGAACCCTTCGCCCTCGTAGCCCGAGCGCTCGATCAGCTGCTGCGAGAAGTCGCTCACCGGCCATCATCGTAGGCGCGCGGAATTAGGATCCCGCCATGGCCGAGTACCGGATCACCTACTGGCGCGAGATCCCGTCGATGGTGACGGCCCGCGACGGCGCTGCGACGTCCAAGTCGTCGCTGCCGAACCGTTTTCAGGAGGCGATCGACGAGGCGGCCATGCGCCAGGGAATGGCGGGGTCGGATGCGTACCTCGAGCACTGGCGGCACGGCGACTGGATCGAGCAGCCGGGCACACCGGACGAGGTGGCCGCTGCCGTGGCGGAGCGCATCGGCGTCGAGTACGGTGATACCCGGCTGAACTCACTGCTGGAGGTCTGATGGGACGCATAGCGGAGCTGCTCGGTGACACCCGGCCCGTCCTCAGCGACGGGGCGATCGGCACGATGCTGCAGGCGGCCGGGCTGATGCCGGGCGCCTCACCGGAAATCTGGAATGTCGAGCACGCCGACCGCATGCGCGTCATCCACACGTCCTATGCCGACGCCGGAGCGCAGCTCCTGACCACGAACACCTTCGGCGGCACCGCGCCGCGCCTGGCGTTGCACGGTCTCGAGGATCGCGTTCACGAGCTGAACGAGGCAGGCGCGCGGCTGGCGCGGGAGGTGGCGGATGAGTTCGGCGTGCTCGCGCTCGGCAGCATGGGGCCGACCGGTGAGCTGCTCGAGCCGCTCGGCACGATGACGCATGACGAGGCGGTCGGGCTGTTCGCCGACCAGGCGGCCGGTCTCGCCGCCGGCGGCGCCCATATCCTGCTCGCCGAGACGCTCAGCGATCTCGGTGAGGCGCGGGCCGCGGTCGAGGGTGCGCGCCGTGCTGCGCCAGACATCCCCGTTGCCGTGACGATGACCTTCGACATGAACGGCCACACCATGATGGGCGTCAGCCCGTCCCAGGCGCTCGCCGAGATCGCGGCCATGGACGTCGAGCTGATCGGCGGCAACTGCGGCAGCGGGCCGGACGAGATCGAGGCCGTCATGGTGATCATGTCGGCCGAGCGACCCGATGGGATCATGCTCCTTGCCCAGAGCAACGCCGGCCTCCCGCAGCTGGTGGGCGACGAGTTCCGCTACGGCGGTACGCCCGACGTGATGGCTCGCTACGCCGTGCGCATGCAGGAGCTCGGCGTCGACGTGATCGGGTCCTGCTGCGGCAGCACGCCGGCGCATACCGCTGCGATGCGCGAGGCGCTCGGCCTGCACGCTGTGGTCTGACAGAGATCCGAGCCTCTGGCACCGTCCGTCAATCCTCAATAGTGATCGACTGCGTGGGGCAGGCGTCCGCCGCCGCCTCCACGTCGTCACGCAGCGCGTTATCCGGCTCCGCCACGTAGCGCAGCTCGTCGGCGCCGACCAGCGTGAACACCTCCGGGCACTCGATCATGCACTGGCCGTGGTGCTGGCAGGTCTGCTCGTCGACCGTCACCTTCACGGCGCCACCGTTTCGAACGCGATCGGCAGCCGCACGGGGCCGGTCAGGCCGCTCACCGGCCGCACCTCCGGCGCGCCGTCGTAGCGCGGGCTGCGCATCCGCCGCGCGATCAGCGGCAGCGCCTCGCGCATGTCGATGCGCGCCAGCCAGTGGCCGATGCAGTGGTGGGCGCCGCCGCCGAACCCGAAGTGGGGAGGCCGCTCGGCCGTGATGTCGAACCGCTGCCCGTCGCCGATCGCGAGCGGGTCGGTGTTGGCGGGGTACGAGAGCAGGTGCAGGGTCGTGTCGGCCGGAATCACCATGCCGTGCAGCTCGACCGGCTCGGTCGTGCGCCGCGTGGCCCACATCACCGTCGGGTTCCAGCGGATCAGCTCCTCCACCGCATTCGCGCCCAGCTCTGGCCGTTCGGCCAGCAGTGCGCATTGGTCGGGGTGCTCGACGAACAGCTGCATGGCCAACCCGAGCTGGTTCTTGGTCGTGTCCATCCCGCCGAAGATGATCAGCGACACCATCGCCCGCAGCTCGATGTCGGAGAGGCGACCCTCCTCGCCGTCGTGGGCCTGCACCAGGCTGGACACCACGTCGTCACCCGGCCGCCGCCGCCGCTCCGCGATCAGCTCATCGGAGACCGCGTACAGGTTGGCGAGCGCGGACTCGATCCGCTCCAGGTCATCCCGGATCGTCACGCCGAACGACAGGCCGAGGTCGGTCGACCACTGCGACAGGTCGTGCCACCGCGCCTGGTCCATGCCGACCAGCTTGCACAGCACGCGCGCGGCGTACGGCTCGGCGAACTGCGAGACGAACTCGCATCGGCCGCCTGCGGCGAACCCGTCCAGCAGCTCGGTCGCCAGCGCCTGGAACTCCGGCACCATCCGCTCGATCAGCGTCCGTGAGAAGGCCGGGTTGCCGAGCTTACGCAGCCGGCGGTGGTCGTCACCCTCCTTGCTCAGCATGATCTCCGACCACCACTCGGCGAGCGGACCGTCCACGATGCCGTTCTGGGCGGGCCACGCGAAGCTGCCCTGCCGCAGGCGCCTGTCCTTCAACAGCGTGCTCACGTCCTCGTAGCGGAGCACCGCCAGCCCGAACGGCGTGCGCGCACACCAGCTGCGCTCCCGTGCCGCCAGCACCTCCTGCGCCGACACCGAGAACCGCGGGTCGCCGATGTCGAAGTACGGAACTGAACTCATGATCCTGCACGGTGCCCGGCGGCGTCGCGCTGGCGCAGGAGATCGACACCGCTCCTCGCCAATATTCCCGATATTGGCATCGTCACGTCGCCGCCTCCTGCTGGCGCGCCACTCGCCAGATCACGCGCGCGCGATCATGAGTTCAGTTCCAGCGTGTCGGGAGTGTCGACCGCGATCGTCATCCGTGCTCGGCGTCAGTCTCCCAGCTCGGTGCGCCGCCGCGCCACATAGTCCGCCAGCTCCTGCCGCAGCCCGGGGTCGATCGCCGGCGGCTCGTAGCCTTCGAGCTTCTCCCGCCAGATCTCACCCGCACGGGCCGTCGCGTCCCGCTCGCCCAGCCTCTTCCATCGCTCGAAGTTCTCCGTCGACGAGAGCAGCGGCCGGTAGAAGCAGTCGCGGAACCGCTCCAGCGTGTGTGCTGCGCCGAGGAAGTGACCGCCGGCTCCGACCTCCTCGTGAGCGCCGAACGCGAGTGAGTCCTCGTCCACCTCGAGCGGCGTGAACTCCTCCTGCAGCATCCGCAGGAGCTCGATGTCGACGATGAACTTCTCGTAGCACGAGACCAGTCCCGATTCGAGCCATCCGGCCGAGTGCATCACCCAGTTCGTGCCGGCGAGGAACGTGGGGATCATCGTCATCGCCGCCTCGTA
>Ga0066903_100004941_pt1 | contig 11433 bp, 9 predicted proteins | sample PanSoiMetaGPlot1_FD_67491 | JGI IMG/M metagenome (GOLD analysis project Ga0066903, IMG submission 67491) | Tropical forest soil microbial communities from Panama analyzed to predict greenhouse gas emissions - Panama Soil - Plot 1 (version 2) | ecosystem: Environmental > Terrestrial > Soil >...
GGGAGATGCTAGGTCGTCTCGTCCCGCAGGTCGCTGCGGCGATCGTGACGCGCGTCGGTCGCCGCGGTCTCGCCCCCGACGTGCTGGCGGCTGGCTGCGCGGGCCATGTGCCCGTCGAGCCGATCGAAGACGCCCGCGCCGCGCTGCGTGCGGCGCTCTCTCGTGCCGGGCCCCACGACGTCGTGCTGGTGACCGGATCGCTCTTCCTGGTGGGGGAGGCCTACGCGGAGCTGCGCGAGGGCGCGGCCCTGTTCGAGCCCTGGCACGAGCAGGGATCCGGTGGTACAGAAGCGCACCTATGAGCGGAGGGGCGGCGCGGTGGGCCTGCGTCCTCGCGTTCGCGCTAGGCGTCGCGTCCGCGTTCGCTGCCGATGCGCCCGGGGGAGGCGAAGTCCAGGTCCTCTCCCCCGCGGAAGCCGCGAGCAACATCACGGTGCGCGCTCGTCCCGACGTGACGATCGAGGACCGGACGCCGGGAGCGAAGCCCCCGACCGGGCCGCGCGGCCCGGCCAGCACGGGCGAGACCTTCACCGACGAGGTGGTGCTCTTCCTGAAGGACTTCAGCGTTCCCCGCCCGGCCGCGATCGACGTGGGGGATTCCGTGGTGAGCACCGTCCGGCTCTCGCCCGAGATGGGCGGGACGCTGGTGTCGGTGTTCGTCCGGCAGCCCGTGACCTACACCGTCTCCCGGCCATCGGCGATCGGTGACATCAGGATCGAGCTGCGCGGCCGGTCACGACCGCTCACCGTGGTGACGGGTCCCCGTGGGGTGCCACGCACCAAGCGGCCGAAGGAGGTCGGCGAAGGCGAGATCGCGGTCGACGCGGAGTCGCTCTCGTACGATCAGGAGGCCAACGTCCTCACGGCACGCGGGAGCGTCACCCTCAAGCGCGGTGATACCACCCTGACGGCCGACGAGGTCGTCTACGACCGCACGACCAGCATTGCCGAGGCGCGCGGTCACGTCGTACTGACCGATCCGCAGACGACGATGGCGGGGGACTTCGCCCACCTCAACATGGAGGACGAGTCGGGGTGGATGGACAACGCGAATGTCGATCTGCATCCGAGCGGCTACAACCTGAGGGCGGGGCGCGTCCAGAAGCAAGGGGGACCCCTCTACAGCGTCGCCAACGGCGTCTTCACGACGTGCCGGTGCGGAGGGCTCGAAGGGCCGTCATGGAGCGTCGCCGGGGCGCAGACCGACGTGAAGGCCCAGGGCTGGGGGCTGGTGAAGAGCGCCACCTTCCGTTTGAAGGACGTGCCCGTTCTCTGGATGCCCTACTTCGGCTTCCCCGCCAACACCGATCGGGCGACTGGCTTCCTCATGCCGCGCATCGGCTACTCGAACCGCAGGGGGTTCCAGTACGAGCAGCCCTTCTACTGGGCCATCGACAAGAGCAGCGACGCCACCGTCGCGGTCGACGTCGAGACCGCGGCGCGCATCGGTCTCCTCGGCGAGTACCGGTACATCTTCCCCCAGCACACGCACGGCAGCTTCACCTTCGCCTACTACAACGAGCAGATCCGCGGCAGCACGGAGGGGACGGTGACGAGCACCGGCGCGCCGGCGGAAATTCCCGAGAACCGCTTCATCCTCAGCGGCCACCACATCCAGCCATTCTACCTGAAGAGCCACTTCTTCGTGGATCTGTTCGCGGTGAGCGATGATTTCATTCTGCGCGACGTGGACACCTTCGCCCTGTCGGCGCGGCAGGACGTCGCGCTGCGCACGACGCGCTTCACGACCTCGCAGACCGGTGTCATCCGGACCTGGGACTCGGGACTGGTGCGGGGCGAGACCGTCTTTCACCAGGACCTGATCGACCCCCAGGTTCTGGCGCTGCAGAAGCTGCCCCGGGTCGAGGCCGAGCACGCGAAGGCCTTTCTCGACGACCACGTCGTCGCAGGGCTGAGCGGCGAGGCCGTCGACTACCAGCGGGAGGAAGGGTACGACGGGGTGCGGGCCGATTTCGGCCCGCGGCTCTTCCTTCCCTTCCGCCTGGGCCGGATCCTCGACGGCTCGCTGAGCGGGCGGCTTCGCGAGACGGCCTATCACCTGACCGATCCCCAGCAGGTTGCGTTCGTCGTGCCGGATCCCAGCGTCCCCAATGTCTCGCGGCAGTTCCGGGCCACACCGGAGCTGCCGCAGCTCGACGTCGACCGCACCCAGGAATCGGCGGAATTCCGTGGTCGGACGGGAACCGAATTCGACCGCGTGTTCACCTTCCGTCACCTGGGCTTGGAGAAGTTGAAGCACACGATCGAGCCCGAGGTGCAGTACTTCTTCGTGCCGCCGGTCGGACGCCCGATCTTCGACACGCACATCGCGTGCAGCACGCTCGCAGCGCGTGGCGTCCGCCCCCAGCCGGGCGTCAACTGCAACGCCACGTTCTTCAGCGAGGGATACCTCTTCGACGAGCGCGACGCCGTGAACCAGAGGAACTTCTTTTCCTACGGCATCACCAGCCGACTGCTCGGACGAGGTCCTTCGACCGCCGAGAGCGCCGCGCGGGAACCCGAACCTGCCCCGGAGCCGGAGGAGGGACCGACAGCGCCGGCTCCGATTGATCCCAACACCCTGCCCCAGGGGCTGTCGGCCAACGCGCTGCCCGACTTCGTCGGTCCGCCAGCACCCGCTGGCGGAGCGGGAGCCCCCGTCCTGCCAGCGGCCCGCGAGCTCGCCCGCGCGAGCATCCTGCACGGCTATGACGTTTCGCGCCAGCTGGTGGGGACGAGCCATCAGAGCGACCTCGATCTGGGCCTCCGGGTGACGCCCGTCGACTATCTGGGCCTCTCCACCAATACGACCGTGAGCCTCGCGAACTCCGTGATTCGGGGCATCAGCGTGGGCGGCTTCATCCGGGAACCCTGGTTCCGGCCCCTCCCCGGCGCAACGAGCTACCAGAGCCCGAGCACGCTCGGCGTCTCCTATCGGTTCATCGAGAAGAACGTGAACGAGGGCGTGAGTGGGAACCAGAATTCGAGTCTCGTGACGACCGCCGGCGTGAACGAGCTCGATGGCTCCCTGTATCTCCGTCTGGGTGGGTACCTGGGGTTCACGTTTCTCTCCCGGTACGATCTCGGAACGACCTCGACGAGCGGCCCGCACTTCCTCGAGCGCGACTACTTCCTCCGCCTCATCTCGCGCTGCAACTGCTGGCTGGTGGAAGCCGGGGTCGCGGACAAGACCAACCCCGACGAGCGGCTGTTCCGCGTGCAGCTCACCTTGGTCGGGCTCGGGTCGTTCGGGAAGAGTCCCGCCAACCGGAACTACGTCGGCTTCAGCCCGCTCGCCAACCTCGGCTTCCGCAGTCCCGCCTCGAGTGCGACGGGAGGCCTCTACTGAGATGAAGGGCGTGGTGCTCGCCGGTGGGCTCGGGACCCGGCTCCTCCCGCTCACCCGCATCACCAACAAGCACCTCCTGCCCATCTTCGACCGGCCGATGATCTTCTATCCCATCCAGACCCTGATCAACGCCGGCATCACCGACATCCTGATCGTCACCGGTGGTCAGCACGCCGGCGACTTCCTTCGCCTGCTCGGCAACGGGAAGGAGTTCGGCCTGAAGCACCTCAACTACACCTATCAGGAAGGCGAGGGCGGGATCGCCGCTGCGCTCGCGCTGGCCGAGCACTTCGCCGACGGCGACAAGCTCTGCATCATCCTGGGCGACAACCTGATCGAGGGCTCCATCGCGCCGGCGGTGGAGCGCTTCCGTCGCCAGGCCCGCGGGGCCCGGATCGTCCTCAAAGAGGTGTCCGACGCCGAGCGATTCGGTGTGGCAGCGCTCGAGCGTGGTCGCGTCGTCTCGATCGAGGAGAAGCCCCGCAAGCCGAAGAGCGGCTATGCAGTGACCGGCCTTTACCTGTACGATGCGCGCGTGTTCGACGTGATCCGTACATTGAAGCCGTCCGCGCGAGGTGAGCTGGAGATCACCGACGTGAACAACTGGTACCTCGCCCGCGGCGAGCTCGCCTGCGAGATCCTCGAGGGCTGGTGGTCCGACGCCGGGACGTTCGCCTCGCTCCATCGGTCCGGCAACCTCGTGGCGCGCACCGGCGCCAACCGCGTCGACGGGCCCACGACGCATCTCCCCTCGGCCGGGGTGGCCAGGCGCGCCCCACGCGGCCGGGCAGCACGGAGGCGGCGATGATCGAGGGGGTCGTCGTCAAGGAGTGCGTCGTCCATACCGACGATCGCGGCGTCCTGATCGAGATCATCCGCGATGACGAGCCGGTCTTCCAGGCGATCAAGCAGACCACCTTCACGCTCGCCTACCCGGGGGTCATCAAGGCCTTTCACTGGCACCGCCACCAGTGGGACATCTGGTTCTTCGTTTCCGGCATGGCCCAGGCAGTGATGCACGACCTGCGCCCGAAATCACGGACCGCAGGGCGCACCGACGTGCTCTACATGGGTGAGCGCCGACCGCTGGTGGTTGCCATCCCGCCGCTCGTCGCGCACGGCTACCGGGTGCTCGGCACCGAGCCCTGCGGGCTCATCTACCACACGACCGAGCACTACGATCCCGCGGATCCCGACGAGGAACGGATCCCGCACGACGATCCCCGTATCGGCTTCGACTGGGAGACGAAGCATCGCTAGGCATGCGGGCGCTCGTCACCGGCGCGGCGGGTTTCATCGGCACGAACTTCGTCCGCCAGACACTCGCGCGGCCGCGGGGCGAGGTCGCGCGGCTCGTCGCGCTCGACCTGCTCACCTACGCCGGCAACTTCGCCAACCTGGCCGACCTGGCGGCCGATCCGCGCTTCCGCTTCGTCCGCTGCGACGTCGCGGACCGGGAGCGCGTCACGGCGCTGGTCGCCGAAGAGGCGATCGACGTGGTCGTGCACTGCGCCGCGGAGACCCACGTCGATCGGAGCATCGTCGATGCGGCACCCTTCCTCCACACCAACGTGCACGGGACGCTGGCCCTGCTGGATGCCGTGCGCGACCGGCCCGGCTTCCGCTGCTTCCTGCACGTATCGACCGACGAGGTGTACGGCAGCGTGACGGAGGGACGCTCGACGGAGAGCGCTCCGCTCCGCCCGTCGAGTCCGTACGCCGCCAGCAAGGCCGCGGCCGACGGATTCGTGCTCGCGTATGCCACCACCTACGGCGTGCCGGCGGTTGTCACGCGGTGCTCCAACAACTACGGTCCTTATCAGTTTCCCGAGAAGCTCATCCCGCTCTTCGTGACCAACGCCCTGGACGGTGAGCCGCTGCCCCTCTACGGTGACGGTCTCAACGTGCGCGACTGGCTGCACGTCGAGGATCACGCCGCGGCGCTGTGGCACGTGCTCGGCCTGGCCGGGGCGGCGGGGGAGGTCTTCAACATCAGCGCCGAGAACGAGATGCCGAACCGCGGGATCACCGAGCAGATCCTCCGGCTCCTCGGCCGTCCGGCGAATCTGGTGCGCTACGTTGCCGACCGCCCCGGACACGATCGCCGCTACGCGCTCGATCCCGGGAAGCTACGGGCGACCGGCTGGCGCCCGCACGTGGCCTTCGCCGAGGGTCTCGCGGGGACCGTCGCCTGGTACCGCGACCACCGCCCGTGGTGGGAGGCGGTCAAGAGCGGCGCCTACCGGGACTACTACGATCGGATGTACGGCGGGCGGCTCGCCGGGAGCAGCGCGGCGCCGCGCGAGCCCGGGGCATGAGCAGGCCCCCCGGCACGCCCACGCGCCCGGAGCAGGTGCCCAAGCCCTGGGGCCACGAGACGATCTGGGCCCGCACCGAACGCTACGTCGGGAAGATCCTCCATGTGCGCGCTGGCGAGGCGCTGAGCCTCCAGTACCACCGGGTCAAGGACGAGACGATCCTCGTCCTCTCCGGGGCGCTCGATCTCGAGGTGGGGGGAGCGGAGGAGGAGCGCCGCACCGTCCGGCTCGGTCCGGGCGAGGGGTGGCACCTGCCGCCCGGGACGCGCCACCGCTTCACGGCGCTGGCGGACACGGAGGTGCTCGAGGTCTCGACCCCCGAGCTCGAGGACGTGGTCCGGCTCGAGGATCGCTACGGCCGCGTGAGGTGATGGCGACCGCGCTAATCACCGGCGTCACCGGCCAGGACGGCTCCTATCTCGCCGAATGGCTCCTCGGCCGCGGCTACCGGGTGGTCGGCATGGTACGGCGCGCAAGCACGGAGAACTTCGAGCGCATCGGCCACCTGCGCGACCGTCTCGAGCTCCGGCAGGCCGATCTGCTCGACCAGCTGTCGCTGATCGATCTGCTGCGCACCGTGCGGCCCGACGAGATCTACAACCTCGCCGCACAGTCCTTCGTGCCCACCTCGTGGTCACAGCCGGTCCTCACCGCGGAGTTCGACGCCGTCGGCGTGACCCGGCTGCTCGAGGCCATGCGCCTCGCCGCCCCCGAGGCCCGCTTCTACCAGGCGAGCTCGAGCGAGATGTTCGGCAAGGTGCGCGAGACCCCACAGCGGGAGACGACCCCGTTTCACCCGCGCAGCCCGTACGGCGTGGCCAAGGTGTACGGCCACCACATCACCGTCAACTACCGCGAGAGCTACGACCTCTACGCGTGCTCGGGCATCCTCTTCAACCACGAGAGCCCCCGCCGCGGTCGCGAGTTCGTGACCCGCAAGATCAGCGACGGGGTGGCGCGCATCAAGCTCGGCCTGGCCAGCGAGATCGCGCTCGGCAATCTGACCGCGCGCCGTGACTGGGGGTTCGCGGGCGACTACGTGGAGGCGATGTGGCGCATGCTGCAGCAACCCACCGCCGACGACTACGTGGTGGCGACGGGCGAGTCCCACGCTGTGCAGGAGCTGGTCGAGATCGCCTGCGGCTGTGCCGGTCTCGACTGGCGCGCCGTCGTGCGCGAGGATCCGACGCTCCTCCGACCGGCGGAAGTCGATCAGCTCGTGGGGGATGCGTCGAAAGCCCGACGGGTGCTCGGCTGGGCGCCGCGGGTGAGTTTCCCGGAACTGGTCGAGATGATGGTGCGTGCGGATCTCGAACGCCTCCGGGGCTGAGCGGGGTCGAGCGGCGTGCGGGTCCTGGTCACCGGCATCACCGGCTTCGTCGGCCCGTTCGTGGCCGCGGCGCTGCGGGCGCGCGGTGACGACGTCCACGGGCTCGTGCGCGGCGGACCCGCGCGGGTCGCGGAGCTGGGAGCGGGCGTTGCCGGCGTCGCCCTCCACGCCGGCGACCTCGCGGACGCCCCCGCGCTCGCGCGGCTGGTCGCGGAGCTTGCGCCCGACGCCATCGTCCACCTGGCCGCATTCTCCTTCGTGCCGGAGGCCGAGCGAGATCCGGAGACCGCGTATCGGGTGAACCTGAGCGGCACGCTGGCCGTGCTCGCCGCCGTACGAGGACACGTCGCGCGGGCACGGGTGGTGGTGGCGAGCTCGAGCAGCGTCTACGGCGCGGGAGCGACCGGAAGCCGGGTCTGCGACGAGGAGACGCCGCTGCGCCCGCTCACGGTCTACGGCGCGAGCAAGGCGGCGGCCGACCTGGCCGCGGATCAGTGGGCGCGCGCCTACGATCTCGACGTCGTGCGCGCGCGACCCTTCAATCACACGGGCCCTGGACAGGCGCCGACCTTCGTGGCGAGCGCGCTCGCGCGCCAGATCGCCACCGTCGAGGCGGGGAAGCTCGACGTGGTGCGCATCGGCAACATGGACCCCGTGCGGGATTTCTCCGACGTGCGGGACGTCGCCGCCGGCTACGTGGCGCTTCTCGAGCGGGGGCGCACCGGGGAAGTCTACAACCTCTGCAGCGGAGAGGGCGCGAGCGTCGCCGACGTGCTCGCCATCCTGCGTACGCACGCCCGCGTGCCGATCCGGGTGCACGTCGACCCGGCGCTACGGCGGGGCAAGGATGTCGAACGCCTTGTCGGAAGCCATGCGCGGGCCACACGCGACACCGGATGGCAGCCGCGCATTCCTCTCGCGGAGACGCTAGGCACGCTGCTCGACCACTGGCGCGCGCGGGTATGAGGTGTGCAGCAAGGCCGTCCCTTTCGTCGCACGCGGCTGATCGGCGGCGCATTCCCGCGCTGCAACCGGGGGGCGTAGAACAGCGCTTGCCGGTGCGGGAGGGCGCGGGTATGCTCAAAAGTCGGCCATGGAGCTGCAGCACCGGACTCTCGAGCAGCTGCTCCTGGAGCAGGGACGCCTCAGCGCCGACGATCTCCGCAAGGTCAAACGCCTGCAGCAGGAGCGCGGCGAGCGTCTGGAGCGCCTGCTCCTCGATCTCGGATTCATCTCCGAGGACGACCTCCTGCCGCTGCTGTCGGCCTACCTCGGGATCGATGCGGTTCACCGCCGTGACTTCCCGACCGTGCCGGTGCCGCTCGGGAGCGTCAACCTCAAGTTCCTGAAGCACGCGAAGGTGCTGCCGCTCGGGCAGACCAACGGGACGCTCACCGTCGCGATGGCCGACCCGGCCGACTACTACACGTTGCAGGGTCTGCGCATCGCCACCGGACTCGAGATCGATCCACGGCTGGCGCGCGAGCGCGACATCCTCGAGGGACTCGAGGCAGCGTACGGCAACGGCGACCCGTCCGCGGCCGGCGGATCCACCGAGCCCGCCGAGGATACGCTCGAGTACCTCACGGACGACGAGGAGGACGTCAACCACCTGCGCGATCTGGCGAGCGAGGCGCCGGTCATCCGCCTCGTCAACATGCTGATCAACCGGGCGGTCGAGCAGCGCGCATCGGACATCCACATCGAGCCCTTCGAGAACGAGCTTAAGGTGCGCTACCGCATCGACGGCGTGCTGCACGAGGTGGAGACCCCCGCGCGTCGCCTGCAGGCCGCCATCGTCTCGCGCATCAAGATCATGGCGAAGCTCAACATCGCCGAGCGCCGCCTGCCGCAGGACGGCCGGATCAAGCTGCGGCTGCTGGGCAAGGAGATCGATCTCCGCGTCTCGACGCTGCCCACGCTCTACGGGGAGAGCGTGGTGCTCCGTATCCTCGACCGGTCGAGCATCATCGTGAACCTCGACTCGCTCGGCTTCCCGGAGGAGACGCTCGCCCAGTTCTCCCGGCTGATCACCAAGCCCTACGGCATGGTCCTGGTCACCGGTCCGACCGGCAGCGGCAAGACGACGACCCTCTACGGTGCGCTCGACAAGATCAACTCGCCCGACAAGAAGATCATCACCATCGAGGATCCGGTCGAGTACCAGCTGCTCGGCGTCAATCAGATCCATGTGAAGCCGCAGATCGGCCTCACCTTCGCCAACGGCCTGCGCTCGATCGTCCGGCAGGATCCGGACGTCATCATGGTGGGTGAGATCCGCGACTTCGAGACCGCCGAGATCGCCATCCAGGCGGCCCTCACCGGCCACCTGGTGTTCTCGACCCTGCACACCAACGACGCCGCGGGCGCGGTCTCACGTCTGCTCGAGATGGGCGTCGAGGACTACCTGCTCGCGTCCTCGCTCCTGGGCGTCCTCGCGCAGCGCCTGGTGCGGACGGTGTGCCAGAAGTGCCGCGAACCGGCGGAGATGGCCGCCGAGGTGATGAGCGAGATCACCGGCGGCAACGGCGAGGTGGTCCAGGCGATGTGGGGCCGCGGCTGCGAGGAGTGCGCGCACACGGGCTACCGCGGCCGGCAGGGGATCTTCGAGCTCCTCCTGGTGAACGACCCCGTGCGCCAGCTGATCCTCAAGCGTGCCTCGGCGGACGCCATCAAGGATGCCGCCGTCGAGCTCGGCATGACGAGTCTGCGCGACGATGGGTGGCGGAAGGTCCGCCTGGGGATCACGACCGTATCGGAGGTGGTCCGCGTCACGCAGGAGGAAGTCTAGGGGCTCCCTTGTGGGGCCCGCCGATCCCGACGGGACCGGGAGTGAAGCGACGCCGGGTGCGAGAGTCTAATCCTTGCTCGTCGGTGGCCCCGTCCCGTACCGCCGAAGTTGAAAAGATCCGTGCGGTCACGTATATGATTTTTGAGGTTTTCCCGCGATTTAGCCATCGACCGAGGGCGGGTGCGACGGGATGGGTGTGCGGGGTGGGGAGATCGCTTGGCGCAGTTCCAGTACCGCGCGGTTGATCCGCAGGGCAAGGTCGTCGAGGGGACGATCGAGGCCCCCGAAGTCCCCGCAGTCGTCGCGCGCCTGCACGACCGCGGGCTGATCCCGCTCGACATCGGGGCCTCCGGCGACGGTGCGCGGCTACGGCCCGCGCGGCTGGCGCTGCCGCAGCTCCCCGGCCTGGGCCCTCGGCGCGTCAAGAATCGCGACCTCCTTGTGATGACCCAGGAGCTCGCGGCGCTCTCGTCGTCGGGCCTGCCGCTCGACCGCAGCCTCGCGACGCTGGCGGAGCTGGCGGACAACCCCGAGCTGAAGCGCATCGTGGGCGAGGTGCTGAACGCCGTGCAGGGTGGCAAGGGGCTCGCCGAGGCACTCGCCCAGCACCGTGCCTTCCCTCCGATCTACGTCAACATGGTCCGCGCGGGCGAGATCGGCGGGTTCCTCGACACGGTCCTGCAGCGGCTCTCCGAGTACCTCGAGAGCGCACAGCAGCTGCGCGATGACGTCCGCTCGGCGCTCACCTACCCGGTGCTGCTCACCGGGGCCATGGGCCTCTCGGTCACCGTCCTCCTCGTCTACGTGCTGCCGAAGTTCTCGGCGCTGTTCACCGACCTCGGCCGCGCCCTGCCGCTCCAGGCGCGGATCGTGCTCGGCTTCTCGGATCTGCTGCGCGCGTACTGGTGGGCCCTCTTCGGATCGGTCGGCGTCGCGATCGGTGCCGTGCGCTACTCGATCCGCACCCCGCGCGGGCGTTACAGCTGGGACCAGTGGAAGCTGCGCATCTGGGTGCTGGGGCCGCTCCTGCGCAAGATGGAGGTCGCGCGTGTCGCGCGCACCCTCGGCACGCTGCTGAAGAGCGGCGTTCCCATGCTGCAGGCCCTCGGCATCGTGAAGGAGATCGTCGGCAACCAGGTGATCAGCCGCGCGCTGGGCGAGGTGGAGATCGGCGTGCGCGAGGGCGCCGGGGTCGCGGACCCGCTCGCCCGCTCGGGTGTCCTGCCGCCCCTGGCGATCCAGATGATCGCCGTGGGCGAGGAGACCGGCCGTCTGGACGAGCTGCTGCTGCGGGTCGCCGACCACTTCGACCGGGAGGTCCGGGTGCAGGTCCAGCAGTTCACGCGCCTGCTCGAGCCGGTCCTGATCCTGGTCATGGGGCTCGGCATCGGCTTCATCGTGATCTCCATGCTCTCCGCGATCTTCAGCGTGAACGATCTGCCCATGTAAGGAGGCTCGTGCCCCAATGCGAACCGGGACTTCGTCGGCGGGTTTCACCCTCATCGAGATGATGGTCGTCATGGTTATCATCGGACTCCTGATGGCGCTCGTCGGCCCGCGCTTCATCCGCCAGGAAGAGAAGGCGAAGGTGAAGGCCGCGCGCGCGCAGATCGAGCTTCTCGGGACGTCGCTCGACACGTTCCGG
>Ga0066903_100004942_pt1 | contig 11433 bp, 8 predicted proteins | sample PanSoiMetaGPlot1_FD_67491 | JGI IMG/M metagenome (GOLD analysis project Ga0066903, IMG submission 67491) | Tropical forest soil microbial communities from Panama analyzed to predict greenhouse gas emissions - Panama Soil - Plot 1 (version 2) | ecosystem: Environmental > Terrestrial > Soil >...
CCGCCCTCGGGAGTTCGGGTCGAGTCGCTGGGCTACGTCCCGCACCGCGAGGCAGTCGCGGAGATGGTCCGCGCGACGGCCCTGCTGCTCTGGGTGTCGAGTGCGAGCCTCGCTCCGTCGGGGAAGCTGTTCGAGTACCTCGCTTCGGGCAGGCCGCTGCTCTGCGTGACGCGGTCGGACAACCTCGCCGCACGCCTCGTACGGGAGTGGGATGCCGGCGTCGTCGCCGACCCCGACGACGGACGGGCGATCGAGGAGGCCATCCTGACGCTCTGGGAGCGATGGAAGGCGGACGCGCTTCCGGACCAGATCGAGGTCCGGGCGCGGACGCTCGAGCGCTACTCACGGCGCGCTGCGGCGGAGCGGCTTGCCGGCGTGCTGGACGAGGCGTGCCGTGACTGAGCCGCTGCGCGTCCTCGTGGCGGGCTGGTTGAACTCGCCTCACGTGGCGGCGTGGGCCGAGGCCGTCGCCGCCGCCGGTCACGATGTCCACGTCGTGGGGCGCGTTGTGCCCAACTGGCCAGAGCTCGCGCTGACCGTTCCGTCGCACCGGCTCGCGACGCCGTGGCCGCCGCCGGTGCAGGGCCTCCGGATGAGCGCCGGCCTCCGCCGTGTCGCGGCGGCGCTCGAGCCGGACATCGTCCATGCGCATTACCTGCCGGAGTACGGGTGGATGGCAGCACGAGAGGGCCTGGCGCCGCTCGTCTGCTCCGCCTGGGGCTCCGACGTGCTCGTTGGCGGCTGGGTGGCCACCAGGCGCTCCCGGAGCGCCCTTGACGCTGCGACGCTCGTCCTGGCGGATTCAGCGCATCTGGCGCGCGAGGCCCGCGCGCTCGCCGCCCGGGATGTGCGCGTGGATGTCGTGCGCTGGGGCCTCGATCTCGAGCGCTTCTCGCCCGGCAGCGCTGTCGAAGCGCGCGCTGCTCTCGGCCTCTCGGCAGACGGGCCGCTCGTCGCAGGCGTGCGCGGGCTGCGGCCGCTCTACAACCCGGAACTGCAACTCGAGGCGTTCGCGCGGGTGCACGCCGCCCGCCCGGAGACGCGGTTTCTGCTCAAGCACCCGCTTACCTCCACGCCGTCGACGATCGGAGCGGTGATCGAACGGCTCGGCCTCGAAGAGGCCGTCATGGTTCTCGGAAGCGCGCCGCACGAGCAGCTTCCGGCCGTCTACCGCGCCGCCGACGTCATCGTGTCCATCCCCTCCAGTGACAGCTCGCCGCGGAGCGTCTGGGAGGCGCTTGCCTGCGGCCGGCCCGTCGTCGTTTCCGACCTTCCGTGGGCGCGCGAGGAGCTCGTGGACGGCGAGCAGGCGCTCCTGGTTCCTCTCGACGCTACGGCCGTCGCGGACGCGATCGGCCGGGTGCTCGACGACGCGGAGCTCGCCGACCGGCTCGGCGCAGCCGGCCGCAGGCTCGCGGTCGCCGAGCTCGACCCGGCGACATGTACGGCGCGCATCGGCTCGCTCTACCGCGAGATCGCGGAGACCGGGCGGTGAGCGCGCAGCGGCGCCACCTCGGCGCCGGCGCAGCGCTCTCCGTCGTCGTTCAGGGCGGGCCGCTGGCGGCCGGAGCCGCCCTCAGCATCGTCCTCGCCCGCACGATCGGCCCGTCGGGGAACGGTCGCTTCGCGCTGCTGGTGACGTTGTCCGGGCTGACGGTGATGGTCGTCTCGCTCGGGCTCGCGTCGGGTATCACCTACGAGGTCAGCCGTGGCCGCTGGTCCGTGCGCGGAGCAGCCCGTACGAGCTACGCCGCCGGCGTCGTGCTCGGCCTGGTCGGCTTCATCGGTGGGCTGGCGTTGTTCTGGCTCCTGCACGATTCGGTCTTCCACGGCATCTCGACCTGGCTCGCCGTGGTCGCGCTGGCGAGCCTGCCGCCCGTGATCGCCTACCAGTTCGCCGATTCGATCCTGCTGGCCCGAGAGCGCTACGAGGGCTATGCCGCGCTCGAGCTCGCGCATTCGCTCACGCTGCTGATCATCGGCGCGGGACTCGCGCTCGCCTACGGACTCGGCGGCGCCGTGATCGGCCTTCCGGCGGCCGCGCTCGTCGGCTCGGCGATGGGAGTCGTGCTCCTCGTTCCCGAAGCGAGGCGCAGCTCGGTCGTCGACGAGAGCGGCCTGCTGCGGCGTGCCCTCCGCTTCGGGCTACAGAGCTGGGGCGCGAACCTGCTCCAGCAGGTCAACTACCGCTTCGACCTCTTGATCCTCGCTGTGTATGCGACCACGCGCGATGTCGGCGTGTACTCGGTCGCGCTCACGCTGACCGCTGTCGCGTGGGTGCTGCCTCAGGCGCTGCAGACGGTCCTCTTCCCGCGGGCGGCGAGCCTCGACGAAGCGGCGCTTGCCGGCGCGATCACCCCCGAGGAGTCGGACGCAGCCATCGCGAAGGCCGTCCGCCACGGCGTCCTCCTCACGCTGCCGACCGCGCTCATCATCAGCGTGCTCCTCGTCGTGGCCGTTCCGCTGCTGTACGGCTCAAAGTTCCACCAGACGATCTGGCTCGGCTTCATCCTTCTTCCGGGGACGCTGCTGGTCGGCGTCGGCAAGATCCTCGGATCGGCGGTGACCGGCCGCGGCTTTCCGCGGTATGCGCTGTACGGAAGCGCCGCCTCGGCGGCGGCGGCACTGGCGCTGTACTTCGGCCTGATCCCACCCTTCCACGCGTGGGGAGCGGCCACGGCCTCGTCGCTCGTGTACGCGTTCGGGGCGCTTCTGGGGGTCTACTTCTTTCGGCGGGTCACGCGGATCGGGCTCAAGCAAGCGTTCGTGCCGCGGTCGGAAGACATCGGGGACTACGTCGGCCTGATGCGGCTCGCTCGTGCGTGGCGGCCGGGGCGATGAGCGTTTGAGCGCCCGCACGGTGCTCGTCTTGCCGGCGTGGTATCCGACGGCGCGGGAGCCGATCTCGGGCCCGTTCGTGCGGGACCATGTTCGCGCGGCCGCCTCCCACGGCCATCGTATGGTCGTGGTCGTCGACCAGGGCCCGAGCCGTCGGATGCGCCGGCCCCTCGCCCTCTTCGAGCAGCGTGACGGCGAGTTTCGAGACGTCGGCGTCGCCTACCGACCGTCACTCGGAACGGCGGGCTACCTGGCGGGCGTGCTCGCCGTCGCCGGCCGTCTCGCGCGGGAGGGGACGCCGGTCGACGTCGTCCACGCGCACGTCCATCGCATGGGCCCGCCCGCTGTCGCGGCCGGGGCGATCCTCCGCCGGCCGGTCGTCATCAGCGAGCACTCGAGCGAGTGGCCGCGTCACACGATCGCGCCTGCGGCGCTGCGACGGGCGCGACTGACCTTTCCGCGTGCCGCCCTCGTGTGCCCGGTGAGCGGTGAACTGCGGATGGCGATCGAAAGCTACGGCGTGCGGGCGCGCTTCCGGGTCGTTCCCAACACGGTGGACTCGACGCTCTTCCGTCCGCCGGCCGGGCCGATCACGGGCGAGTCCGCACGCCTCGTCAACGTCGCTCTGCACGTCGAGGTCAAGGCACTCGATGTGCTCCTGCAGGCGTTCGCGGCGCTGGCCCGGCGCCGGCCGGACGCGACGCTCGAGCTGATCGGCGACGGCCCTCTGACTCCGCAGCTACGGCGCCTCGCTGCCGACCTCGGACTCGGCGAGCGCGTTCGGTTCACGGGCAGGCTCGCGCCCGCAGAGGTGGCGGGGAGGTTGCGCCGGGCGGATGCGTTCGTCCTCTCGAGCCGGAGCGAGAACCTGCCGGTGTCGGTGCTCGAGGCGCTCTGTTGCGGGCTTCCCGTGGTCGCCACGAGCGTTGGCGGCGTCCCGAGGGCGGTCGGAACGGACGGAGCGCTAGCGCCTGCCGGCGATGCCCCAGGGCTTGCGCAGGCGATGGCGGCGGTCCTGGACGAGCGGTCGAGCTTCGATCGAACGGCGATCGCGAGGCGTGCTGCCGCCCGGTATTCGTTCGCTGCCGTCGGCCGCGTCTGGGATGTGATCTACCGCGCCTTCTGAGCCGCCGCGTGCAGGACATCCCCTCCCTGCGCGAGCCGGTCGACACCGACGACGAGCGGGACGACGAGGACGGCGGTGGCGGCGGCAAGGTAGAGCGCGGGCCCTCGCACGAGTCGGCGGCGACCGAGCAGGCGGTACTGCAGACTCATCGGCAAGCCGTCGGCGCTCGTCGAGGTCTCCAGCGAAAGTGTCACGAAGCCGGTTCGCCGCAGGAGCGCCTCGAGACCGTCCTGCGTGAAGTGCGAGCGGTGCCGCGGCAGATCGAGGTGGAACCAGTTCGTTCCGAACCGCCGACTTTCCCACGAGGCGAAGTTGGGCACCGAGACGAGCAGGAGGCCACCGTCGGCCAGGAGCGCGCGAGCGAGCTGCAGATCGTCCGCCGGCTCGACCACGTGCTCGAGCGAGTGCCGGAAGACCACGGCGCCAAATCCACCGGGAAGCCGGGGTGCGACCGTGTCGAGGGTTCCCTGCTCCGTCGAGACGCCGCGCGAGCGCGCTTCATGGCAGGCGGCACCCGAGGGCTCGATGCCGGTGACCTGCCAGCCCTTGTCGCGAAGGAGGACGCCGAGGTCTCCACGGCCGCTCCCAACGTCGAGGAGATGCCCCGGCGGGCGGTTGTGCAACGCCCGCAGCGGCGGCCGCCGAAGCGACGGGCACGACCGGAGCCGGTCCACGAGCCCTGATGGCGAGCGAGGCCGGCCGACAGTCCGACGGTGCGCTCCGTACTCGGCGGGATAGAAGGAGGCCAGCTGGTCGGCCCGGACGATCGGGATGGTGCGGCCGCTCCCGCAGACGGCGCAGGTGAGCACCCGGAAGCTCCCGGGCGTGCCGTGGAGCCGGTCGATCCCGCAAATCGACGCCCGCACCGGAAGCGGCGCGGCGCACGCTGGGCACAACAGTGCCATCAGGACCGGAGGCGCCGGTGTCGGGCGTACGCCTCGCGGAAGCTCACGAGCCGCTTTGCCGCCGCACGGCGCTCCGCGCCGTCTCCCGTGCGCCGCTCGTGTGGCATCGCCGCCAGCCCGTCGCGCCAGCCGCGCAGCACGGCGCGGAGCGCCGGCGCGCTCGGCGAGCGTGTGAGCGTTGCCGCGTCGAACGCCGCGGACGAGAGCACGGCCTTGACGAGCGCCGCGTCCGGGAGGTGCCTCGAGGCGTTGACGAGGCGGTTTCGGGACAGGAGATAGCGCCGGAGCGGCGAGAAGCGCGGGCCGGCCGCGTGTCCGTACTCGTGGCGAATCGCGCTGCCGGGGGTCAGGACCACGCGACCCGGCACACGCAGACAGTAGTCCGCCTCCTCCCCGTACATGAAGAACGGCTCGTAGAAGCCGCCGAGCGCGAGGAACTCGTCGCGCCGCACCATCATGAGTGCGCCGGACGCCGCCGTGACGTCCACTGGGTCGGGCGGAATCGTCGCCCGCGGCACGCCCGCCAGCCGCCCGTACGTGGCCGTGCTGGGTGCGATCTCGAGCCCGGCCGCCTCGACCGTCTTGCCGCTCGGCTCGAGCAGGAGCCCCGTGGCGACCGAGATCGAAGGGTTGTCGAGGAGCGCGCGCAGCGGCGCGTCCCAGCCCGGCTCCACGCGGCCGTCGAAGTTGACGAAGGCGAGCAGCCGGCCGCCGGCCGCCTCGGCGCCGCGGTTACAGCCGGCGCAGAAGCCGAGGTTCAGTTCGAAGCGCAGGCTGCGCGCCCTGTCCCACCACTGCTCGACCTTGCGCCAGCTGTCGTCCGTCGACCCGGAATCGACGACGAGGCACTCGGTGTCGGCGCCGGCGGTGTTCTCCGCCAGCGCTTCCAGCGCGGCCGGGAGGCAGCCGGCCCCGTTGTGATTGACGAGGACGACCGAGAGCTCGGTCACAGCGCCTGCCGGGCAAGCGCCCAGTACGCCGAGATCAGCGGGTTGGCGAGCCGCGCTGCCAGGGGGACGCCGACAGCACCGGGGTCGATCACGGGCGTGAGGTACCGGGCAAGCACGCGATCCGGGACGCGGCGCAGGCGCTGCGTCTCATCGCGGTGGTGAAGGAGCCAGCGGGGACGGCGGGCGCACCAGGCCCAGCCGGCGAGCTTGTCCTGTAGCCAGCCCTCCCTCGCCGCGAGGACGACGAGGGCCACCTCCGCCGAGACGAGCACCGGGGCGAGCACGAGCAGCAGCCGGGTCGAGTACGCGGAGAGCACGAAGATGAGTCGGTTCCGCTCCATGAAGTAGTTCTTCCGCGTGTTGCGCGCGAAGTCGTAGTCGTGGTAGACGTCCGCGCCGGGATCGATGACGACACGCAGGCCACGCATCCGTGCGCGCCAGCCGAGCTCGACGTCCTCGTGGTAGAGGAACAGGGGGTCGGTGAACCGCCCCAGCTCGTGAAACAGCCGAGACCGGATCGCGAGCGAGGCGCCGCAGGCGTACGTGATCTCCTGCGTCTCGGAGACGAGCTCGACGGGCTTTCCGTAGTCGCCCATCCAGGCGAGCGCGGACAGGTGGAGGACGTTGCCGCTCGAGTTCAAGCGCTCCGGCTCGTCCAGCAGGCGCAGGCGCGCCATGGCGATCCCGATCGACTCGTCGCGAAGGACGTCCGCCATTCGCGAAATCGCCCCAGGCGCGGCAACGGTGTCCGGATTCAGGAAGACGAGCACGTCGCCGGAGGCAACGCGGGCGCCGAGGTTCGACCCGGAGGCGTAGCCGAGGTTGCGGCCGGGGACGAGCAGCTTCACGTAGGGCAGCGCCGCAGCCTCGGCGATCTCGTCGCCGCCGCCGTTGTCGACCACGACGACCTCGAGTTCACCCTGGCTGTCGGGCGCCAGCGACTCCAGACACCGGAGCAGGCTGGGGCCTGAGTGGTACGCAACGACAATGACCGAGGTCGTCATCGGAGCTGGGCTTTACAGGCCGCTAATAGCATTTTCGGCATCATGCAGGCTCGAATGGGCAGCCAGCCGCATGTGGCCGCGACCCAGCTCGAAGATCTAGCGACCGTCGACCCCGGTGAGGCGACATCGGCGGCGACGGCGACGCCGTCGATCTCGGTCGTCATCCCATGCCTGAACGAGGCCCAGTCGATTGCCGAGTGCGTGCGCCGCGCGCAGGACGCCCTCGACCGGAACGGCTTCGCCGGGGAGATCGTCGTCGCCGACAACGGTTCGACGGACGGAAGCCCCGAGGCGGCGGAGGCGGCGGGCGCCCGTGTCGTGCGAGAGCGGCGAACGGGCTACGGCAGCGCCTACCTCGCCGGCTTCGCGGCCGCCAGGGGCACCTACATCGTCATGGCCGACGCCGACCTCACCTACGACTTCGACGACATCCCGCGATTCGTCGAGCAACTGGAGGACGGGGGCGACTTCGTGATCGGAAACCGGATGAAGAACATCCGCCCTGGCGCGATGCCGTGGCACCACCGTTACATCGGCAATCCTGCCCTCACCGGCGCGCTCAACCTGTTCTTCCGCACGGGGGTCCGCGACGCGCATTGCGGCATGCGGGCCGTGCGCCGCGACGCCCTCTCGCGCCTCGACCTGCGCGCGACCGGCATGGAGTTCGCATCCGAGATGGTCGTCCGCGCCGCGAAGGAGGATCTCGACATCCGCCAGGTCCCCATCGAATACGCACCTCGAGCGGGAGAGTCGAAGCTCTCCAGCTTCCGCGACGGCTGGCGTCACCTCCGCTTCCTCCTGGTCCACAGCCCGACCTACCTCTTCCTGATTCCAGGCGCCCTGATGACGGTCTTCGGCGCACTGATCATCATCGCCGTGCTGAGCAACATCAGCGTGTTCGGCCGCCCCTGGCAGCTGCACACGATGATCGCCGGGACACTGTTCACCGTGGTCGGGACACAGGTACTCGCGCTCGGCTGCATGGCGCGTGCGTACGGCGTCTGGTATCTCGGCGAACGCGATCCTGCCTTCACCCGGATCGAGCGGCGCCTCCGGCTCGAATACGGCCTGCTCGCCGGCACGGCGATCTTCCTGGTGGGCCTGGGCATCCTGATCTACATCGCGGCCAAGTGGTTGAGCAGCGGGGCCGGGGCGCTCGCCGAGACGCGGCTGGCGCTGCTCGCCGCCACGCTTGTGATCGTGGGGCTGCAGATCACCTTCTCCAGCTTCCTGCTCTCGATCCTCGGGCTGCGTCGCGGCGACTAAGCCGGCAATAGACTCTTGTGATGACTGAGCGGGCCGGCCGACTGGCGCGCTGGCGGGCCTTTCGGTCGGCACCTGCCGTGGTGGCCGATTCCTCGTACGCCGACCGCCGCGTGGACGCGGGACCTGGCGCCGCGGGTCGGCGCGAGCCGGCATGGCCCGACGTGCCGGCCGCCGTTCCTCGGTCACATGCCCGCGCCGCCGCGCTCGGCCTTGCCGGCCTTGTGCTCGCGGCGATCGTGTCGCGCGCGCTGCTCGCGCGCTGGATTGTGACGCCTTGGATCCTGCCGGACGAGTTCATCTACTCGGAGCTGGCGAAGAGCTTTGCGCACGACGGTCGGTTCCTCGTCAGCGGCGCGCCGTACGGTGGCTTCGGCAAGGTCTACCCGGCCCTCATCGCGCCGGCCTGGCTCTGGCATTCGATGTCGGTCACCTATGGCGTCGCCAAGGCGCTCAACTCGGTCCTCATGAGCCTCGCCGCGGTCCCTGTCTATCTGTGGGCGCGCCGGCTCGTCTCGCCGACGCTCGCGCTGGTGACAGCAGCACTCGTTCTGATCCTGCCTGCCTACGTCTACACGGGCACGATCATGACCGAGAACGCCTCGTTTCCCACGTTCGCGCTGGCGGCCTTCGCGCTCGCCCTCGCGCTCGAACGCCCGACTCTCTGGACGCAGTCGTTCGCGCTGGGCGCCGCCATCCTCGCGAGCGCCGTCCGCGTCCAGGCGGCCGTCCTGTTCGCCGTGATCCTCCTTGCGACGGCGCTGAACGTGCTGCTCGACCTGCGAGTTGATGCCGGTCGGCCCTGGACACTGCTTCGGCGCCAGCTTCCGATGCTCGTCGGGCTCGGGGGCCTCGGACTGGCGTACGCGATCGTGAAGTTGCTCGCGGGCCAGAGCCTGACGTCGGGGCTGGGCGCGTACTCGGTTGTCGTCGGCGGCGGCTACCCGTGGGGCGAGGTCTGGCGTTGGGTGCTCTACCACTTCGCCGAGCTCTCGCTCGCCGTGGCAGTCGTCCCGCTCGCCGCCCTGGGCGTTCTGAGCGGGCTGGCCGCCGTTCGAGGACTGCCGGGCGCCGCCGAGCGGGCCTTCGTCGCCGTGGCCGTGTCGACGGTGGTTCTGGTCGTGTTCCAGGTCGGGCTCTTCGCCTCGCGGTTCGCGCTCAGGATCGAGGAGCGAAACCTGATCTACGTCATGCCGATCCTGCTGCTCGCGTTGGTCGTCTGGATCGGTCGCGGCCTCCCACGTCCCGCCTTGATCGCCTCCCTGGCTGCGGCGGCGTCGGTCGCTCCCCTGTTCGCGATCCCGCTGTCCAAATTCCTGAACCAGACGATCGTGTCCGACACGTTCGCCCTCGTCCCGCTGCTCCGGCTCGCGACACACCTCGCGAACGACTTTTCCCGAGTCCGTTGGATCATGCTGTTCGCAGCGTTCGACGCGGTGCTGGCGTTTCTGTTCCTGCCCCGCCGCGCCGCCACAGTCGTGCTCCCCCTTCTCGTCGCCGGGTACTTCGTCTATGTGTCGAGCGTCGTCGTCGACGAGACATCCGCTTTCGCCCGCAACCTCCGCGGCACGATCCCCGGGAGCGCCTCGCGGATCGACGCCAGCATCGGGACGAGTCCGAAGGCCGTCTACCTCTACGGTGCCGATCCGTACCCGAATCACGAGCCGGTCGTGCTCTGGGAGCTCAAGTTCTGGAATCGCAGCCTGGACCGCATCTACAACCTTGGCGCTGCGAGCCCGCCCGGGCTCCCGCAGTTCGCCGCCCGGATCGGACCGAACGCGCGGGTGCGCTCCGGCTCGCCGCAACTGGCGAAGAGTCGGTACGTGGTCACCAACCGCGGGCTGCAAGTCGCCGGCCGCGAGCTCCGACGCGACGGCGACATCACCCTCTACTCGGCGCGCCGGCCGCTCGCTCTGCGGAGCGTTGTCGTTGACGGCGTCGACACCGACGGGTGGATGGGCACCGACGCTTCCTACGACCGCTACGCGACGTCGAACGAGCGCGGCGGAACGCTGACTGTCACGGTTTCGCGGAGCTCCTGGAGCGGTCCGGACGACAAGCCGGGCCACGCGACGATCGAGATCGGCCCGCTCGGCACCGACCTTGGTCCATCCGCCATGACTGCGGTGACGGCCCGCCGAAGATGGACTGTCCACGCGCTGACCGAGAAGCGCTTCCGGCTACCGGCTCCGCGACCTCCGTTCCAGGTACGGATACACATCGAGCCGACGTTCTCCCCGGCCGACTATGGCTTCCGGGACAGGCGACACCTGGGAGCGCAGGTGAGCTTCGCCTTCAGGCCGGGCCGCTGACGGAGGGCTACACGCTGGCGACGGCCTCACGCGCCTGCGCCGCCTGCAACTCCTCCTCCTCGAAGTAGGCCGCGGCCGGGCTGATCCCCGCCACGCAGGCCTCGGGCAGCGCGGCGCAGCCAAGCCATCGCACCTCGGGTCGGAGCGCGAGCACGATCACGCCACCAACGAGCGTGGCGACGCCGTCGACGAAGACCGCGCCGCCCGCGCCGAGCAGCGCGGCGAGCCCGCCCGTCAGGAGACCGCCGGCCGGCAGCATGCCCACGAAGGCCAGGGCCCAGACCGCCATCGCACGGGCGCGCATCTCGTCCGAGGCCATCGACTGAACGGCGACGGTGGAGAGCCCGATGAACATGACGCCGAAGAACCCGCCGACGACCGCGAGGACCAGCGAGAGCGGAACCCAGTGCGACACCCCGACGCCGGCGATCGCCACGGCCGTCAGGAAGAAGCCCGCGAGTGCCGGCTCGCCCTTGTTCGGCCGGCTCGACAGCCGCAGCAGGGCGAGCGATCCGAGCACGGAGCCGAGCCCGATCGCCGACATCATCAGCCCGAGTGTGCCGGCTCCGGCGTGGAGTTGGTCGCGCACGATCGCCGGGATCATGAACGCCACCGGCGGCGTCGCGAACAGCCCGGCGAACACCATCATCACGATCAGCGAGGCCATGCTCCGCTGGCTGAACACGTAGCGGACGCCGTCGATCATCGCGCCGCCGAGCCTCGCACCGCTCGCGAGGGCGCGCGACCCCGGCAGGAGCGCCAACGTTCCGAGCACGGCCAGGAAGCTGACGGCGTTGACGGAGAACACCCAGCCGGGGCCGGCCGCCGCGAGCAGGAAGCCCGAGATCGCCGGGCCGACGAACCGCGCCACCTGGAGCGACAGGCTGTTGATGGCCACCGCACTCTCCAGTTCCCTTCCGGGCACGGTGGAGGCGAGCATGCCCTGGAAGGCCGGGAAGCTCAGCGTTCCCAGCGAGCCACCCACGACCGCGAGAACGCCCATGGTGACGACGGTCAGGTGGCCAGTCACCCAGA
>Ga0066903_100004944_pt1 | contig 11431 bp, 6 predicted proteins | sample PanSoiMetaGPlot1_FD_67491 | JGI IMG/M metagenome (GOLD analysis project Ga0066903, IMG submission 67491) | Tropical forest soil microbial communities from Panama analyzed to predict greenhouse gas emissions - Panama Soil - Plot 1 (version 2) | ecosystem: Environmental > Terrestrial > Soil >...
CGCGGCGGGACGAGCCGCGCGCACCTCCGGCAGCCGTGCGGCGCGGAGGACATGCCAGGCTCGGCCGAGCAGTCTGGCTGGCGTCCACGCGGCAGCACCATGACGCGTGGCATGGAGCACCATCGGCTGCCGCGCCGCGAGCCGGGCTTCGAGGGCCCGCACGAAGCTCACGTAGCCCTCGTCCGGGGTATCGCCCAGCTCTTCGGCGACCACGAGCGTGAACGGCGCCGCGGCGGCGGGCGTCGCAACGGCAGGCGACTCGTCGCCCAGGATCGCGCGGTCACCCAGGTGGCTGACGCGCGGGGCGGAGGTGCCGAATGCCCACGCGGTCACCGCGGCCTGCACGACGAGCTGCGTCAGCGCACCCGCCGCGAACGCCACTGCGGCGCCGACGATGCCCGACTGCGGGATGAGCCACAGACCGGCGACGACGGTGACCAGCATCGCCGCGGCGGAGGACGCAGTCTCCACGACCGGATGGCCGAGCCCGAGCCACAGGCTGCCGAGCACGCTCTTGAGGCCGTACGGCACCGCCCCGGCGAGCAGTACCACGAGCGGGAGAGCGGCCCCGGCGTACCGGCCGCCGAAGACGGCACCCGTCAGCGTCGGGGCGGACGCCGCCAGGGCGACCGCGAGTGGAATGCTGATGCCAGCGGTGAGTGCGAGGACCCGGAGCAGATAGCCCCGGACCTCCGCCTCGCGCATCCGCGCCACGCGCGGCGCGAAGACGAACGCGATGGCGGTGGGAACCAGCGTGAAGCCGTTCGCGATGGCCTTGGCCGCGGCATACGTCCCCACCTGCGCCGCGCCTCGCAGGTGAGCGAGCAGGATGAGGTCGGCGTTGAACCAGACGTTCCAGAAGATCGCCTGCAGCAGGACGGGACGCATGAAACCGGCGATGCGGGTCATGCGCCTCCACTGGAGGGCACCGACGTCGAGGCCCAGGGGGCGGCTCCACGGTGCCATGAGCACGAGCGCGGCGACGGCCGAGAGGCCGTACACCGCCAGGAACACCTCCGGCGATCGCCAGCCTCGCCACGCGGCGAGCGCGACGGCCAGCAGCTGGAGCGCATTGGCCAGCACGTAGAAGACCGACTGGAGGGTGTAGCGCCCGAGCCCGCGCTGGATCTCGCGGTACGTCTCCAGCGCGGCGACCCCGAGCAGGTTCGCCAGCAGGCCGGCCAGCATCCAGCCGCCGAGGCCGGCGGGGCCGGCGAACGCCGCCGTGGCGATGGCGCTGACGCCCAGCAGGAGGCCGATGACCGCCAGCCAGTTGACGGAGTACGCTTCCTGCTCCGACCGTCTGCCCGCGCTCCGCGACAGGAACCTGGAGAGCCCGAGGGGGGCCGTCGTGAGCAGCACGGCGGCGATGTTGGCCACCGCCAGCGCGTAGGTCAGGCGTCCGTAGCCGTCCGTCGGCAGGGCGCGGCCGGCCACGACCTGGAAGAGGAAGCCGAGCACCCTGGCCAGACCGAAGCCGGCCAGCACGGCCGCCGACGCGTGCACCAGCCCGCGCAGGCTCGTGGGCTTCGCCCCGTTGGCGTGGACGCGCTCCCCGCCCACCGAAGGGGCGGCCGCGGCGGCGGCGATCTGCGGGACCGGCGCTGGCGCGAGGTGCCCGGGCATCGGGGTCGCCACCCTGCGACGGTGGGGGAACGCCTCGGCCGCGGTTCTCGACCTCGCCGCGAGCGCGGTGCCCGACAGCAGCCCGACCAGCATCCAGAACTCCTGGCTGACGCCGGTGAAGGTCAGGTACTCCGACGTCAGGTCGAGCGCGGCCACGCTCACGACCGCGGCGAGGCAGATGGCGCCGAGCGCCCGTCGTGACAGGTCGTCCGCGTATCGGGTCGACCATGCCACCGCGGCCACCGCGCCGAGCATCACGAACAGGGCCGCCAGGCCCGGCACGCCGGCCCTGAAGAGCTGCCAGAGGTAGCCGTTGTCCACGAAGTTGACCAGCGAGCGCGGGACCTCGTCCGGCATGAGCGTCCCGGTCCCCAGCCAGGGACCGTTGTGGAGCAGCGCCGGGATGAAGAACGCCTGCCAGTAGTCGATGCGGGTCTGCATCGACTCCGGCAGCCCTCCGCCGCCGGCTCCCGAGAACTGGCTGCCGATGCGGACGCTGATCGAGGGCCACAGCGCGACGGCGGCGGCGGCCACGACCGGCAGCGCCGCCGTCACCGTCCACCAGGGGACGCGGCGGACCACGACCACGGCCACGAGCACGCCGACCGCCAGGACGGCCAGCGGCGCGTACGTGTCGCTGGCGACCAGCGAGAGCAGGTTGGCGGCCATGACGAGCGCGAGCCACCACCGTGGGTAGCCGCGCTGCCCGGTGGCGGCGAGCGCCAGCGCCAGCACCAGGTTCAGCAGCCCGAAGGCGCCGACGGCGCTGTAGTGGCCGAGCAGCGACGCCGGCCGGTAGACGGGGTCCCACGACGGCTGCGCGGCCACCGGGTAGTACGACCCCACGAGATCGCGGACACCGCCGAGGTCGAGGGCTTCCGCGCCCGCGATCGCGGCGATCGGAAGGCTGGCCAGCATGCAGGCGTGGAAGAAGAGCCGCAGGTCGGCGTCCCCGAACTCGGTTCGCGAGAAGACGAGGTAGACAACCGCGTACTGCACGGGCGCCAGGACCACGAGCCAGTCGTCCGGCGCCGCGTCGGCGTTGGACAGCAGGATCACCGCCCACGGGACGATCACGTTCAGCGCGCAGAAGCCGAGGATCGCGAGGTCGAGACGCGAGTAGGTGAGCGGCCGCCGCACGAGCACGAGGTGGACCAGGAACCCCGCGGCGACGACCATCAGCAGTGCCTCGTTGACGCGAAGCACGGGCACCACGGAACCCCGCGCCATCCCGGCGCTGAGCGGAATCGCCAGCGCGAGCAGGGCGCAGGCCAGAGCTGGCCGCCGCGCGGCGAGCGCGAGCAGGCCGAGTGCGCCGCCGGCGCCGATCAACAGGACGGGCAGGTTCGACACCGGCTCAGACACCTCCGGTGGTGGCCAGGCCCAGCGCGCCCAGGTACCGGTCGCGCACGTGCTCCCACGCCAGCTCGCGCGCGACCTCGGAGGCCCGCAGCGCCTGTGCCTCGGCGGCCGCCGGCTGCCGGAGGAGACGGTCGACCTGCGCCGCGAGATCCTCGGGGTCGCCCGGCCTCGCATAGGCCAGGGCGTCGGATGGGAAGTAGGCCTCGATCGCCGGCAGCCGTGAGCTGACCGCCGGCACGCCCAGCCACGCGTACTCGAGGAGCTTGGTGGGGAGCAGGAGCTGCCCGTAGCCGTCCGGGACGACCGGCACGAGCCCCAGCTGGGCGCGGCTGACCTCGGCGAGCGCCTCCGACCACGGCAGGGTGCCGGTGAAGACCACCCGGTCGTCCAGGCCGAGGTCGCGGGCCAGCCGTACGAGCGCCGGCATCTGCTCGCCGCCCCCGACCACGCGCAGCGTCAGGTCCGGCCACGAGGGCCGGAGCAGCGCGAGCGCCTGGATCGCGATGTGCACGCCGTACCGCTCGACCAGCGTTCCGTGGGTGATCAGCACCGGCGCGCCCGCTCGCTCGCCCGCCGGTGCGGGGCGCGATCCGTTCCACGGCGTCGTGTTGAGGACGATCGAGGTGCGCTCGGGCGGGACGCCGCGGCCGAGCACCAGGTCCAGGCAGGACCGGCTGACCACGATGACGTGGTCCGCCCATCCCGTCGCGAGCGCCTCCATCACCCTCGCGGCCCAGGCCAGCGCGCGTCCGCCCCGGCCGCCGAAGCGGGCCGACACCATCTCTGGCGTCAGCTCGTACATCGTGAACACGAGGCGGGCGCCGCGGAGGCGCGGGACCGTCCCCGCGAACACGAGCAGGTCGGGCAGGTTGTCGACCTGCACGGCCGCGTACCGCCGGCGCAGCCCGAGCACGCTCGCCACGCCGAGCGCGGCCAGGAAGAACGCCAGGTACTCGAAGACGTACCGGAGCAGGCCGCCGCGGCGGTGCCGGATCGGCACCCGGTAGACGTGAGGGCACGTCGGTCCAGGCGGGAGCGGCTCCTCGCGACCGGGCCCGATCGCGCACACGACGTCGACCTCCACGCCGCGGGCTGTCAGCTCCAGGACGTCGCGCCGCACGATCGAGTCGTGCGGAAACGGGTGCTGGGTGATCCTCAGCACGCGGGGACGCGGCTCGACGGTCGAGCCCGCCAGCAGGGCGATCAGGCGGTCCACGGCCACGGCATGCTGTCGACGCAGCTCGCCGGCGAGCTGCCTGCTGCTGCGCTCCATCGCCGCTCTGCCGGCCAGCGCCCTGCGCACGGCCTCCGCCATCTCCGTCGGCCTGTTGTCGGCGAACAGCGACGCGGACCCGAAGCGCTCCCGAAGCCCCGGAAGGTTGGACAGGACCAGCGGCCGGCCGAGGCCGACTGCCTCGAAGGCCGCCCGGTTCATGATGTGGGGGTCCGTGCTGAAGACCGCGACGACGGCGGCGGCCAGCATCTCGCCCAGGAACACCGGGAGCGGCAGGTGGCCGGTGAAGGTCACGTTCGGCGGCGCCGACTCCCGGAGCGCAGGCGGCACGAGGGCGGGATCGCCCGTGACCCGGATCGCGACCTCGGGCAGGAGCGCGGCCGCGGCGAGCGCCTCGGCGACCGGCTCGTTCTCGTCGAGGCTGCCCGCGATCAGCACCGTGACCCCGCTGTCCGGCCGGGGTTCGCTCGCGTCGATCGGGCCGGGCAGGTCGTCGGGCAGGAGCAGCCCGGGCGCGTTCCAGCGCCGCACCAGCTCGAGCGCCTCGTGCGTGTGCGCCAGAACCGCCCTGCAGCGCGGCAGGAGCCTCCGGTACAGCGGCCGGGCCCAGGCCCATCGCCGCGAGTGGAAGGTGCCGGTGTGGCAGTCGACCACCAGCGGCCGGCGCCGCCACCGGCACCACACGGCCGCAACCAGCGGCGCGACCACCGGTGGCGCCACCACGACCACGCAGGACGGGCGCCTGCGCTCGAGCAGGCGCCACGTGCGTGCAGCGCACCAGGCGTAGCGGAGCGGCGCCGTGACCGGCCGGCGCGGCAGCGGGCTGGTGACGAAGGCAGCCTCCCCGCCGAGGGCGGCCGCGAGCCCGGACGTGCGCGGCTGCTGGGCCGCCCACGCGACCGCCAGCGGCGGCCCCTGAGCCTCTCTCACCGGTCGAGCGGCGGTGTGGCCGCGGAGACCGGCTCGGGGTCGGGCGTCTCTGACTTCGGCGCTGGAGCGGGCTTCGGCGCTGGAGCGGGCATGGCCGGCAGCCCCTGAGAGGTGGTGCGCCCCGTCGGAAGCGCTCTGCGGAGCACCGGCGGGAGCGAGGCCCGACCCAGCCGGAGAGGCAGGAGGATGGCGGCGATGACCTGGACCCCCGCGCGATCCAGCATCTGTGCGGTTCGGCGTGCCTCGCCGAGACGTGTCAGGCCCCTGGTCGCGATCAGGACGGCGCTGTCCGGCGTGGACGAGAGCCAGGTGGCGGACGGGTCGAGCATCGGCGGCAGCGAGCAGTGGATGACGAGGTCGACGCGGTCCCCGGGCGCCGGTGTCGGGGTGCCGTCCGAGCCGTCGGGCTCCACGAGGATCCTCGAGGGCGGCTGGCTCCTGCGCCACGGCCACGAGAGACCGCCGGGTTCGGGGGCCAGGACCAGCAGGACACGCTTTCCGGTCCCCGCCACCACGTTCGCCAGCTCCCGGCCCATGTCGTTGACCCGCTCGCCGAGCGTGGAGCCGACCAGCAGCAGGGCCTGCTGCTCCTGCCCGGTGAGGCTGATGCGCGCGAGGTAGGCGTACGGCCGGCCGGCGCCCCGCATGAGGCCCCGGCTGAAGTCGACGACGGTGTCGGTGCCGGCGGCCTCCGCGAGGTCCGCGGTGCCCTGGATCCTCATCCTCGTCCCGCCGAGCAGCAGCGCCGCGAGCACTCCGGCCGTCAGGCCGCCCGCCGCGCCGACTGCGACGTAGCGCACCGGATCGGGGTCGATCGGCTTCGTGGGCGCGATGGCCCGCTGCTCGACCGACAGCATGTTGACCTGCTGCGACCTCTGCACGTCGAGGTCCTGCAGGTGCTGGAAGGTGCTGCCGTATTCCGTCTGGAGAAAGGTGAGCTGCGCCGCCCCGGTCGTGTTCGGGCGGCCGGCGGCGTCGTTGGCCGCCATCGCCAGCAGGGCGGTGTTGAGCTGGTCGCCCTCCTGCTTGAGCTGGTCCGACAGGTACGCGCGCTGGGGCCCCAGCTCCGCGTCCACCTCCACCGCGTTGCGCGCGATCAGCACGTCGGCGACCTCGTTGGCCAGCCTGACGGCCGTCGCGGGCGTCGAGGCGTCGGCGGAAACCTGCAGCTGGGCCGTCGCCCTGGGAGTGGTCACCTTCACCTGCCGGGCTAGCGCCGTGGCGTCGCAGCCGTGGCCTTCCTTGGCGCAGACGGCCGCCAGCACCTCGTGGCTGGTGCCCAGGGAGATGAACCGCTGCGTGAGGAACTGGTCGGCCTGCATGGCGACGTCCACGCCCTGGGTCGCGCTCTGGCGCTCGTCGATCGAGACCAGCGCGCTGGCCTCGTACACCGGCGGCCGCAGGACGGACGCCCAGTACGCGGCGCCCGCGCCGCCGAGCGCGATCAGCAGGATCAGCCACGCCCGCCGGCGGAGCGCGCGTCCCACGGTCGTGATCGGAGCGGTGCTCATGGCTCAGCCCCCCGTTCGCGCCGACGCGAGCACGGCCGGCACGGTCATGAAGAGGATCCTCAAGTCGAGCCAGGGCGATGCCTGCTGCACGTACCGGAGGTCCAGCTCGATCATTTCGGCGGCCGACAGGCGGTCACGCCGGCTGACCTGCCAGAGGCCGGTGATGCCGGGCGGAACGCTCATGCGCTGGAAGTCGGCGCTGCGGTAGTGGGCCAGCTCGTACGGAATGGCCGGCCGGGGCCCGACGATGCTCATGTCGCCCTTCACGACGTTGAAGAGCTGCGGCAGCTCGTCGAGGTTGGTGCGTCTGAGGAGGCGGCCCAGCCGGGTGATCCGGGGGTCGTCGAGGCTCTTGTAGCCGTCACTCGTGGGCCGCCCGGCGAACCACCTGGCGGCGGCGCGCCGGTGCGCGGCCTGGTCGCAGCCGGCCTGCATCGAGCGAAGCTTCCAGATCCGGAACCGGCGGCCGTCCCGGCCCACCCGCTCCTGTCCGAAGAACGCCGGCCCCGGGCTGTCCAGCACCACGGCGAGGGCCAGGCAGAGGATGACGGGGAGAGCGCCCAGCAGAGCGATCGTGCCCACCACCAGATCGAACGGGCGCTTCCACCGCAGCGCCGGGGCCGTGGCCGGCGCCAGCGTGAGGGGTCTCCGAGCCGTGAACGTGCGGCTCATGGCTTGTCTCTCCTTCGTCCTCATCAGGTCACGTGAGGTGGCGGTCACGACACCACCTCGGTCTCGCCGCTGCCGTTCCGCTGGACCAGTCCGATCCGCGCGCCGGGAAGCACCTCGACCGATCGGGCGGCAGCTCGCCGGCGCCACCAGCGGGCCACCTCCCGGGGCAGCGCGTTCCAGCAGCCCTCGTCGCCGCTCAGCTCCTCCAGGAACTCCCGGTACACACGCTCGTGGCCTGGCTCCCGCAGGTAGTCGGGGTGCGAGTTGAGCAGGGCCATCCCGCAGAAGCGGCGCAGGTAGGCGGCCTTCTCGAGCCAGAGCCTCGGGCTCCGCTCGCCGAGCACGTCGACGAGCGTGAAGTCCTGCGCGAGCGTGTACGGCAGCTCGAGGAACCGGCCGATCGTGAACGGCCAGAGGCTCATGGTGCCCCCGGGCAGGGGCTCGAACGGGTCGGAGTCGAAGAACGAGGCGTCGTACTCGACGTCCAGCGCCTGCATCCACTCGGGGTGCCGGTGCGTCAGCGGCGATCGGAAGCCGACGGCGCCGAGGCGCCGCAGGTGCTGGTTGATGGAGCGGGCATGGCGCTCGAAGACACGACGTGAGCGCAGCTCGCGGCCGTCGTGCCGGCGGCCGTGGACACCGACCTCGAAGCCGCGAGCGCCGAGCTCGGCGATCAGCTCGTGGTCGAGGGGGTAGCGCTCGGCAACGAAGTTGAATGACGAGCGGAAGCCCAGGCGCTCCTCCAGGTCCGCGACCCGGCGGACGAAGTGCTGCCCGTCGGCCGTCTCGACGTCGTGGGTGAGCACCAGCGCGCAGGTGGCCCCGAACGGCCAGAAGAAGATGAAGGGCACCTCGCTCAGGTCGCACAGGGCCATCAGCTCCCCGATGGCGCCCCACAGGAAGCGCCGGTACCGGTCCTCGATCGGCCATCCCAGCGGGAAGGTCTGCTGGGCGCGCGCCTGCGCCCGGCGCCTGCCGCGGACGACGAGCGGCCGCGGCAGCAGCGGCTTGGCGAGGTAGTAGAGGCGGCGGGCCGGCGAGAGGCGCCAGTGACCGGCGCCGAACTGCCCCTCGCCGAGCGTCGCTTCGAGCAGGCGCTCGATCCCGTCACCGGCCAGCCGGGCCAGGTACGGGAGGCCGGCGGCCGCGCGGCTGATGGCGCCGTCCCACTGCGAGGGGTCGGGCTCGGCCGCGAGCAGCGGTCGCCAGAACTCGGCCGGGTGGTTTGCGGCGTAGAGCGCGGCGCTCATCCGGCGTACCGGTAGAGCAGGGCGCCGAGCGCCCTGCACACCAGCGGGGGTGAGCGCCTGATCACGTGGCTCAGCGCGGCGTCCAGCGCCCGGTTGCCGCCGCGATCGGGCATGCCCGCTCCGGTCGTCGAGTAGACGAGGGGCGCCGCCTCGCCGCCCCAGCCCGCCTTCCACTGCTGGAGCCCGGCGTGACGCGATTCGGTCCTGCCGAACTCGAAGCGGTGGTGGCCGGCGTCGGCGGCCCAGCGGATGGCGGTCCAGTAGCACAGGTGGTTGGGCCGGAGCTCCCAGGACGTCGCGTCGGAGGCCTGGAACTTCACGATCGCGGTCCCGTTCGACACCAGCACGACCACGCCCGCGACGGCCCGCCCGGCCGGAGTCCGAGCGAGGAGGACGGCGCCGTGGCCGGGGACGACCAGGTGCCGCCAGATCGCGTCGAAGAAGCGGCGGGGCTGAACGGGCACGCCCTGCCGGCGCCGGGTCAGCAGGTGCAGGCCGTAGAAGGCCTCCATCTCGTCCGCCGAACTGCCGATCCGGACGCTCAGGCCGCTCCGCTCGGCCTGCCGGAGCCAGCGCCGGTGCGTCGCACTGAAGCGCCCGCGCAGCGACTCCGCCCCCGCCCGCAGGTCCAGGACGTGTTCGACGCCGGCCACGACCTGCGTCCAGCCCGGCGTGGCCGGGAGGGCGCCGCGCACCTCGACCGGCATGCCATGTCGACTGCTCCAGCCCACGAGACCGGCGGCCAGCGCCGCCAGGCTGCCGGCGTTCCGGGCCAGCGGCGCGCAGCGGTCGGTGAACGGGAGCGACACCAGCGCCCGCCCGGAGAAGCGGCGCACGCGGGCGACGGGAACGCCCGCGGCGACGCGACCGCTCCGGTCCCGATGGGCCAGCACCGCCGGCGAGTAGCCATACGTCCCCGCCACGGCGCGGGCCCACGCCGGGAGGTGGAATGCCGTCGCATCCGGCGCCTCCGCGACCAGGTCGAGCCATGCGGGGTCGTCGTCGGGCAGCTCGGCCAGGTGGCAGTGCTCCGGCGGGGAGCCGGATCGCGGAGCCGTGACCATCATTGCGCCGCCTCGATGACCCGACCGGTGGGCGTCAACGTGTTGGAGCGCAGCGAGTAGATCGCATCGCCCGCCGAGTGCGCCAGCACCGCCTGGATGCCCAGCGCGCGCGCGTGCGACAGCCAGAACGCGACCACTCGTGAGTTGATCGACTGGTCCTTGAAGCCGTGGTCGATGTCACCGCCGACCTCACCCAGGAGGTACGGGCGGTGGAGGGTGCGCGCCCAGTCCCTGGCCGTCGGATGGTCGTCGTAGACGTGGATGTCGTAGAAGTCCACGGCGCCGTCGTACCTGGCCGTGTCCGGCGGTTCCTTCCAGTACAGGTCGGTGGTGTCCGAGACGGTCAGCCAGGCCCGGGGTGCCGCGCGCTTCGCGGCCTGGTACAGGTCCTCGATCCAGGCATGGACGATCTCGTCGGGGTAGTTGGGGCTGACCGGGTCGTCCGCCGGCGGCCGCGGCAGGCCGCCTTCGGAGCCGAGGCTGTTGTACGCCTCGTTGAAGAGGTCCCATCCCACCACCGTCTGGCGCGTCCCGAAGCGCTCGAAGAACTGGCCGACCGCCGCGAGATAGTTCGCCCGCATCGCGGGGTGACGGCCGTCGAGCGCCTGGAACCGGAAGTTGCCGGGGCTGGACACCTCCTCCTGGTCGAAGACGACGGCCAGGACCTTCAGGTGATGGGCGTCGAACATGCCCAGCGCCTGGTCCAGGTTCGCCAGCGCCCCGGCGTCGAAGCCGGCGGAGCCGGTCATGGTGTTCCAGACCAGCAGCTGGTCCAGGCCGATGAACACCCTGACCACCTGGCCCAGGCCGTGGGAGGCGATGAAGTCCAGGTCGGCCTGCAGCATGGGCCTGGCTGCGGTCCAGCCACCGTCCGGGCGCAGCCATCGCGTGCCGAGCCAACGACCGCCCGTGCCCGCGGGCCCGTCGTAGTTCAGACCTTTGAGCGAGGGCAGCGGCGGGCCAGCCAGGCTGCGGCTCGACCCGCCCGAGGTGGGCGCCTGCGTGGCCGTGGGCGCAGGCACCGCCTGCGGCCCCGGCCTCACGCAGCCGGTCGACGCCGCGGCCAGCAGGACCGCGAGGATGAGCGCGGCCAGCTCACGCACTGCCGGCCACCCGGACCCACCCGGATGAGGACCGTGAGTCCCTCCGGTGCGTGCCGTTCTCGTTGGAATGCGTGCCGTTCCCGTTGGAATGCGCGCCGTTCCCGTTGGAATGCGTGCCGTTCCCGCTGGGGTGCGCGCCGTTGCCGTTGGAATGCGCGCCGTTGCCGTTCCGGAGCGCCGCCCTCCTGTCGGTCGCCGCCACCAGCGGCATCTCCACCGGGACGAGCAGCCCGCCGCTGCGCAGCGAGCGGTCCGCCGCCTCCAGCGTGGCGACGACGATCAGGCCCTGCTCACCGTCGCTCAGCGGGCGCCGGCCCCGGCGTACGCATTCGACGAAGTGCTCGATCTCGAGCCTGAGCGGCTCCTGCCACTCGATGTAGGGGATGACGATCTCCCCGTTGCGATACGCGACTGCGGGCTCGCCGCGGCCGTCCGGGGCCGGCGGCTCGACCCCCCGGTCGTAGATTCGGAGCTTGGTGTGCGCCGAGACGTCGTCGAACACCGCCATCCGGCGATCCCCGACCAGGGTCAGCCGGCGCACCTTGTCCGGGTCCAGCCAGGAGACGTGCACGTTGGCGCTCGCGCCGGCCGAGAACTGGATCTCCAGGTAGCACACGTCGTGGACGTCGGCCTGCACGCAGGCGCTGCCCCTCGCGCTCACCATCACCGGGTCCTGGCC
>Ga0066903_100004945_pt1 | contig 11431 bp, 12 predicted proteins | sample PanSoiMetaGPlot1_FD_67491 | JGI IMG/M metagenome (GOLD analysis project Ga0066903, IMG submission 67491) | Tropical forest soil microbial communities from Panama analyzed to predict greenhouse gas emissions - Panama Soil - Plot 1 (version 2) | ecosystem: Environmental > Terrestrial > Soil >...
GCCACTTTCGGCACCTGTGATGTTGAGTCGCTGATGGAAAAGCTGGAAGCCGCCGACATCGCCTTCGCTCGCGTCAACGACTGGGAACTCCTGTCGAAACATGCGCATCTGCGGCGCATCTCCGTCGGCGCGCCGAGCGGGCCGGTGACGATGCCGGCACCCGCGCCTCTGCGCGCCGGGCAAGAGCGCGTCTATGGACCGATTCCCGCACTTGGTGAGCACACGGAGCTGGTGCGGATGGAATTTCTACCTCGGGCAATGCATTCGGCGCGATGACATAGAAATCCTAGTCTATCGCCGCTGGTTCGGCCTTTGCGCCGGGTGCCAGACGGGTACGGCCGATGATCAGGACCAACGGAGTCACAGCCAGCGTCAAAATCATTAGCAACTTGAAATCGTTGATGTAGGCGAGCATTGCCGCCTGTTGCGTAATGATGGCATCGAGCAGTGCGCGGCCCACGTCCGAGTGCACGTTGAGGTTACCTGCCACGTCGGGCATCTGGAGTGCGTTGTTGAACGGGGTCACCTGCTCGGTGAGCCGCGCATGCATTTCGGTGGTTTTGCTGGTGAGATTGGCGATCACCATCGATATGCCGATCGACGAACCAATATTGCGGGCCAGCGTGGTGATCGCGGTGGCGCCTGTGCGCAGGTGACCGGGCAAGGTGGCAAACGCCACCGTCGAGATCGGCACGAAAAGCAGGCCAAGACCGATGCCCTGGACAATGCTGGTTAGTACGATCGTCATCTCCGTGACGTCGAGCGAAAATCCGGTCATGTAGTAGAGCGTGCCGCCGGCGAGCAGAAGTCCGCACGTGATCAGATAGCGCGGATGCACCATCTTCATCAGCCGGGGTGCGGCCAGCATGGTGATTAGCGTGCCGACCCCGCGCGAACCAAGCAGGAATCCGGCTGTCTGGATTGGATAGCCAAGTAGGTTCTGCATGAACGGCGTGACCAACGCCATCGTGCCAAACAGCACGACGCCGATCACCACCATGAATATGCAGCCACTGACGAAGTTGCGGTCCTTGAACATCTCGAACCGCACGAAAGGCTCGTTTGTGGTCAGCGAATGGGCGAAGAAATAGTAGAAGCCGGCCGCCGAGACGATTGCCTCGATCCAGATTTCGTTTGAATCGAACCAGCCGACCTGCTCGCCGCGATCGAGCATCAATTGCAGCGAGCCGATACCGACTGCAAGGGCGATGAAACCGAACCAGTCGAAGCGCAGATGCTCGTGCCTCTCCGTTTCTTCCATGAATAGCCACATGGCGAGCAAAGTGATGATGCCGATCGGCAGGTTGATCAAGAACACCCAATGCCAGGAGTAATTGTCGGTAAGCCAGGCCCCCAGTGTCGGGCCCATAATCGGGCCAAGCATCACGCCCATGCCCCAGATCGCCATGGCCTGTCCGCGTTCCTCGGCCGAATAGATGTCGAGTAGGACGGATTGCGACAGTGGCACAAGCGCCGCGCCGGCCATGCCTTGCAGCAGCCGGAACAGCACCATTTGCTCGATGTTTTGCGCCAGCGCGCAGAGGAAGGATGCGACGGTAAAGCCGCCGACACAGATGATGAACAGCATTTTGCGGCCGAAACGGTCCGCGAGCCAGCCGATCGGCGCCGTCATGATCGCCGCTGCGACGATGTAGGAGGTCAGGACCCAGTTGATCTGGTCGAGCGATGCCGACAGCGACCCCTGCATATAGGGCAGGGCAACGTTCGCAATCGTCGTGTCGAGCGCCTGCATGACCGTCGCTGTCATGGTGCAGACCGTTATCAGGACGCGCCGCAGCTTCGGATCCATCGAAGCGAAGTGCGCGGTCATTTTTTAATTTCTTTCGCCTGCGCGGACATGAAAGGCAGCCGACTATGCCCGGTGTCGATCTCGACATTCACGCTCATACCGGAACGCAGCAAATGCGTGTCCTCTTTCTTGTCGAAGGCGATGCGCACGGGCACCCGCTGCACCACCTTCACCCAGTTTCCGGTCGCGTTCTGCGGCGGCAGAATTGAAAACTGTGCACCGGTGCCCGGGCTCACCGCCACGACGGTGCCGGTGAAGGTACGGTCAGGGAAGCTGTCCACATCGAGTGTGGCTTTCTGTCCGACGCGCAAGTAGGTGATGTCCGTTTCCTTCGGATTGGCATCAACCCAGGGCGTCTGATCATCGATGACGCTCAACACCGGCGTCCCGGCAGCCACAAAGCGACCGAGCTGGATGTTGTCCACCTGCGTTGCCGTCCCCGCCATCGGTGCGCGCACAATCGAATGATCGAAGTCGCGTTGTGCGTTCTCGAGAGCAGCCTTGGCCTGGGCGTATTCAGGAAACTTTTCGAGCGGCAAGTTAGGATCGCCGAGCAGCTGAGCCAGTGTGCTGTCGCGCTGCTGCACTGCAAGTTCCGCCTGCAACTTTGCGGTAACCACCGCAGCCATGGAAGTGTCGAGATCGGCCTGCGATCCGGCCTGCGAAGTGACCAATCTTGATTTGCGGTCGGTATCGCGCTGCTTGAGCTCGACATTCCTGTCCGCGAGTTCAGCAAGCGTGTTGAGCGATTTGAGGTTCGTCTTCAGTTTATCGAAGTCGGTGCGCGCGGCATCGAGTTTGGCTTTCGCCTGCTGCAACGCGAGAGCAAAGGGTTCCCGATCGAGTGTGAACAGTTCATCGCCCGGATTGACATGCTGGCCCTCGACAACGGCGACATGCGTGATCTTGCCTGAGATGTCCGGGGTAATCAAAACCTTCTGGGCCCCGACATAGGCGTTGTCGGTTGAAATGTAGCGCCCGCCGGAAAGATAGAGGCCAAGGCCGATCACAAGGGCAAGCGCCGGCAGGCCCACGAGGAGGATCACGCGCATACGGTTGCGTCCGACGCGCGCGAACAGGCCGGTGGCCGTTGGTTTTTCCGCTTTCGTGCCAGGCGACGTCCTGACCTCGGGTGCCGGAACGATCTTCAGGGCTTTTTCGCTCATGGCTTATCCGGCAATGGCTTGTTGTTGGGTGGCGTTGCGGACGATGGCGTTGCGCAGGTTGTCTTTCACAAGCAAAAGCTCATTGAGCGTGCGCTCTATCGAAGGTGCGGAAATTCCGTCGAGGACGATCTCCATCATGTCGGCACCGAGCTCGGCGAGCCGGTCGAGCAAGGGTTTCGCCGCAGGCGTGAGGTGCAGGCGATTGGCGCGCCGGTCGTTCGGGTCGGCACGCCGCTCAATGAGGCCGTTGTCCGCCAGCCGATCGAGAAGGCGAGTCAGGGTGATGGGTTGTAGATCAAGCATGTCGGCGAGTTCTGTCTGCTTGACACCCTCATTGCGTTCGATGCGCGCGAGCACCGCCCATTGCGCCCGCGAGATCCCGAACTGACGTGCCCGCTGATCGGCATAGGTTTTCAATAGGCGCGCTACGTCCATGATAATAAAGGCAAATTCACGTTTTACGGACTGTGGGGGCATGGACCGTCTCTGTGCTTTTGGGTACGAAAATAATAAGCAAGCTTATAATAAGCACAATATGTTATTCGGCAATGCTGACCCGCGTTTCCCGCGCGGATGACGGGCCCGTTTGCCTCGGGCAAAGTCGTTGCCCCGACCGCGTTACAGGAACCCAACACATGGACATCGGCTTTATCGGACTCGGCAACATGGGACAGCCGATGGCTCGCCGTCTCATTGAGGCCGGGCACAAGCTTGTGGTTTATGACACCCGCAATGATGCCGTTGCGCCAATGGTGGCACTCGGCGCGCAGCTTGCGTCTTCGCCCGCCGATGTCGCCGACCGCGTCGAGACGGTGATGGCGAGCCTGCCGTCGCTACAGATCTCCGAAAAGGTTGCGACCGGCGAGGGCGGCGTCATTCACGGCAAGCGCATCAAGCGCTTCATCGATCTTTCCACCACCGGCTCGCGTGTTGCGGCGAAGATTGCGGCCGAGTTGGCCAAGAAGAATATCGTGCAGATCGACAGCCCGGTCAGCGGCGGGGTCGGCGGCGCCACGAAAGGCACGTTGGCGGTGATGGTCTCGGGACCGAAGGCCGAAATTGAGCTCGTGAAGGACGTGCTCGCGGTATTCGGCAAAGTCTTTGTCATCGGCGAAAAGCCGGGCATGGCGCAGACTATGAAGCTTGCCAATAATTTTCTGTCCGCCACCGCGATGGCCGCCACCTCGGAAGCAGTCGCAATGGGAGTGAAGGCTGGCCTTGATCCGAAGGTGATGATCGACGTCATCAATTCTGGTTCGGGCCGCACCACGGCGTCCGATGGAAAATTTCCCCAGGCGATCCTGCCGCGGACATTCAACTATGGCTTTGCGACCGGACTAATGCTCAAGGATGTGCGGCTATGCGTAGAGGAAGCCAGGAGCCTGGATGTTCCGAATTCGGTGATGAGCGCCGTCCTCAGTCAATGGGAGACGACGGATTCGGAATTCGGCAGCGACAGTGATTTTACTGCGATCGTCAAAATGGTCGAGAAGCGCGCCGGTATCATTGTGGGCAAGAAAACATGAGCGACGACATTCACGAAGTTTACGCAGTCTGCTACGCGACGCATGCACGCAAACGGTCGGAAAACTACATTTTCGGTGATCCTCACGACGAGATGACGTCGATCGCCTACTACGTCTGGGTAATCAACGGACCGCACGGTACATTCGTATGCGACACGGGCTTTGATGAAGTCGCCGCCAAGGAACGCTCGCGCCAGATCATTCATCCGCTTAGCGAGGGGCTGAAGGCACTCGGTGTGCAGCCGGACAAGGTCGATCATGTGATCGTCACGCACATGCACTGGGACCATGCCGGCAACTACGATCTCTTCCCCAACGCGCGGTATCACATCCAGGATGCCGAGATGACATATGCCACCGGCCGTTGCATGTGCCACCAGATGCTACGCATCCCGTTCAGCGAAAGCGATGTGCTCGCAATGGTGCGGAAGATCTTCGCTTATCGTGTCGAATTCCATGATGGCGAGGAGGAGCTCGCCCCGGGCATCACCGTGCACAAGATCGGCGGACACTCGAAAGGTCTGCAATGCGTCCGCGTGAAGACCAGGCGAGGCACGGTGGTGGTCGCATCGGATTGTTGTCACCTCTATTCGCACCTTGATGAGGGCCGCGTGTTTCCCATCACCTACAGCGTCGGTGACACGCTCGAAGGCTACAGGACACTGAAGAAGCTGGCCAGCTCGCGTCACCACGTCGTGCCGGGTCACGATCCTGACGTTTTGAACATTTATCCGGCGGTGAAGCCCGGGCTGGAGAATTGGATCGTACGGCTGGACGCGCCGCCGAAGGTCTAGCGCCGCGGTTCCACCGCACACCGTTCATCCCGCGCAAGCGCGAATCCAGTCAACAAAGCTCCTGCGTCTGCGTTTGTACCGAGACGAACGCTACACCAGCCCGAGTTCGGCGAAGGCATTCTTGTGGTGCTCGGCGCTTTCCGGCGCAAAGCAGCAGAATGTTACGCGCGTGATACCGCGTGGGCGCGCGGCGATCTCGGCAGTAACGGTGCCCACCGCGATGCGTGCAGCCAGGTCCGCCGGAAAGCGATAGACGCCGGTTGAAATTGCCGGATAAGCAAGCGACGTAAGTGAATTTTCGGCGGCAAGATCGAGCGCCGTGCGATAGCAACCGGCCAGGAGCATCTCCTCGTCTTTGCTACCGCCAATCCATACGGGACCCACCGCGTGAATCACGTACCTTGCTTTTAGCCTGTAACCACGTGTGATTTTGGCACTGCCGGTGTCGCAGCCTCCGAGCATGCGGCATTCCGCCAGCAGGTCCGGCCCGGCCGCGCGATGAATGGCGCCATCGACGCCGCCGCCGCCGAGCAGCGAACGGTTGGCAGCGTTCACGATAGCATCGACATCAAGCGTGGTGATATCTGCGACCACGACGTCGATAACTGCCTGGCCAATTTCGGCGGTGAGTTCTGTCATGGACGTTTTATCATGCCGTGACGGGCTCGGGCGCCACCTCAAAGTCGACAGTCGAGCGTACACCGATGTCATCATAGTGCGCGTCGAGAAAACGGCGAGCGGCGCGCCGACCATGAGTGCGCAGCATTTCGAAGAAGTCGTAGTCGGTGTGGAGACGGTTGGCCACATCCAGGGTTTGCGCTGCGCCGGTCAGTGCAATCCTGTGAATATTGATACGCCGGTACAGTCCGGGCCCCGCGCCGCGCGGCAGCTTTCCCTCGTCGATCAGCTTGCCGACGAATGTAATTCCATGCAGCTCCGACATCAGCGAGGAATTGAATGTGATCTCGTTTATCCGCGCGAGGATCTCCGCCTGTGTTTTCGGTATTTGCTTGCGCTGCAGTGGATTGATCTGGACCAGCAGCAGATTTTCCGTGTTCGTGGCGCCCACCAACGGGTAGAGCGCCGGGTTGCCCACGTAACCACCGTCCCAATAAACCTCGCCTTCGATCTCGACTGCACGGAACAGGTGCGGAAGACAGGCGGACGCGACGATCATGTCTGCGGTCATTTCCTCGCGCCTGAATACATGCAATTCCCCGCTCTTCACATTGGTCGCGGACACGAACAACTGCACGTCCTTATATGATCGCACGGCACTGAAATCGACAAAACGGCCGACCAGATCCTTCAAAGGATTGATGTTGAGCGGGTTGAAATCATAGGGCGAGAGATATCGGGTAAGCGCCTGCATCCAAAGGCCGACCGGCGTATCTTCGATCGGCCAGAAAGAAAAAAGACGATCGACGGCACGCCGTTGCATATCGGGCAAATTGCCGCCGAGGCTTGCCGCGCGCCAGAATTCGGCAAGCCGCTTGCGCGCCTCCTCAGGGCCGCCACGCGCGAGTCCATCCGCCAACATGACAGCGTTGACCGCACCTGCCGATGCGCCGGAAATGCCTTCGATAGTCAGCCGGCCGTCTTCCAGGAGATGGTCAAGCACGCCCCAGGTAAATGCGCCGAGCGCGCCTCCACCCTGCAGCGCGAGATTGATGCGCTTGCCTGCCGCCCCCTTGTCCGGTTTGTCGCCACCAAATGCGCGCGAAAGAAACTGAATCATGAGGCTTTCAAACCCTTTTCCACAATGCCTGAGGTGCGAGCGATGCTCGCCTCGAAGATGACCACCGCCATCCTTCGAGGCCAGCCCGCGGCCGACACCTCAGGACGACGACCACATCACTGCGCGACCCAGCCGCCATCGATCGAATAGGCCGAACCGGTCATCGTTGCCGCCGCGTCACTGCACAGGAACACTGCAAGGGCGCCGATACTCTCCGGCTTTGTAAATTGATGCATCGGCTGTTTCTCCGATAGAAGCGCGATCTCTTCCTCGCGCCCGCTTTTGCCGGAGGTCTTGGCCCGCGCGTCAATTTGCTGCTGCACCAATGGTGTGAGCACCCAGCCCGGGCAGATGGCGTTGCAGGTCACGCCATCATTGGCGGTCTCCATCGCGACCACCTTGGTGAGACCGATGAGTCCGTGCTTGGCGGAAACGTAGGCAACCTTCTGTGTGCTGGCGACCAGCCCGTGCGCGGAGGAGATATTGATGATGCGGCCCCACTTCCTTTTCTTCATCCCGGGCAAGGCGGTACGAATGGTGTGGAACGAGGACGACAGATTGGTGGCGATCACCGCGTCCCACTTCTCGACCGGGAAGTCTTCGACATTTGCGACGAACTGGATGCCGGCGTTGTTGACCAAGACATCGAGCGTTCCGAATTCTTTCTCAGTTGTGAGAATCATCTCGGCGATCTCCGCCGGCTTGGTCATATCGGCGCCCGAGTAGCGCGCCTTGACGCCAAAGCCGCTCTCGATCCGGGCGCGGATGTTTTCGATCTCGGTCTTGTCGCCGAAGCCGTTGAGCATGATGTTGGCGCCCTCCTGCGCGAAGGCCTGAGCGATGGCGAGACCGATGCCTGAGGTCGAGCCGGTAACTAATACAGTCTTGCCTTTGAGCATTGCGGGCCCTCGTTTTGCAGGCGACATCCCTGAAATCACGGACGAAAAAGCTGCCTCTATTTTTGTTGCATCGCAATATATATGTTTGATGACTTAGAAGTTCGAGTGTTTTGACGGTAGAATTGCGTCGGAAGGCGGAACATTCCTTGGCAAAAAAAACATCGACACACGCAGTATTTCCAAAACCGGATCACGACCATCAACGCTGCGCAAGCGACGCCATCGCACACGCCGAAGCACTTTGCACCGCGCGCAAGGAACGGCTGACGCCGACGCGTCTGCGTGTGCTGGAGGCACTGCTCGCGAGCCATCAGCCACTCGGCGCTTATGAGTTGATCGACCGGCTAGCGGTTGGCGGGCAACGTCCGGCGCCCATCACGGTCTATCGCGCTCTTGATTTTCTCCGCGAGCAGGAGCTGGTACATCGCATTGAGAGCCGGAACGCCTTCATCGCATGCGTGCACATTCACGAAAGCAACGATCCGGTGGTATTCCTGATTTGCGAAAAATGCGGCGCAGTCGGCGAGGCCGCCTCCGCCGCGGTGGCTGACACGATCAAAAGTGCTTCGCGCGCGGTCGGCTTCGTGCCGAAAACGCCGGTGATCGAGATCTCAGGCACCTGCGCGCATTGCAAGGCGGCATAATCGGCTGTGGCCTCGCGCAAGCGCTGACTCAATAACGTTGTTTATCGGCATGCCGAGGAGTATGGGTTCCGGGCCTCACTTGCGCTCGCCCCGGACAACGTGCAATGGCGGGCAATAGGATCTGCTGCTCCTCGGAACTTCCCAATTGTCTTCCACGCCTATCTATACATCGACCACGCGTCCGCTGGATGCGCTTGCGGCGGGCATCGTTGTCATTCTGTGCTTGTCCTGGGGCTTCAACCAGGTTGCGACCAAGCTTGCGATCCATGACATTCCGCCGCTGACACAAGCGGCGGTTCGCTCGGTCGTCGCGGCATTGTTGATTGCGACGTATTGCCGAGTGCGCGCAATCGCGTTGCTCAAGCGCGATGGCACGCTTTGGTTCGGCATTGCCGCCGGCGTTTTCTTCGCAGCCGAATTCCTCCTGATCTATCAAGGCCTGCTCTATACCACCGCGACGCGCGCGGTGCTGTTCATCTATCTTGCGCCGTTCTTTGTCGTGCTCGGCGCGCGTACCATTCTGCCGGCGGATCGTTTCGGCGCCGCGCAATGGGCGGGCTTAAGCTTGTCTTTCGCCGGCATGCTGGTCGCGTTCGGCGTGCCGACGCCTGCCATGGATCCACGGCAGCTCGTTGGGGACGTGATGATGGTCGGTGCGGCCCTGTTCTGGGCGGCAACGACACTGATCATAAAGGCCAGCCCGCTGACGCGGGTGTCGGCAGAAAAAGTGATGCTCTATCAGCTCGTCGTGTCGGCGCCGATCCTGGCCGTGGCTGCACTCATCATGGGCGAACGCATGACGCACGTGCCTTCCACACTGGCGTTCGGTTCGCTCGCCTACCAAACCGTTTGGGTTGTCAGTGTGACCTTCGTTATCTGGTTTGCACTGGTTGCGCGTTATTCGGCGACCCGTCTGTCGGCCTTCACGTTTCTCACTCCGTTGTTCGGTGTTGCGGCTGGCCATCTGGTGCTAAACGAGCCCCTGACGCCGGCTTTTGCGGCCGCGGTAGTGCTGGTCGCAGCTGGCCTCGTGCTGGTGAACAGGGCGCGATGATGGTGCCAGCGGTCGAAGAAACATTGCGTCGCGCGATGGCTGCAATCCAGAGCCAGCGGCCGGATGAGGCCGCCCGGCTCACGCAGGAAGTACTTAACAAGAATCCGAGCCAGCCGAATGCATTGCACCTTTACGGCTATGCATTATTGATGCAGGAGCGGGCTGACGAGGCGATCGGCCCCCTGGAAAAAGCGTTTCGCGCGCTCCGAGATCCCGCTATCGAGACGCAGCTTGCGATCGCCCTCCGCAAAGCCGGGCGCACCGATGATGCGCTCAATAGACTAGCCCGCGCCGTCAAGCGCAAGCCGCCATTTCCGGCTGCCATTCACGAATACGGTTATGTGCTTCATTCGCTAAATCGAACGGATGAGGCGATCGGAGTGCTCAGGGCCGGGATGGAAACGGCCCCATGGATGCCCGATTTGCCCCTGTTGTTGGGCTGGCTTTTCCATGCCCGCAACGATGCCACCAACGCAAAGGCGGCGTTCGCGCGCGCGCTTGGCATTGCACCAAATCATAGCGATGCGCTTTATGGCATGGGGCTGGTGTTGATGGACGTGGGCGAATTCTCGTCGGCGTCGGAATTTTTCCAACACGCGTTGCGGGTCAATCCTTCCGACCAGCAATCTCGCCTTTACCTCGGTGCGTGCCTGCTTGAGTTGGGCCAGGCCGGGGCCGCCTCGGCTTGTCTACGGCAGGTGACGCGCGGGGGCGCGGATTTCTACGGCAAGGCGTTGAAGGTGTTGAGTTCGTCCAGTCGTGGACGGTTCTGGCTACGCCCGAGCGGCGTCACCAAATTTTTCAGGGGCGAGTAACGCTAACGCTTGGGTGCACGAAATTCCTTGCGATAGATCCCCGACTCCGCGGCGATTGCGCCGCCGGTTGCGAGGAGACGCTGGGCGGCATCCGCGGAGAGAACGTCGAATTGCTCGCTCCAGTTGTCCCGTTTCATAGCAAAGCATTGCGCGACCGGAGTTCCTTTTGGAAGGAGACCGTTGAAATCAGGATCATTCCAGCGTGCCGGAAAATGGATGAGGCTGTCGACATAAACGTCCGAGTCCACCAGTCCGGTGAGCGTCGTGAAGGGCAGATCCGCGCGGTTGACAGGATGCGTGACGAAAAGTGAATAGCCCGGCGGAAGCTGGATCGTCCAAAAATTGTTGAACTTGATGATGAAACGGTCGTCGTCAAAAAACGGCGTTCCTTTAACCTGAACACTGTCGTGATAGTCGATCGGAGAGCGCGTGAGATTCCTCAGATTCCCAGCGACGGGAATATTGCTGGACCAGCTGAACTCGCCGTTCTCCACTTTGAGGTCCGCGGTCAGCGGCATCAAAAAGCCGGATGTCATCGCATCAATGAAGGGCGGGCATTTCTTGACCGTCATCATTTCCGCATTCGATACCGAACTGAAGCCATGCTGCGGCAAGGCTTTGAACCAATCAGGCAACCCCCGGACAGCAGGAATCGGCCGCGGCAGAACCTGCTCCATCTCGGGGGGGCAGGAAAATTTTATGGTCAGCTGATTTGCCTGATCTATCGGCATTTGGCGTCACTTTTTGGGTTAATGAGGCTTGGTAATTTTAACCGATGCCAAAGCGCGCGAACAGGCATGTCGCTGCGGCGTGCCCTCCGTACTATATTGGATTGACGGTTTTAAGCCTGGAGCGATCGCGAATGGCCTCTCCTTTGCGTCACAAATCGGTTGCGGTGAATGTCGGTGGCGTCACGGTTGGTGGCGGTGCGCCGATCGTCGTCCAGTCGATGACCAACACCGACACGGCTGACGTGGAGGCGACG
>Ga0066903_100004946_pt1 | contig 11431 bp, 7 predicted proteins | sample PanSoiMetaGPlot1_FD_67491 | JGI IMG/M metagenome (GOLD analysis project Ga0066903, IMG submission 67491) | Tropical forest soil microbial communities from Panama analyzed to predict greenhouse gas emissions - Panama Soil - Plot 1 (version 2) | ecosystem: Environmental > Terrestrial > Soil >...
GCGCGACACGAAGAACGAGGTCGACATGATGTCGAATTGCCAGCCGAGCTTGCGGGCAATGCCGAGGGCCTGCGGCACATTGGGCCGTTCCATATAACCGAACCGCAACGCCACCCGGGAGAACGTCTGACCGACCGGCTCTCTGCGTACCCTCTCCTCCTGCGGCACACGCGGCCGGTGATCGATTTCGATGGAGAGAATGACGTTCTTCTCGTGCAGCACCTTGTAGTGCTTGAGGCTGTGCATCAGGGCGGTCGGCGCGCTCACCGGATCGCTGGTGAGGAACACCGCGGTGCCCGGCACGCGCTGTGGCGGTTTTTTCTCCAGCATGGCGACAAGGGAGTCCAACGACGTCTCCTGCCGCCGGGTTTTGTCGAACAGCAGCTTGGTGCCGCGCCGCCATGTGTACATGATCACCATCATGACGCCAGCAATCGCGAGCGGCACCCAGCCGCCTTCGATGATCTTGAGCAAATTCGCGATCAGGAAGGTCGTATCGACAACGACGAAGGGCGCAATCAGTGCGATCGTTGCCGGCAGCGACCAACCCCACACCTTGTTCACCACGATAAAGGCCATGATGGCGGTCACCACCATGGTGCCGGTGACCGCGATACCGTATGCCGACGCAAGAGCGCTTGAGGAGCGGAACAAACCGACCAGCAGCAGCACACCTATCAGAATCAACATGTTGACGCGCGGCATGTAGATTTGTCCCTCGTGCTCCGCCGAGGTGTGGCGAATCTCCAGCCGTGGCAGGAGGCCGAGCGCGATCGCCTGGCGGGTCAGAGAATAGGCGCCGGTGATCACCGCCTGGCTGGCGATGACGGTCGCGATCGTCGCTAGCACCACCATGGGCAGCCGCAACATCTCCGGATAAAGCAGAAAAAACGGATTCTTGATCGCGTTCGGATTGGCCAGCACCAGCGCACCCTGGCCAAGATAGTTCAGCGACAATGCCGGAAATACAAGCACGAGCCACGCCGCCTGGATCGGCCTGCGACCAAAATGGCCGAGATCGGCATAGAGCGCCTCTGCCCCTGTCACCGCCAGAAACACTGCCCCGAGGGTGAACAGCCCGGTGATGCCATGTCCGGACAGGAAAGCGATGCCGTAGGCCGGGTTGAGCGCAAGCAGGATGCCGGGATTTAGCGCGGCCCAGATCACGCCCGGCGCAGCAATGGCGATGAACCATATGGTCATCACCGGACCGAAGAAGCTCGCAACGCCGGCGGTGCCGCGCGATTGAAACGCGAACAGCGCCAACAGGATCGCGATCGCGAGCGGCGCGATATAGGGGTCGATGTGGGACCCGATCCACTTGACATCCTTGAGCCCCTCAATGGCGGAGAGCACCGAGATTGCCGGCGTGATCAGCGCATCGCCGAAGAACAGCGCCGCCCCGATGATGCCGAGCATGACCACAAAGACGCTGTTATCGCCGATAGCTTTGCGGGCGAGAGCCATGAGGGTGAGGGTCCCGCCCTCGCCGTTGTTGTCCGCGCGCAGCAGCACGATCACGTATTTGAGCGTGACAATGACAATGAGCGCCCACAGGATGAGCGACAGCACGCCGTATACCGCCGCGGGGGTCGGCATCGCGTCGGGGCCGGCCGCGGCATTAACGGCCTCACGGAACGCATAAAGGGGGCTGGTGCCGATATCCCCGTAGACGACGCCGATGCTGGCAATGGCAAGTCCCAGCAGCCTCGCCACAGATTGGCTTGGACCGTGGGCCTCCGCTTTCCCCGCCTCTCCGCGCCCACGCGGGGCGGCGATGGTTTCAGACATGTCGGTGCACGCCGATGTTGCGTCGCACAAAACCTGTGGTTTGTAGCATCAAGCCAGCAGAGCCGTCTACGGCCGAACCGCCGGCCAGAGCAGCCAAGCAGAAATTCCACCTAATCAACCTGACTTCATAATGCACAAGCTATTGCTCTGTTCAGTTTTCCAGAGGGGATTCCGGTGAAGTATAACCGGTTTGCTATCGCCTCATCTCATGTCATCGCCCGGCTTGGCCGGGTAACCTGGCCAGTCAACACCGACCGTGGCACCACATTGCCCCGATCAAGCCGGGCAATGATACCGGTTAGGATCGGCAAAAAATGTTTCAAGTGCTCACTGCACGATCTTGAATTTGTGCACCCGCCTCCCCCGGTTTTCGGTGACGTATACATTGCCCTTGGAGTCCACCGCAATGCCATGTGCCTGATCGAATTGGCCGGGCTGCTTGCCTATGCTGCCGAAGCTCGACAGCAACGTTCCGGCCTTGCGGTCGACGATGTCGATCTGCGCATTGTTCTGGTTGACGACAAACATGTACGTCTGTTCGGAGTCAGGTGAGAAATCGATCGCCACGGTCGCGCCGCCGAACTGCTTGATCTTGCCGTCGGCCGGTGGGGTGTACGGCTTCCACGGAAGTTCGATGGTTCTCTTGAGATTGCCCTGCTTGTCATAAATCTGGATGCGCGCGTTGTCGCGGTTGCAGACATAGACGAGGCCGTCGTGTCCGATCGTCATGCAGTGCACAGTTTCCATGCCCTCCGGTTTCCATTGGCGAAGGAAGCGGCCCTCGCGGTCCACCACGGCAATGCGGCGATTGCTGTTGCGGCCTTCGCCGTCGGCGACATAGACGTCGCCATTGTTGCGGTCGACGAAAATGCTGGACGGCATGTGAAACTGGGCAAAGGGCGAATTGAGCGGCGTGCCCTTGATGGTACCGTCGGAGGAATCGAGGACGCCCTTCTTGCCGATCTGGAGCAGCAGCTTGCTGCCGTCATGGGTAAATTTCTGAACGACGCCGGAGGGAGCTGCCGCGACCCAGAAATTGTTGTCCTTGTCGAAGTGGCAACTGTGCAAGCGCGAGTCGAGAAGCTTCGCGTCACTCCACGAGTTGACAACGTTGCCGGCGGGGTCGAACTCGATGATCGAAGGGGCCAAGCTCCCCGCATGAAGCTCCGCTTCCAGAATATCCTGCCGGTTGAGAATGACCACGTGGTCCTGGGCATCGACGCAGACGCCGCCTAGACCGCCCAATACCCAGCGGTCCGGCAGAGGCTTCGGCCAGGACGCATCGACCTCGTAGCGCGGGGCGCCGTTCTGCGCCGACGACGGCGAGGCGCCGAAGGCGTTAGCCACGATCGCCAACGCTGTCCAGGTCCCGATGGTGACAAGAAGGCGTGTTTTCATGACCGCGTTACCTCCACTGGCAAATGCTGCTCTTGGGATCTTGATTTTGGCCGGGATAGGCGCCCGGCGACATATCATGCGACGCTTTCGGGTGCCCCCGCAACCCGCGAGACGCCATGACGTTGACTGGATGTCCCGACGAGGGACGGCGGTGCGGGAGGCTGTAAAAGGGCAGCGTGGACGTCAGGGCTGGCGATCTCAGGATAAGCCCGTACCATCTGCTTGTCCGGTTGCGATAGCCAAGCGATAAGTGCCGACGAGGCTATCAAATTTTTGATTGCGGTTAGCGGGTCACTACCGGCTGAATACGGTTCATCGTTATGATCCACGGCGTACCGGTGGTCATGCGGGCAATCCGTATGCGAGGCCCGCGAAAGGAGGATGGGCGTGCGAAAACTCATCGCAGGAATTGTCGATTTCCAGGAGAGGATGCTGCCGCAATATGCTCAGCGCTTCAAAGAGCTCGCGTTCGGCCAGACACCCGATGCGCTTTTCATAACTTGTGCGGACAGCCGGGTCGTGCCGAGCCTGTTGGCCTCAACTCACCCGGGCGATCTCTTCACAATGCGAAATGTCGGCAACCTCATACCGCCTGCGACGGCCGAAGGGATTTCGATCGGCGATTTTTCCGAGGCAAGTGCGATAGAGTACGCGGTGCTGGTGCTGAAAGTACCGGATATCGTGGTCTGCGGGCACTCGGAGTGCGGTGCGATGAAGGCCATAATCGCGAACAGCCCACCGCCGGACACCCCAAACCTTGCCAAGTGGCTGCACCACGCGCGCCGGGCAGCCTTCAGGCTGGAACAAGAGGGTGCGCTCGACGCAAAGCTCAAGCCGCACGATCAACTCTCGCAGCTCAATGTATTGGTCCAACTTGAACACCTGATGTCTTACTCAATCGTTCGCGACAAAGTGACGGCTGGAACGCTGCGATTGAGCGGCTGGTGGTTCGAGGTGGAGTCTGGAAATATGTACGTATACGATCGCACCTGCCGTTCGTTCGAAGTTATCGACCGCCAGATGGCCGAGCGGTTGGTCGCGCGCCTTGCAACACCGTGAAGACCGCAACGTTCCCCTGGAGATCGACGCGCTTGCGGCAGCTTGATGAGCTGCGCCGCATCGCACAAAAGCCGAAATACGATGCTGCGGGATCGCCGATGTTCAAACGTGAACGCGTTGTCGTGCCGCGCGAAGCTACGCCGTCCGCCTTTCCGCGCGGGCGTGGCTGCGCTATGCCAGAAGCACGCAATCGGGCGCAGCGCCCGCGGAAGTTCCAAGGAGACCACAATGCGCGAAATCGGCCATTTCGTCGGAGGCAAGGAGGTCAAAGGCAATTCGGGCCGTTTTGGGGATGTGTTCAACCCCAATACCGGTGAGGTCCAGGCCAAGGTGGCCCTGGCGAAGCACGCTGAGGTCGAACATGCGATCCTGGTCGCTGCGGCGGCCCAGCCGGCCTGGGCCGCAACCAATCCGCAGCGGCGTGCACGCGTGATGTCCCGGTTTCTCGAGCTTGTGAACCGGGAATACGACAGCCTTGCCGCGTTGTTGTCGTCAGAGCATGGCAAGACCCTCGCGGACTCGCGCGGCGACATCCAGCGCGGCCTCGAAGTGGTCGAGTTTGCGTGCGGCATTCCGCACCTGATGAAGGGCGAGTACTCGTCGGGCGCGGGGCCCGGCATCGATCTCTATTCGATGCGCCAGCCGCTCGGAGTGGTGGCCGGCATCACGCCCTTCAATTTCCCGGCAATGATCCCGATGTGGAAATTCGCGCCGGCGATCGCCTGTGGTAATGCCTTCATCCTCAAACCGTCAGAGCGCGATCCTTCGGTGCCGATGCGGCTCGCTGCCCTGATGATCGAGGCCGGGCTGCCAGCGGGCATCCTCAACGTCGTTAATGGCGACAAGGAGGCGGTCGATACAATACTCACCGATCCGCGCGTGATGGCGGTGGGATTCGTGGGCTCCTCCGCCATCGCTGAATACATCTATGCCACCGGGTGCGCCAACGGCAAGCGCGTGCAATGCTTCGGCGGCGCCAAGAACCACATGGTCGTGATGCCGGACGCTGACATGGACCAGGCCGTCGATGCGCTCGTCGGCGCCGGCTATGGTTCCGCCGGCGAGCGCTGCATGGCGGTATCGGTCGCGATGCCAGTCGGTAGGAAAGCAGCGGACGCGCTGATGCATAGGCTGATCCCGCGCGTGGAAGGACTTAAGGTTGGCCCGTCGTCTGATCCTCAGGCGGATTACGGCCCACTGGTGACGCGCACCCATCTCGACAAGGTCAAGAGTTATGTCGGTATGGGCGTAAAGGAAGGCGCCAAACTCGTGGTCGACGGCCGCGGATTCAAGCTGCAGGGCTATGAGAACGGCAACTTCATGGGCGGCTGCCTGTTTGACGAAGTCAGGCCCGACATGCGTATCTACAAGGAAGAAATCTTTGGCCCGGTGCTCTGTGTGGTGCGGGCCACGGACTACGAGGAAGCGGTGCGGCTGCCGTCAGAGCACGACTATGGCAACGGCGTTGCTATCTTCACTCGCGACGGCGATACCGCACGGGACTTTACGGAGCGCGTCAATGTCGGCATGGTGGGCGTGAATTTTGCCATTCCGGTGCCGCTGTCGTATTACACCTTCGGCGGGTGGAAGCGCTCCGGCTTCGGCGACCTCAACCAGCATGGCCCGGACTCCATACGGTTCTACACCAAGACCAAGACCGTGACGTCGCGGTGGCCCTCGGGGACCAAGGAGGGGGCGGAGTTCGTGATTCCGACGATGAGATAATTGTTGCGCGACGTGCTTCAATCACATCAATGATTTCATTTTTGCAAATGCGAAAGGCCGCCTGTCCAGCCTCGCCGCGCTGATGCTGGATGCGCGCGGCAGCGATCGGTTTTTCGTGCGAAACCATTCACAGGGTATACGATTTTACCAAAATGTCTTTTTTGTCACACTTTTAGAAAATTCCACCTCTAAACTTGAACAAATCCTCGTTTGCTCATTGACTTAAGCTGTCTCAAGACGCTCAGTCAATTCGGGCTGAGAGGGTCGCTGGGGCATCGCGCACATCGCGTTTGTGGATAGCTGGGCTGCGTAATCACGTAGGTCATCGGCGTTGCGCTGAGATCCGGCGCAGTTTTGATGAGCTCGTATGATCGACGTTGTGCAGACCTGTTTGAGCCGCCGGCGTATGTCGGTGGTGTGCCGTCTTTTTCGACTCCCACCTGTTAGATAACTCCCCAGCGCAAGGGGAGTACATCCATTCGATGGGAGAATGTTAATGAATCGACAGCAGTTCGGGGCACATCAACAGGCTTATGCGGGTCGTGGCGAGCAAAGCCGTGAAATAGGCCTAAGGGCAGTCGCAGCCGCGATCCGTTATCAGGGCGACGCCAACAATGCGGCGCGTCCGCTCTCACGGCAGCCGACTGCGCCGACGGTCCCCACCACACAGCCCGGTGATCGCGAACCGTAGCGCGGACGATGCAGAGCGGCGAGACCGCTCCCGCGATACAGCGAATGCATGGCCTGAGCTTAGCCCAAGTTGGGTTAGCTCCGGCCATGCAAAGCGGCGAACGTCGTAACGATCGCGCTGCACGCGCTTGTGGGTCCGCGTCTCGATGGAGGTCCGATTGAGCCCCGGAGACCGAATGAATTGTGGCCGCCAGGGCATCTTTCTTAACATATGGTTAATACGCCAAGTATATGGTTAATGCGCAAAAACATGTATGAAAAGCGACATCAAACAGAGCTTTAACTGACTGAATTCCGATCGCTTTTGGGAATCGTTTGAAAAGCGCGGCAGCGGGCTCATCACGCCGCCGTAGGTCGGCCCGAGCCCGTCGGCGCCGTAACTCCCGTTCCTGAGACGCAGTCTGCCTCAATGCTGTCGTCGAATGACCCACTTTGGCCGCTTCTTTTTCTCCTTAACGCCCGCAAGAACGCGCGGCACAGGAGGCTGTCATGGGTAATTCTGCGATTGCTGGGCTGCTGAAACGGCCCTGGATTGTCTACGTTGCTACTATCGTCGCAGCACTGCTCGGCGAATTCGCCATTGCGATGCCAGCGCACAGCGCTGACTTGTATCCCCCACCTTATGCGCCGGCCCATTATGAAGGTGCCGCATACGCTCCGCAGTGTTCCCCGTGCGGGTGCGCGCCGTGCGGCTGTGTACACTGTGGTTGCGTTCCGCGCTGCTTCCCGGTCGTGCATCGTAGCAATGTGATCGAGCGGCGCTGGGTTCACCGCGAGTATATTGAGCGAGTCTTCGACGTCGGCGGGCCATTCTACGGGCCATATGGAGGACCTGGATATGGACCTGGATTTGGAGGAGTGCGGCCGGATCTCGGATACGGCGGCATAAACTATAGCCCATATCCGATTTCGTATGGGCCGCCGCGACCGCCCCTGGGTATACCCGGCCCCTACTATGCCGGTTACGTTGAATAGGCGGCAGTGGAACTATTGCGGCATTGCGGAGTTGGCGTCAGTTGTGAATGAACACGATCGGCGCCAACTAGCCTTGCCGCTCAACCGCGGACGGGGGGTGGAAAGCGCGGTTTTTAAGTCCCCAGCTGCCACGCTCACCTGTGCCCGGCCACCATGACATAGGCGGCGACCAGGAACCAAAAGGCGAAATCGCTCACGAAGGGGATATAGACAAATACCGAAACTACTGCGAGCCCCGCGATAAGGAGCGAAATTATATGAACGCTGAAAATGTTGAACATCGCTGATGCCCTTACGCCCGCAAAATCTGCGCGTAACTCGACTGCGCGCGCGGTGCGCGTCTAAAACGAGTCTTCGTTGGATTGAAGACGAGCATAGCAACGACATCGCCAGCTGGCCGCACCTCAGGAGCCTCCCGCGGGGCCAACAGGTGTCTGTGATTCGGGCATTTTTACGGTCTCAGGAAGGCTGGGGCAATTCTCGTCACAATTCATCTGACAACGTTAACGCGGCATCGCCCCGCAACGACGCGACAGTATAGCGCTATCCATGTGGCAATGCATCGACACGGATCGGCGACGGGACTGGGGGGATGCGCCGCGACGACAACGTGCGTCAATAGGCGCTAGAAAAAAACTTGACACGTTTCTTCCCCGCGGCTCCAGGCTTGTTCCACGTGTCCTCACTCAGGCTAGAGGCAACCCCCATGATAGTAACTGAACTGCATGCCAAACGATCAATGTGGTGCCCGATGGCGCGGGTACGATGGCAGTCCACTTGGCAAGCCAGCAATCGCTCCAATCCAGGTCGCTGGAACCGGCTGAAAAACGCTGTGTTTCGGACTTTCTTCCCACGCCTACACTGGCTGTTCCGGGCGAAGTTCTTCAGATGCTTCGGTTCGGGATGCATGATGTGGAGATGGGCGGACAAGAATGCGAAAACCGGATTTTGCGGGCTGGCCGGCAGTCCGCTGCAAAACCTGTTTTCCGACTGAAGCACGACGACGATAGCCGGCACCGCTAACAGCAGCCCAGGTTTTGGATCATTGCCGTCCGGCTACGTCGCAGGTCAGTGATTGTCGACCGAATCCTGGCTTTTGACGATGCGCTTGTCCCTCACTGCGGACCAGCGAAACTCAAGAGCGCGCGCATAGGCCAATGCTTCCTGCTCAGATTCAAAGCGCAACGGATCCCTTTCCCATTCGCCGGAATCATCGACGATCACCTCAACTGTCCAAGACATATCTGCCTCCCCTCGTCCCTGCTTCCCCTCGTTCGCCTTCGCGACGGATCGTTTCATACGCGGTCGCTTCGCGGTTCAAGCAGCGGGGTCCGTGATTTCGATTTTGCGCTGCAGTCGCCTGGTGCATTGCACAATCGCTTCCCTGTAGCGCTCAGAAATAACGCGTACGCCTGCCTTTATGTTCTACCTGACGCTTGGCGGAACATCTCCGCGCTCGATCTGTTGCTTTCGAGCCTATGACAAAAGACCGAGGTCACAAGATGTATTTTCAGGTAATTGCAAATTAGGTTACCTATGCTGACGATTCCCTTTCAATCAGACCCATCAATCATGGGGCCGAAACATTTACAAATGTGGAGCGTTTGATCGGCCGGCCATCGCGAACTTTAGTGTACCGGGCTCGCAACGTGCGATCTGCACGACGTAAAGAAATTAAAAGTGATACCGACGGATATTGCTGCCGCCTGACAATGTCGCATCAAGTTTCTCGCTTTGCTCCAGTGGCGTATGATTCTCAACATGAGCTTGCAGCAGCATTTAATGAAACGTCTGAGTGGGGAAGGAATTGATGGCCGAAAGTATCGCCACTATAGGGCGAGCTCCTAATTGTGCTCTAAAGTTATCGACTAAGTTCTGGCTGTTTACGGGTTCGGATCAGTTGTCTACGCGTTCAAATCGTCCGTTTATTGCAACTTTTCAATAATTTACAATTATGGTTAACATCGCTTTCTGATAAGATATCTCTATGCTTTTGAGTACGGACGATAACCAGATTGTCACAATCAAGGCAAGCTTGCCAAAAATATGCCAGTATTTACTTACGATAATTAAGTATCGAATGGGATTTCGCGTCGATCGATAATCGAGCAGGGAGCTGGCGATGCGTCGCAGTTCGGTCATCATCGCAATTGGATTCACGGTCACGCTCGTGGCCGGAAGTGCCGAAGCGAAGTTGGATTTGTATATCGACAAATCGTCACAGCAGATGTCGGTCGTTCAAAATGGCTATTTGCTGCGCGTTTGGCCGGTATCAACCGGGCGCGACAGATTTGCAACCCCGAGCGGAGTCTACACTCCGGAACGCCTTGAGCGGAGCTGGTTTTCAAAAGCATATTACAACTCGCCGATGCCTCACGCGATCTTCTTTCATAACGGATACGCGATTCATGGCAGCTACGACATTACGCGATTGGGGGGGCCGGCTTCGCATGGCTGCATTCGACTCCATCCACAAAACGCCGCGATGCTATTTGCAATGGTCGAGCAGGAAGGACCCAGCAACACCACGATCGTGGTCGGAGGCGACACTTCGCCAAGTCTGCAGTTGCCGCGATACCGTGAATCGGACGAGTTCAGGTCGGCGTATCTGGGCGATGGCAGGATTGCGCGAAGTGCCTATCCGCCAGGCTCGCGGGTGACGCCATATTCGTCGACGCCGCAATATTATGGCGGCGATAGCTTTGCGGACGGGCTCGGCCCGCGGAGTGGCGGCTATGACCAATTTGCCATGAGGAGCTCTGATCCTGGGATGAGGCCGCCGGCGCCGCCTCGTGACGCGGAAGCGCCGCCCGAACCGACATTCGGTGCGCGTGACAATTACCGGTTACCCCCGAGAGGTGCCTACCCGGCGATGAGGCCGCCCGTGCCGCCTCGTGACGCGGAAGCGCCGCTCGAACTGACAGTCGGTCCGCGCGACAATTACCGCTTGCCCCCGAGAGGTGCCTACCCGGCGATGAGGCCGCCCGTGCCGCCTCGTGACGCAGAAGCCCCACTCGAACCGACATTCGGTCCGCGCGACAATTACCGCTTGCCCCCGAGAGGTGCCTCCCCGGTGATGAGGCCGCCAGCGCCGCCTCGTGACGCGGAGGCGCCGCTCGAACTGACAGTCGGTCCGCGCGACGGCGGCCGCTTGCCCATAAGGGGTTCCTACTCGCTGATGAGGCCGCCGGCGCCGCCCCGTGACGCGGAGGTGCCGCTCGAACCGACAGTCGGTCCGCGCGATGGCTACCGGCCGCCCATCAGAAGTGCCTATCCGGTGATGAGACCAGTTCCGCCACGTCGCGATGCAGGGGCGTCGATCGAACCGAAGACCGACCGGCGCGACGGGAACGGTTTGCCGACGAAGGGGACCTATCCGGCGATTAAGCTGCCAGCATCGGTACTTCGCAACGTGGAGGCGTCGATCCAACCGAAAATCGGCCCGCGCGGTGATCACTTGCTGGCAGTGAATAAATCCAATTCCAAATGTCCGGCCTGCTCATTGAAACCCGGGTCCGATGAAGCGGCCAACCAGCGTGCAAATCCGAGCGAAACCGCCAAGTCCCCGCCAGCGCCCGTATCGGCATCGGCACCGGCGCAATCGTCACCCCCGCCGGCCCCCTCTCCTGCCGGGCCGACATCGTCTGCTGCGCCGGCGCCGTCATCTGCCGCCCCGGCACCATCGCCGTCGGAACAGGAGCAGCCTACCCGCGCCTACAAGGTTCTACCCAAATCATACTGGGCCGGAGCATCGTGGCGGTGGCGATCGAAGTCCGATCAAGATACCCACTAA
>Ga0066903_100004947_pt1 | contig 11430 bp, 9 predicted proteins | sample PanSoiMetaGPlot1_FD_67491 | JGI IMG/M metagenome (GOLD analysis project Ga0066903, IMG submission 67491) | Tropical forest soil microbial communities from Panama analyzed to predict greenhouse gas emissions - Panama Soil - Plot 1 (version 2) | ecosystem: Environmental > Terrestrial > Soil >...
CGCGAGTACTACCGGCGCCATCGCGACGGCAACGTCACGACGGACGATCTGCGCGCGGCGATGGAGGATGTCTCGCACAAGGATCTGCGATGGTTCTTCGACCAGTGGCTGAAACGTCCCGTATCGCCGTCGTTCGACGGCACGTGGTCGTACGACGCGGAAGCGAAGCAGATCCGGATCGATCTGACACAGACACAGCAGGGGGATGCCTACCGGCTGCCGGTCGAGTTCGGCGTGACGGGCGCCGCGCCGGCCACGGGAACTCCCACGACGAAGGTCGCGCGCGTCGAGATGACGGACAAGCACGCCACGTTCGCGATCGCGGCCGACACCGAGCCGTCCGCGGTGACCTTCGATCCCGACACCTGGGTGCTCGCGGCCGGCGCGAGTTTCGTGAAGCGGTGAATGGATGAAGATCGCGCGAATCCTGGCCTATCGAGTCGAGCTTCCCCTGCACGAGACCAGCTACAAGTGGTCCGGCGGCAAGTCGGTCACGGTCTTCGACAGCACGATCGTACGCGTCGAGACGGACGAGGGCCTCGTCGGCCACGGCGAGGTCTGTCCGCTCGGTCCCTTCTACCTTCCCGCGTACGCCGACGGCGTGCGCGCCGGCATCCGCGAGCTCGGTCCGCACCTCCTCGGCGCCGATCCGCGCCGGCTCGGCAAGCTGAACCGCCTGATGGACGCGGCGCTCAAGGGACATCCCTACGTGAAGACCGGCATCGACGTCGCCTGCTGGGACATCCTCGGCCAGGCGGCCGGACTTCCGGTCTGCGATCTGCTCGGCGGACGCTACGGCGCCGACGTGCACCTGTATCGCGCCATCTCGCAGGACGAGCCGGACGCGATGGCGGCGCGCGTGGCAGGCTACCGCGCGGAAGGGTACCGCCGGTTCCAGCTCAAGGTCGGCGGCGACCCAGACGTGGACATCGATCGCATACACGCTGTCGCGGCGACACTGCAGAAGGGGGATCGGCTCGTCGCCGACGCGAACACGGGGTGGACGCAGCACGAAGCGATGCGCGTGATCAAAGGCGTCCGCGACGTGGACGTGTACATCGAGCAGCCGTGCCTGAGCTACGAGGAGTGCCTCAGCGTCCGCCGGCACTGCGCCCATCCGTTCGTCCTCGACGAGAACATCGACTCGATCGACGTCCTGTTGCGCGCGCGAGCGGATCTCGCCATGGACGTCGTCAATCTGAAGATCAGCAAGCTCGGCGGCCTCACGCGGACGGTGCAGCTTCGGGATCTGTGCGTGAGCATGGGCATCGGGATGACGCTCGAGGACAGCTGGGGCGGCGACATCACGACCGCGGCGATCGCGCATCTCGCTCACAGCACGCCGACTGAGCTGCTGTTCACGACGACCGACTTCAACAGCTACGTCACCGTGTCGACGGCGACCGGGGCGCCGCAGCGCGTGAACGGACGGATGGCGGCGTCGACCGCGCCGGGCCTCGGCATCGCGCCCAGGATGGACGTCCTCGGTACACCGCTGGTGATCGTCGGATAGTGGCGACAGCGTAGGAGGTGAAATGGATCGCCGTGAATTCCTCGAGACGTCGACGCTGCTGGCGGGCGGTGCGCTGTTGCCGGACCTCGGAGGTCCGGCCTACAGCGAACAGGCCGCCGCGCGACCGATGCTCGGGATCCAGATCGGCGCGGTGTCGTTCGTCGACGAAGGCACGGCCAACGTACTGGACGGACTGCAGGAGATGGCCGCGATCAATACGCTCTTCGTCGCGTCCTTCACCTACGGACGCGGGATCGCCGGACGGCAGCTGCCGAACCAGCCGCTGCCGGACCACGGGCGGCAGGAATACGACACCGCCACGTTCCGCGGCGGCAACTATGCGACGCCGCATCCGCAGTACTACCGCGACACGAGCATCGCGCCGGAGCACGCGCCCGATCACGGCAAGTACGACGTGCTGGCCGATGTCATTCCCGAGGCCCGGCGCCGCGGCATGAAGGTCATCGTCTGGTTCGAAGACGTCATCGCGAACGACGTGCCGGGATTCGATCGCGCGCGCGAAGTCGTCCTCACCGGACCGCCTTCCACGTTCGCGTGCTCGCGCAACCCCAACACGCGCCACTTCTGGCTCGGGCTCGTGGAAGACTACCTGCGCTCTTACGACGTCGACGGATTGATGTGGGGCAGCGAGCGGCAGGGGCCGCTCGGCAACGTGCTCGTCTCGAATCACGGCGGCGCCGGCGCGGGCGGGCGCCTCGCCTGCTTCTGTCAGTACTGCATCGATGCCGCGAAGAAAGAGGGCATCAACGTCGATCGCGCGAAGGAAGGCTACACCGCGCTCGCCGCCTGGGCGGCGAGCGTCGGCGGCGCATCGCGCGCGGGTTCGGCGGGATCGAAGCCGGCCGACGGCGCGTTCGTCACGTTCTGGCGCCTGCTCGTGAAGTATCCAGAGATCCTCGCGTGGGAGCGCCTCTGGAACGAGGCGCTCAACGACACGTACCGCGACATGTACCGCCGCGCTCACGAGATCGCGCCGGCGAAGGGCATGGGCTGGCACGTCTGGCACAACAACTCGTTCTCGCCGTTCTACCGGGCCGAGCAGGACTACGCCGACTTCAGCGCGTACTCCGACTTCCTGAAGGTCGTCATGTACAACCTGTGCGGAGGTGAGCGCCTGGCGCAGTACGTCCGCAACACGAGCCGATCGCTCTTCGCGGACCTGCCGCCGGAGCGGATCCTCGACCTCACGTACGACGTCCAGCAGTATCGCGCGGGATCGCTCGGCGACCTGGCGTCAGCCGGACTGCCGGCCGAGTACGTTCGCAGTGAAACGAAGCGCGCGATCGCGGGCGCAGGATCGAAGATGAAGATCTGGCCGGGCCTCGACGTCGACATTCCAACCGCCGCGACCAGCAAGAAGACGCAGCCGTCGGATGTGTACGACGCGGTCAAGGCCGCGTTCGACGGCGGCGCTCACGGCGTGCTGCTGTCGCGGAAGTACTCGGAGATGCGGCTCGACAACATCCGCGCCGCCGGGCGGGCCGTTCGAGAGCTCAAGCTGGTATGAGCTCGGCGGCGGGAACGGCAACCTCGGGCACGTATTCCCGTTCGGCGACGCGCCGCGCCTTGTAGCGCTGGAATACCTGCCAGTCGGTCTCCAGCCCGAGGCACGACTTCCACGTCGAGCCGCGGAAGGTGTGGGCGAACATCTGCGGCGCGTTGCGGATCACGAATGCCGGGTAGCGCCGCAGGACGGCGGGGAAGTGGCGGACCTTCATCCAGCGCTCCGCACGCCACCGGAGGAACTCTATCTCGTCCGCTTCCAGATGCGCGGTCTTCACGACCGCCGTCGTCCCGTCGTACTCCTCCACGCGATCGTTGACAATGAGCCCGCGCCGCCGGAAGTCGTCGGTCATCGGCGTGCCCGGGTACGGCGTCGGATGCTGGATGTAGGGCCAGTCGACGTGGCGGCGCGCGAATTCCAGGTTGGCGACGATCGATTCGCGCGTGTCGTCGGGGTTTCCCACGATGATGCCGCCGACGACCCAGAGGCCGGCGCGATGGATCTCTTCGATCGCGCGCATCGTCGCATTGCCGACCCTGCGGCCGCCTTCACGCTGCGCGTTCTTCGCGGAGGCGCGAAGAAACGCCAGGTCCTCGTCGAGGATGTTCTCGATGCCGAGAAAGACATAGCGGAAGCCTGCCGTCCGCATGAGCGGCGCGAGCGTGGCGCCGTGGCTGGCAATCGACGAGGTCATCGCCTGCACGATGTAATCGACATCGTTCAAGCCGGCGTTGACGATCGTCCGGCAGAGCGCCTCGAACCGCGCGACGTTCAGCGTGATGTTGTCGTCGACCAGGAAGATCGCGCGGGCTCCACGGGCGCGCGCGTCGGCGATGTCGGCGAGCACGCGCGTGAAGTCGAACGTATGAAAGTTCCGCCCGCGCATCTCGATGATCGAGCAGAAGCTGCAGTCGTACGTGCATCCCCTCGACGTCTCGACGATGTCGATCGGGCGGCCGAGGAAGGTGTAGCCCGACAGCACGCGCGCCGACCGCCTGGGCAGCTCGAGCTCGCCGCCATCGAGCGAGCTCACCGGTCTCGCGTCGGTATAGGTGAATCCGCCGCCCGCGGAGCCGCGCATCCGGTACGCGAGGCCGGCGATGCCGTCCACGCGCTCCCGGCGCGACAGCGCCCTCAGCAGCAGACGGAACGTCACCTCGCCTTCGCCGCGGACGATGTAGTCCACTCCACTCGACTCCGGCGCGTACATCTCGGGCGCCAGGCTCGGATCGTACCCGCCGGCGACGATGGTCACGGACGGTTTGATCGCCCTGATGAGGCGGATCAGCCTCAGCGCCGTCCTCCGCTGGAACGTCATCACCGACAAACCGACGACGTCCGGGTCGTAGTCGCGCATCAGCCGCTCGACCGTGGGAACGACGGAGCGCTGCACGAGGATGAGGTCGGCAATCGAGACGTCGTGTTCGGGTCCTACGTTGCCGGCGAGCGACGCAAGGGCGCCGTTCGGCATACGCATCGAAAGAGAAGGGGTGTGCTCGAAGGAGTCCGGCATCGAGAGAAGCAGCACTCTCATGGCAGCGGTGACCTCAGGATACCTCTGTTCGAGCGCGAGCGGTCAGCGCATTTCCATCGCCTGCCTCAGCGCCTCAGCTCTGAACAGCGTGAAGGTGCCGGCCGTCGCGAATGGCACGGGTGGCGACGAGAACAGCCGGTAGAAGTGTGGCAAATGTGTGTTGCGCACGGCCAGCACGGCATCGGGAGGATCCACACGCGCCAGGGCGACGGCATCGGTGAACGTGGCCTCGTCGAGCCGGCGGCGGCTGGCGTCCGCCCGGAGCGGCGGATCCAGATAGAACACCAGCGACCCGATCCGCTCGTCGAGGACCGAGACGCGCGAGGGCAGGACGCCCTCCCGGTTCAGGACGGCGGCGAGATCGCGGCTGGTCATCCAGTTCGCCACCTGCGGCGCAACGATCATCATGCCGGCGAGCGCGCAGATCGACATGCCCGCGATCCAGACGATCAGTCCGTGCTCGAGCCTGGACTGCCGCGCTCGTCGTCCCGCTTCGACCGTCAACACGCTGAAGAGCACGACCGCGCTCCAGGTCCACGGCCGGACAGGGCCGTACTTCCAGTGGAGGGCGATGAGTCCCAGCGGCGGCAGCAGCGCCAGCACGATCACGTGGACGAGGAACGCGCGGCGGACCTGCGATACCGCCAGGTACTCGCCGACGATGATCGCAAGGGCGGGGAACAGCGGCAGCGCGTAGGTGACGAGCTTCGATTCTCCGATGCTGAGAAAGGCCAGACCGATCACGAACCAGCCCCAGACGACCAGGCGCAGGCGGCTGCCGCGCGCGGACCGCGCCGCGCCGATGAGGTACGCCGTCCACGGCAGCGCGCCGCCGAGCACGATCGGCACGTAGTACCAGAACGGACGGCCGGCGTGCCGCTGCGTGGCCGTCAGGTATCCCTGCAGGTGGCGTTCGACGAAGTAGTAGTGCAGGTATCCGGGATGCGCGCCTTCCATCGCGATGTACCACGGCGCGGCCACGAGAACGGCGACGACGCCGGCAATCGTGAGCGCGATTGCCACCTGCCGGATCGCGGACGGTCGATGCACGACCAGGCACACGCCGAAGATGCCTGTGAAGACGACCCCGACGAGGCCCTTGGTGAGAATCGACAGCCCGAGGCAGAGTCCCGCGACGATGCCCATCAGCGCGATTCGTCGCGCACTCACCGTCCGACCCGGTCCGGGCACGCAGGCCAGAAGGCACCAGCAGGCGGCGACCATGAAGGGCACGAGGCCCACGTCGTGGACCGCGACTTCGCTCACGCCCAGCGGCAGCAGCATCGTCCCGTACGCGATGCCCGCGATGAGGCCGGCCGGTTCACCGAAGAGCGCCCGTCCGAGGCCGGCCACGGCGATCATGCCGAGGAGCCCGAAGAGGAGCGGCGGGATCCGGATCGCCGCCTCGTGATGGCCGAACAGGCGCAGCGATCCGGCCTCGGCCCAGAAGAAGAGGATCGGCTTGTCGAGGAACGGCTGGTCGAGAAAGGTCGGCGTCACGTAGTCGCCGCGCTGCACCATCTCCTGCGCGATCGCGGCGTGCAGACCTTCGTCGGGATCGAAGAGCGGGGCGGAAGCCAGGAGTGGAGCCGCGACGAGGGCGAGCGCGAGCAGCGCGAAGGCGCGCCGCAGCGTGAGCATGGTGCTCATCGTACCTCACGGCAGGGTGACGGTCGCGACGAGCGGGTAGTGATCGGAGCCGTATTTCTGGTTCGCGCGGCGCGTCGTCGTCTTCCAGCCGTCGGGCAGCCGGAAGAGGAGGTGATCCAGGCGCATCGGCCCGAACGTCGGGCGGCGATCCTCGGTCTGCGCGCGGCGCGCGTAGCGCGCGAGCTGACGGTAGGCGGCGTCGAAACGACCGAACCACGCGTTGAAATCCCCGCCGATGACGAGCGCCCCTTCGGTCGGGAGAACCTTCGACAGCGCGCGCGCCTGTCGAAGCCGTCCGAACTCGGACAGCAGCCACAGGTGATGGCCCACCATGTTGGTGAAGTGGGTGGAGACAACCCTGACGGTCGTCGAGGTACCAACGTCCGTCTTCAGCGGGATTGCTGCCAGGATGGCGACGCGGCGCTGGCGCTCGAGCGGCAGCTCGATCGCGGTGACGTCGTGGATCGGCTGTGTCGAGAGCACCGCGTTGCCGCGATCTTCCGACGTGACGCCCGGCGCCCCGTTCCGCATCGACGGCACGTAGACCAGCGACAAGCCTAGCCGCCGCGCTGCGACGGTGACGTCCAGACGCACGCCGTGGGGCCCGGGTCTCAGCTCGGCGCCAGCCCATCTGGCATCCCTCGACATCGGGACTTCCGGACCCGCTCGGAAGGCCTCCTGGAGGAGCAGCACGAACGTCGTCACCGGCGCGCCGGTGAGGCGGCCCGACCGCAGATCGCCGACGAACTTCTCGATGTCGCCGGTGCCCACGTGCGTGTTCCACGCCACGACGGCGAAGGACCGGGTAATTTCTTCTACCGGGCGTTCTCCGCTTATACGAGCGGGAGGCCCGACACCGGCGCACCAGCGATCGAGCGACGCGCGCTCGCTGAGCGGCGAGACGCGCAGCCACTCGATGCCGGGTCCGCTGCGCGCACTACATGTGGAATCGGCGACCGCAAAAAGGGAAGGCGCATTCCCTATTGCCAGGAGCAGCGCGAGCACAGTCGCCAGACGAAGCCGCATTTCTCTCGTCCATTGTCGCTGGTGCGTGACTTGAATTGCGCTGAGCTGTGAATCGCTCGTCAGCTCTGCTGTGCTCCATCGCCGCTGCCGCGGCGATGTCCGGCGGGTGCGGCAGCTCTGCGACAACCTCCACCAACACGATCGCTCCTACCGCGACGAAGTGTCAGATCGCGATGACGAACACCTCGCCGAGCTTCGGCGCGTCCGGCGGAACGGGCAAGGTGAACGTCAGCGCCGAGCGGGAGTGCACCTGGTCGTCGGAGACGAGCGCGGGCTGGATCCAGCTCACGTCAGCGAAAAACGGACAAGGCGACGGCTCGATTGACTATCGGGTGGCGGCCAATCCGGATCCCGTCTCGCGCCGCGGATCGATTCTCATCGGCGACTTCCACGCCGACGTCGCGCAGGATGCAGGGCAGTGCCGCTATTCCGTGTCGGTGCCGGATGCGCCCGTTGCCGCCGCCGGGGGCAACGGCGGAACGATCGACATGCGTACGAATCCGGCGTGCGGCTGGACCGCGACGTCGAGCGCCCCCTGGGCTGCGCTGAGCCCGTCCTCCGGTAAAGGCGACGCGGAAATCACCATCACCGCGCAGGCCAACACCGGCGTCGAACGGACGGCCACGCTGACGGTCGGCGGCACGAACGCGACGCTGCGGCAGCTCGCCGCGCCGGTCGCACCCCCGCCTCCCCCCACTCCGGCGCCACCGGCTCCGACACCCACGCCGACGCCGACCCCGACGCCAACGCCAACGCCAACTCCGACACCACCACCGCCGCCGCCACCACCTCCGCCACCACCGCCGCCACCACCTCCGCCGCCGCCCACACCGCCGAAGACCGTGGAGGTGAGCGGACGCATCCACAACGTGCACGGCCGGTGTCCGTCGGTGACGTTCGACCTGCAGGTCTACCGCGTGACCGTCGACAGCACGACCTCGTTCTCACACGGCAATTGCAGGGATCTCGACGACGAGCAGTTCATCACGATGACCGGCGAGGTACAGAGCGGCAACAACCTGCTGGCCAGGAGCATCGAGTTGAGGAAATGAGGCGCCTACTCTCCATCGTCGCACTGACCGTGCTCGTCGGCCGTCCCGCAGCCGCGCAGACGCCGACGGACGTCATCTCGTTCCTCGTCACCAATCAATCCGTACCGACGGGCGATTTCAACAAGGATCAAGCCGCAGCCGCCGCGACGCGCGACACCATCGTCCGTTCGCTGCTCGTGAACCTCGCGACCGTGCCGATCGAGAGCGCGTCGAGCGGCTTCGTCTACCGTCTCGATCCCGAGCTCGGGACCGAGAGTCGCGTCAGCGACAGCTTCGGAACGTTCTTCGTCGAGCGCGCGATGACGAGCGGGCGCGGGCGCGTGTCGTTCGGCGCGTCCGGGACCACGACGGGATACGACCGGCTCGACGGCTTCAACCTGCGCGACGGAAGCCTGACCACGACGGCGAACCAGTTTCGCGACGAGCCCGCGCCGTTCGACGTCGAATCGCTCACGCTGAAGATCCGCGCGAGCACGGTGACCTTCTTCGGGTCCTACGGCGTGACCGACCGGCTCGAGATCGGCGGCGCGCTGCCGCTCGTGCAGTTGAACATCGAGGGTTCCCGGCTGAACGTGTATCGCGGCTCGTCGTTCGTGCAGGCGAGCGCCACGGCGTCGGCGAGCGGAGTGGCGGATGCCGCGGTCCGCGCGAAGTATCTGTTCTACTCGACGCGCACGGCCGGCGTGGCCGCCGCGGCGGAGGTCCGCCTTCCCACCGGTGATGCGCAGGACCTGCTCGGCGCGGGCACAGCGGCGCTGCGCCTGATGGGGGTCGGATCGGTCGAGAGCGGCCGCGTCGGCGCACATGGCAACCTGGGCATCGTGCGCGGCGGCGTGTCGAATGAATTCGACGGAAGTGGTGCGCTGACCTTCGCCGCCACGCCGCATGTCACGCTCGTCGGCGAGCTGCTGCTCCGGCGCCTCTCCGACATCCGCCAGATCGTCGCGGTGACCGCCGAGCATCCGATCATCGCCGGCGTGGACACGCTGCGGCTGACGCCTGGCACGTCGCCGACGACCTTGTCGACTGCGGTGACCGGATTGAAATGGAATGCGGCCTCGACGATGGTGCTGACGGCCGAGATCCGGTGGCGCCTGGGGAGTGCCGGACTGACCGCCCCCTTCACGCCGACCGTCGCGTTCGATTATCTGTTCTGAACCCGCGCGTTCACGATCTGCCAGCCCTCAGGCGCCTTCGCGAGCTCGAAGGTCCACGTGCGCTGGTCCGTGCGCTCTCCAGCTCCGACCTTGGGCTGCCAGGTCGTCCAGCCCGCGCAGCGAGCGCTCGCCTTGTCACCCGTCACGTTGATGCGGCAGTCGGCAAGCGAGACGCGCTGGTGTGCGAGTCCGTCGAACGCCCGGGCGAGCGCGTCGCGATTCACGCCGGGCCATACGCGCTGCGCGGCATCCGCATCCAGCTTGCTGTAGGCCGCGGCGTAGCGATCCAGCGTCGCTCGCACGAGCGCGTCCTGCGCGATCGCCGGCGACGCAGCCGGCGGCGCCGTCGGCGGCGCGGCAGACGCTGCAGCGGGCGGTGCGGCGGGCGTCGTTGCGGGCGCTGCGGCCGGTGGCGCGGCAGCCGAGGCGGCCGACGGCGCGGGCGGCGGTGGAGTGGGAGCCGGGTTCCCCGATTCCGCGACTCGCGCGTCGGGAACGGTATTGACCGGGACCTTCGGGACGTCGGGACTCTCACGCGTTTCGAGGCGCTCGACGCGATCCGGCGGCGGCGCCTCGGCGACGGGCTTCGGGTCTGCTGAAGTTTTTACATCCGTCGCAGGCTTTGTATCCACGGAAGGCTTCGTCTCCGCTGAACGCTTTGTCTCCGCCGAAGCACCTGCACCCGCTGAGGGACTCTCGGCCGTTGCAGGAAGCGTTGTGCTCGTAGGCCTCGGCGCGGCCTCCGGCCGTCGCACCGCGGGCGTGTCGCTACCGACCGCCGGCGCGGGCGGGTCGACATATCCCGCCGTGCCCGTCGGTTCGATCGTCTCGACCGCGGGCAGCGGCGCCGCCTCCGGCGGCGCGCCTGCGGCTGCGCTGAAGGGCGCTGCCGGCGCATCGATCAGCTGCGCGGCTGCCGTCAGATCGCGACCCGTCAGCCCTTCGCGTGATTCGAGGAGGGTGAGCACGAACATCCCGCTCGCGCCCAGCAACAGCAGCATCGCGGCGGCCGCTGCCAGCGTGTTTCTCCAGCCGGACGAATGTTCGACGAGTACCGCCGGGACCTCCTGAATCGGAAGGTCCGCAATCGGAAGATCCTCAACGGCAGCGTCCGCGGCCGCTGCGTCGGGGACGATGGGAATCTCTTCGACGTCGCGAGCGGCGACCATCTCCGCCTTCGCGCTTTCTGCCGGCGGTTCCTCCGCAACCATCAACCTGTGCTCGAGGCGTTCGAGATCGGGGAGCGATGGTGCGAGCTCGCGGGCTTCGGCAAGCGCCTGGCGCGCCTCGGTCAACAGTCCCTCGTCTACTGCGGCATTCGCGCGCAGGACGAGCCGCTCGGCGCGCCGCCGCCGCATGCGAAGCTCGAAGCTCTGCCACTCACCAGTGCCGGTGTGCGACACGACCCTGACGAGCTTGCAAAATGCAGACCTACATCGGCGGGACAGGGGCTCCCGAGAACAGGATTTCTGTTTCCCTGCTGAACAGTACCCAGAGTGCGTAGATGCCGAGAGCCGTTCCGAAAGGGAAATAGAGGAGGTGGAGGATGCCCAGCACGATCCCGAGAATGCGCGCCCAGGGACGGAACTTCAGCAGCCCGATGCCGGTGATGATGCCCGGCAGCGACAGCGCGAGGAGGAACGCGACGAGTGCCGAACCTGCGAGTCCGAGGATCGGCAGCGTGATCGCCGCGTCGTGCGCCTCGGCCCTCATGCCGACGGATCCCGCCGCGATGCCGAACGCCAGCATCAGAAAGAGCGCCGCGCAGACGCCCAGGGCGCTGAGCGCGATGTACAGGACGCCGAGCACTTTCACATGAGTTCTCATGGGCGCCTATACTACGCCGATGCGCCTCAGCACTTTCCTGCTCGTCATCGTCCTGCTCGCCCAGCCCAGGCCGGCGCCGGTGCCGCGTCCTGCCTTCGCGGAACCGGGGATTGCCCCCGACGGCACCGAGGTCGCCTTCGTATCCG
>Ga0066903_100004948_pt1 | contig 11428 bp, 12 predicted proteins | sample PanSoiMetaGPlot1_FD_67491 | JGI IMG/M metagenome (GOLD analysis project Ga0066903, IMG submission 67491) | Tropical forest soil microbial communities from Panama analyzed to predict greenhouse gas emissions - Panama Soil - Plot 1 (version 2) | ecosystem: Environmental > Terrestrial > Soil >...
CGAGGCGGTCGAGAGCCTCAACGCCACTGTCGACGCGAAGGATCCGTACACAGCGGGACACTCGCAGCGGGTGCAGCGAATAGCGATCGCGCTCGGCGAGGAGCTCGGCCTCGAGCCCGAGCGGCTCGACGTCGTGCGCTTCGCCGGCCTCTTCCACGACATCGGCAAGATCGCCGTCCCCGACGCGATCCTCACCAAGCCCGGCCCGCTGACCGACCTCGAGTACGAGGTCGTGAAACGCCATCCCGAGGACGGTGCACGCATCGTCGGACGCCTCCACCGCATGCGCGACGCCGTGCCCGCGGTCCTCCACCATCACGAGCGTTGGGACGGGGGCGGCTATCCGCACAGACTGCGCGGTGAGGCCATTCCGCTGGAGGCTGCGATCGTCGGCCTTGCGGACGCGCTGGACGCAATGACTACCGACCGCCCGTACAGCGACGCCCGGCCCCTCGACGACGCAACCGAAGAGATCGTGCGCAACCGCGGCACCCAGTTCGCGCCCGCCGTCGTCGACGCCTATGTCGCGCTCGTCGAGCGTGTGCCGGAGCTGTTCGGGCCGGATCCGGCTGCCGGCGAGCTCGTGCTCGCCTGAGCGCCGCGATAGGCTGGCTGCATGGCCGGCCCGACCGTTCGAGGTCAGGGGGGTCGGATCCGCGCGGTGACCGCACCGTGAAGCGCCTGAGCGCGCTCTGCCTGGTCGCGTTGGCGACGCTTCCCGCCGTCGCCGCAGCCGACCGCGCGCGTACGGACGCAAGCCCACTTCCAGGCCTCGTGCCGCTACGGACCTGGACCGCCGACGGCACCGTCCACGCGATCGTGCCCGCGGCCGGACGCGTCTATCTGGGCGGCGAGTTCTACACCGTCGGCCGCCCGGAAAATCCGGTCATGCCGCTGCACATCAAGAACGGACGCCCGGATTTGAGCTTCCCGCAGGTCAGCGGCGGTGAGGTGCTCGCGGTCGAGTCCGACGGCCGCGGCGGCCTATTCCTGGGTGGCTACTTCACCCACGTCGGCGCGCTCCGGTGCGAGTCCCTCGCGCACGTTCTCGCCTCGGGAGCGGTGGATGCACACTGGTGCCCGCGACCTGACAGCTCGGTGAATTACCTCGCCCGCGGACGAGGGCGTCTCTATCTCGCAGGCGACTTCAAGCACGTCGGCGGCGTACGCCGCGTCGGCCTTGCGGCCGTGACCACGAGAGCCGGGCGACCTACTTCCTGGCGACCCGCGGGCGGTGCGGCGGCGAGGATTCGAGGGCTCGCAGTCGGCGGCGGCACCGTATTCGCGGTCGGGGACTTCCAATCTCTCGGCGGCCGCCTGGTGCACAACGTCGCCGCCCTCGACCCGCGAACGGGACGGGCACGGCCCTGGTACGCGCAGCTCGAGCTACGTAGCTGCTCGACCTGCAAGACCCCCGTCGGCGCGGTCGCCACGAGCGGCGGGACCGTCTACATCGCAGGCTATTTCCGCCGCGTCCAGGGCGGGGAGCGCAACTGCCTCGCAGCACTCGACATTCGCAGCGGCCGGCTGCTCCCGTGGCAGGCGAATACGGACGGGTGTTACCAGCGCAGCGACTGGCGTCTCGTCACCAGCCGCTCCAGGATCTACGTCGTCGGCAACTTCGAACGGATCCGCGGGCAGCGGCGGGACTGGGTTGCGGCCTTCGACGCCCGCACCGGGCGGCTCCTGCCCTGGCAGCCCCGCCTGCCGCCTGAATCGGCCGTGAACGAGTTGGCGATCGCGGGTTCGGCGGTGGCTGTCGCCTATGAAGAGATCGAGACCGAGACGGATCGGATGAGGTTGGTCGACGCCCGAACGGGCCGCCGCGTCGTCTGGACGAGCCCCTACTTCGACGGCTACTTCGGCTCGACGGTCGCCTCGGGTCGCCGGGTGGTCGCGGTCAGTTGGGGGACGGACGACGACGGCATTGTGCTACCGCGGCACCCAAGCCGCGGACTGGCAGCCTTCGACCCGAAGACTCGCCGCATGACCTCCTGGCATCCGCGAGTCAACGGCTCGGTCTACGCCCTGGCCGCCTCGAGCACGACCCTCTATGTCGGCGGTTGCTTCAGCAAGGTCGGCTCCGAGCCTCGCGCCCACCTCGCCGCTTTCGACCTGCGGACCGGCGCGTTGCTGCCGTGGAACCCGGGTACCGACGACTGCGTGGAGAACCTTGTCCTGGCCGGATCGACCCTCTACCTCGCAGGTCAGGACATCACCTCGGTCGGAGGCTCGCCGCGTATCCAGCTCGCGGCTGTCGATGCCTCGACGGGTGCCGTGCGACCTTGGGATCCGCATCCGTCCAAGCCTGCGCCACACGGCGACGACCCCGAGGTCTGGTCCCTCGCCGCCGCAGGGGGGACGATCTACGTGGGCGGTCAGTTCACGGAGATCGGCGGAGCGGCTCGAACGAACCTCGCGGCCCTCGACCCCGAGACCGGGACGGCGACGACGTGGGACCCGCGTCCCGACGGCCTGGTGACCGCGGTCGAACCAGCAGGCGATACCGTGTACGTAGGCGGCGACTTTCGGCGCATCGGGACGATCAAGCGGTACCAGGTGGCCGCTATCGACTCAGCGACGGGCGCTACCACGAGCTTCGACGCGAGAGTCAGACTCGATCTCCACGACGGCGTGACACTGCGGGTGCTCGGGAACGTCCTGTTTGTCGGCAGTTTCTTCGACAGTTTCGCAGTCAACGGCGTCACCGGCCGCCGGCTGGGATGGCCGTACCGGGGCGAGGGCTGGCGACTCGGCAGCGCGTTCGCGTTCGCGCGCGACGGCCGGCGGCTCTTCGTAGGCGGCGATCTCGAGCTGGCCGGAGGCAGCAAGTTCCTCGTCTTTCCGTTCCCTGACCCGGGAGCCGGAGGCCCCGGGCATCGATAGGCTCGGCCCATGGCCGACCCGACCGTGCTCGAGGTCTACCGGCGCGAGGTCACGCCCGAGCTGTACCGCGACGTCCGCGAGCTGTACAAGAAGCACTCCGTCGCCGAGGACGCTCGCGACCTGGCCGGGCTCATCTCGACGCTGACGCCGGACTGCGTCTACGAGCTCGTCCAGACCGGCCATCGCTGGGAGGGTCACGACGGCGCCACGCGCTTCTACACCGAGCTGCTGACCGCCTTCCCGGACATCCGCTTCGACCTGACCGACATCGTGATCGGCCCACAGGGCGTGTGCGAGGAGGCGGATGTCACGGCGACGCAGCACGCTGCGTGGCTCGGCCAGCCGCCGGTCGAAGGCACGCTCGAGTGGAAGGTCGTGATCTGGTTCCCGTGGGATCCCGGGCAGCGGCTCTTCCGCGGCGAGAAGATCTACGTCAGCGGAATCGACCTCCCGCCCGCGGCTGCCTAGGGGAGCACGAGCTTCTCGCCCGGGACGATCGTCGCCGAGGCGAGGTGATTGCGCTGCTCGATCAGCCAGACACCCTGGCGCGGATCGCCGGCGTACGACCGCTCGGCCACCGTCCAGAGCGTGTCCCCCGGCCGAACGACGTAGGTCTGCTTCGGCCCCGCCCCGTTCGAACCGCGGGCCGCAAGCCCGACGGCAAGAGCCGCGACGCACACGAGGATCAGGAGCTTCCCGAACATCTGTTCGCATGGTAGAGCGAACGCCTGTTCGTGTCAAGGAAGTTCGATCAGCACCGGCCGGATCGTGCCGTCACCCGCGATGTCCAGCACGAGCATCGTGTGCGACGGTGCGCCCCGCCGCTCGGTCGGCGAGCCGGGATTGAGGATCCAGACGTCCCCGGCACGACCAACGTGCGGCAGGTGTGTATGTCCGTAGACGACCGCGGCACAGCCCGGGAAGCGAGCAGCGAGCCGCTCCTCTCGGCCGGCGCGCGGTCCGGGATCGTGCGTCATCCCGATCCGGGTACTGCCCGCCTCGACCACGAGCGTCGGCGGCAGGCGCTCGTGCACTACAAGCTCGTCCATGTTCCCGTGCACCGCGTGCACCGGTGGGCCAAGCACCTCGAGCTCGTCGAGCACCGACTCGGCGACCACGTCGCCCGCGTGGAGGATCAGGTCGGCGTCACGCAGCCTCGAGAGGCACGCATCGGGGATGCGGCGCGCGCCGCGCGGCAGATGCGTGTCGGAGATGACCGCGACGATCACGCCGGTCCGGCGCTGAGCACCGCGTCGACGAGTCTGGCCGCGCCGAAGCGGACCGGATCGTCGGCGGGAAGCCCCGTCTCCGCCTCCGCCGCCGCAATCGCCGCTCGAGCCTGCCCGTCGTCGAGCTGACGCGTGTTGAGGGCCACGGCCGCGACGCGCGCCGGCCGCGCCGGCAGGGCGAGCCGCTCGTGCAGCTCGACGAGGTCGCGCAGCGGCGGGATCGCGTGCGGCCCTCCCCCGGCCCCCTCGATCTCGGTCCGGCCGGACTCGTGACACAGCACGAGCAGGTGTGGGACGCTCCCGTGGTAGAGGCCCAGCGTCACGCCGGAGTACACCGGGTGGAGCAGCGCACCCTGCCCCTCGACCCAGAGGAGCTGACCGCCGCGCTCCCGTCCCTCGACGACGAGCCGCTCCGAGGCCCCCGCGACGAAGTCGGCGACGACGGCGTCCACCGCGATTCCCCAACCCGCGATCGCGATGCCCGTCTGTCCGGTCGGCACGAAGACCGAGCGCAGGCCGCGTCGTCGTGCCTCGAAGTCGAGCTCGAGCGAGACGGTCATCTTCCCGATCGCGCAGTCGGAACCGACCGTGAGGACGATCGTCGCGTCGACCTCCAGGTTCGCTCCCGTCGCGGTCGAGAGCCCGGCAGGCGGACGGCGCAGGTCGTGCAGCTCCACGCCGTGCCGCTCGGCGAGCTCGCGCAGCTCGGAGTTATCCGAGAGGAAGACGTGGAGGCCGTTCTCGACGTCGAGGCCGTGCTCGATGCACCTGCGCAGGAGCTCGATCCACTCGGGAGGGAAGCGCCCGCCCTGCGTCGCCACGCCGACGAGCGCGGTCGTCGGTGCGAGCGGAAGCGCCTCCTCGACACTCCCGACGACGGGCAGGCCCTCCTCCGTCTCTCCCGCCCGGGTCGAGTCGAGGATCGCGGCCACGTCCTCGCGGCGATAGCGGAGGACACCGCGCATCGTCTTGCCGTAGTGCGGGTCGCCGGAGAAGCCCTCAGCGAGCAGCAGATACCGCATGGACACCGAGCCCGGGTTCCTCCGGGGGAAGCTGGACGCCGTCGGCGAACGGCACGCCCGGCCAGGGGTCGTGCGCGAGCAGGAGGTTGCCGTCGAGGTCGACGTGGTCGAAGAGCGACGCGACCTGCGCGGCGGCGGAGATCCCGAGCCCGGATTCGACCATGCAGCCGAGCATGCAGCCGAGACCGAGGGCGCGGGCTGCGTGCACCATCCGCATCGCCTCGCGTATCCCACCCGACTTCGCGAGCTTGACGTTGATGCCGTGCGCGCGCTCTGCGCACCCTGCGACGTCCGCGAGCGTGTGGCAGTCCTCGTCCACGTAGATCGGGAGCGGCGAACGCACCTTCAGCTCCGGCCCTCCCGGGTCGGCCGCCGGCAGCGGCTGCTCGCAGTATTCGACGCCGAGCTCGGCCAGCTGCGGCACCGCGTCGAGGGCCTCGTCGAGGGACCACGCCTCGTTCACGTCGACCTGGAGCGGCGTGTCGCCCACCACACCCCGCACCGAGCGGACACGCTCGACGTCGAGCCCGTCGCGGCCGCCGAGCTTGAGCTTGAGTCGGCGGAACCGGTCGCGCGCGTTCTCCGCCCGACGGGCCATGTCGTCGGGGTCGCCGAGCCAGACCGTCCAGCTCGTCGGCGGGCCTGAGCGGCGGAGCCCGAGCACACGCCAGACCGGCTGGCCAAGGAGCTTGCCTTGCAGATCGTGGAGCGCGGCGTCGAGCGCGGCCCGGGCGGCGAACTCACGGGCGGGCAGGCGCTCCATCACTTCCTCGAACGCGAAGGGATCGTCGCCGAGATTCTGCGCCTGCTCCTCGACGTACGCGACCGCCGACTCGGCGGACTCGTCGTAGCGGTCGATCGCAGCGGCCTCGCCGAAGCCCGAAACGCCCGAGTGGCGCAGCTCCACGACGGCGACCTCCTCGGCGTCGTGCGCGCTGCGGGAGATGACGAACGTCTCGGCCAGCTCGAGCGTGACGATCCGGGCGGAGACCTCCACGGGCGGGAACGTACCAAGCTCGTGTCGCGGCTAGACTGGTCGCTCCAGCGCCTGTAGCTCAGGGGATAGAGCGCGCGCCTCCGGAGCGCGAGGTCGCAGGTTCGATTCCTGCCAGGCGCATAGCGGCGTTGTTCGCGACACCCCGAGACTCACGAGGACAGGTCGCGACCGATTCTCGGGCTGAGCAGCGACTTCCCTCCACCTTCAGCCTGCCTGCGAGTGGCGACTCGTCCTCCTCGTCGAACGGCACCATGTCGAGGACGCGGAAGCGCTGGTTGCCGACGCCGATGATCACGTCGCCCGTGCACGACCAACGACCGGAGGGAGTAGCGCGGTTCGTCCGAACGTGGCGAGCGAGCAGCCGCACCATCAGGCGCGGCTGCTCCGGTTCGCGACGGGGACGCTTGTGCCTAGCCGTTGTTGGCGTTGGACTGCTTGGCCACGCACTTGCCGAACGCGTTTCGGCCGGTGCCGTAGGTGGCCTGGAAGCTCGTCGGATCGTTCGCCTTCAGCGATTTGCAGGTCTTGGCCGCTGCGACGGCGTCCGAGACGTCGCTGTGGGCGTTCTGCTTGGCGATCGTGGAAACGCACTTGCCGAACGCGTTCGCGCCCGCGCCTTGTGCGCTGCCGGCGTTCGTCCCGTAGAACTGCTGGAACGTCTTGCCATCGTGGCTCGCCGCGAAGTTCGGATCGCTCCGCTGTGCCTTGCACGTCTTGGCGGCGTTGCTGACGTCCTGCGCCGCGTCGGACTTCGTCTTATTGAGGCAGCCCGCGAAGGAGTGATACGTCTGCCTGAACAGCTGCTTGCCGTCGTGGGTGCGGATTGACCGGCACATCTGCGCGGCCAGCTTGGCTGGGCTCGGCGAGGAGTTGGCCGCGATGGAGACCGCTGGCACGCACAGGACGGCCGTCCCAACTAACAGGAAGAGGAGTTTCCGCATCAGGTTCACCTTTGAGTCGATGCCGCTGTCCGAACGATCGGACAAACCAAATGTGCGCCGTCGATCAGAGCCCTTCAAGAGCAACCTCGACCGATTTACGCCTGCTTTACCCGCGTGCGGGCGCTCACTCCCGGACCCAAGTGACCGCAGCTTGGTGAGACTCGCGGTCCGTTCAGATCGCCTACGCGCAGCGGAGTCCATACGCGGTTGCCAGGCGCCCTAGGTCACGGAAGGGATCCTTCGCACTCCCCGGTGGCGCTTTGATCAGGAGCGGGTGTGCCTTCAGCTTCACGATGGCTTGATGACCGGCGTCGAGGATCGCGCTCACCTTGTCTTCATCGCCTTTCGGCGCGCCCAGGGCTTCGATCGGATCGAGTAGGTCGTGCTGGAAGATTGGAGCAACCTTTTGGTTGACGAAATCTCCTTCGGTCTTCTGGGCGCCACCGCCGGTGAAGAACGACTGACCGGCGGCTTCGAGCTTGTGCCCGGCCTTCTGGCAGATTGAGTTCGCCTGGCTCACGAACTCCTGCTTCGTTGGGCTGTTCTTCTCGCTCCCCCCACAACCGACTGCCGCGAAAGCAAGCGACGCCGAACAAATCGCTGCCAAGCCGATGGTCCGCATGGACTCCTCCGATTCGTCGATCTGTGGCTTGTGAGGAGGAGGATCGCCGCAGCCACACGCCTGGCACAAGCCAGCCGACGCTCGCCGCCCCTCTGAATTACCGAGCAGCATCCGCCCAGGCGGACAAGTTGTCAATTCGAGCCGCCGGGCGCATTCCCGGCCACACGGGAGCGGCGAGCTCGCCTAGGCCGGCAGCCGCGCGGTGGGGACGAAGGTGACCGTGCCGGCACCGTGTCCGTTGGCGGCGAAGAAGAGGCCGGCGGAGGTCAGCTGGGCGCGGGCCAGCGCCAGCCACGGGACCGTCGCGACAACCCTGTCCTTTCCGTCGCTCAGACGCAGCAGGTGTAGCTGCGTTCCGGCGACGTACATGGCTCTCCCGCCGACGAGGCCGCCGAGCCGTCCATGCGGTGCCATCGGCCAGGTTGCTCGCAGCCCGCTGGTCGCGGGATCGTAGTCGAGGAGCGAGCCGCCGACGGCTGCGACGAGGTCGGTGCCGGAAAGGAGCGCCGCGGCCGGCCGCTCGGCCAACTGCACGCTCGCCAGCGGCGCGCCGCGAGTGTCGACGAGCTGGAGCGTCTGGTCCTGCTGGAGCAGGATCCGGCCGCCGTCTACGTCCCTCAGTTGAGCAAAAGCCGGCAGCGAGGCGATCTTCGAGAAGCGCTTGCCGGCGAACGAGTAGAGCGTGACCCCGGTCTGGTAGGGGCCTCTTGTGTCGCATTCGGGAGGACCCCCGCAGTAGCCGAACTCGTACGAGTGGGCGACGAGGAGGTGTCCTGCCGCGGCGAAATCCCAGCTGGAGTCCTGCCCTCCGTCGAGTCTGTCGCAGACGCCGTTCGGAACGCGAACCGGCTTCAGCGCCCGCAGCGTCGCTGTGAAGGGGCCGTAGCAGTAGGAGAAGTTGCCGTAGAAATGGTTGACCCACACGAGACGCGTACCCGCCAGGGTCAGGGCGTCGAAGTAACTCGAGGGCCCATCACCATCGCAGCCACGCCCCGCAACCCGGCTCACCTTTCCGCCTGGCCGCCAGAACAACACCGAGTCGCACACCACGCCAGACTTCAACTTCCACTGCAGGTGGACGGCGACGTGCGCACCGCCTGCGGCCAGGCCCACAACGCGTCTCTGGGTGACGAGCGCCGTCGCGCGCGACGCCGAGGACGAGGCTTCAACCGTCCCGCAGGCAAGCACGGCAGCTACCGCGACACCCGAAAAGATGAACCTCGTCATGCGGCGACCCTACGACGGCGCACTACGGGAGTCCAGAGCCGGGCGTCCCCCCGGGTCTCGGCCCAGATTCCGCCTGCCTTCAGCATCTCGACGAACCGCGACTCGTCCGGCTACGGTGCCGTTGCGGGTTGCGTCAGTGGACGTCGAGGTCTCCACCTGTGTCCTCCCGTCAAGTTGCCGGCGCAACCCGCCCCGCCGCGCGTTCCCGACCGTAAGGGTCAGCGGCGCAGCAGTCGCGTCAGGCCGGAAGTGATTCGTTCGCGCAGTGGCCGCATGTCCACCGGTTCCGCCAGGAGCCACCACCGGGGCGGCAGGTCGCTGGGAAGGTCGCCCTCGCACCACCTCTCGTCGTCGGCCGCCCACTCGCTCAGCGAGTAGTCGGGATCGTCCCAGAAGGGAGGCCTGCCATCGAAGAGGTCGATCTGATCGCCGACGTTGAGGATCCAGGCCTCGCCTCGTTCGAACTGGAGCCGGATTCCGACCGGGAAGTCGACCGCTGCTCCCTCCTCCTCCTCCGCTGGAAGCGGCCAGGTGATCAAACCCACTGCCTCCAGCGGGGTGTCGACGACCGCGGCAAACGGCCGCCGGCTGCCCAGATCCCTGAGTCTCGGCACATCATCTTCGCCAGGCGGTTCGACGTCGAGCGTAAAGCCCTGTCCAGCCGATCCACCCCAGAGCCGGAGGCCCGGGGAGCCGGCGAACTCGAGCCACAGCGGGCCGAGTAGCTCAGGATCTATCGGCGCCGTGGGATCGCCGTAATCGACCGCGACGACCCGGACGAGCTCGTTCTTTTGCGCGGCGAACGAGCGGAACTCGGAGAGCCACGAACAGGGCATCGCGGGATCCTACGACTCGCGTCGGTGTTGGCATCTCCGGGCGACCCGGCCGATTCAGCGGGCGATAATCGGCGCGGCCAAGGAGAAACGCGGTGGTAGCTGCCTACTCGTCCGGAGACGTCGTCCGGTCGCTCGTCATTTTCCTCTTGTGGATCGCCCTTATCGGCGGCGGCATCTGGCTGCTCATTGTCCTCTTTCGGAACCGAAATCTCGCGCTCTGGGCAAAGCTGGGTCTGGTTGTGCTCGTCGTGTTGCTCCCGCCGTTGGGACTCGGCATGTGCATCGTGGCGTGGGTCAGCACGAAGTCACGCAGCCGTGCGGAACAAGCCGAGACAGCGGCTGACGCGTGGTCAGAGCCCTCGACCGCAGCACCCGCGATGGCAAAGGCAAACGAAACTCCGGCTGGTCGGCGTCTCCCGTTCCCGCCCCGCTCCCCTGGGTCGGCGAGCGAGGCCGCGCCGGAGCCGCAAGATCGCGGCACCTGAGCGCGACCTACTCGAGAAGCTTCCTCTTCGCCTGCTGGAATTCGTCGTCCGTCAGCGCGCCGCCGGCATGCAACTCGGCGAGGTCACGAAGCTGCGCCGGGAGGTCGCGGTTCACCGGCTCCTCGACCGGTCGCGCGTTTGCTGCGGCGGCCGCAGGCGTTGGGACTGGTGGACGTACGCGTGCCTCTGCTGCCGCCTGTTCCGATGATTCCCAACCGCCCCGCGGCGGGAAGGGCAGCCTGCGCTCGTCACTCATGCCGGCAATCTGACAAATCGCAACCGATCTGACCACACCGGACGACGTCGACACCCGGCCGCGGCGAGTGTAGGGTCGGCCGGCGCCCAGCTCGAAATGCCGAAGACGCCGGATCCCTAGCTGCTTCAGGCGAAGATGTGAGTCGTGAAGCGCCCGTTCGTCCCGCCCGGATTCGCCGTCCCGCCGGCTCTCGCAACGGAGCAGTTCAGGCTCGAAGCACTCGGGCCGCAGCACAACGACTCCGACTACGAGGCGTGGTCGTCCTCCGTGGAGCACATCCGCAGGACTCCCGGCTTCGACACGAGCTCGTGGCCGCCCGACGACCCGACCACGGTGGACAACCTGAGCGACCTCCAGAGGCACGCCGACGACTTCGAGAACAGGACGGGCTTCACCTACACCGTCCTCGATCCGGCGACCGACGACGTGATCGGGTGCGTGTACGTCTATCCGGACAAGAGGGAGCAGCACCACGCGGTCGTGCTCTCGTGGGTGCGGGCGAGCCGGGCCGAGCTCGACGTCCCGCTCTGGCGGGCCGTCACGGACTGGCTCGCGGACGATTGGCCGTTCGAGCGTGTCGCCTACGCCGACCGCGAGCCGGAATAGACGCCTTCCCGTGGACGACGGCGGGGAAGGACCCAAAGGCACCCCCCTGAAGCCCATCTACCCCCGAGAAGCCCTTTGGGTCCACAGCTCTCCGTACCCGGATCCATCGGTGGACAAGCTTCCTCGTGTCATCGGCGCCGTGTCATGACGCATGGCGTTGCTCTGCCCTCTCCGAGCGCAACCGGTGTTGACCGTTTGGGGAGAGAGGAGCAGAATCGTGGGTCGCGGCGGGGTGAGCGGAGTCGCCTGACTCGGCACTAAGCAAGCCCCAGCTTCGAGGGAGACGCGCGTCGAGGGCGCGTCTCCCCGCGGCTCCCCCCC
>Ga0066903_100004949_pt1 | contig 11427 bp, 10 predicted proteins | sample PanSoiMetaGPlot1_FD_67491 | JGI IMG/M metagenome (GOLD analysis project Ga0066903, IMG submission 67491) | Tropical forest soil microbial communities from Panama analyzed to predict greenhouse gas emissions - Panama Soil - Plot 1 (version 2) | ecosystem: Environmental > Terrestrial > Soil >...
GGCGGGCCTCCTTGACGGTCTTCAGATCGCTGTCGAAGACGACCGCCTTGACGGCCGACGTGCCCTCATCGATGCCGAGCAGGAGGCTCACGCCCCGACCCTACCTCGCTGCAATTCCGCATCCTCCGAAAAAAAGGGTTGACAGCGGTTGGTGGACGGGCGTAGGGTCGGCTCATCCATAGGTCGGATCATCACACCAATTGGATGTGGGTGCACGAAGTATCCGCAGCAATTCCGATAGGGGGAGGTCGTCCGTGACCGAAGAGACGCGTACGCCGGAGACCGCTGGATCGACTGAGGGGCTGAGCGCTGACGAGAAGCGCCTCCACGAGATGGGCTACAAGCAGGAGCTCTCTCGCGCCTGGAGCGGTTTCACAAACTTCGCGATTTCGTTCACGATCATCTCGGTCCTCGCCGGGTGCTTCACGTCGTTCGCCTTCGCCTGGCTGAACGGCGGGCCGATCGCCGTCTCGATCGGCTGGCCCGTGCTCTGCCTGCTCATCTTCACGGTGGCCTTCTCGATGTCCGAGCTGACGTCCGCCTATCCGACGGCGGGCGGCCCGTACTGGTGGGCGCACGACCTCGGCGGCAAGGGCTGGAGCTGGATGACCGGCTGGTTCAACATCGTCGGCCTGATCGGGATCGTCTCCTCGGTCGCCTACGGCGCCGCGATCTTCCTCAACATCCTCCTCGGCCTCTACGGGGTGAACATCCTCGGCGTCAACTTCGGGGATACGTCGCACATCCTCAGCGAGACGTTCCTGCTCTTCCTGATCATCCTGGCGCTCTACACGCTGGTCAACATCTTCGCCGACCGCTTCCTGGCCCTGATGAACAACATCTCGGTGGGCTGGCACCTCATCGGCGTCGCGGTGGTCATCGCGATCCTGATCATCGTGCCGGACCACCACCAGAGCTTCAGCTTCGTCTTCACCCAGAAGTTCAACGAGTCAGGGTTCTTCGGCGGCTCCACCAGCAATCTGGGCTTCTGGTTCTTCGTGCTGCCGATCGGCTTCCTGCTGACGATGTACACGGAGACCGGGTACGACGCCTCGGCGCACACGGCCGAGGAGACCCGGGGGGCGGCCGTGGCGGCCGCCCAGGGCGTGTGGCGATCGGTCGTCTACTCGGCGATCATCGGCTGGATCCTGTTGCTGGCATTCCTGTTCGCCGCCATCCACGTCCACGCGATCGACGCCGGCCTGGGCTACTCGACCTTCATCTTCACGTCGGCGCTCGACCCGTGGGCCGCGAAGCTGGTGATCCTGATCGCCACCGTGGGTCAGCTGTTCTGCGGCGCAGCCGGGCTGACGAGCGCCTCGCGGACGTGGTACGCGTTCTCGCGCGACCGGGCGATTCCCGGCTGGTTCATCTGGCGGCGGGTCAACAGGGACCGCGTCCCGTTCAACGCCGTGATCGGTGTCTCGCTCTTCTCGCTGATCATCGCGATCCCGGCGCTGTTCGGAAAGAACAACGTCCCGTTCGCGTTCTTCGCGCTGACCGGGATCTGCACGGTCGGGCTCTATGTCGCCTACGCGATTCCGATCTACCTGAGGCTGCGGGCGGGCAGCGCGTTCAAGCCCGGTCCCTGGACGCTCGGAGGTAAGTACAAGTGGGTGAACTCGATCGCGGTCATCTTCGTGATCCTCGTCGTATTCGCGCTCGACCTTCCCTACACGCCGGCCGGTCTGCCCTGGAAGTCGGGGTTCGACGCGAGCCTCGTGAACTATGTGCCGCTGGCAGTCCTGATTCCGCTGATTTTCGGCGTCTGGTACCTGATCTCGGCGAAGAACACGTACCAGGGGCCGGTGAGAACCCTCGAGGAGGACGAGGTAACGGCGGATTGAGCGCGAACCGCTGGAGGCCGGTGATAGGGATGAGCACGTGAGCGGCGAGCGACCCGGCGGACCGGGAGGAACCGCCGGGATGCTCTCGCTCGACGAGCTCCGCAGCGAGGCCGAGTCCGGCGCGATCGACACGGTCGTCACGGCGTTCACCGACATGCAGGGGCGCCTGTTCGGCAAGCGCATCCAGATCGAATACTTCCTCGACGAGGTCGTGGGGAACGGGATCGAGGGATGCGACTACCTGCTGGCGCTCGACATGGAGATGGAGCCGGTGCCCGGCTATGAGATGGCGAACTGGGAGAAGGGCTACGGCGACTTCGAGATCAAGCCGGACCTGGCCACGCTGCGGCGCGTCCCATGGCTCGACCGGACGGCACTGGTGCTGTGCGACGTCGTCAACGAGGATCACTCGCCGGTCGTCGCCTCGCCGCGTCAGGTCCTGATCACCGTCTATGACCGCGCCCGCGAGATGGGCTACACGCCCCTGAGCGCCTCCGAGCTCGAGTTCTACCTCTACAAGGAGAGCTACGCCGAGGCGCACGCCAAGGACTACAGCGACCTCACACCGACGATCCCGTACATCCTCGACTACCACATCCTCGCGACCACGATGGACGAGGAATACGTCGGGGCGATCCGCCGCGGCATGCACGCCGCGGGCGTGCCCATCGAGTTCTCGAAGGGGGAGGCCTGGTACGGCCAGCACGAGATCAACTTCCGCTACGCGGACGCCGTGACCTCGGCCGACCGGCACACGATCTACAAGAACGGAGTCAAGGAGATCGCGTTCCTCTCAGGCATCTCCGCCACCTTCATGGCGAAGCCGTCCGAGAAGGACATCGGGAGCTCCTGCCACATCCATCAGAGCCTGGTGGGCGAGGACGGCAAGAGCGCGTTCGTCGACGGCGACGGCAATGAGACCGACACGTTCATGCACTTCCTCGGCGGGATGCGGCAGCACGTCCGCGAGCTGGCGCTGTTCATCGCCCCCTCGATCAACTCCTACAAGCGCTACGCCGCCGAGAGCTGGGCGCCGACGTCGGTCTCCTGGGGCCGCGACAACCGCACCTGCGGCTTCCGGGTCGTGGGCCATGGGCAGTCGCGCCGGGTCGAGTGCCGGATCCCCGGCGCCGACGTCAATCCCTACCTAGGCATCGCGGCGCTCCTTGCCGCCGGGCTCGACGGGATCGAGAACAAGACCGACCCCGGTCCCGAGCTCAAGGGGAATGCGTACGAGGCCGGCGAGGCCGAGCCGTTCCCGTCCACCCTCCATGAGGCGCTCGAGCTCTGGGAGGGCAGTGACTTTGCCAAGCGCGCATTCGGCGAGTCGGTGCAAAAGCACTACCTCAACTACGGCCGGTACGAGCAGAAGGAGTTCGACCAGGTCGTCACCGACTATGAGCGCCGGCGCATGTTCGAGCGCGGGTAGCCCGCGCAACCCGTGAGCGCCTGCGCGATCGGGATCTGCGCCGCGGTCGAGCGCGTCCGACGGGACCCGTGGGACGAGGTCGTGAACATGGTCCAGCGGACCTACACGGCGGCCGTTGCGCGAGCAGGCGCCCTGGCTCTGGTCCTGCCGCCCGACGACGCCGTCGTGGAGTCGCCCGACCCGCTGCTCGACCGGATCGACGGGCTTCTGCTCGCCGGCGGCTCCGACGTGGACCCGGCGAGCTACGGCGCGGAGCCGCACCCGGAGACCGGGCGCACCTGGCCCGAGCGCGACCGCTTCGAGATCGCACTGACGATGCGGGCGATCGAGCGCGGCATGCCGGTGCTGGGCGCCTGCAGGGGCATGCAGATCCTCAACGTGGCGCGCGGCGGGACCCTCCAGCAGCACCTCCCGGACGTGATCGGGAGCGACCGCCACCGCCACACGCCTGGGCAGTTCTCAGACCACGAGGTGACGCTCGAGCCGGGCTCGCTGGCCGCACGGGCCATCGGCGCCGAGCACGCCCCGGTCAGGTCCCACCATCACCAGGGAATCGGCGAGCTCGGCGAGGGTCTCGTCGTCACCGGCACCTCGCCGGAGGACGGCGTGATCGAGGCCATCGAGCTCCCCGGTGAGCCGTACGTTCTCGGCGTGCTGTGGCATCCCGAGGAGGATGAGGCGAGCCGGGTCATCGCGTCGCTGGTGGAGGCGGCCAAGGCCAAGGTGGGAGCGGCATGAGCGCCGGGCAGGCGGAGATCTCGGTCATCGAGCCCGCGACGGAGGAGGTCATGGCAATGCTCCCGCGCGCCGGGGCCGAGGAGACCGACGCGGCGGTCGCTCGGGCAAAGGAGGCGTTCGGGGCTTGGCGTGCCGTTGCGCCCGCCGACCGGTCGGCGCTCCTCCACAGGCTGGCCGACACGCTGGAGGAGCGCGGGGAGAACCTCGCGCTGCTCGAGGCCCGCAACGCCGGCAAGCCGATCGGCGATGCCCGCGGGGAGATGGGGATGGTGGCCGAGACCTTCCGCTTCTACGCGGGCGCGCCCGAGCGCCTTCTGGGCAAGACGATCCCGGTGGCCGGCGGAGTCGACATGACCTTCCGCGAGCCGCTCGGCGTGGTGGGCCTGATCGTTCCGTGGAACTTCCCGCTGTTGATCGCCTCGTGGAAGGTGGCGCCGGCGCTCGCCGCCGGCAACACGATCGTGTTGAAGCCCGCCGAGCTGACGCCGCTGACCGCGGTGGAGATGGAGCGCATCGCAGTGGAGGCGGGCCTGCCCGAGGGCGTCCTCAACGTGGTCGCCGGCCCGGGCAGCGTCGCCGGGAAGCGCCTTGTGGAGCATCCGGACGTCGCCAAGATCGCGTTCACCGGATCGACCGAGGTGGGGCGCGGGATCGCGGAGGGCGCCGCCGCGACCATCAAGCGGGTGACGCTCGAGCTCGGCGGCAAGTCCGCCAACGTGGTCTTCGCGGACGCCGACCTCGAGCGGGCGGCGGAGGCAGCGCCGCCGTCGGTCTTCGGCAACGCCGGCCAGGACTGCTGCGCTCGATCGCGGATCCTGGTGGAGCGCCCGGCGGTCGACCGTTTTCTCGAGCTGCTGGAGGGCGCCGTCAAGTCGCTCCGGGTGGGCGACCCGCTGGACGAGTCGACTCAGATGGGGCCGCTGATCTCCGCGGGGCAGAGGGAGACGGTCTCCTCGTTCGTCCCTGACGGTGCGCCGGTGGCGATTCGCGGCAACGCCCCCGACGGGCCCGGTTACTGGTTCCCGCCCACGGTCCTGTCGCCGGTCTCCAACTCCGATCGCGCCGCCGCGGAGGAGATCTTCGGCCCGGTGGCGTGCGTCATTCCCTTCGAGGGCGAGGCCGAGGCGGTCGAGATCGCGAACGACACGATCTACGGCCTCTCGGGCTCGATCTGGACCCGGGACGGGGCGAAGGCCCTGCGTACCGCCAGGGCGATCGACACCGGCGTGCTCTCGATCAACTCGAACACCTCGGTGCGGGTCTCGACGCCGTTCGGCGGCTTCAAGCAGTCGGGCGTCGGGCGCGAGCTCGGCCCGGACGCGCTCGAGCACTACACGGAGGTCAAAAACGTCTACTACGCGACGGAGGAGGGGTGATGGGGAGGCTCGACGGAAAGGTCTGCGTGGTCACCGGGGCGGCGAGCGGCATCGGCGCGGAGACGGCCCGTGTGTTCAAGGCCGAGGGCGCTGCCGTGGCGGGGGTCGATCTCGACCCGGGAGCCGAGGGAGACCTCGCCATCGAAGCTGACGTCACTGACGAGGACCAGGTCCGCGACATGTACGCCCGCGCGAAGGACGAGCTCGGCCACGTCGACGTGCTGTTCAACAACGCGGGCATCAGCCCGCCCGACGACGCCTCCGTGCTGGACACCTCGGCGGAGGCATGGCAGCGGGTCCAGGACGTCAACCTCAAGAGCGTCTTTCTCTGCTGCAAGCACGGGATCCCGCATCTGCTGGACGCGGGGGGCGGCTCCGTGATCAACACGGCCTCCTTCGTCGCGACGATGGGGTCGGCTGTCTCGCAGGTCTCCTACACGGCGTCCAAGGGCGGGGTGCTGGCGCTGTCTCGCGAGCTCGGCGTGGAGTTCGCGCGCCGCGGCGTGCGGGTCAATGCGCTCTGCCCGGGCCCGGTCAGCACGCCCCTGCTGCAGGAGCTCTTCGCCAAGGACCCGGAGAAGGCGGCCCGGCGGCTCGTGCACCTGCCGATGGGCCGCTTCGCCGAGGTGGAGGAGATCGCCCGGGCCGTCCTCTTCCTGGCATCGGACGATTCGTCGTACGTCACCGCGTCCACGTTCCTTGTGGACGGCGGGCTCGCGGGCGCCTACCTCACGCCCGAATAGCTTCGATCCACCGCTCGCACATGCCGCGGCCGACCTCGTTCCACGGGCCGATCGCAGCCCGCGTCTCCGCTCGGAGCGCCTCCGGGTCGAGCCCGATCCGCACCGCGTCCGGGTCGCTGCGGTAGTCGTCGATCCAGTGGTCGGCGTCCTCCGCGCTCACCTCGGAGTGGAACTGGATGCCCCATGCGGGTCCCTCGAGCCGGAATGCCTGCAGGCACACAGGGCTCCGTGCGAGCGCGATGCCTCCGGGCGGGAGCGGCGCCTCGTAGCTGTGCCACTGGAACGCGACAAAGCGCGCTGGGAGCCCGCCGAGCAGCGGATCGCCGGCGGCCTCGGGGGTCAGCTCCACCTCGTGCCAGCCGATCTCGGGCTCCGATGCCCGGCGCGGCGTCGCTCCCGCCGCCTCGGCCACGAGCTGCGAGCCAAGGCACATTCCCAGGAGCGGGACGCGCCGCTCGATCAGATCGGCGAGCAGCAACTTCTCTTCGCTCAGCCACGCATGGTCGGCCTCGTGGTCGGTGTGCATGGCGCCGCCGAAGGTCATCACGGCGTCGTACCCCGCAGGGTCGGCGGGCGGCGGGCCCTCGGCGATGAGCCAGTGGTCGAGCTCGACGCCCTTCGCGGCCATGGCCTCGGCGAAGACGCCGGGACCGGCATCGGGCTGGTGGACGATCGCCAGGGCGCGCATCGACCCAGTCTGCCAGCGCCGGGATTTCCGGGCAGGCCGCCGCAGGCGGTAGGAATAGGCGGCCATGTTCCTCCACGGCCGCCACGGCGCTCACGCGCCGATCACCGCGACTCGGGCCGAGGAAAAACGATCGCTCGGTCTCGTCCTGGCCGCGGCCGGGACGGCCATGTTCCTCATCGACCTCGACTTCTTCGCGCTCAACCTGTCGATCCCGCGGATGGCGCAGGACCTGAACGACTCCGCGACCAACATGCAGTGGGTGGTCAGCGGCTACATGCTGGCCCTCGGCGCGTTCCTAATCCCGGGCGGGCGCCTTGGCGACGTGTTCGGCCGCAAGCGGATGCTGATCATCGGCCTTGCGGTGTTCGGCGTCGCCGCGGTCCTCTGCGGGACGGCGGGCTCCACCGAGGTCCTGGTCGCATTCCGGGTCGCGCAGGGGATGGGCGCAGCGATCGCGTTCCCCATCTGCATCGCCGTGGTGACCGCGGCATTCCCCGCGGAGCGCCGCAAGCGCGCGATCGGGAACCTGTACGGGGTCGGAGCGCTCGCCACGGCGATCGGGCCGTTCGTCGGCGGCGCCGTCACGGGCACGCTCGGATGGCGCTGGGTGCTCCTCATCCAGGCGCCGATCGCAGCGCTCGCGATCCTCCTGACGGTCGTCGGCATTCGCGAGTCTCGCGACGAGACGGTTCCCCGGAGCATCGACGTCGCCGGCCTCGTCACCGTCGCCGTCGGCATCGGCGCGGTCACCTTCGCCATCGATCGCGGCCAGAGCTGGGGCTGGACGTCGTTCGCGACCATCGGGACCGCGCTGGCGGGACTCGCGCTCCTGGCGGCGTTCGTCTACCTGGAGGGCCGCGTGCGCTGGCCGCTCGTCGATCTCTCGCTCTTCCGGAACGTCCCGTACGTCACCGTCACGCTCGCGGGGATGGTCGCGAACACGTGCTTCGTCGTGACCCTGTTCGCCGCGACGCTCTACCTCCAGCAGGTGAAGGAGCACTCGCCGATGGTGGCCGGCGTGATCTTCCTGGCGGCCTCGGTGGCGGTTGCGATCGCGGGCCCCCTCTCAGGCATCCTCGGCGAACGATTCGACATCCCGCGCCTGATGGGCGGCGCGATCGTGGTCGGGGCCGCGGGCCTGATCGCCCTCGCCGCCGACGCGTCGCTGGGGGTCTATCTGCCGGCGCTGGCCGTGTTCGGGTTCGGCTATGGCCTCTGCTGGTCCCTGTCCAGCATCGGGACGCAGACCGTGGTGCCGACGCAGCAGGCGGGTGAGGCATCGGGTGTGACGCTGGCGATCGTGGTCGGCATTGCCGGCCTCTGCGTGGCGCTGGTGGCGGCCCTGATCGAGGTGCTCGTGGCGGGTGGAACCGGCGAGGGAGACGCCATCCAGACGATCCTGCGCACGATGGCGATCGCATCGGCGGTCGTCGGCTTGATCCTCGTGGTTGCCCGACGCCCGAGCCGCCGCGCCGCGACGGAGAGCGCCTAGGACCCACTCGCTGCGGCGGTTGGGCGGCTAGGGTCTCCCGTGTTCATACGAGGAGCGTCAGCGACGAGTCAGGCTGGTGCCGTTGGGCGGCATCGCCGTCGTAATAGATAGATGGGAATCATCGGATGGATCGTTCTCGGGCTTCTGGTCGGCGTGATCGCGCGGGCCATCGTCCCCGGCACCGAGCCGAGCGGCTGCATCGGCACGCTCGCGGTCGGGATCCTCGGCGCGCTGATCGGCGGCTTCATCGCGAGCGCGCTCAACATCGGTCACCTGGGCCACTTCTTCGACCTCGGCACCTGGCTGATCGCGATCGGGGGCGCCGTGATCCTGCTGCTCGTCGTGCGGGCGATCGCCGGCCCGCGGCGCACCTAGCCGGCTGGGGGGGCACGGTCCCCCGGAGCCGGAGGAACGTGCCGGCAGCTCACCTCTCGCGGTGGTTCGCCTTCAGCGGCGCCACGGCCCTCCCGGGCCCGAACAGCTCCGTTGCCGTCGATCGACCGCGTGCATGCGACGTCGGCGAGGTTGGCCGTCGAGCGCCACGGACTGAAGTCCAGGAGCTCGCATCGTGCAGCCGGCGGCGTAGGTGTCGTGATCTGCTCATGCGCCGGTCATGGGATTCGCCCACAGCCACTGACTGGGGTGTTACCTTGATGACAGCCCATGTGGGCAAACGCAAACAACCGATGAAGCGGTGGCTGAACGGGTCGAGCACCAGGCAGTTCCAGTAGCTGAACGGGTCGAGCACCAGGCAGTTCCGCGGCATACAAGGAAAGAGCAACGCGGAGGACGTATGTCAACTGGCACAGTGAAGTGGTTCAACGAGGAAAAGCGGTTCGGGTTCATCACCCCTGACGAGGGCGGGCAGGATCTGTTCGTCCATCAGACCGGAATCGCCGACGGAGCGCGGTCTCTGCCTGACGGGATCAAGGTGGAGTTCGACGCCGAGGACGGCCCGAAGGGGCCCAAGGCGGTCAACGTCAAGACCGTCGCCTGACGCGCGAAGGCAGCTGGTGAGGCGCGGAGGTCACTGGCCTCCGCGCAGCTCCTCCTTGTCGAGATCCTCGAGCAGGTTGACCGCCCGCGGATCACGGTCGTCCTCGACGACCATGACCGTCCCGGGCCAATAGGGGCTGTCCGCGGCGCTGCGCCCGAGCAGCCCGGGTGAGTGGATCCAGCTGCCCGTGTTGTGGAGGCGCGTCCCATCGTCGAGACGCCACCCGACCTCGGCACGCAACGGGCCGCGCCGGTGGGTGTGGCCGAAGATGACGTGGTCGGCCTCGATTCCGAGCCGGCGCACGACCTCACCCATCGCGGCCAGCCCTGCGCGGGTGATGGCGCCGGGGGAGAGGTCGGACTTCACCGGACCCAGGCCGAGCCGGTTCGCGACGCCGACCGCGCCGGGAACGGCGACCGAGCCCAGGAGCAGGCCCCGGAGTCGCGCCGCCCGCCCGTAGCCGCCGCCAACGGCCTGCCACACGCGGGCCGACGGGTTGGCGCCGCCGAGCCTGTCCTGCGGCGAGCCGCCGCTCTGCGCCAGCGTGAACAGGAACGCGTAGAGCGGCGCCTGGATCCGCTCGTAGTCGTTTGGCGACTCCGATCCCGGCTCGCCGTGGTCGGGGAGCTCGTCGTCTGAGGACTCGCGAGAGCCCGTGAGGACCCGCTCGACCGCGGCGACCGCCAAGCGCTCGAAGCTCGGAACGGTCAGGTGGCGGTCCAGGTAGTGGCCGTGGGTCGCGTAGACGTTCGGCCGCAGCCACAGGCCGGGGTACGCGAGCTCCACCTTGGTCTTCTTCATCCCGCTCGTCAGCTCGGCCAGCGGTCCGCCCCCGATGGGGATGCGCTGCTCGAGGCCCAGGGGCTTCGCTCCGTCCAGGCGCCGCCGCTCGAGCCAGTCGTCGAGCAGGTGGTGGTCGTGGTTTCCGGGAACGATCACGACCCGGCCCTTGCCGACCGCCGCGCCCAGCTCGTCGAAGAAGGGCTGCGCGATCTCCAGGGCGGCGGCCAGCGGCATGTCCCGGAGCTCCACGACGTCGCCGAGCAGGACCACCTCGTCGGCGTCCTCAACGGCGGGCCAGAGCCGCTCGCGGAACTCGGGGCGGCGCAGCATGTCGATGGCGCCGCTCGATCCGAGATGGATGTCCGAGAGGACGACGCTGGAGGTCACGCCGACATCCTCTCGCCCCAGGCGGGCGGATGGCCGCAAGGGGTAGGCTGGCGGCTGCGATGCACGCGGGCCCAATGACCGAGGCTCCGACCGAGACCGGCATCCCGGTCGAGAATCCCGCGACCGGGGAAGTCATCGCGACGGTTCCGGAGCTGAGCGCCAACGACGTGATCCGGATGGTCGCTGCGGCGCGTGAGGCGCAGCCGACCTGGGCGGCGATCGGGTTCGAGGGCCGGGCGGAGGTCCTGCTGGCCGCGCGGGATTGGATGGCGCAGAACGCGGAGCGCGTGGTCACCACCATCGTCGGGGAGACCGGCCGCCCCGCGGACGAGACCCAGTTCGCGGAGCTCGCCTACGGCCTCTCGGCCCTCGAGTTCTGGCCGAAGATGGCGCCGCACTACCTGGGGGACGAGGAGATCCAGTCCGCCTCGCCGTTCCTGCGCGGCCGCCGGCTCGTCGTCCGGTACGAGCCGCTCGGCTTGATCGGTGTCATCGGTCCCTGGAACTATCCGCTCAACAACTCGTTCGGGGACTGCATCCCGGCGCTGGCCGCCGGGAACGCGGTCATCCTGAAGCCGTCGGAGATCACCCCGCTCACCTCGCTGTTGATGGCGGAGATGCTCAGCGAGTGTGGCCTCCCGGAGGGGGTTTTCCACGTGGCGACGGGCCGCGGCGCGACCGGCGCGGCCCTGGTCGACCAGGTGGACATGATCATGTTCACGGGCTCGGTGGCGACCGGCAAGAAGGTGATGGCGAAGGCGGCCGAGACCCTGACGCCGGTGAGCCTGGAGCTCGGCGGCAAGGACCCGATGATCGTGCTCGCGGACGCGGACCTCGAGCGCGCCGCCAACGCCGCCGTCAGCTACGGCATGAACAACTCGGGCCAGGTGTGCATCTCGGTCGAGCGCATCTACGTCGAGGAGCCCGTGTACGACGACTTCCTCCAG
>Ga0066903_100004950_pt1 | contig 11427 bp, 8 predicted proteins | sample PanSoiMetaGPlot1_FD_67491 | JGI IMG/M metagenome (GOLD analysis project Ga0066903, IMG submission 67491) | Tropical forest soil microbial communities from Panama analyzed to predict greenhouse gas emissions - Panama Soil - Plot 1 (version 2) | ecosystem: Environmental > Terrestrial > Soil >...
CCTCCGACTACGCATTCTCACTCGCACTTCGCTCCCAAGCGCATCTAGTTCTGCTGCATGTCATCAACGCAGGCTCGTCGAAAACGGATGAACAATCAGCCTTGGCGGAAGACGCAAGAAATCGCTTGACGAAAATCATTCCAGAAGGCCTTTCGTTTCACGATGAACCAGAGTGCCTCGTGACCTTCGGGACGCCTGGCGGTGGCATTCTTGCTGTAGCGTCTGAGAAAAGTCCTGATCTGATTGTCTTGGGGGTAACCAAAGCTGGCACTGACACATTCGCCGGACGCCGTTGGACCAATGCTTCAGAGGTAATTGGAAAATCAGCGTGTCCGGTGCTCACCGTCCGCTGACACTACTTCGGTGAATTCCCGTCGACCCTGAAGACGTACATGGAATGGTTCAGGGTTGCTACTCGTGGATATTGCAGCAACCACCGATAGGCGTTTGGATCTTTCAAGAATTGCCCGGACAAAGCGGTGGCGCTTACGATAACGTCCCCTGATCCGCGCTCGTTTTCTGCTAGGGGCCGGGCCCGGATTCCATACAACCCCGGGTTCACACTGCCGAAGTACGCCAGCCATGTCTGCCGAGCCGGGTGTTCCTGCTCGTAGTCCCGCACCGCTAAAAGCCCTTGCCCCCAATCCAGATTGCTGTCGCTCAATAACCGATAGCTGTCATAGGGGCGCGTTACGATGCTGAAGTACGAAAGATAATCCGGCGCAAAACGAAGCACATCCGCAACGTTCAATGTGAGCACAGCAACCGCGAGCAGAATCGCCCAACGATGGCGTGAGACCCTCTGCCACACTGCCACGGCGAACAGCAAAGCAAACGGATAGAGCGGTAAAACGTGGCGTTCTCCAATATTGAAATGCGCGAAAACTGCCAGCAGAAAATAAATCGCGGGAAAAGACGTCATGATCCACAGGTCACTTGGCACTCTCACTCTTCGGGATCCAGCAAGGAGAAATCCTGTGATCGCCAGAATGAGAACAACAGTCGGCCACTTCAGCAGAATGGCGACCGGATAGTACAGCTTCCAGCCTCCGGTCGGAGATATGTTCCCCAAGAAATACGCGGGCTGTCCGTGACGGTTATGTCGCGCCACTTCGCGAAAGCCTTCGATGTACTCTCCCGCTGGAACAGGTACTTCTAGGCTCAGCGTAGTTCGCACCGGCTTCACGATTTCTTCGTTCCAGTGCGGAAAGCTGGCGGTCAGCGTTCCATCATGAATGCTCAAGTGCGAAACATGGAAGAAATAACCCGCCCACACAACGAAGAAGGCCAAAAGGGCGACGACAAGTGTCCTTGTCCAATTCCAACAAAGCGGATTCCACTCCATCCATTTCGGCTTGATTATCAACATCCAGACAAGGGCCATGACAAACATCGGCGCGGTAGAAAACTTGGATAGCAGTAGAAGTCCCAACACGACGCCGAATAAAATCGTTTCTCTCCAACCTGGAGAACGTCGCCAGCGAACAAGCTGACAGGCCGTCGCAAAGATTAGCAGGGTGGCCGCTCCATCGGTTGTCGTAAGGGAGAAGTGAGCGATAAGCGAAGGAGAGAACGCGAACAGCGCCAATGCTAAGTTCGCGGCCGTTCGCGAAAACAACTGGGCCGCTGCCGTCCAAATCAACAGCCCAAGCAGGAAGCCTAGAATCGTATTCACTCGCCGTGTTCTCCCCGCCAGTTCGATTGGATCAGGAGCAATTCGCGGCACTTGGAAACCTTCGTGAAGTTGTTGCACCTCGACCTGCCACTTGTCGTCGATAACTGGCAGGGTGCACAGAAGACGGCTCAGTGAAGGATGATCGTTATATTGTTCAAACCTTCCGTTTCGCCATGCGTCGAGTCCTTCCGCAATGTGAACAGGTTCGTCGTAGGTCAACGACTGAGTGCGGATAAACCACGAACACTGCGCCAGGTACACAAAGAGCAGCAGGGATGGGAGAACCCACCAGGGATGGTCATGGGACGATTGCTCTTTGTACGCCTCTGGACGAGGAGATGCCCAACCAACCATTCTGGGCACCCACTTTACTGCAGAGTTTCAGAAATCTCCACTTCCGATACAGGTGGCTTCACCTATCAAGTAAACTCATTTCGACTTGCATCAACCTATGCCGGGCAGTGAATCTCTAAACGAAAGTCTCGCGTCTCCAGACGCCCACAGCTCGGGGCTTGGATCTGCCCTGATTTTTGCAGTGTGGTTCGGAGTTCTGGCAGGAATTGTGGAAGGACTGGGCCTGCTCGCTTTCCAGCACATCAATTGGCAGCGCTGGGGACCTATGATTCACGTCTCCGGGAAAATTCTCTGGATCTCTCCCATTGTTGATGTCGCTTTTTTCGTGGTTGTTTCCGCGTTGGTATGGCTGCTCATGCAACTGATCCGGCCCACAAAATCAGGCCATGCCGTTGTCTTTGTTCTGAGCTTTCTTAGCGCATATGACTGGCTCTCTATTACCGCGCGACTCGACCGAAGGGCGTGTGGATTACTTGCGCTCGGCGTCTCCTTCGCCATCTTCCGATGGTTCAGCGCCCATCTAAACGTTCGGCGATTCTGCAGGCGAACTGTTTCGCTCGCCGTGCTGCTGCTTGTGCTGACGTTCGTAGCCATCGAAGGAGGCACGCGACTCGCTGAACGAAAGGCCATCGCGAATCTTCCACCAGCCGCCAATGATGCCCCTAACGTGCTCGTCATCGTAGTTGACACATTGCGTGGAGACCATGTGTCCTCCGCTGGTTACGCGCGTCCCACCACGCCGAATCTGGATAATCTTTCACGCCAGGGAGTCACGTTCGAGAATGCCATCGCTCCCTGCTCATGGAGCTTACCCTCGCATGTTTCTTTGCTGACCGGCCGCTATCTTTACGAGCATGGAGTAGGCAACGTACAACGCGAACCCTGGCTGGGATGGGGAACACGCGGCCTCGGCGGCTTCGTCAGCCTGGCTGAAGCCCTCGAAAACAGGGGCTACCGTACTGGAGCCTTTTCCGCGAACCGTACCTACTTCTCGCATGATCTCGGCTTCGGCCGCGGTTTCGTTCACTTCGAAGACTATTTCCACTCTCCCGCCGATATGTTCGTTCGAACTTTCTACGGACGGGAGTTCGCGCGTATCTACTTAATCCGCAGCGAAAAAAGCCTTGTGAAGCGCATGCTTCGTTCGCTCGGAATGACCTCCCTGCTCGATCAGGACGCCGAGGGTTCAGGAAGCTACGGTGGCGCCTTTGGAATCCGCAAACGCGCCGACGTCATTAATAACGAATTGCTGCAGTGGCTGGACAAGTCGCAGTCACGTCCGTTTTTCGCTTTCCTCAACTACTTTGACGTTCACGACCCCTATGGAGCTCCGCGCGCATACGTCAACCTACCTTGGCAACAACTTACCGAGGTCGATCGATATGACGCGGGCATACGTTTTACCGACGATTACCTTGGAAGACTGTTAAAGGGGCTTGATGCACGTGGCCAGCTTCAGAACACGCTTGTCATTGTGACATCCGATCACGGCGAATCACTTGGTCAGCACCATCTTCAGACCCATGGCCGCGCCCTTTATCGCGAACTCATCCAGGTTCCTCTGATTTTCTGGTTCCCCAACCGTATTCCCGCAGGTGTTCGGGTTCCCCAACCGGTGACGAACGCGGCCATTCCTGCCACTGTAATGTCACTGCTGACAAACGATAATGCAACGTTTCCTGGCCCCAGCCTCGACCGGCTATGGAAGACACCGTCACCGGACACATGGCCTAATCCCTTGTCCGAACTTGCCGAGAACAAGTACCCCGGCAAGAATGATCGAGAAGCAGACCGGCTAATTCCCACTGCCAGCACGGGTGCCATGCGATCCGTTGTCACACCGCAGTGGCACCTCGTCGCGCACGATCTCAAAGGAATACAGATTTTCGATTGGATGAACGATCCGTCAGAGAACAAGGATCTGGTCAACACTCCGGAGGGCGCAAGGGCAGCGCTGGATTTGGCTTCGAAATTGCCGCGGCGCCACCCTGATAACGAACACTAGCGTTTAGATCACGCCTTAAACTGTGACAGGTGCTTCCACCACAATCTTCGGTTCGACGACCATCACTGCGGAAATCGATCGGGCGATCAGGCAGGAGCGCTCCGCCTTCTCTATGATCTTTCCCGTGCGCTCATAGTCCTGTTCATGGACAATAGAAACCGTTGGCCGCAGGGTCACTTTCGTGAACTGATACTTGCCCTCCACCTTCTCGATCAGTCCCTCTACAGCGACCTCCAAGCCGTGGATCTCAACTTTCGAGGCCTCCGCTACAGCCCGAAATGTCGCCACGTAACATGTCGAGATAGCTGCCAGCCATAGGTGCTCGGGCGTCCATAGGCCTGGCTCCCCTCCAAATTCCGGGGGCGCCGCAAAATTAATGGTTCGAGGGATGTCGGCTCCGGCCTCCACGATCCCGCGCTTGTGCAGGGTCCAGTGAGCGGCGGCATGGTAGGTGAACTTCTTGTCCATATCCATTCTCCTGCGTTGAACCCTACCAACCGTCGACCCCGCGGGCAGTGAACCTCGTCACGTGGAACCGTGACGTAAACCCTCTCGCAAAGGTGGCTTTCGGTGGCCTGTACCCTGTGATAGCCGTCACCTCCTTTTGTGAGGAAAATCACCGCTTTCGGGTTACTGGGGACCGACAATCGGATTGTCAAGAGGAGACCCGCAAGCCTCTTGCTGTGGGAGAACGCATATGTCGAACGACAAGCGTGACGTTTTGGAAGTGCTCAAGTTCGAGCTTGCATTCCTCGAACAAGGAGGCTATGGCCGTTCAGTGAAAACTCCTTGGAAGCCTACATCCGTTTTTCAGGACTCCCTATCCTGCATTAATTTCAACGATCCCGATCGTTCCAAGCCGTGTTCCGATTGCCTGCTGAACGATATGGTACCGACTGATGCTCAGTGCGAAAGTATCCCCTGCCATCACATTCCCCTAAATGTGCAGGGCGAAACCGTAGAGAGCATGGAGCGGCAAGCAGGTCAGATTGAGTTGGAGGAGGCAGTTAAGGAATGGCTCCAGGCAACCATTGCCCGCATTGAATCGGAGCGCGCGAAGCAGCCAAAGACGCCATCGAAATAGTCGGCCCTCCCCCATCACTGTTCTTGAAGGCTCTCACCATTTCGGGAATCAACGCCTCAATATCTTCCAAAACTGTCCCAAAAGACACTTGCAAACGCTATTCTCTGAAGATGCGTTAAAGGGGAAGCTAATGAAACGTGACTTTGCCTCGCTCAGCGCGCAAGAAGCGCTACATGTCGCCATCTTTATCGAGGAGCGCAATGCCGACATTTACCACCAGCTCGCAGAAATGTTCGCTGAGTTCCGCGATCCTGAGTCGTTGGAGATCGCTGCCGCCTTTTGGGAAATGTCCACAGAAGAGCGCGCTCACGGCACAACCTTGCAGAAGCGATACTTCGAGCGCTACGGCACGCGTCCCTGCTCCATCACCGAAGAGGATATTCGCGACTTCATCGAGGTCCCCAAGCTCGAGACTGGAGAGCTTTTCAGCATCAAGGGAGCAAAGGGAGGCAGATCTCCGCGCTTCCTGGCGTTAGAGATCGCGAACAAAGCGGAGCAGAATGCCTTGCAGTATTACACCAAGCTCGCGAACACGTCAGACGATCCAGAATTACGCAGGCTTTATCAGGAGTTCGTGAACTTCGAAAGTAATCACACGGATTGGCTGGACCGGAAACTCAGCGAGGCACAGCGCAGCTCCGACACCAAGCCCGCCTGAGATTGCCACTGATCATTTTTTCGTCCCGGCACTCTCAATGTCGGATGGAAAAGACTTCCATACCACGTCACGCGTTCTTGTTTTCGTTTTGTAGGCCGCGTCCAGCGTATTCTCGTTAACCGTCCCCTTCAATTCATAGTAGGCTTCGTCGCCGGGATTCTTCCCTTCTCCACGTTCGACCGTTCCATTGAACTCATACCAAACACCATGGACAGTCTTGGTTGTAAACGTCAACCTGTTTCCGTCCAACTTGCCCTCTTTAAAAAAGTGGTCGAGAAAATTGCCCGAATCATCCTCGCTGTACCGCGACACAAAGCCAGTCACTCGCCCAGCATCCTCTACGGTGATTTGTACAAATTCGCCCTCGCGGAAGAATGAGTACATTCGCGAATAATCTTCGCCGGGCGTCTTGGTTGTGGGAGGCGTACCCGGGGCCTGACCTTGCGCTATGCCAAGGCCTCCCAAAATCAGAATTGACAGTACAAATAACTTATTCATAAGTCTTTAACTCACATGTCAGGCCTTGCATGACACGCGTACATCTACTCTCAATTTCAATAGTATTAGATCACGAAAAAGAGCCGAAAGACTCGGCGAAACCTCAAGCTCAGCCAGCTATAATGATTGCCAACTGCCCGCCCCGCGACTGAACCATGAAATCGGCGTCCGTCCTTTCCGAATTGCCTGCGCCCCAAGCGGAAAAACCGCTCACGGAGCCACCTGCGCTGCTCGTGAAGTTGGAGCCTCGCTGGAAAGCATTCGGCGGGAACCTGATCGAATTTTTACCTCTCGGAGAAAAGCCGACTGAATATCCCTCGCCTGGAACCTTCTGGTCGGACGTCTTTGTATCATCACCGTTGCCTTGGATCCAGTTCGTTCAGTCGGCAGCCTGCCACATTCTCGCTGTTTTGGCTGTGTGGGGATTCGTCCGGTTCATGCCCGCTCCGATCCAGATATCATCCCCAGCCTTTACGTCCGCAGACGTAATCCCAGCATCTGGTCCCGTCTACCTGCCTCCCGTGGACACACGTAGCCATCGCGGTCGAATTCTCACAAAAGGAGATCCGGTCCTCGCGCCGCAACCCATCCTTTCAGTCCCGCCGGAAGCGGACAACCGGACACAAACTATTGTGACGCCGCCGGACATCAAGCTTAAGAAAGATGTTCCGCTTCCCAACATCGTCGCCTGGTCGAACTCGTCAATACCAGTGCCGCTCGCGGCAACCGCGCGCACCCCGGCGGAAATGAAAATTCCAGCACTTCCGAATGCAGTCGTCGCCCCGCCGCCGCAAGTAAAGACCGACGTCTCACGCCGATCTGCAAGCCTGACAACGGACGTGATCGCCCCGCCGCCATCCGTTGACGTCGCGTCCACCCGAAAAATCGGCGACATCAACATTGGACACGCGGACGCAGTTGCACCCGCGCCGCAGTTGCCGATGTCCGAACAACGAAGCCTCAACGGGGCTCAACAAACACTAGGAGGCGCACAAGCCGTAGCTGTGCCGCCGCCACCATCCACGCAAGGAGTAAGTTCGGCGGGCAGCGGACGCCTCATCGCTCTCGGCATTCATCCTGAAGCCGCTGCTCCACCAGTGCCTCCGGCAGGAAATCGCCGCGGAACTTTTGAGGCCTCGCCAGAGGGAAAAACAGGAGCGACCGGCGCACCAAGCGAAGCTGGCAGCTCTGAAGGAAACAGCAGCGCTGGTTCGGGTCAGAAATCGTCTGGCGTTCCCCAAGGGCTGTTCGTCGGCAACGCGCCAGCCATGGCCGCAACTGGCGGAGTCTCAGGTGTGGGCGCCTCGGGCAATGGAGGCTCCACGAAGGATGGCGGTACTCTGGTCGCCAACATTACTCCGCCGCGCACGTCCGCCATTCCTCAAAAGGCCGCCGCGCCCGTACTGGATGACAAGGCCACTTCCCTTGATCGTCAAGTCTTTGGGGGGCGCAGGTTCTACTCCATGGCGCTGAACATGCCTAACCTGAATTCTGCCGGTGGAAGTTGGGTTGTCCGCTTCGCCGAGTTGAAAAACAACGATTCCCCTGGCGACTTATTCGCTCCGGTTGCGACGCACAAGGTCGATCCCGCTTATCCGCTGGAATTAATGCGCCATAACGTGGAAGGAACGGTTGCGCTGTATGCCGTCATTCACAGTGACGGGCGTGTGAGTGACATCAGAGTATTGCGCAGTGTCGACGATCGTCTCGACCGCTACGCCATGGACGCGCTCTCTCGCTGGCAGTTTCAACCTGCCACAAAGAATGGTTCCCCGGTTGCGTTGGAGGCGGTGGTGATGATTCCATTCAAAGCTATCAAAACGTTCTAATGTCACAATTCCTCACCGCGGCCACAGCCAGCCAAATACTCCGCCAGTCAGGCATCCATAGATGAGTCCGTCTATGACTTCCTTGATGGTCATGCTCCACGGTTGGCCTTTCCAAATTCCGTTGCTGAGCTGACCAAGACCATACGCGAGAAAGGCTGACGTGCCGCATACTCGAAACACCGCCAGGTACGGCGTCTCCGGACCCAGTGTACGTCCTGTGAGGTATGCGGCCGAGAAGCTGATCACTAGGCAATAAGCAAACCATTGCCCGAGAAACTTCGGCATGGCCGGCAAGCCCGTGGGAAACACAGTCAGGAACCCAACTGGACCTTGCTTGAACTTCTCCGCGATTGCGGGAGACTTCATCTCCTTGTGGGTGCAATAGGGGAAGTGATAGTAGCCGCGCTGCAATCCCGCCTCGCGCAGACTGGCTAACACCTTGTCTTCGTTTGGAATTTGTTTGCACTCTTTCTGATGATAAGTGAGAACAGTGTGCAGAATGGAACTGGCGATAAACACGACAACGGCTGACAAAATGATAGGCAGCCACAAAGCGGTCAAGGGAACCATCAGATTCCTCCTAAGGGTGCCAAGTCTGTCGGGAAATCGAAAGCGAGGCTACTCTACTGCCCGGAACCGGTCAAGCCGTTGTTTTGGAGGTCTGTCACAAACAGTGCTCGAATATGCCGGCGCTCTTGCTCTCTACCAGCAATCTGCTAGGGTTTTGCCGGTTGAAATGTGAGGGCTCGTCGCGTTGACTTGCCCTGTCGTACCGCCTACCATCGAATGTTTCGGAGCAAACCCTCGCAATGATTGGTGAGACGATTTCCCATTACCGCATCCTGCAGCAACTCGGCGGGGGCGGAATGGGGGTGGTGTATGAGGCGGAGGACCTAAACCTCGGTCGCCACGTAGCTCTCAAGTTTCTTCCTGGGGACCTGGAAAAGGATCCGGGCGCACTGGAACGCTTTCAGCGCGAGGCCCGTGCCGCGTCTGCCCTGAATCATCCCAACATATGCACGATCTATGAGATCGCCCAGGCTAACGGACGTTTCTTCATCGTGATGGAGTTGCTCGAAGGGGAGACGCTTAAGCAGCGTATAAGTAAACAACCTCTTTCTATCGATCTTCTGCTTGATCTCGGCATTCAACTCGCCGACGCGCTTGAAGCGGCCCACAGCAAGAACATCATTCATCGCGATATCAAGCCCGCGAACATCTTCGTCACCAAACGAAATCAGGCGAAGATACTCGATTTCGGTCTAGCGAAGCACGCCCTGCAGCCTGAAAACATTCTTGGCGGAGTTACCTCGGGCTCAGCGGCTACGATTGACGAAAATCTTCTGACCAGCCCAGGGTCAACCGTAGGCACGGTTGCCTACATGTCTCCGGAGCAAGCTCGTGGTAAGGAACTGGACACCCGCACCGACTTATTCTCCTTCGGCGCTGTCCTGTACGAGATGGCAACCGGGACCTTGCCATTTCGGGGTGAAACCTCGGCGGTTATTTTTGAGGCAATCCTGAACAAGCCGGTGGTGCCGCCCGTCCGTCTGAATCCCGATGTTCCCCTGCATCTCGAAGAGATCATCGCAAAACTGCTGGAGAAGGATCGCGACCTGCGTTACCAGGGTGCCGCGGAAGTACGGGCTGACCTCAAGCGCCTGAAGAGAGACACGGAGTCCGGTTCCATCACTGCCGCCAGTAGTTCAAGCGCCTTCAGAACTCAGATCGCAACCGCCGGCAAGAAGCGCAACCTTTGGAATATCGTCGTGGGTGCTATCGTCGCGGTCGCTATCGCCGGTTTGACGCTCACTTACTTCGCGAAGCGTGGTCAGGCGGTCATGACGGAACGTGACTCGATCCTGGTCACGGATTTTGTAAATACGACCGCTGACCCCGTCTTTGATGGCACTTTGAAAAAGGCCCTTTCTGTAGACCTCGGTCAGTCTCCTTACCTGAATGTGTTTCCCGAGCAGAAGACGCGCCAGACTTTGCAGTTCATGGGACGATCTCCCGACGACCGCATCACGACAGACATTGGCCGCGAAATCTGTCAGCGCAATGGAATCAAGGCTATGCTGAACGGCTCCATCGCAAGCCTTGGCAGCCAGTATGTGGTCACGCTGGAGGCAATCAATGCCGGCAATGGTGAAACCCTTGCCCGAGAACAAGTCGAGGCCGCAAATAAAGAAGCCGTTTTGAACTCGCTGCACAAGGCGGGCTCGAGTCTACGCAGAACTCTGGGCGAGTCTCTGGCGTCTGTGCAGAAATTCGATAAACCGCTCTCCGAAGCGACCACCTCATCGCTCGAGGCGCTCAAAGCGCTTTCTCTAGGAGATGCAAGGCATCAAGTCGGCGACGAACTTGGCGCCCTGCCCTTTTACCAGCATGCCGTGGAGTTGGATCCGAACTTCGCGATGGCATACGCGCGGCTTGGAGCGGTCAATAGCAATCTTGGGCAGTCCGAACTTTCGGAACAGAATCGCCAGCGTGCTTTTGAGCTGCGTGATCGCGCGAGCGAGCACGAAAAGCTCTACATCATGTCTCACTACTATGCCGATTCAGGCCAACTGGACAAGGGCATCACCGCCTTGGAGCTGTACAAACAGACCTACCCCCGCGATGCGACTCCGTATACAAACCTGGCCAACATCTACAACCAGCTTGGGCAGTTTGAAAACGGAGGCAAGAACGCCCGCGAGGCAGTGGCACTCGACCCCGATACCATCAATGGTTATGTAACGTTAGCCAACTCGTACCTGGGGCAAGGGCAGTACGAGGAAGCGAAAGCGATTCTCAAGCAGGCGCAGGACCGAAATCTTACGACCAGCAATGTTCATACCTTCCTGGCCTCTTTGGCTTGGAACCAGGGCGATGAGGCCACAACCCTGCGCGAAATAGAATTGGCTGGGCAAGGACCTGACGGCGAGATGAACGTAGCTTTTCTTCGCAGCCTGATCGCAGCCAACAAGGGCCAACTCTCGCTGATGCGCGAGTATGCGAAAAGAGCAAGCGAGGCGGCAACGCAATTAAAGCTCACGGAGGCTTCGGCGGGTGTATACGTGCCAAGAGGTTTTGCCGAAGCCGTTGCCGGCGACAAATCCGCCGCCACCGCTGACGCTCAGGAATTGCTCAAGCTGACGACCTCGCCCAATCTGGTGCTCAACGCCGCAACCATCTTGGCGATAACAGGACAGGACAAACAAGCGCTCAAGCTTGCTCAGGATGTGGCCGACCGCCGCCCCTATGACACTATGGTTCAGTTCGTTGGACTTCCTATGGTTCGAGCAATCCTGGCTCTGAATCGTGGCGATGCTGCCAAGG
>Ga0066903_100004951_pt1 | contig 11426 bp, 10 predicted proteins | sample PanSoiMetaGPlot1_FD_67491 | JGI IMG/M metagenome (GOLD analysis project Ga0066903, IMG submission 67491) | Tropical forest soil microbial communities from Panama analyzed to predict greenhouse gas emissions - Panama Soil - Plot 1 (version 2) | ecosystem: Environmental > Terrestrial > Soil >...
CCGGCGAGCCGCGCGTAGCGCCGAGGGTCGACGCCCTCGGCAAGCCGCAGCCCCATCAGCAGGAACTCGTCCGCCATCTGCTCGGCCGTGAGCGCCTCGTCGCTCACCACCCCGTGGCCGGCCTGCTCGACCCGCATCAACCAGGCCTCCGGCCGCCGTTCGGTCGCGGTGGCGCGGCGCGTGCCGTCCACATCGAGGCGACCGTGCGCGCCTGGCCCGATCCCGGCATATTCGTGCGCGCGCCAGTAGACGAGATTGTGCCGGCATTCCGCGCCCGGCCGCGCATGGTTGGAGATCTCGTAGGCCGGCAGCCCGGCGGCGGCGCAGACCTCCTGCGTGGTGTCGTAGAGCGCGCGCGCGGTGTCGTCGTCGGGGGTCGCGAGCTTGCCGGCCGCATGCAGCGCGAAGAACGGCGTGTCGTGCTCGATGGTGAGCTGATAGAGCGAGAGATGCTCGCCTGCTTGCGCGAGCGCGCGCTTGAGCTCCGCCGCCCACATCGCGGGCGTCTGGCGCGGGCGCGCATAGATCAGGTCGAACGAGGTGCGATCGAAGCTCTCGCGCGCGACCTTAACCGCATCGAGCGCCTCTTGCACGCTGTGCATCCGCCCGAGCTCCTTGAGCGCGGCATCGTCGAGCGCCTGCACCCCGAGCGACACGCGGTTCACCCCTGCGGCGCGATAGCCGCGAAAGCGCGTCGCCTCGACGCTGGTCGGATTGGCCTCGAGCGTCACCTCGACGTCGGGCGCGACCTCCCAGTGCTTTGCCACCGCGTCGAGCACCGCGCCCACGGTTGACGGCTGCATCAGCGACGGCGTGCCGCCGCCGAAGAAAATGGTGGACACCCTGCGCCCCGGCACGCGTCCGGCAGTCGCCGCGATCTCTGCGCTGAACGCGCGAACGAACCGCGCCTCGTCGATCGCGGCATGGCGCACATGGCTGTTGAAGTCGCAGTACGGGCACTTCGACAGGCAGAACGGCCAGTGGATATAGACGCCGAAGGAGCAAGAGTCAGGCATCAGTCATCAGTGATCAGAGCTGAGTTGATTCTGTCCGATGGTATCATAGCGCGTGCGTCCATCCTCTGATTACTGACCACTGACTCCCGATAAGCAAGCCTGCGCGAGCTTCACGAATGCGCGCGCCCGGTGCGACAGCCCTTTGCCGCGCGGCGGCAGGCCGTGCTTCTCGTCGGCGTCCATCTCGCCGAAGGTGCGCTCATGTCCGTCCGGCAGGAACATCGGGTCGTAGCCGAAACCTTGCGTGCCGCGCGGCGGCCAGACCAGCGCGCCCTCGACCGTGGCCTCGAACTCCTCGACATGCCCGTCGGGCCAGGCGACGCACAGCGCCGACACGAAATGCGCCTTGCGCTCACGTGGCGCCAGCGCACCGCGCGCCCGCAGCTTGTCCTCGACGGTGCGCATGGCGAGCCCGAAGTCCTTCGCCGGCCCCGCCCAGCGCGCGGAATAGATGCCGGGCTCGCCGCCGAGCGCATCGACCGTGAGCCCGGAGTCGTCGGCGAACGCCGGCCGCCTCGCTGCGCGCGCCGCCGCCACCGCCTTGATGCGCGCATTGTCCCGAAAGCTGGTGCCGGTCTCCTCCGGCTCGTTCAAGCCGAGCGCGCCCGCCGCCACCGCGTCGATGCCATACGGCGCCAGCAGCGCGCGCATCTCCTTGAGCTTGCCCGGATTGTGCGTCGCGATCACCAGCCGCCCGGAGATCCGCCGATGCGTCCTGCCTGTCGAGCTCACATCACCGCCAGCTTTTGCAGGTCGACGAGCTTGCCCACGCCCTTCTTGGCGAGCGCGAGCAGCGCCAGGAACTGCTCCTCGGTGAACGGCACCTTCTCTGCCGTGCCCTGCACCTCGACGATGCGCCCGGCGCCGGTCATCACGAAATTGGCGTCGGTGTCTGCTTCCGAGTCCTCGGCATAGTCGAGGTCGAGCACCGCCGTCCCTGCACAGATGCCGCAGGAGATCGCCGCCACATGGTCGCGCAGCGGCTCGGCCTTGAGCATCTCGCGCGTCTTCATCCAGGTGATGCAGTCCTGCAGCGCCACCCAGGCGCCGGTGATCGAGGCGGTGCGCGTGCCGCCGTCGGCCTGGATCACGTCGCAGTCGATGGTGATCTGCCGCTCGCCCAGCGCCGGCAGGTCGAGCACCGCGCGCAGGCTCCGTCCGATCAGCCGCTGGATCTCGATGGTGCGGCCGTTCTGCTTGCCGGCCGAGGCCTCGCGCCGCGTGCGCTCGGAGGTGGCGCGCGGCAGCATGCCGTATTCCGCCGTCACCCAGCCGCGCCCCTGGTTCTTGAGCCACGGCGGCAGCCGGTCCTCGAGCGAGGCCGTCACCAGCACATGGGTGTCGCCGAACTTCACGAAGCAGGAGCCCTCGGCATATTTCACCACGCCGCGCTCGAGCGACACCGCGCGCAGCTCGTCGGGTTGTCGGCGGCTTGGCCGCATGCATGCACTCCTCGGGGCGCACCCCCGGCGGGCGCGCAAGCCCAGAGGTTTTAGGTGCCGCGGGGGGGCGCGACAAGGGGCGTATCCCATTGCCGGCCGCTATAGTAGGGAACGCAGATCGACCGGAGGAGCACGATGACGCAGCGGATCGCGGCAATTGTCTGGAGTCTGTTCGCGTTCGCTTGCGCCGCCGAAGCCTCCGCGCAGGACGCCGAGCGCGCGGCCTACCCCACCAAGCCCGTGCGCATCCTGGTGCCGTTCCCCGCCGGCGGCGCGGTCGACATCGTGGCGCGCACGCTAGGCGACGAGCTCAGCAAACGCTGGGGCCAGTCGGTGGTGATCGAGAACCGCCCCGGCGCCGGCGGCACCATCGCCACCCAGGCCGCCGCCACCTCGGCCCCCGACGGCTACACCTTGATCCTGGTCGCCACCGGCCACGCGCTCAATCCGCATTTCTTCGCCAAGCTGCCCTACGATTCCGTCAACGACTTCACGCCGATCACGCTGGTCGGCTCCGCGCCCAACATGCTGCTGGTGCGCAGCGACTCGCCCTTCCGCAGCGTGCGCGACGTGCTCGCCGGCGCGCGGCAGCGGCCGGGTTTTCTCTCCTACGGCCATGCCGGCAACGGCACCTCGCCGCATCTCGCCGGTGAGCTGCTCAAATATCTCGCCAAGGTCGACATCGCGGCGATCCCCTACAAGGGCGGCGCGCCCTCGCTCAATGATCTCATCGGCGGCCACATCCCGCTCAGCTTCAACAACATCCCGGAATCGATCGCGCATGTGAAGGCCGGCACCCTGCGCGCGCTCGGCGTGACGACCGCGACGCGCTCGCCCGTGCTGCCCGAGGTGCCGACCATTGCCGAGGCCGGCGTGCCCGATTACGACACCGGCGTGTGGTGGGGCTTCCTGGCGCCCGCCGGCGTTCCCGCCGACGTGAAGGGCAAGCTCGCCACGGACTGCGCCGAGGCGGTGAAGCTGCCCGCCGTGGTCGAGCGGCTCAAGAGCCTCGGCGCCACGCCGATCGGCAGCACGCCCGAGGAGTTCGCCGACTTCATCCAGGCCGAGCACGACAAGTGGGGCCCGATCATCAAGGCCGCCGGCATCAAGGCGGAGTGAGACAAATGGTCCTTTCTTCGTAGGGTGGGCAAAGCCGCGCGCTTGCGCGGCGTGCCCACGAACACCGGTTCGGCTCGCACCGCCGGTCGACGTGGGCACGGCGCCAGAGGCCACGGCAGAAATTGCAGGGCACAGCAGGCGCCTTTGCCCGCCCTACTCCGCCTCGATCCCGGCCTCCCTGATCATCGTCGTCCATTTCACCAATTGCGCCTTCACGAACTCGCCGAGCTCGTCCGGGCTGCTGCCGAATGCCTCGAAGCCGAGATTGGCGATGCGCGCCTTGGCTTCCGGATCGCCCAGGATGCGCCGCACCTCCGCGTTGAGCCGCGCCACGATCTCCGGCGGCGTGCCGGCGGGCGCAAACAGTCCGGCCCAGGAATCCATGTCGAAATTCGTTACCCCCGCCTCGTGCAGCGAGGGCACGTCGGGCACCAGCGCGCTGCGCTTGAGCCGCGTCACCGCCAGCGCCCGCAGCGTCCCGGCGCGTACATGCGGCAGCCCCGGCATCAGGTCGGTGAGGATCAGCGACACCCGCCCGGCCAGCACGTCGTTGAGGCCCTGCGGCACGCTTTTGTAGGGCACGTGCAGCACGTCGATTCCCGTTGCGTGCTTGAGCGTCTCGCCGGCGACGATGCCCGAGGTGTTGCCGCTGGCATAGCTAAGCTTGCCCGGATTGGCCTTGGCGTAGGCGATCAGCTCCTTGACCGAGGTGACCGGCACGTCGCGATGCGCCGCCACCATGAAGGTGAAGCTGCCGACCCGCGACACCGGCGCGAAATCCTTCACCGGGTCGTAGTTGATGATCTTGTTGAGGCCCGGCGCCGCCGAATGCGGGCTGTTGGTGCTCATCAAGAGCGTGTAGCCGTCGGGCGCGGCGCGGGCGACCTGCGTCGCCGCGATCGCGCCATTGGCGCCCGGCTTGTTCTCGATCACCACCGTCTGCTTGAGCGCGACTGACAGCGGCGGCGCGATGATGCGGGTGATGCCGTCGGTGCCGCTGCCGGCGCCGAACGGCACAACGATGGTGATGGGCTTCGACGGATAGGTCTCGGCGCGGGCGGCAACGGCCGCGAGGAGCAGGCCGCAAGCAACGAAGGTCCGAATCCCAAATCGCATGAATTGCTCCCTACATTGCGTTTCCGGCAAACCGCGCCGCGCTGGCGCCGGCGAGCCGGCCGAAGGTCGCGCCCGACATCAGCCCGGTGCCGCTGGCATAGTTGTGATAGAACAGCCCGCCCACCATCTCGCCCGCGGCATAGAGCCCGGGAATGATCCGCCCGTAGAGATCCTCGACCTCGCCGCGCGTCGTGATCTTCACCCCGCCGAACGTGAACGTCACGCCCGTCGTCACGTGGTAGGCGTGGAACGGCGGGGTATCGAGCGGGTTCGCCCAGTTGGTCTTGTCGATCGCGAGCCCCTGCGTGCGCCGCCCGTCGAGCACGTTCGGATCGAACGGCAGGTCGCAGCGGCACGCTGCATTGAACGCGCGCACCGTGCGCAGGAACGCCTGCGCGTCGACGCCCTCGAGCCTGCCCGCGAGCTCCTCAAGGGTCATCGCCTCCGCCTTGGTCACGCGGCGGATGCGATACTCGCTGCGCAGGAGCTCGTTTGCTTTCGCGTCGAACACCTGCCAGGCGAACATGCCGGGCTGCCTGATGATCTCGGCGCCGTACCGCGCGTAGGTGTGGCTGTGGAAATTCAGGCCCTCGTCGACGTAGCGCTCGCCGCGCGCGTTCACCAGAATGCCGAACGGATAGTTGTGCTTCTGGAACTGGTCGCCGACCGTGAGGTCGCCATAGGGCGGCGCATTCACGTCCCACGCCACCGAGTGGCAGCCCGACCAGTGTCCGTACGGCCGGGCCCCGATCGCGAGCGACATGTTGAGGCCCGCGCCCATGTTGAAGCGGGTGCCGCGCACCCGCGCGAGCTCCCAGCCGGGGCCGAGATAGCGCGCCCGCATCTCCGGGTTCGACTCGAAGCTGCCGCAGGCGAGCACCACCGCGCTTGCGCGGATCTCGACCGGGGCGCCGTCATGCTCGGCGATCACGCCGGTGATCCGGCCGCCCTCACGCAGGAGGCTGAGCGCCGGCGTGTCATAAACAATGCGGATCTCGCGCCGCTCCACATTGGCGTAGAGCGCCTTGAGCATCTCCGGCCCGCCGCCCCAGATGTGCAGCGCGAGCCCGCCCCAGAACCTGAACTTGCCGCCGACCTTGTAGGCCTGCCGGCCGAGCCCCGGCTGCAGCTTCACCCCGTGCCGCGCCACCCACTTGGCGGTGTCGAGGCTTCCGCGCACCAGGATCTCCGCGAGGTCAGCATCCGTGCGGAATTGGGTCAGCGCGAACAGGTCGTCGAAATACTGCTCCTCGGTATAGCTGCCGAAGTCGACATTGCTCAGGTCCTCCTGCGCGAGCGACGGCAGCACCGCAATGAGATCGTCGACACCTCGAAATGCAAAGCGGAACGCGCCGCCGGTGAAGTGCGAGTTGCCGCCGCGCTCCTCGAACGGCGCCGCCTCGAGCATCAGCACCCGCGCGCCGCTCTCGTGCGCCGAGATCGCGCTGCACAGTGCGGCGTTGCCGGCGCCCACCACCAACACGTCCGGCCGCACGTTGGTCAGCTCAGCGGATGGCATGTCTCTCCTCGTCGACGCGAACGGTAACGGATACTATGCTCCCGGCGACCTGACGAGAGGATCAACGTGATGATCCCGCGCGCCGCAATCGCTATTCTGCTCGCCGCAGTGCTCTGCGCGCCCGCCCCCGCGCCCGCGCAAACACCCTGGCCCAGCCGCCCCGTCACCATCCTGGTGCCGTTCGCCGCCGGCGGCGGCAATGACGTGCTGGCGCGGCTGCTCGCCCAGCGCATGAGCGCGGCGCTGGGTCAGCCGTTCGTGATCGAGAACCGCCCCGGCGCCGGCGGCACGCTCGGCGCCCGCGCCGTCGCCAAGGCCGCGGGCGACGGCTACACGCTGATGGTCGGCCATTCCGGGGTGTTCGGCATCGCGCCCGCGCTCTACGCCAATCCCGGCTACGACCCGCGCAAGGACTTTGCGCCCGTCGGGCTGATCGGCTCCTACCAGCAGATGTTGGTGGTGCACCCCTCGCTGCCCGTGCACAGCGTCGGCGATCTCATCGCGCTCGCGAAGCGAGAGCCGGGCAAGCTCACCTTTGCCACCGCCGGCATCGGCTCGGGCTCGCATCTCTCCGCCGAGCTGCTCGCCGCCATGGCCGATATCAAGCTCACCCATGTGCCTTATCGCGGCACCGGCGCGATGCAGGCCGATCTCGTGGGCGGCCACGTCGCCATGTCGATCACCACGCTGCCGTCGACCGTGGCGGCGGTGCGCAGCGGCGCGCTGCGCGCCATCGCGGTCACCGACCTGGTGCGCTCGCCCATGTTCCCGGAGCTGCCGACGGTCGCCGAATCCGGCGTGCCCGGTCATGCCGCGGTCATCCACTACGGGATAGTGGCGCCCGCCGGCACCGATGGCGCGATCACCGCGCGGCTCAATGCCGAGCTCAACGCCGCGCTCGCCGCCGACGACGTGCGCGCGCATCGCCGACGAGGGTGGCGAGCCGCTGCCCGGCCTGCCCGCGCAGCAGGCGCGCGACATCGACGCCGAGGAGTTGAAGTGGGGCTCGCTCATCCGCCAGCTCGGGCTCAAGGCGGAATAGCGCCGGGACACAAGCCCGCTTGAACTCCAGCGCCCGGATGGACAATTCTCTTGTCCGTACGCGGAGTTTCGCCTTTGGCCCAGGACGTCCCGATCGGCACGGCGCAGGTGAGCCTCGCGCAGCTCAACGAGCGCTCGCGCGACATCTTCCGCCAGATCGTCGAGAGCTACCTCGCGACCGGCGAGCCCGTCGGCTCGCGCAACATCTCGCGCCTGATCCACACCCCGCTGTCGCCCGCCTCGGTGCGCAACGTGATGTCGGACCTCGAGCATCTCGGGCTGATCTACGCCCCGCACACCTCCGCCGGCCGCCTCCCGACCGAGCTCGGCCTGCGCTTCTTCGTCGACGCGCTGATGGAGATCGGCGATCTCGGCGAGGCCGACCGCCGCGCCATGGAGGCCAAGGTCGCCGCCGCCGGCAAGTCGATGGAGGCCGTGCTCAACGAGGCCTCCGGCATGCTTTCGGGCCTCACCCGCGCCGCCGGCGTGGTGCTCTCCGCCAAGCTCAACGTGCGGCTCAAGCACATCGAGTTCGTGCGGCTCGAGCCCGAGCGCGCGCTAGTCATCCTCGTCGCCGAGGACGGCCAGGTCGAGAACCGCATCATCGCCGTGCCCGCCGGCCTGCCGCAGTCGGCGCTCACCGAAGCCTCGAACTTCCTCAACGCCCATGTGCGCGGCCGTACCCTCGCGGAGGCCAAAGCCGAGCTCGAGCGCGCGCTCGAGGCACAGCGCGCCGAGCTCGACCTGCTCACCCAGAAGATCGTCGCCGCCGGCTTCGCCAGCTGGTCGGGCGGCGAGCGCGACGACCGCAAGCTGATCGTGCGCGGCGCCGCGCATCTGCTCGAGGACCTGCGCGCCGTCGAGGATCTCGAGCGCGTGCGCCTGTTGTTCGACGATCTCGAGACCAAGCGCGGCGTGGTCGACCTCTTGGGCCGCGCCGAGCAGGCCGAGGGCGCGCGCATCTTCATCGGCTCGGAGAACAAGCTGTTCTCGCTCTCGGGCTCCTCCACCATCGTGGCGCCCTACCGCGACAGCGCCGGCCGCATCGTCGGCGTCATCGGCGTGATCGGCCCCACAAGGCTGAACTACGCCCGCGTCATCCCCATGGTCGACTACACCGCCAAGGTCGTGAGCAAGATCATCGGGGGGTGAGTGGCCCCCCACCCCCGCTTGATTTTCTCCCCCAAAGCCCTGATATCCCGGCGGAAAGGATACCGCTGGGAACCATTGTGATGACTGACACCAATTCGCGCCCCGTCCGCGCCTCGGCCGGCGATGACGCCAACGACGCCCCCACCGTGCCGGGTGCCTCCGACGCCGCGCAGCGCGACGCCGCGCAGAGCCAGGACGACGAGCAGGCGCGTATCGCCGCCCTGGTCGAGACCCTGTCCAAGGAGACGGCCGACTACAAGGACAAGCTCCTGCGCACGCTCGCCGAGATGGAGAACCTGCGCCGGCGCACCGAGCGCGAGATCGCCGACAGCCGCGTCTACGGCATCTCCGCCTTCGCCCGCGACATCATCGCGGTCGCCGACAACATGGCGCGCGCGCTCGGGGCGCTCGACCAGGAGATCCGCGACAAGGCCGATGCCGCGACCAAGGCGCTGCTCGACGGCGTCGAGCTCACCGAGCGCGAGCTGCTGAAAGTGCTCGAGAAGCACGGCGTGAGGAAGTTCGAGCCGCTGGGCGAGCGGTTCGACCCCAACCTCCACCAGGCGATGTTCGAGTTGCCCGATCCCTCGCGCCCCGCCGGGTCAGTCGCCCAGGTGGTGCAGCCCGGCTACATGATCGGCGAGCGCGTGCTGCGCCCCGCGCTGGTGGCGGTGGCGAAGGGCGGCCCGAAGGCTGCTGTCGCAGGCGCCAACGACAACGCCGGCGCGAATTAGCCCCACTTCGTAGGGTGGGCAAAGCCGCGCTCTTGCGCGGCGTGTCCACGTCTTCCTCACCCCGCGATCGGTGCTTGCGGCTTGGCCGGACGTGGGCACGGCGCCGCGTCCTTGCCGTTGCACGATCGTGGCTGGTCTCGCGGCGCCTTTGCCCACCCTACGGTGCTCGGGTTATCCTGGGGACCATGATCCGCTCCACCGACCGCTTCCTCACCACCCATACCGGCAGCCTGCCGCGGCCGGACGACCTCATCCGCGCGATGTACGCCAAGGAGGAGGGCGTGCCGGTCGAGGCCGGCCCGCTCGCCGCGCGCGTGCGCGACGCCGTCACCGAGGTCGTGCGCAAGCAGTCCGAGGCCGGCATCGACATCGTCAACGACGGGGAGATGTCGAAGCCGAGCTACGCGACCTACGTGAAGGACCGCCTCGCCGGCTTCGGCGGCGCCGGCAACACCTTCGTCTACCAGGACCTCTCGGACTTCCCCAATCTCGCCAAGCGCGTGTTCGGCGATCCCGGGCGTTCTCGGCGAAAGACGCCTGCTTGCAACGCCGCGATCTCCGTGCGCGACCCGCAGGCCGCCAAGACCGACGTCGACAACCTCAAGGCCGCGATGAAGTCCGTTCACGCCAGCGAGGCCTTCATCTCCGCCGCCTCGCCCGGCGTGATCGCGCTGTTCTTCAAGAACGAGCACTATGCCAGCCACGAGGCCTACCTGTTCGCCATCGCCGACGCCATGCGCCGCGAGTACGAGACCGTCGCCGCCGCCGGCATCACCTTGCAGATCGACTGCCCCGATCTCGCCATGGGCCGCCACATCCAGTACGCCGACCTCTCGCTTGCCGACTTCCGCAAGCGCGTCGAGCTCAACATCGCCGCGCTCAACCGCGCGGCCGCCGCCATCCGCCCGGAGCGTCTGCGCATGCACCTGTGCTGGGGCAATTACGAGGGCCCGCACCACCGCGACGTGCCGCTCGCCGACATCATCGATCTCGTGCTCGCCGCCCGCCCCAACGGCATCTCGTTCGAGGCCGCCAATCCGCGCCACGCCCACGAATGGACGCTGTTCGAACGCGTCAAGCTGCCGCCCGGCAAGGTGCTGATCCCCGGCGTGATCGAGTCGAAGTCGAACTTCATCGAGCATCCCGAGCTCGTCGCCCAGCGCATCGGCCGCTATGCCAAGCTCGTCGGACGTGAGAACGTCATCGCCGGCAGCGACTGCGGCTACGGCACCTGGGTCGGCCAGGCCGCCGTCGATCCCGACGTGGTCTGGGCCAAGCTCGCCGCCCTGTCCGAGGGCGCGCGCATCGCCTCGCGCGAGTTTTGGAAATGACGGCGCGATCGCCTTCTCCGATGACGCGCCTGCTTCTCGCTCTCGCCCTTCTCCTCCTCGCCACCCCGCTCCACGCCGAGCCTGCCGACGCCATCGCCAACATCACGCCGACGCAGTGCGCCCACATGCGGGCGCACCATGTGATGAACCCGGGAGCGCCGGTGCCCTGCGAGCGGCTGCGGCTCGTCACCTTCACCCATGTCGGCTTCGACGGCGCGCAACATACCGGCGAGCTCGTGGTCATGGACGCCGTCGCCGACGACGTGCTGGCAATATTCGTGGCGCTGCGCGAGCGCGGCTTCCCGATCAACAGCGCGCGGCTGATGGACGAGTTCAACGGCGACGACGACGCCTCGACCGCCGCCAACAACACCTCCTCGCTCAACGTGCGCACCGTCGGCGCCACCGGGCAGATCTCGCTCCACGCCTTCGGTGCCGCGATCGACCTCAACCCGCTGCAGAACCCCTACATCGTGCACTATGGCGACGGCCGCACCCGCATCGACCCGCCGCATGCCGGCGCCTATGTCAGCCGCCGCGACATCCGTCCCGGCATGGCCGAGCCGGTCATCGATCTCTTCGCCCAGCACGGCTTCGTCGAGTGGGGCGGCCGCTGGCGCGGCACCATCGACTACCAGCACTTCCAGGTCGGCCGCGGCCTCGCCTGGCGCCTCGCTGCTCTCTCTCCTGCCGACGCGCGCGCGCTGTTCGCGCGCCATGTGGAGCGGCATAAGCGCTAGCTCCGTAGGCTGGGCAAAATCGCTTGCCGTAGCGGCGCGATTGACGCACGGTCTCGCGCGATTTTGCCCACCCTACCCATCAAACCAAAAGGAATCCCCATGGCCGCCTCGCATCGTGACAAGATCGCCGTCATCTCGGGGGCCGCGAACGGCATCGGGCAGGCCTTCGCCCAGCGCCTGGCGCAGGACGGCTGCCACATCGTCATCGCCGACGTC
>Ga0066903_100004952_pt1 | contig 11425 bp, 11 predicted proteins | sample PanSoiMetaGPlot1_FD_67491 | JGI IMG/M metagenome (GOLD analysis project Ga0066903, IMG submission 67491) | Tropical forest soil microbial communities from Panama analyzed to predict greenhouse gas emissions - Panama Soil - Plot 1 (version 2) | ecosystem: Environmental > Terrestrial > Soil >...
GGCGGCGAGCGCGCCTATATCGGCGGCGATGGCTTCGGCAACGACGTGCAGGTCGGCAGCTTCAACGCCGGCGTGACCAATGTGGGTTTTTGGAACGCCGCCAGTGGGACCCGCATGAGCCTGTTCGCGCGGTCCTATGTGACGGTCTCGGATGCGCGGCTGAAGACGGATGTGCAGCCGCTCACCGGTGCGCTCGAAAAGGTGCTCAGGCTGCGCGGCGTGACGTTCGAGTGGGCCGCCGCTGCGTCACGCGATCAGACGGACGCCGACGACAGGGCCAGTGCCGGGACGAGTAGCAGCCCGGCGAGCAGCACCCGGAGGGGCCGTGCCGGGACGAGCACCAGGAATGCCGGGCTGGTGGCGCAGGAGATCCTCGACGTACTGCCTGAGGCGGTGGTCCGGGACAGTCGCGGCATGTACGGCGTCGCCTACGGGTCCGTGGTCTCGTTGCTGATTGAGGCGATCAAGGAGCAGCAGGAGCGCCTGGAGCGCCTGGAGCGGCAGATGTCCGGCAGCGGCGGCGAACGCTCGTAGTGTAATCGGGCCGGCAAGCGCCGCCGACGCTCTGGCGGCAAACCAGACAGGAGATCGCAGGTGGCATTCACCGGCACCACCATCACGGCGACCGACGAACTCTCGGTCACCGACGGGGCCAGCGGCCCTGTCTCCGCGTCATCCTGTCCGGCAACAAAGCCCACATCCTGGGCAAGCTGGGCGTCGGCACCCTCAACCCGGCCAATACGCTCGACGTGGCCGGCGGACTCAGCGTGAGCGGGCATGCTTCGCTGGCGGTGAGCGGCGAGGTGGAGCAGGCGGCGGGCGGCGTGTATGCAACGGACGGGCAGGGAAATCCCATCATCGATACTTATCAGACCGTACGGTCCGGCTTTCATCTGATCGACGTTCCGGTCCGCGAAGGCTGAAATTGGGGAACGGGGAGGGGCGTGGACATCGACGTCCCATGTCAATAGGGTTGGCCGTGAAAGGGCTTGACTGCGGTCACAGGTTCGTACTGGAGGCGACATGACGCGAGCAAAGAGAGCATCGCTCGCTCCACACTCACTAAGTTGCGTTCGAGCTTCACCGAGTGAGGCCTTGGTGAAAGCGTGTCTCCGCCGTCGCGTAATGCCGGACAATTATGAGGTTATTGCTTGAAGATTCGCTAAGGCCAAAGGGATCGACGATAAGGAAAATGCTCATGAGACATTCACCCACGAACCTGAAGGCAGTGCAAGGTACCGGCAAAAGCAAAGTGCTTGCCGAGCCATTGCACGCTGCTCACTCGTCCGGACACGGGAGCACGGCGCGGCTGCTTGCGCTTCAACACGTGTGCGGCAATCGATTCGTGCAGCGGATGTTGGCGGCGGCTCGAACCACCGGTAGCAACGACCATGTTCCGGCCAACGTGGAATCTTCGATCCAGAGAGCACGCCGCGGTGGATTCGCTTTGGATGATTCCTTTCGCGGCCGCACAGAAGCAGCGTTTGGGGCCAGTTTCTCGGGGGTGAGGATCCATACCGACGACGAAGCCGATATGCTCAATCAGGCGTTAAGCGCGCGGGCTTTCACGGTCGGTGAGGATATTTTTTTCCGTCGAGGCGAGTTCAACCCGAGCACCTCGGCCGGCCGCGAATTGCTGGCTCACGAGCTAGCTCACGTCATACAGCAAAGCGACACGGCGGCCCAGCGCCCGATTGCGCCGAGAGCGGAGGCCGCGATCTCGGGTTCCGCGAAAGGCGGCAATGTTCAACGGAGATGCGTTGAATGCGATGAGGAATCCCGCAAGCAGGCCGATGGAGGGCGAATTGTGCAGGCTAAGCTCATGATCACTCAGGAGGGCGATCCCTACGAGCAAGAGGCCGACGCTGCGGCGGATGCCTTCGTGCGATGGGAGGCGCGGCTTGGACAAGCACTGGATTCGCGGCTCGCCCGGCCAGACATCGAGCATCATCACACGATCGCTCAACCCGATCGCAGCCAGGCTTCGCTGCACATCAGCACAGGAACGCAGAGCGGTCCGACTGGCACGTTGATCCAAAGGACGCCGGCGCCGGGAAGCAACTTCGGCACTTACCGATATTGTGGGTTCGGAATCACGACATCCATTCCTGGGTTTATCAAAGATCTATATACTGGCAGTTTTGATGTCGACTACACGAGGGGTTGCGGCTTCGTTGGCGACAATGCGTGGGCTTCCGTATGGGAACTGTACGATGCTTCCGACCGCAAATTGGATTCGACCACGGAACATGCTTTTGGGACCTACACGATCGAGTCCAGCGACGTTAACCGCGGGACGCCAGGCGACGGCTCGGCCAACTGGTCGCTGTGGTACAGGGTTACGAAGAGTCAGCCTTGGCTGACGGGCGATAGCGACGCATACCCTTACGACTACCGGGAATTCCGCGTTTATTCGGCGCCCATTCGGAATCCGGCGATCATCCTGCGGGAAGAGCTCGGATCGGTGATCTGGCAGGACAACTTTACTCCCGCCGAAGACGGAGCGAGCCTCCAGTATAACTTCTCGGTGGTGGCAACCCGAGCCACCACCGACACGCAGACGACTACGGCATCGGGCACCGTCGCCGGTGATAGAAGCGCGAGCTTCAACTTTGCATATGACGGGCTCACAGGAGGCTTCGCCAATCGATTGAGCTACTCGGCGACCGTCAGCTTGAGCCGAACGCATTCGATCGCGGTCTCAACCTCACAATCGACGTCCAAGACTTTCACGCAGCCGAATTTGCGGGGTGGAGTCACGTATCGGATCATAGCGCGTCCACTATACCACATTATCGATGGGTCTGTTGATCTGATCGCTCACCGTGATGGCGTTATCACCGGAACCGGGGAGACCATTAGTGGCGCCATTCGAGTGCTCAAGGGGTTGGACGTGCGGATCGAAGGCGGACCGGGCTCGGGCGGGCCCGGGTCAGGCGGACAAGGTGCCGGACCCCTGGCACGAAAGTGGGGTTGCGAAGACGTGCGCTGCAACGTACAACCCGCCAGACCCGGCGCTGCATGCCCAGACCGTGTCATCGGCAACAGTCCTTACATATACAGCAACTTTGATGAGGCGTGTGACGCGGCCAAGCAGAACGCGAACGCCCAGGTGCCGGAAGGGTGCTACAAGCGCCACTGCGATTGCTCCACGAAATGCACGCAAAGGTGAGAAAGGTCTCGGGGGACGATTTCGCAGGGCGGCTGCGCTCAATCATTGAACCGCTCGCCCCGCGCTTCCGTGATCGAGCGAGGCGTGACATTGAATCGGTGCTTCGACTAGGAGCGAAGTCTCCAGCAGATTTGCTTGCCATTGTGCGGAACAACCGAGTGGCACCGCATTTCCGGATTAAGGTCTGCTGGATCCTGGGTCGGCTGGGGGACAAGCGCGCCGCACCGGCGATGATGGTCGCCCTCACAGATAACGCCCCTCGCTTGCGCCAAGCAGCAGCGCAGTCGCTCGGTGAATTGCGGAGCAGCCGCGCCTTGCCCCTGCTGGTCGCCGCGCTCCGCGCGGAGCCAGAGGTCGATGTGCGCACGGCGATCGTCTCGGCGCTCGGTTCGTTACGTGATGCACGGACGTTTCGGCCGCTGGTGCAGTTACTTAACAGAAAGAGTGAAGATCCCGTAGTGCGTGGCATGGCCGCCGAAGCCCTTGCCGATCTGCCACACAGCGGCGCTGCGGCAGTGCTCATGACTGCTCTGTCAGACCCGTCGGCAGAGGTGCGTTTCTGGGCAGCGTTTGGACTAGGCCAATTGGGCGCATGGCATGCGCTACCGCAGCTGGAGCTGCTTGCTTCCACCGATGCCGCGCGGCTACCGAGGTGGGGAACCGTGAGGGAAGAGGCGATCAAGGCCATCGAGCGCATTCGAAGCCTATAGCTTGACGGCACAACGCGATCATCGCAGTCGACGTGTCCAGATTCATAACCTCGATTCACCCCTGCAAATGCGCGGTCGACAATCACGCGACGTGCATGAAAAAGATGATAAAATTGGCTGTATGGACGCAAGCTGGCAGCAGAGGGCGGCGCGCTCGCCACGCTGTCATCCACGAAGGCCGCCAGCAAAGGAAGCTGCGTACAGGATGGATCAGACCTGCCTGCGCCAGCGAGGACTTTCCAGAACCGCTGTCGGCGACGATCGCCACGAGACGATGCGCTTTCAATGTCTCGATGAGCGCCGCTATCTCGGCCTCCCGGCCAAAAAACAGATCGCTGTCGGCTTCCGTCATGGCTCGAAGGCCGGCGAAGGGCGACGCGGTCAGTCGGATCGATTGGCGCCTGCCTGCGGCGCCCTCATGCTCCGGGCCGGTGCCGAGCACGGCTTGCAGCAGTTTGCCCAGTTCCACTTCATTCGTGGTGGGGAGATGCACGCCCTGGAACTGGCGCGCGAATGATGGCAAGCTCGATGTCCGGTTAGGCGACAGGAGGACCGGAATGAATGGATAATTTCCTCCTTCCGTAGCTCGGCTGAGAGCCAAGCGAACCTCCCTGTCAACCCAGTTGACGACACCTTTCGTGCCAACAATGACGGCGAAGGCGGTGGAACGGGTGGTGATCGCCTTTTCGAGCTGCTCCTGCCATCCTTTGCCCGGTCGCAGATCGTCTTCGTTGAGCCAAATCTCGAGTTCCGACGCGCGCGTCCGGCGACGCCAGAAGCCGGCGCTTCAGTTCGCGCGCCGTCTCGGTGTCCACTCCTGAATGACTTAAAACAGAATCGGACGCACCGTCATCATCAGCCTCCAGATGTTCGTACACTCAGGACATTTTCGTGTAGCGACCCCATTTAGTTAAGCTTTGTCGGTTTGGCCCATTTCGCGATCCACGACATATTCTCCGTTGCGATGATGTTCTCGCAGTCGTTGACGAAACCGGATACCGTCCCACGCGGGTCGCCCTTCCGATCATCGAGTCGCCTCGCTGTGGCAAGATAGGTCGTTACCATGAAGTCGAAGCGCGAAGCCTCGACATGGGCAAGCACCGCGCCGGCAACGGTGGTGAGCACAGCCGTTAGCGCCGCGATGTCGAATGGGATGCTGAAGATAGGGGTCGACTTACCGGTGACGCTGGCGATGGCTGTGATCAGGGTGGCGGCGAGCGCCAGCCCAAACTCGGTGCGCCGCAGCCAGGTTGCCGTGGTCCGGTAGGTGCCGGCGCACTTTTTATAGAATTCGACCTGTCGGTTCGGCGTTAAGGAGGGTCTCATATTAGTGTGGTGCCGGCGCGGGCATAGGAGCCCCGGCCCTCCACGTCAATCTGGCAAACTGAGGGTGGGCCGGGGAGGCGTGCCGCGCGGACTCTAACCCCGGCATCCGGACGTGAATCGGCTGCGTCAACGCATTCCTATCCGTGACGATGATCGCGCACCAGGTCATAAGCTCGCCGCTCCCTCGATTCTTCCATCGCTCCCACAGGCCGGCGAAAAACTCAGCGCACGTCCCTCCGTATGTGTGATCTAGCTCACATTTGAATTCAGCGGCGCGTGTCGCCGGGCCAACGGTCCCTTCCTCCTCGATCAGAAACGCCGAATAGATCTCGCCAGTGGCGTCATCCATCGTCACCACAAGATCAAGGTCAGGAGCCCGCTAACCCGGACAACTCGTGTGCTTACGACATAGTCACAACTTTCACCTCGAAGGAGATCCCGCCGATGAGCGATGGCCCCGCGCCTTAAGACAGGCGTCACCATTTTTTGACGCGACGTCCTTGAGCATAGCGTTGTCGAGCATTGCCTCTGCCAGCAGCTGCGAGGGCAGCCGGCGTCACAACGAGAACAAAATGCTGCAGAATTTTTGATTTCAGCACACCCTCGATCTGGCTCCACCAATCCCGCCCACCTTCGAGCGCAACGATGTCCTGCCAAATGGAAAACTTTTCCCTGAGCAGCCGCTTGCGCAGGTCTGCCGCAAACTTGGCGCCGTCCTTGCGCGAATAGGAAATAAAGATTCGGGCTTGTTCAGGCACAGCGCCCCTCAGATCGCGATGCAATCAATTCATCGAGTGTAATATCATCTCGGGGGTAGATGATAGCGCGCTTGGGGTGGCGCGCGCTTCATGGTTGTCGAGGATGCCGCTGGCTTCGAACTGCGCCCTAAGCGCCCGGCGGAGATCGCACGGTTGTTCGAAGAGGCGGCCAAGGGCGGTCGTGCCTGTTATCCGGCCGCAACATTCGGGGCGACCCGGCAGATTGGACGGCGGCGATCGATGGTGGGCACGGCTGCAGTTCCTCTTGCAGTTGCGTCGGAATGGCAGCGGCTCGATATCACGGGTTAGCTGTAAAGTGGCGCGCTCGGAGAGCGTCGCGCCCAAGAAATTCGCAAGGAAGTCAAACGACTTGCAAGTCTGGCAACGGGCCATGTTGGACGAAACGTTGGACGCTTTTTTGGACGTTTTCTCGAACGTCTTATCGAAGCGGTCTCGACGGTGAAATTCACGGCCGCGGTATCGGTAAGGCCTAGCTTAGCTAGGCGAACGCTCTAGTCGATCCACTCGCGGTTTACGTCAAAGGCCAAGAGCGGCCGTGAGAACCGCAAACAATCATGGGGTTAGAAGAAAAAATGTAATTGAAAATGTAATTCACAGTAAAACTCAATGTAGAACGTGAGAAGGTTTTGCATTTGTTGCAATCTTTGGTTGACTTAATCAAGCAAAAGGAACAAAAAAGCAACGTCTCCTTAGACTTTTTTACAAGGAAATACATCATTGATCGCAGAGCCACTCAATAAATTGAGTGCTCCGCCCGATCGGCCACCCTCCAGCCGTGTCCAAGGCAAGCACTCGCATCTGCCGCCACGGGAATGCCCTGCCGGAAAAGCCCCGGGTCTTCATCAGGAGCCGCTACAGGGGATAATCCCGGAACAGCATTCGCTCCCAATGGATACGCCACGTGAGCTGGCCGACGATTTGCTCCGCGGCGCTGACGAAATCGCGGAATTCATCTTTGGTACGCCCGAAAGCCGCCGCAAGGTGTACTATCTTGCCGAATGTTGCAGGCTGCCGGTGTTCCGGCTTGGGTCCATGCTTTGTGCGCGACGGTCCATTCTTCTGAAATGGATTGCTGGGCAGGAAAATCGAGTCTTACCTGTTGCCCGAGAATAAGGTTCATGTGGTCGTTGTGGGCAGTAAACCGTAGGCTTCAATCAATTCGTCCGTGAACGAATTGGTCCATGCAAGCTAGATTAATGATCCGTGGCAGTCTTGGTAAGGATTGCCGGAGCCGCAAGGACACATTTGGTTCGGACCTAAATTGCCGTAGCGTTTGGGGATTGCTTTTGCGACAAGGTCACGTAGTGCTGGGTCCTTGGCCGTTCCAATTCGATGGATGAGATCGTCATAGGCTGCAATGGCTTCATCGCGGCGCCCTAGCTCGCCGAGTGTGACCGCCCTGTAGAAGAGCGCTCGGGCGACCACCTCGCGAGGCACCGGTTCTTCGGCCGCTCCGTAACGGCTGACGAGGTCGTCACAGATGGTGATGGCTTCATCGCTGCGCCCCAGCTCACCGAGTATGACAGCGCTGTTGAAGAGCGCTTGGGGAACCCGCTCGCGCGCGGCCAGTTCTTCGGCCGTGCCGCACCGGCGTACGAAATTGGCATAGGCGGCGAGCTCCTCATCGGTGCGTCCGAGCTCGCCGAGTATGAGCGCCTTGTTGAAGAGGCCCTCGGCGACCAGACCGCGCAATGCGAGCTCGCTGGCCATGCCGTAGCGGCTAACGAGTTCGTTGTAGACCGCGACGGCTTCATCGCGGCGTCCCAGCTTGCCAAGCTCAAACGCCTTATTGACAAACGCCCTGGCGACGTGCTCGCGCATGGTCAGATCGCTGGCCGTGCCGTAGCGGCTGATGAGGCCGTTCCAGACGGCGATGGCTTCATCGCGGCGCCCCGACTCCGCGAGTAAGCCCCCCTTGTTGAAGAGTGCCGTGCCGATCCAGGCCTGAAGCGCCGCTTCACTAGCCGTGCCATACCGGCTGACGAGGTCGTCATAGATGGCAATGGCTTCATCCCGGCGTCCAAGCTTGTTGACTGTGACCGCCCTGTAGAAGAGCGCTTGGGCGACCTGCTCGCGCCGGGCCGGCTCCTCGGCCGTGCCGTACCGGCTGAGGAAATCGTCATAGACGGCAAGCTCATCATCGGCGCGTCCGAGTTCCCCAAGCATGACCGCCTTGTTGAAGAGGGCCTCGGCAACCAACTCGGGCAATGCCAGCTCGCTGGGCATGCCGTAGCGGCTGACGAGATCGTCAAAGATGGCAAGGGCTTCATCATGGTGTCCCAGCTCAGCGAGTATGACCCCCTTGCCGAAGAGCGCATAACCAAGCTCCTTGCATAGCGACGGATCAGCCTGTTTGTCGGTTAGCTCCTTCAAGACTGCTATAGTTGCGGTCACGTCATTAACCCGGTCTTTCCCTAGATAGCCGCTGCATCCAACTGTGGCCCGGGCAAATGCCATCATTGCGGGACCAGGGGTCGATGGCCTTAGAAACCCAAGGCCACGCCACTCTTCGCCAAAATCTATTGCACAACGAACGAGAAAGGCTGCTGACTTCTCTCCGCCGAGACCGAGCCCTGCATCAATCAGCGACTGTTGTTCCCGCGCCGGAAACCTACTTAGTCGATCGAGCACAAAGAATTCGCCGAGGATGTCGGGCTCCAGTCGCCTGAGCGCGACTTTCGGATCACCGCACGCCATACGCCGAAAACGATCCTCATCAAGTGTTTGCCAATTTGGCAGATATTCTCGCGCCGTGTCCAAACATTCAACATCATATTTTTGGCGGGGGATATCCAGCGCCATAGTTGCTACAACCAATAGATTTTCGTGAATCCGCAACCGCCTTTTCTCCATGAGGCGATCGGGAGCGGACCCGTCGGTCCAGAAGTGGATGCGCTCCCGATCAATAATCCAAGCCAACACATCCTTTCGATGAAGTTTAGCCAGCCTGGAGCGGATTCCGGGGATGTCGAACCACTTCTGTGCTGTTGTGGACAAGCTTATGCTGGCGATCCCTACATCACTTGCCGGAGCACGGTAAGAAAGGCGCGGATAGCCGCGAGAGCTCCGGGCATAACGTCCGAGAGGTAATTCGATTTCCTCAGAATGAGGACTAAGGTTAGAGACGACTGCCGTGGTATCATCACCGTTTTCCATCATATCCGCAATTTTCAGTGCCGTTGCCGCGGCGAATAAAGGCCGCGCCGCCGATCGCCAATAGTCACTGCCCGATGACGGATCGACTCTCCTTAATGTATCTAGAAGCAGTCCATCCGGTAGTTCTGCGCCTCCACCCGGAAGTCGTCCTCGCATGATCGCAAGGAGCGCATTCGAAGACAGAGGTGGGAGGCGATAGTCCCATCTTTTTTCGTTTTCACGATAGCAAAAACTGCGTACAATCGCGCCGGTGGAATCCGTTGGCGTGATTGTCTTGAACCATTCTCCGGTAGCTTCGCGTTCGAGCAACAACACACGGACAGGATATTCAAATCCGGTTTTGCATGCCGTTGCCGCAAATCCCTTGAGCATATCCGCGACGGGGTCGGGTGATTCTGCCGCATAGTCGATCACCACGAATGTGGGCCGGCTCGGCCGCCAGGCGCGCGCATCAAACTGTCTCAGATTTTCCAGCTTGAGGAATCCGGCGTGAAACTTTTGCTTCTCCGCTCGGTCCAGAAATTGGATCGTCAATCGTGTCTTGCCTGCGCCCGCGGGACCGGTAACAAGTGTCCAGCGGAACAGTTGTAAGGTGCCATTGGGGCCGTTAGAATCGAGAAAACGATTAAGAAATTCCAGATCGGCCGTACGTTCGTGAAACTCGTCTTGCTGAACCTTCGCTATGAGACTCTCTGCAAATCGCGCTGTTGCGCGCAGATGCCGACCTTCGGCGCGTGGGTCATCCAGGACCAACCTGTCGGGAGCTTCGTGGCCTGAATCAATGATTGAGTGGTCTCCTACGCCAAGGCGTGCGATTCCTTGCTTTATTGCATGTCGCGCATAGCGAAGAAATGGAATCCAGGAAGATCGGTCGGAATCGTATCGTCTGGGACCTACCGCTATTAGTTTCAGTTCCTCCAGCACCCTCTGCAAGCGGTCCAGATGTCGCCTCTGTACTCGCCAGCGTGGGTCATATGGACTCTGGATGTACTTATGCACCTGATCTTTGAACCCACACAATTTCCCCCACGCTACTATCGTTGTCGGATCCAGAACTTCTAGCTCGCCGTCTTTATTGAACAGGGCATCTTCACCGAACAAGTTCTCTTCTTTTTTCCTAAGGTTTTTATGAAGAACCACCAATCTGTCGGCGGCGTAATTGTCTTTCCCAGCGCGTTCGGGCAGGGCATAGATTATTTCGCGCATCAGCTTGCTGACTTCGGGAGCTGCGTCTTTGTCTAAGCCGCGATCGTCGGACATGGGCAAAAGCCTTGCTTTTTTCAGCCAACGCATTCTGTGGAATGAGCAGGGTTCCGGAAAGTCTCCCAGCGGGGCCCTGCTGGCGTGGCTTCGCATAACCGCTTCACGTCACTAGTTTGTTAGATGTCGAGTTCGTCAACATCTGGTAGTGCACTGTGAATTGACAGAATTGACGCGCGCCTATACGTTGTAGTCGTCTTATTTTTTAACTATTGCGTTTACAGATATACACTATGACTCAACGTATAATTCGGGAGATAGATCCAGAAACAGGCATAGTTTTGCCCGAAACGCATCGCCTGAACGGACGGCTGCATCGCGCGTCAAGCCAGGGGGCCCGCGCTTATCCATCGTCACCCCGACACGGGCGCGGTCATTGAGGAACGCTACTACTGGAATGGCCACTTACATCGAGAAGATGGACCGGCAGTTGTAGACTATAACTACCTCAATTCCGTGCCGATCTCGGAGATGTACTATCGTCACGGATTGATACACCGTGATCCAAAGCAGGGGCCGGCCCGTATTGAGCGTAACGATAGCGATACGGCGTTGCTGATTGAGAGTTATTATGTAAACAACGAGCCGTACCGCGACCCGGCTGATGATCCGCATTACATAGAGCGATGTGAAGACGGCCGGACTGAATGCGAGTACTATTCTGATGCGACCGGAGTCCGTTCTCCGAGGAGGCCCACCCGTAGGGCGCCGCGATGGGTAGGAGGCCTGCTCCGCGAATCGGGTGAGTTGGTCAAGAGCTATTTGGGTAGCGTCAGGAGAGCAGGAGAGGAGGATGACCGTATGATCTGAAACCTTTCGCAGTGATCCGGAGGGTTCGACTCCCTCCCGGTAAAGGCCAGCCAGCCAGCCGGAAGCCAGCCTTGCGTGTGAGTGGCAACACAAAACGCGAAGCGTAGGAGAGCAGGTGCCGAAGCTGCGTGAGTGAGCCCCGAAATGCTCATCGTCTGAAGCCTTCACTGTCCCTGAAGTGGGGGCAGCACCGATGTGACCGCCAAGGCAAG
>Ga0066903_100004953_pt1 | contig 11425 bp, 17 predicted proteins | sample PanSoiMetaGPlot1_FD_67491 | JGI IMG/M metagenome (GOLD analysis project Ga0066903, IMG submission 67491) | Tropical forest soil microbial communities from Panama analyzed to predict greenhouse gas emissions - Panama Soil - Plot 1 (version 2) | ecosystem: Environmental > Terrestrial > Soil >...
CGAAGGCGGCGCGGTGACGTCGCCGGTCGGCAACGACGCAGCCCGGCTCGCGGCAATCAAGATCAGCGAGGGATTTAATCTCGGCTATTGCCGGGCCAAACCCGGCCACGGCCCGATGATACACACAATCGTCTTCGTGGGCTTGACACGACCGGACACGCCACGACATTATGCGCATGACTTCGCGCGGTGGCGTCGGCACTTCTCGCATTTTACCCCGACACAACCGGACACCCCTCGACACGCTCGGACAGCGGATTTGGTAACCCCGTGGTAACCCCGAGCCGGCCCGATGATGGGATGACACGAATGACCAAGGCCCTCACCGACATCACCATCGCCAACCTCAAGCCGCGGCCCGTCCGCTACGAGGTCCCTGACAGCGGCGCCCATGGCCTGCGCGTGGTGGTGCAGTCCTCCGGTCACAAGTCGTTCGCGGTGCGCTACCCCAATGCCGCCGGCCGGCGCCGCAAGCTCACTCTTCCGGCTGGGATCACCCTCGCCGCCGCCCGCAAGCTCGCCGCCGACGCGTTGCTCGCGGTGGCGCAGGGCAAGGACCCGGCCACCGCCAAGCAGACCGCCCGCAGCACGGCGCGCGCTCAGGTCGACGATACGGTCGAGCGGTTGGCCCATCAGTTCATCGAGCAGCACGCCAAGCGCAACACCCGCAAGAACTCCTGGCGGCAGACCGTCTACATCTTCACGAACGACGTGCTGCCCGCCTGGGGCAAGCGCCTGGTCCAGGACATCAGCCGCCGTGACGTGATCGACTTGCTCGACGAAATCGCGACCGACCGCCCGGTGATGGCGAACCGGACCAAAGCGATCCTGTCCAAGTTCTTCGGTTGGCTTGCCGAGCGCGATGCCATCGCGGCCTCGCCCATGATCGGCGTGAAGACCCCGACGAAAGAGCGCCCCCGCGAGCGCACCTTGGGCGACGACGAACTCGTCAGGCTATGGCGCGCATGCGACGCCATCGGTGGAGCGGCGGGTGCCTGCATCAAGCTCTTGCTCCTCACCGGCGCGAGGCGCAGCGAAATCGCGCACCTGCGATGGAGTGAAGTCGACGGCGATCTTCTGGCACTGCCCGCCGAACGCATGAAAGGCCGCGCTTCCCACATCGTCCCGTTGAGCACGCAGGCGGCAGCCATCATCGCCGCGCAGCCGCACACCAGCGAGTTCGTGTTCGGGTCATCCTCGATCGGGCACCACTTCAACCGGATCAAGCCCGAGCTTGATCGGCACATGGGTGACGCGCCGCCGTGGGTCATTCACGACATCCGCCGCAGCGTCGCCAGCGGCATGGCCAAGCTCGGCATCGCCGTGCCGGTGATCGAGAAGATTCTCGCGCATCGCAGCGGGACATTCGCAGGTGTCGTCGGCGTCTACCAAAAACACAGCTTCCTGCCCGAAATGGCCGCGGCCGCGCAGCGCTGGGCTGATCGCGTCGACCAGCTCGTCAACGGCAAGAGCGCGAAGGTGGTGAAGCTGCGCAAGCGCTGAAAGCGACGAAGGGGCAGGGCTCGACCGCCCCTTTCGTCTGACCAATGCCATCCAAGAGGTTCGAAGTCCGATGGCACGGGCTGGCAAACGCTATAGCACAGCCAAGCGTCGACCGTGGAGCACGCCGCACGTCACCCACGTGCCAGTGGCACTCGAAATGTCGGCCACATTCGCGGGTGAGGGCGGTCTGCAGGTCGGCTTTCTCCACCGCGTGAAGCATGAAGAGGTGTTCGACGACATCAAGCTCAAGCCCGGCGCTCGCCGGACGTACGACTACGTGCTCAAGATCGCCGAGGAGATGGCTGCACAGGGCGTCGAGGAGCACCAGAGCGAGTTCATCAATGCAGTTCTCGACCGGCTCGACGAATTGACTCTGCGAACACCGGGCGATTGGTGGATCAAGCAGCATATCCCTCCGATCTATAAACGCGCCAAGGCGCGCTAGCATTACAATCCCAACCTATTCCCGACCTGACCAACTTCTGCAGATGTGCTTGCGTGCTCGTCATCACAATTGATGACGAGACGCGCCATGACGAACATCGAGACCATGCGGACCACCAACAAGCCGCCGAAGTACCCGAAGCACCGCGAGAGCTGGCGTCAATACGCCGAGCGGCGCGGCGTCAGCACCCGGACATTGGATCGTTGGGTTGCCGCCGGCATTCTACCGGAGCCCGACCGGATCAATGGTCGAAAGTACATAGATCCCAAGATCGAGCCCCGCGCTGACGCTATCTGATCCACCGATGCGAAACGCCGCCCTCACAGGCGGCGCTCGCATTTCGACGGGGTGGGCAGGTAGCGGCGCAACGGCTCTTGCAAGGCCACACCGCGCTCGGGGTTCGAGTCCCCGCCATCCCCACCAAGCTCAAGGCAACAAGGCAGTCTCTGGCGAGCCGCCTTTTGCCGCAAATCGCGGGATTGCGCAAGGTGGCCAAGTTCATCGACATTGCCGGACTAAAATTTGGGCGCTGGACCGTTCTCGGACTTCAGCCGGAGCGCTCACGTGGTGGGCAGATCCTTTGGTCGGTCGTCTGTGATTGCGGCACACAACGTGTCGTGCTCGGAGACAATTTACGTAACGGCAGTTCGACTAGCTGCAGATGCTTCCAGCGGGACTATCGCCTTATCGACCTCACCGGAAAGCGCTTCGGCCGCTGGCGGGTTCTTGCGATCGATCCGAAGCGGGGCCGCCGCGGGCACGTTTTTTGGTTATGCCGTTGTGATTGCGGTACGCAACGTCTTGTGGAGGGAACCTCTCTACGTCGCCACGAAACACAGAGTTGCGGGTGTCTTAGCCGAGAGCAACTCATAAAGCGCAGCACCAAGCACGGCCTCTCGCGCACTCGCACATATAACATCTGGCGCGGGATGATGGCGCGTTGTCTCGATCCCGAACACAAAGATTACGACGAGTACCGCGACCGCGCCCCCTGCGAACATTGGAGAACCTTCGAAAGCTTCTATGCCGACGTCGGCGATGCGCCCGACGGCATGTGGCTCGAACGCTACGACAACAGCCGCCGCTATGAGCCGAGCAATTGCGGCTGGGCAACCCCGTCAATGCAAGCGGCCAACCGCCGGCCCCGCAAAAAGCGAGGGGCGTCATGACCAACGCGGTCATTGATCCCCGCTTGGCGTTCCTCGCTCGCGCCCACGCTTGCTTCATCTTGGTCGATGCCGGCGAGATGGATCTCAACGAAGCATTCGATGGGCTCTTCGCGCATTCCCCCTGCGCGTTCTGCGACTGCCGCTGGCGGTGGGTCGAAGATCTAGTTGAGCGCTGGGAACGGACGCATCCGCCTCGGAAATATCGGGGGCGACGATGATTTTGCGCCCCTATCAGACCGACGTCATCGGCGAGATTGAGCGCGCCATCGAAGCGGGCGAGCGCCGCATCATCGTGGTCGCGCCCACGGGCTCGGGCAAAACCATCATCGCCGCCGAATTGATCAAACGGCACACGGAGCGCTACCGGCCCGCTCTCGTGCTCGCACACCGGCTCGAGATCATCACACAGACCAGCGTGAAGCTTTTCGCCAATGGCGTTCGCCACGGCATCATCAAAGCCGGATTCTCGCCGCGCCCGATGGAGCGCGTGCAGATCGCGTCGGTGCAAACGCTATGGGTGCGCGCCATGCGATCGGAGGCGATGACGCTACCGCCAGCCGAGCTGTTGATCGTCGACGAATGCCACCACGCGACCGCGCTGACCTGGCGCAAGATCATCGAGGCCTACCCCGACGCGGTGCTGATCGGACTGACCGCCACGCCTTGCCGGGGTGACGGCCGCGGCCTCGGCGGCATCTTCAACATCATGATCGAGTGCCCGCAGGTCGCCGAGTTGATCGAGCAGCGTTGGCTGGTCAAGTCGCGGGTCTACGCGCCGATCAGGCCGAACCTCCACGGCGTTCATATCCGCCACGGCGATTACGTCGAGGACGAACTCGCCGCCCGCATGGACGATGCCAGGCTCGTCGGCGACATTGTCACTCACTGGCACAAGTACGGCGAGCGCCGGCGCACCCTCGCGTTTGCGGTCAACGTCGCCCACAGCATGCATCTGCGCAATGAGTTCGAACGCGCTGGCGTGCGTGCCGAGCATCTCGATGGCGAGACGCCGGTCGACGAGCGCGACGGCATCCTGGCGCGGCTCGCCAGTGGCGAGACCGAGGTCGTCACCAACTGCATGGTGCTGACCGAAGGCTTCGATTGCCCCGACATCGGCGCCATCGTGCTCGCCCGCCCGACGCGCAAGATGGGGCTCTTTCGGCAAATGATCGGTCGCGGCTTGCGTCCGGCCGAGAACAAGTCGGACTGCATCATCCTCGATCATTCCGGCGCCGTGTTTCAGCACGGGCTGCCCGAGGATCGCGTCGAGTGGCCGCTCGATCCGGAGCGGCGCGCCAGCAGTCCGGACCACGTGGCGCGGCTCACCGGCAACGTCGGCAGGCTCCTGGAATGCACGCAGTGCGGAACGCTGCGCGTCGGCGGCCAGCCTTGCCCACACTGCGGTTTCCTGCCGAGGCGTCCGCCGCGGGATGTCTTCGTTCGAGACGGCGAACTCGGACTCGTCACGAACGGCCGCGCCAACGGCAATGTCTACGACCCCGAGACCCGCCGCCAGTGGCACGGCATGTTCGCCTACATCGCCGAAGAGCGCGGATATAAGCCCGGCTGGATCGCCCACAAGTTCAAGGAGAAGTTCGGCACGTTCCCGCCGTGGGGCGTCATGCCCGTTCCGATCTTACCGACCCCCGAAGTGAAATCCTGGGTCCGTTCGCGCGCGATCGCCTACGCGCGAGAGAGGGAGAGCGAGCCATGAGCAGGAAGCACCGGGACAAGGGACGACTGCCGAACTTCATTCCGGCAACCATTGCGGTCAGGCGCATGCCGGCCTGGCGCGCCCTGTCGATGGGCGCGCGTGAACTCTACATGGCGCTGAAGGGAAGGTTCTCTCGCCTCAACAACAACAACGGTCGGCTCTTTCTCTCCGAACGAACCGCGGCAAAAGAATTAGGCTCACACCGCAACGAAATTCGCCGCTGGTATCGAGAGCTGCAACACTTCGGGTTCATCGTTAAGACGGCCGGCGGATGTCTAGGCGTTGGCGGCCGAGGCAAGGCACCGCATTGGCGCATCACCGAACTGGAGACACCGAACGGAACCGCCCCCACCAACGACTTTGAAAAGTGGGACGGCACCCCGTTCAACCATCGGCGGGGTCGCGGCCGGAAACCCAAAAAACAGAATCCCGGACGTGAAAACCGGTCCACCCTGGACGTGAAAACCGGTCCACTAGTGGACGTGAAAACCGGTCCACCCCGTCCCCATAGTGGACTTGAAAACCGGTCCATATCCGAGGCCGGGGGTGGACGTGAAAACCGGTCCATATCTAGATTAACCAGGGGGCGGGGGGGCGGGGCTCTCGTGAAAGAGGTGGTAGCCCAGCAGGAGTTGCCGTTGTCAGACGCGTCGTCAGACGCCGAGGCACCACGGCAGGACGTCTGCGAAGTCTGCGGCCGGCCGGGAGCCGGGATCGCGTACTTCAAGACTGGCATGACGCGAGTGATCTGGCTTCACGCGGCTTGCGACCCCGGCCGCGATACCTCGCCCAGTGAGGAACGACAGGAGTGGAGCATCAGCCAATGGCTTTGGCGTGAATGATCAGGAGGTGCGGCAGTGAGTGTAACCCTGAAGATGATCAGACTGGCGGACGAAGCCGCCAAGCAAGCACGGCTCGCCTACATGTTCGACGCCAACTCCTACACGCACAGTGCGCTGACGGCTGCGCTTGCCTTGAGGGAGGAGATTCTGACGTTCGAGCCCGAGGCGGTACGCGCGCGCCGTCCCCAGAAAAACAAAGCAGCCGCCCCGAAGATCGAGTCGGCTGCCTGAAGGGACCGCGATGTTAGGCGAAGAGGTCCGACCTGAGGGGCTTCGGCTTGTTCTTGGAGCCCTTCGGCCTGCCGCGCTTGCGCTTGACCGGCGACGCCTCTATCGCCGCGTCGACCGCCGCCGCGAGCTTGTTGGTGTACTTGCGCTTGGGACGTCCGCCCGCGAGCGCGGCCTCCAGCCGGGCGATATACTCCTTGAGCGTGCCGATTTCCGCCTCAAGCTCGCGGATGCGCTCCAGGGCCTGCGCGAGTTCGTCCGTGGTCGTCGCGCGCCGCTCGGCCTTGCGCTGTTCACGTCGCTCGATGGCGCGCTCATCGGACTGAGCGGCGCTGCGCTGGTACTTGGTCCAGACGCGCGAGGGATGATTGAGATCATTGGGGTCCTTCTGCTTCGCTCGCCACTCTTCGACCTCGGCGAGGTGCTCCATGATCTTGAGGGTGTGGGCGCGCACGGTCTCGCCCATGTCGGCGACATCGTACTCCTCCAGCAACTCCGACATGGCGGTGTTGTAGCCGCGGCCGAGTGGGCGATTGGTCTCGGCGATCGACATCGCCTCGGCCCGCGCTTTCATGAGGGCGGGCCCGATGATCAGGGTCCAGTCGGACCAGAGCTTGGTTTGGTGGCTCTTCACGCGCTTCCAGGCCTTGCCGCATTGGATCATAGCGGCGTGGCCAGCGTCATCACGCATGCGCATAGCTGTAACTCCTTGCATCAAGATGGGCCACGGAATATGACCCATCGTTGCTTTAACTGTAGCGCTACAGTTAAACCGTGTCAAGGGGGCCAGTTACAAGGGTTAGATGGGACCTAGGGCGTCAGTTAACGGAGACGATTGACGCCGCGACGCGAGCTGGCGCACGCTCGAAAGAAAAGCCCCGACGCAACGCCGGGGCTGAGTATCTCGTGGCAACTCGAACGCCCTCACGCTACCACGGGCGTTCGCAATGAACCACCAAACATTCCTCACTCGACTGCTCGCGCTGCTCGCCGCCGATGCCAGCAAGCGGACGCCACCGCGGCCAACCTTGCCCGGCCAGCCTGCCAACGGCGGCACCGCACCATCGCCGCCGGCATTGGTGTGGCGCTCGCCGATCCGGTGGGACCACGAGCCATCCGAGCGCCGGCCTGTCGGCAACAAACCAATGCCGACCGACGGCGATCCGCCCTACACCCGCGATCAGCTGCAGCGCATGGACAGCAAATTTGTTAATCGCCTTGAGCTTGCGCTTGCCGCCGGCTTCGAGCACCGCGCGGCCGCCGAGGCGGTGTCGGAGCGGCTGCGCTAGACCGCCGGCTCGTGCTGCAGCAGCCCTTGCAAAGCCCTCCGCGCGGCGACCTCAACGTCCTGGTCGCCCGGCTGCCGGACGCGCCCGAGATGCGCTGCCAGCCTCCGTAGGAACACGCTGCGCTTCTCGGGCTCCAGCGGCTCGGCCGCCGCGGTGACGAGCGCAAGCTGCCGATCGGAGAGCGCGATCACAGCGCGCCGCCGGGCTCGGCTGGGGCCTCCGCGAGCGTACGGACGGTTCTGGCGCGACGCTTACGCTCGGCCCTCAGCTGGGCCAAGATCGGCCGCGGAATGCCCCGCAGCCGCTCGCGCCGCTCTTGCGCCTCCACGTAGTCGCCGTAGGCGTCCTCAAAGTCCATCCGCCACCACACCATCAACTGGGCCAGCTCGGCCTTCGTGAGTTCGCCCATCTGCAGCAGGATCGCGGTCTGGCCGTGCAAATCCGGCCTGTCCGACCAGCCCTTGTCGTAGAGCCACCATTCCACCGGCCGACGCCCCGGCCCCGCGTTCCGGATCATCGCCTCGCGGTGGTGCTGCCAGCGGGCCTCGGAAACGGGCCTATCCTCCCACGGCGCCGGATAATCGTCCGCTCCAGTGCGGTGCAGGCGATTTTTAGTCATGCTGTGGCCCTCGGTAGCCGAGCACGCCGGGCGGGCGCCCCACCGGCCGTGTAGGCTCGGAAATGGCCAATTTATGCAGGGTTCTGGTCACGAAAGCCTTCGTCTGGAGTTCCAGCTTCAATAGCGGGTTTTCCCGCAGTCCGCGCGCGGTCTGTATCAACTCGCCGTCACGGTCGATCTGCATCCGCATGCTCTCAGCCCGATCGCGGCCCTGGCAGGCCTCGAGCAGCAGCTCGCAGCCCAGATCGGTGAGATCGCACTCGCCCATGATTTTGTCCCATAGACGCTGGCCTGGTTCGCCGAGGTCAACTGGCGGTTTCAATAGGCTGCCGGCCGGCTGCACAAGGGTGAGCGGTGGAGAACTTGGGTTCCGAGGCGTTCTAACCATGGGGAATCTCCCCGCGATTTTTCTAACAGAACTGCACTTCATGTTTGTAATTTTTTGCGGTACAACCGCGGTGCCATTGCGCCGGAATTTGGGGCGCCCTCTTTTAAAATTCGATCCCCCCCGTCAATCAGCAAAACATGCGAATCCTGTGCTCGCGCCGCGATCGCTTACTTGCCTGCGCGATTCACGGGATGTCGTGGATCGATCGGCCATCCATCGGCGCCGATTGTTTTGTCGAAGCCACGCGCCTCGATGCCTTTCTTGCCAATCTCGTGGCAGCTCCAGCAAAGCGTTTGCAATCGTCCCAATCGAAACCGATTGTAATCGCCTGCAACGCGCTCGATGTGATCAGCAACCTCGCCGGGTGTCGTCCTGCCTTGAGCCAAGCACATCCTACACAATGGCTCAGTCGCAAGCTGATAACGCCGTCGTTTCTTCCAGGCGCCGCTATCGTACCATCTGCGCGGATTAGAGTGCATCGTCATCCCTGGATGACATTTCAAACCGACGTCGCGGCTCCTGCTGCTTGCGTCGCCTATCGTCGTCTTCAAAGCGCGCGATCGCAATGCCCGGCCTTCGCCGCAACATCTTCCGCATTGCCTTGGGCATCCTGCGCAAGAACTTTTTCCGCGTGTCGATGAAAACTGGTTTGCTCACAACAGCCCCGTAATCAGGTGGCCAACGATCAACGCGAAGGCACTGACACCGACGACGATCGCGAGCAGAGAAATGATCAGGACGATGACGAGATCAGGATCACGCAAGATGGCTATCATCGAGAAGTGCCCATTTGGCGGGGCTTAGTGCAGTGTGCTCTCGTCGCGCTGCAGACAGTGAAAGGCGACCTCGGCGCGTTGGCGCGCGATCTCTTCACGCTGATCGCTAGCACGCGCGTTCAACTCACGCAGTTTGGCAAGCTCGCGTTTTGTTTCAGAGAGTTCGACCATCAAATCGAGGACTTGCGTTTCGAACTCGATGCGCGCGTCATTGAGTTCGCGACGCATCTCAAGCCGCGCCTCTTCAAGCTGCCCGCACAAGCGCTGGCGCTCGAAGCTGAGAGCAAGCTTCACGGATCGTGCATCAAGCATCACGGCCTCAAAATCTTGCTGTGCTCGCCGCGTATGGCGCGAAGCTCGCCGCGCAGTTCTGCAACTTCGAGTTCGAGCTTGCGGATTTGCTTCGCGAGGCCGCCCGTTAATTCGCCGACACAATCGCCGAGGAGCCCAGCCCACCGACGTTCCATCTGCCGATCGAACCATTGCTCCCATGCCAGCGCGTTCGCATCGTCGGGCGCGGGCGCCGGCGCGACCAGCGCGTCGTCGATGGTTTTGAAGACGAGGCCGGCACCGGCGTCCTTCGTCACTTGCTCGTCGCGGGCCATCGGCGTCACCACGTGCACGAGGTTATGCTCTGGGCGTGCGTCGATACGAGCAGCGCGTATGCCATCGGCAAGCGCGCTTTCAGCGCAACGCAGTCGCTCTGCCAGAGTGAGCGCACGGATGGCGCAACCGTGCCGGCGCTGTCGACGATCTCCTTCGTCGGCGAGCTATCATCCGCGGTATAGGTTCCCTCCGTCGTCGCCTCGATCTCAGGCGCATCCCGGAAGCCGCTCACGAACGAACTCGCCTCGACCATCGCCACCGTGCCAGCCGCCAAGGCCGCGCTCGAGAAAACCGGAAAATCGAATTTCGCACCGGCCAGGCACTTGATGGATGCAGCTTGCGCCGGCGCCACGATAAGGACTGGATCGATGCCGACGCCGGCGGTGACGAGCGCGCCGAGCAGCTTCTCGATGTCGCCGGCGAGAGCCGCCACGCCGCCGCCTGTTGTGGCGCTCAGCGGCGTCGTCGTTAGGATGCCCGCGGGCGAGGTGTTGGCGACCGCGGCGTCGCTGGAGAAAATCTTCTTGTCCAGTGCCAGGCCTATAGCGAGCCCGAGCGAACCGCGAATGAATTGCTCGATCGCGGAACTGACTGCGACCTCGCGCGTGTAGGCGACGCCAACCGCGATTTTATACACGTGCAAGATCGGCGTCGTGTCGCCAATGCCAGTTAGACCGATGACCGGAATGCCCGCAGCTTCGGGGATCCATCGCCCGGCGTCGGTCGTCGTGGTCAGCCGGCTGGGCAACGCGAAGTTGGCGATTCCGGTCATGTCCACGACAATGCCGCGTTGAATCAGCTGCGCCGCGGCGGAGGCTGGCGCCAGCGCGCTGATGAGCAGGGCCATGCCGCCGAATTCAGTGCCGCCCCAGCCGGTAGTGCTGGCGGGCACGACACTTGCGCGCAAGATCACGTTGCCAGTCTCGCGGCCAAAGAGCGCGACGGCAGCCTCCGCATGCGTTCCCCCGGTGGCGGCGGCCCGCACCAGGACGGCGCACTGCCTGAGCAACGTCCGAGCTGGCGCCGATCGCGCGTCGGAGCTTGTCTCGGGGAAATATGTTCGGCGCGGCGCGGTCATCGGAAAGAGGTGGGGCCGGGCGTCATGCGTACCCGTGCTTGGGCCACCCGGCCCCGAGGCAGACGAAGGATAATTGCACGCCGAAGAATCATGGTGTGCGCAGCATGGCACATCCGAGTGGAAACGGGTGTAACGCGCTACGTCGTCTCCTTCAGCCGGCGCTCGGCCCATTGCTCGAGCAGCTCGGCGAGCGCGGCGGCCACTACCTGGCGGCGGCCAAGCTCCTCGTCGGAGAGCCCGGAGCGCGCCAGGGCCTCCAGCACGAGTTCGTCGTGGATCCGCACCGTGTAGCAGGCCAGCCCCTCCAGTTTGGAGGCCCTCCAGCGGGCCACACGGGCTGCCGTGGCGGCGCGGGCATCGGCGGCTATACGGGTAGGGGCGGACGGCATTCAGCGCAACCAACTCTGTTCTTGCTTTGGATTCTTTGGCCAAAGAATCCAACTCCAAAGAATCCACCATAAGCGCCCTGAGTCGACCTAGTCATCGCGGGTCGGGCCCGCGCGGGGCGCAGGGAAGGCCGCCCGTGCGTTTTGCGGAGGGGGAGGCTATCCTGGGACCCGCGGGGCCGGATTTCGTAACCCCAGGCGTAACCCCGGCTCCAGAAATCCTCAGTTTCCGGCGCAAAGTTGGCCAAAGACGATGATGCACATCACGACACCAACGAGACCTTCATCCCGATGACCGGCAGGTGGCGTGCGAGCTGGGAAAACGAGAACGGCGAGGTCGAGCACGTCGATCTTGATCCGCTCGACGTCGTTTCGTTCCCGC
>Ga0066903_100004954_pt1 | contig 11424 bp, 13 predicted proteins | sample PanSoiMetaGPlot1_FD_67491 | JGI IMG/M metagenome (GOLD analysis project Ga0066903, IMG submission 67491) | Tropical forest soil microbial communities from Panama analyzed to predict greenhouse gas emissions - Panama Soil - Plot 1 (version 2) | ecosystem: Environmental > Terrestrial > Soil >...
ACCGACATCGTTCTGTGGCACGTGTTCGGCATACATCACACCGTGCGAACCGAAGACTTTCCGGTCCAGCCGTGCGTCATGACAGGATTCAAACTGATGCCGAGCGGCTTCTTCGATCGCAACCCGGCAATCGACCTGCCACCATCGACGAACCACGCAAGCTGCTGCGCAAAGGCGGACGGCTGACCGCCGCTGTCGTCGCTTTAACCGGCGCGCAAGCAATAGGACTAAAGAAAGCCGGGCCAACCCGGCAGTCGGAGCGCACGCCACGACTGCATTGGGAAATTCTGGGACAGATTTGAAAGCTTGACTAACAGGATACGAGAGATTGGGAGTCTCGAACTAAATGAGTTTCGAATGAGAAAATTGGGCTTTGCAAAGATGGCATGACTACGAATTCGTTGTGAAAGACACCGATCGAGGGTATAGTCATCCTTGGGCCCATCAGAGGTCGTCATGGCTGCCAGTCCTGTTGATCCTAATCTCCATCCTAAACGCCCCAAATTTGAGGATCTGCAGGCCATTGTCGACGCGATGGCTGCGTCGGTTACCTGGTGCAGCCGCAGCCTTCATTATCTGTGGGTAAGTGAATCCTATGCCAGGTGGTTGGGTCTGACCCCAGAGCAGATCATTGGCCGACGTATCGTCGACGTGATCGGGCAGCTGGGGTTCGACGCCCTTCGCCCCCACTTCGAGCAAGCGCTCCGCGGTGAGCGCGCCGAGTACGAGGAAAAAATCGCTTTCACCGGAGTCGGCGAACGTTGGATACATGCCACCTATACCCCTACCTTTGGATCAGATCAGGTACCGGACGGCTGGGTAGCGGTGGTCACGGATGTCGATGCGCGCCGCCGCGCCGAAGATGCTCTGCGTGAGCAGAACGGTCTGCTGCTGAGGCTGCACGAGGCCAGCGCGCTCATGGTCCGTGAGAACAATCTGGAAGGGGCTCTCCAGACCACCCTGGAGGCCGTGATCGGCGCGACGCACGCGGACTTCGGTACGCTTCAAGTCGTTGATGAGCAGACCGGAGCGCTGCATATCGTCACCCAGCGCGGCTTCGGTCCTGAGTTCATTGAGTTCTTCTCTTCGGTCGATGAAGACCGCGGATCCTGCGGCGCGGCCCGGATAACCAAGCAGCGCGTGGTGGTCGAGAACGTCACAGCCGATCCGATTTTCGCCGAACCTTCAATAAGCGGCGTGCTGCGCCGAGCCGGAGTCCGAGCGGTACAGTCCACACCCCTCATCGGGAGCAGCGGTAACTTCCTCGGAATGGTCTCGACCCACTTTAGGACGCGGCATCGGCCCCAAGATGCAGAACTTCTTATTGTGGATCTGTTCGCGCGGCAGGCTGCCGATCTGATCGAAAATCGTCGACTGCAGACGGAACAGAAACGAGCCGCAGAAGCGATTGGACTGAACGCGCGGGCTAAAGACGATTTTCTGGCAATGCTGAGCCACGAACTGCGAAACCCGCTCACCCCCATCACTCTCGCTCTCGACATCCTCGCCAACAGAGGTGAGGCGGGCAGCCGAGAAATCCAAATCATCCTACGGCAGGTGGGCCATCTGACCCGCCTGGTCGACGATTTGCTCGACGTGGAGCGGCTCACCCGTGGCAAAGTACAACTCCGCCTGAGCCACATCGAGTTGAGCAAAGCGATCGCCGAGGCGGTCGACGCTACTCTTCCTGTGATCGAGAGCAAGCGGCATCGTCTCGATTTGCAGGTGCCGACCTCCGGCCTGCTGGTGCATGGGGATCCAGATCGTCTTCGACAGGTGTTTGCGAATCTGCTCAACAACGCGGCCCACTACACACCCGTGGGTGGCCACATTGAGGTTCGTGCCGACCGGGTCGGATCTGACGTTGTGATCGAGATGATTGACGACGGCGAGGGGATCGAACCCGAATTGCTACCCAAGATCTTCGAGATGTTTTTCCAGCGGCCGCGCGCGATTGATCGCTCCGAAGGCGGACTCGGCCTTGGCTTGGCGGTGGTCAAGAGCTTGGTCGAGATGCATGGCGGTCGGGTCACTGCCGAGAGCGAAGGAGCAGGAAACGGAAGCCGATTCACGGTCAGGCTGCCGCTATCGGTGAGCAGGGCGGAGTTAAACGGCAAATTGCCGGCGCCTTTGGAAATTCCATCGACGGGTTGCCTTAAAATCTTGGTGGTGGACGACCATCCGGACACGGTGGACGCTATCTCCCAAGCTCTCCGCATGAACGGTCACATGGTTGAAGCGGTTTCGGATGGCTTGGCGGCGCTCGAGTTACTGCCAGTATTTTCACCAGATGTTGCACTACTGGATATCGGACTCCCCGTTATGGACGGTTACGAAGTTGCAGAACATCTCGCGAGGAGGATGCCGGAGTCAGTTCCAGTCATGATCGCACTGACTGGCTATGGCCTGCCGGCCGATTTTGAAAAGAGCCGCAAGGCGCGCTTCCTGCACCATCTGGTGAAGCCGATATATGTTGAAGACCTGCTCCAGGTCCTGTCGTCGTTACAGATTAGGTCGTCCTAAGCGGTAACGGCTCGGCGGACCGGCGTCCCCCATGAGCCTCGCGAGCCCGCATCGCGATCCTCTCCAGAATTCCTGTCAATGCCCCAGATTTCTCGGAGAATGCCGCCAAGCCTGGCATTAGCAAGAGACGCTTATGGCCGTCCGCAACGTCTTCAGAAACTTGTGTATTCAGGGTCGCGTGGAACCGACTCTGCCCAATCCCCAGGTGGCTGATTGGCACGCGCGCGCACCCTGAGACGATATCAGCAACGTCATCTATATCCTTCGATAGATTGATCGCAGACGCGGTTGGCGCGAGGCTGAGGGTGGAGAGGACGCTAAGTATCTGGTCCCCCCGAGACTGGCTACCTCTTCAAGACGGCTCGGTTTCCACCATTGGTTCCGGGCCGTTTTCGCCTAGCCCATCTCGCTCCCCAGTTTCAATCCGCGTGCGGGTTTGATCTCTGCAGGTGTCTCCGGTGGTGGCCAGTTGACGTAAGCGAAGAGCGGTCAAGGTTCGCTTCGGGAACCTTCAAAAAAGCACGTAAGGAAGATTCTGGAATTCAGGCTGTACGCAATCCTCAACAGGCTAATCGGATCACGCGACGAGGTCTAATGTTGACCCATAGTTGAAACCGTCAGCTATCACTTTCGATAAATTGACTGTACAATCGATCCGCGCCACGATTCGCGCCTAGCGTTGGCCAGAGGAACTGATCTCACGCTGGGCTCTGATCGTCGAACGGGAAAACGGTTCGGCGCTCGTGGAGAGAAGGTCAACTGAAGCCCAGGAGCAAGTCTTTCTGGCCGCCACCTGAGCGTCGACGGGCCGGGGTAGCGCTCCAGGACTAGGACGACCCCGAGTAGAAAATAGGAGCTGACCAAGGTCCGGCTCATCAAACGACCCCCAATTGGTTGACACTCGCTCTTTTGGAGAGTCGGAAACGGGGGATCGAGGTGACCATGGCGGGGTATCACTTCTCAACCAATCACCGTTGGATGCACCGACGAGTTCAAATCGGCGGTCGCACCATCTTTCACCGCCAGTGTCTGGTTTGTCGAAGAGATTTCGCCAGGGCTTCAGATGATGCCGAATGGCGAGCTGTCCACGTGGGCATTCTGGAGTTCGACCTTATGGACGAAGACACAACCAGACGCTGGGTCTCGGAGGAGTGCCCCGGACGCCCACTTCCGGGCGAACAGAATAGTGAACGCATCCAGCCAGGAGGAGAAGTGCATGCCATCGCCGAACGCGGAGCCGGTGCTAACCGAGACCCTCGACCTTGAACCGAGACTATTGGGAGCGAAGCTAACCGCTATAGAGGTGGCACAACACCTGAAGGTTCATCCATCCATGGTCTGTAGGATGGCCAAGCGCGGCGAACTGCCCGGTTTTAAGATCGGCTACACCTGGCGGTTCGATCGTGCACAAATTGAGGAATGGCTCAGATCGCGCATGCACGGACCTCAGCGCTGACGGCTCGCGGGTTGCGAATCACTTTCAGGTGCGCCTCACCTTCCACATCGTCACCTGAGTGATGAGGCGCTAGACGCAAGCCCTGAAATTGTCACGCTCGAATGGGCGGAGTTCCCCAGAGGCGACGCCTGTTCAGCGTCCATCTTCTCCTTGGTCGGACTCCTCGGCAGCTCCGTACCACGCCACGTCGTGCGGCTCACTGTCGCCGCAGCGAACCAGTAGGTCCGGTCATTTCTGGCGCAGCGGGAGGATCCAAGCCCTTGGTCCCAGCGAACCAGGATACCGGATTAGCTCCGACCGGCGTTCATAGATGTCGATGGTTTGAGAATCTAACCAAGAACGAACAATCAGTTCGCTAGGCGGAATATACCGATCGCCCTTCTTACGCGCGAGCGAGGGGCGTGATCCACGAAAGGTTAGAAGTCTGATGCATGTAGGCGTCAAGAACAGTCGCGTCAAATTCGTCGCCACAGCCAGCTATATCTTTCGATAAATTGATCACAGGGCCCCAACTGCGCGACGATTCGCGTGGAGAGGATGATAAGCGTCTGGCCCCTCTCGACACTGTCCACCTCTTCCAAACGGCCCGGTTCCCCACCATTGGTTCCGGGCCGTTCACAGAAATTGCGGCTCAACCCAGATCGAGCGGTCGACCTTTTTCGACGGGTCCGAAAAGAGGGAGCGAGGTGACTATGGCGCGGTTTCCCTTCTCGACCAATCACAGTTGGTCGCGCCGACAAATCCAAATCGACGGTCGCAGCTTCTTTCACCGACAGTGTCTGGTGTGCCGGAGGAGTTTTGCCAGGCCTACGGATGACCCGGAGTGGCGCGCCGTTCACGTCGGCGTTCTGAGCCTCGATTTTCTCGATGACGAGACCACCGAACGTTGGATGTCCGAAACCTGTACCGGACGCGCACTGTCCGGCGAAGCAAATGGCGAACGCATCCAGCCAGGAGGAGAACTCCATGCCAGTGCCCAACGCGGAGCCAGTAGCAGAGGAGAACCCAGATCTTGAACCTGGACCATTAGACGCAAAGCTAGTGGCCATGGAGGTGGCGAAACACCTGAAGGTTCATCCATCCACGGTTTATAAGTTGGCCAAGCGCGGCGAACTGCCGGGGTTCAAGATCGGCACTGACTGGCGCTTCGATCGTGCACAACTTGATGAGTGGATCAGATCTCGAATGCAGAAACCTGGAGGCTGAAGCTCACCAGGGCCGCGAATCACCTTTCAGTCGCGCTTGATGTGCCGCACCATCACCTTCGCCATCAGCGGCAAGACGCAGCCATGGAAAATTATCGTGTTTGAGGAGATCGCCGCCGCGCAAACCGCGGTGAGGATGGCTTTCGTCTGAGGTGCGAGAGCCGGGCGAATGCAAAGTCCTGCGCCACCTGCGGCGCGATATCGGCGAGGCTGGCTTCTCGGATTCGGATTTCCTCCTCGATGGTGAGTACTATCACCGTCTTAGCGTACCTCTATAGCCGCCGGCCGCCAGGGTGAGACCAACCAGGATTCGGAGCGCGCCGCAAACTGGAAGCTGTGAGACCTGGTTATACGAAGGAGGAGGCGCGTTGAATCTTCGGCACGTTGTCGTTTTCGCAGTCTTGGTCGCCGCTCTGGGATGTAGCGCACAAACGCCCGGAGTGGTCGAGACGGGAAGCAAGTTCAGCCGCAACGGATGCACCGTGGACCTGAAACAGATTTGCCGCAGTCTCTTCGATCAGCCCGAGTTCACGGTCAATGGCGTTCAATACGACCCTCGTCGCCTCGAGCAGAACGGCCCTCGGCACCCAGACCTGTTGATGAATTATCGATACCCAGACGGGGAGCCGCTCGCGAGCGTAAACTGTCAGCTCGACATGAGCACCCATGCAGTCACCCGAGCCGACCTGGCCAACGGGCCGCCCATCGATGACAAAGCCGTTGAATACGTGCGCAGTCACGGATTGTGCATGGAAGAAGCTGGCCTATTCTCAGACTCATGGCGTCCGAGTCACGGGGAATATTGGATGCCATGAACGTGCGCCATGCAGTTGTCCTCACGTTGGTTTCTGATCGAGCGATGGGAGAGGCGAAGAGAACTCCTCGGGGACAGGAAATCTCGCTCATGGGTGGGAACTGGATGGTGCGGTCACCTTGGCCCCAGTCACCAGTGAACGCACTGGGGCCCCAATGGAAAAGAACGGGCTCGGTCCCTTTTTCTACATTGTGAGGCGCCGGTGATAATTTCGCCGGAGCAAGCTTGCTGGGGAACCGCATGCAGTGTCGGTTTTTTCTCCTGGGTTGCTCGGTCCTGGCTCTCACCCTTGCAGGCGGTGAAGTCGACGCCAGCGACACGATAGACCGCGATAGCCCAATCGTCTCCTCCCAGCAGCCACCTGGCTACTCGCGGTTTGAGTTCTCAACCCGGTGAGTCAGCCACGCTCGAACTTGCGCCTCAAGACGGAAAGTCAAAGACTCGTGAACTCGCGGGATGAGCGCGGCCAATCCGCAATCCTCCAACACCGGCGAGCAGCCGCAATTCAAACCGTCAGATGCGGTCGATCTGGAGAGGCGGGATTTTCGACCGCAGGTAGACAAACCGATGTCGCCTCCATGCTTGGGCGCCGTCTTGGAATACACCACCAAATGCTATCGCGGCATGGAGGAACACGGGCTCGACCATTGATCCCGCAGCGGGGCAGCGCGCGCCGGCTTGCACGGCCAAACCCCGGCTTGGGCATCGCAGGTGGAATCGGGGGCGCCCTCCTCGGACCTTTGGAGCTCGTGGTCCTGCCGCTTCTGCAGCGCTCTGGCTCCTTGGGAACGGGCGGGGATCTGGTGTTAGCCGTGGACGACATTAGGGTCCGCTATATCAACGAATTCCGAAAAGCGATGCGTGCCCTCAGGCCGGGAGACTCAGTATACCTGACCGTCATTCGACCGTTGCGAAGAGGAGCCCACCAAACTTTACGCATCAGGGTGAATCTCGATACCTGCTCCAGTGCCGATATGACGCAAGGACCTGTGCGGCGGGAGGGTCAAATTCGCCCTCATTCTGAGAGCGTAAACTAGGGCGTGCCAAGGAAGGGTCGCCCTGGAACGGACACCGATCGGAGGTCAAATCTCGCCGACGCCCCGTCCCCTGACATCCGCCATCAGCGCAGCAGCCGGTCATTATGCCTTGTCTCCGATTTCGGTTGTCGTCGCGTTCGACCTGTGCCAACCAGTGCTTCACTGTGTCGCGGGAGGCAGGAGGCCATCGGCATTAGCGACGCATTTCAATAGTCAAGGTGGGCCAGACCGGATTGTCAGAAGCAGGTATCTTTTGTCTCGAAATCTGTTGTAAGCGGTGTAGATTGCGCACGAAGACGCTCGGTCAATGCGTCGGGATTCTCTTGGCGATGAATTCATCGTGCGCAACACCGATCTCATCGGGATGTCGTTTGTTCGTCATCAGCGTGACACCCACCAGCTCCACGCCTGTTTTTCGCAAGCTCGATGCGGAGCAAATGGGATCGTGCTCAAGATCGAGACCCGGCTGGTCTTCGAGCGTTTACCGAACCTGATTTTTAGCCGCGCTTCACCAGCATCTGCCCGTAGTGAGGATCGCAGCTCTGGGGAATAGTCATTTCTTGCAGGGATTCAGTTGTGGGCGGATCCAAAGCACCCTGAGCTCGCGCTTCAAGATGGTCCATTCCGGTTCAGCTTTCCGGAAGCCCATGTGAGGATTTCCTTCCTGCTGGGCAAATCGAGGGCCAACCAAAACGGCGAGCCGAGAATCGCGACCAATAGACCGCCGCGGATGAGAATTTCAGAGTCCGTGTACCAGGGGCTTGCGTGAGATCTCCATTCGGTAGCGCCGCCGACAATAACCCAGGTGGCGATGAAGAGCAGGAAGAGCCCATCTTGGTGAGCGGTGGGCCGAAGCCATTTACACAAGCTCGTTGCGCCATAGCTGGACACTCCAATCACGGCAATAGCTATGGGCATCGTTAGCCATCGGAGCATTTCGCGTGTCACACTCCTACCTTACTTTGCGCGGCGGGCAGTGCGCTTCGGCACTACTTCCATCTTCTTCTTCGTTCGAATGTAGCGCTTACCTTGCTCCGCGCTAAACCCGAGGTGTTCAGTCGGTCTCCTGATCACCTCGGCGGTGACTCCCGCATGTCGCTTGGATCGCAGCTCCAAGGAGTGATTGACCGAGCCGATGTCCCACTTTGGAACGGGGTTGGTTACGAGTTATTGCAAACGACGCAAAGATTGATGGATCGCTCCTCCAACGCGAAACGCACTTTCTCTAGGCAAAGCGCAAACCTGAGAGGGACAAAAAGGGCGCTTGCATCGACTGGACGATAGGCAAAGCAGATTCGAAGGTTGACCCGCGATGCGCGCTCACTCGTGAGCACGCTGAAACTTGAGAGCTACCTTAGTTTGAAAGAAATCCGTAAACCAAGGCACAAAACCTGGTTTATCGCCTTCTCGGCGCGGGACTCATTTGGAATCGGTGTCAACCAGATACACCTTCAGAGCTTGATATCACGCAGCGGTCTCCGGTTACGCGACGGCAATTCACTCGCCGCAGCCGGTGCGGCCATCAGCAGGCGTCCGAAGGTTGGTACCCGCGAAAGGCGCTGCCACTGGCGATAGCCCAGGAGCACGGCCTCGGGCCGGCCGTGTCGCGTAATCACGTAGGCTTGACCCCGCGCAGCTTCATCTACGGCGGCCGACAGAGTGGCCTTCGCCTCTCTCAACTGCAGCTTTTTTGTCTTCATCGTTTCTGGTGACTACTGTGGTCACAGACCCGTAGTTTGGCCGATTGCAAACAAGGTACCCACAGGCAGCGATCCCTTCTCGGTCGACCGCGCGCATCAATTGTTGCCCTTGACGGCCCTGTTGGTGACTACCAAGTCCCACTAGTCTCTCGCGGGCGCGTCCGCCGAAATCGAAAGCTTTCCGCTTGACGCTTCCGCGATGCGGAGAATCAAGACTGCACAACTTTCATGGAGATGACGAAGCGCCTGACCTGCAAGCGCGAGGTGGATCCGTACGAATAACTAACACTCGAGTGACCATAGCCACCGGCTCTCGCGCAATGGTAAGCTGCGAGTTTCGTCGCTCGTACTGAGCGAAGCTATGATTCCACTCCGCTACAACCTTCGCAGCCTGCTGGAGCGGCGCGCAACCTCGGTCATGACGGTGCTGGGGGTCGGCATGGTCGCGATGATCTTCGTCATCCTGTTCGGATTCATCGCTGGCTTGCAAAGCAGTCTGCTCAACGCCGCCGGAGCCCACAATTACATCCTCGTTTCGCGTGGCTCTCCGCAGGAGAACGCCAGCCGGGTGCCGCGTGCTGAGCTCGACGTCATTCGGGTCTATCCCGCAATCGCACAAAGCGCCGATGGCGAGCCGCTGATTTCGCCGGAGGTCATCGCCGGTGTGAACGTCAGCCGCGACAATCGAGTCAAAGAGTTTGTGTTACTGCGCGGCGTGATGCCGATCGCGTACCAGGTTCACAGCGGGATGCATTTGGTCAGTGGGCGCTGGCCCAAGCGAGGCAACTACGAATGGGTGGTCGGGCAGAAGGCGTCGGTGCGCTTTCCATACCTCGCGCCGGGGAGCCAGTTTCACTATGACCGCAGGGAATGGAGCATTGTCGGGGTCTTTTCCGATCACGACAGCGCACGCGAATCAGAAATCCTTACCGATCACGACGACCTGAAGGTCGACCGCCACTGGACCGACGACACTGTGCTCCACGTGATGCTGAAACCTGGGAGTGCAGCTGCTTTTCAACAGGCGATCAAGAACGACGGTCGGCTGCGGCTCGACGCCATCGCAGAGCCCGCCTACTATGCTGGACAGACCCAAATCGCCAATCAACTTCGGTCGCTCGGCCTGGTGGTTGCGATCTGCCTCGGCATCGGCGCGATCTTCAGCGGAATGAACACGATGTATACGGCGGTCGCGCGGCGCCAGCGCGAAATCGGCGTATTGCGGGTGCTGGGTTTCCCGAGCTCAAATATTCTTGTTTGTTTTCTGCTTGAAAGTGCGCTGCTCGGTTTGATCGGAGGTGCTGCGGGTATAGTGCTTGCGTTCGCGGTCGCTTCCGCTACCGGGCTGAGCGGTCGCCTCATGAGCGTCGGGACGCTGTTCTTCTCATATCATCCGACGCCGGCCGCCATCGCGGCGGGGGTGATCGTGGCTGCCATCATCGGAGTCTTGGGCGGCATGTTCCCGGCCTGGCGGGCATCAAAAATCGGGATCATCGATTCGATCAGAGAAGCATGATGGCTCTCAAGCTCGTACTGATAGCGATCCGCAATCTGAGGCGCCAACTGCGACGTACGATCTTTACGGCGCTGACGTTCGCGGTTGCGGTTTTCATTTTTACCGTCCTCGTGGCGATCCCGATTTCGATGGATCGAATCGCCGAAAATGCTTCCAAGGGGTTGCGCTTGATCGTAACGGAGCGCAACAACAATCGGCTCCCGGCAAAATACTGCGCCGATATCAAGAACATGCCGCACGTACTGGGCTGCATGCCGGAGGTTCTTTGGGCCGGGGTTTATCGTGATCCACGCAACGTCATCATCACATATGGGGTGACCTCGGAGCTGGGCACCATCACAGCGAGCAGCGACTATCAGGCTCCGCCGGAAATCAGCCGCGAGTTCGCGGCCGATCGGCGAAACGTGGTGGTCGGCAGCACCCTGTTGCACGAACAGGGTTGGAAACTGCATGAGCCGATTACCCTGCGCGATCCGGAGGATCCCAAGCTCGAATTGACCTTTATTCCGATTCTCGAGCTGCCGACCGAGTACCTGTCGCGAACCTTTATGTTCAATCGCAAGCTGATCGATGACGCGGTCAAGAAGCTGTTTGGCGAGAACATCGCGCAGAATGCCGCGTTTCTGGTGGTGAGGGTGGACCGCGCCGAAAATATGGGTCTGGTCGCAAGCCAGATCGACGAGAACTTCCACAACTCAGAGGCTGAAACCGAGACCGAAACCGAATCCGACGCGGTCGCTGGCGTCGTAACCAACATCTGTAGCGTAAAGACCATTATTTACAGTCTTTGTCTGGTCATCCAGCTCACCCTGCTGCTTATCGCCGCCAACTCCATGGCGATGATGGTGCGCGACCGCTCCAGCGAGGTCGCCGTGATGCGCGCATTGGGCTTCCAACGTAAGCACATCGTCGCATTACTGGTGACCGAAGCCGCGGCAATCGGTCTGATCGGTGCCGCACTGGGCGCGGGAGTCGCTTTGTGGAAATTCAGTGCCGGTACCTCGCTCGGCGCCATCACGGGGGTGATGGGATACATGACAGTGAGGCTCGACACCGCTGTCGCCGGCATTGGAATTGGCTTGCTGGTGGCCCTCTTGAGCGCTGCGGTGCCGGTCCTTCGCGCGATTCAGATCGCTCCCGCAGCTGCCTTTCGCAAGGTAATTTGAGCCAGGC
>Ga0066903_100004955_pt1 | contig 11423 bp, 13 predicted proteins | sample PanSoiMetaGPlot1_FD_67491 | JGI IMG/M metagenome (GOLD analysis project Ga0066903, IMG submission 67491) | Tropical forest soil microbial communities from Panama analyzed to predict greenhouse gas emissions - Panama Soil - Plot 1 (version 2) | ecosystem: Environmental > Terrestrial > Soil >...
CGGCCTTCGGCCTCCTCCCCCGCGAGGGGGGAGGGGCCGTGAGAGTCAGCCGGCGGTGCCGGCTTCCTGGACCGCCTCGGCCGAGTTCCAGTCGTACGTCGGGGGCGGATCCGTGAACGGCGGGCCGATCTGGACCACCACCTGCGTGTGCGACTTCAGCGGGATGTTGCTGGGGTTCCCCGTGTAGGGCTTGCCGTCCACCCAGATCTTCAGCTCGTCGCCGGAGCCCACCTTGAACGTCGCCACCTGCGTGCTGCTCAGCGGCTGGTTCCAGACGGCGAAGAGGTCGCCCAGGGTGAACGTCCGGGAGGCCGCCGACTTCGGCGCCTCGATGTGGATGATCCCGGTCGTCGTGTGCGTGTGCATCCAGTAGAAGCAGCCCTTGGTGATCCCCACCTGGGCCGGGATCATCGCCGGCTGGCCCCGGTAGATCAGGGTCACGTGGGCGTGGTAGTGGGTCGCCAGCTGCTCCCCGGTGTCGCACTTGATGTTCGCGACCGGCTGGCCGTTGATGCCCCCCGGGCCGCGGGAGGCCAGGTAGTACAGGACGATCAGCACGATGAACGCGACCGAGAAGATGCCGCCGACGGTCATGGGCATGACCGGCCAGTCCCTCTTGGGACGGGCCGCCTGCCGCCTGGGGTTGGATCGGTTCTTCGCTCGGGTGGTGGTGGTTGTCTTTGGCACGGTCCCCTCCGTCCGCCATAAAATACAGCGGTCCTTTCTGGTCCCGCCGGCCGCTCTATCATGCCGTTCGCGGGACCTGATCCCATAGAGAGGAGATGCCCGCGTGCTCAGAGACTACGAGATTCTTTACATCGTCCGGCCGGAGCTCGATGACGAAGCGCTCCAGCAGGCGATCGCCTCCGTCAACAAGCTGATCGAGAACCTCGGCGGCGTGAGCCAGAAGACCGACGTCTGGGGCCGCCGCCGCCTCGCGTACGAGGTTCGCCACCTCCGCGAGGGCCAGTACGTCCTGACCGACTTCCAGATCGATCCGGCCCGCGTGCCGGAGATGGAGACGACGCTCAAGATCTCCGATACCGTCTTCCGCCACCTGGTGGTGCGGAAGCCGGAGCCGAGGGCCCCGCGGCCGCCGAAGGGCGGCAAACAGGCCGCTGAGACCCAGCCCGCCACTGCTGAGTCCGAGCCGGTCGCCGCCGCCGCGGCCGGCGCAGTGGAGGAGACCGCGACGCCATGAGCAATCTCAACAAGGTGATGCTGATCGGGCGCCTGACCCGCGACCCGGAGATGCGCTACACGCCCAGCGGGCAGCCGCTGACGTCGTTCAGCATCGCGACCAACCGCTACGGCAGCGGCACGGAAGGCGAGAAGCGCGAGTTCACCGACTATCACAACATCGTCGCGTGGAACATCGGCCGCCGGAACCTGGCCGAGATCGTGGCCCAGTACACCAGGAAGGGATCGCTCGTCTACGTGGAGGGACGCCTGCAGACCCGGTCCTGGGAGGGCCAGGACGGGCAGAAGCGGCGCACCACCGAGGTCGTGGCCAACGACGTCCAGTTCCTCGACACCCGCGGTGCCGGCGTCGGCGTCGGCGCCAGCGTGGGCGGCCACGACGAGATGCCGCCGCTGCCCGACGACCCCGGAGCCGGCGTCCGCGACGTCGATCCCGACGACATCCCGTTCTGAGACCGAGCGAAGGAGAGTTCCCATGTCCGATCGAAGGGAGGCCGGCCGGCCGAAGCGCTCCAGCCGCAAGGTCTGCCAGTTCTGCGTCGAGCGCATCGACTACATCGACTACAAGGAGGTCAGCCGGCTGCGGCGGTTCCTCAGCGAGCGCGGCAAGATCCTGCCCCGCCGCATCACGGGAACCTGCGCCAAGCACCAGCGCCCGCTCACGCACGCGCTGAAGCGCGCCCGCTCGATCGCTCTGCTGCCGTTCACGACCGACACGCTGCGCTGAGGGGGGCCCGACGACGGGCCCCCAGCCAGGAGGAGCCATGATCTACCAGCAACAGCTGCGCATCCCCGGCCCGACGCCGCTTCCCGAGCGGGTCATCCGGGCGGCGAGCAAGCCGATGATCGACCACCGCGGGCCCGAGTTCGCCGAGCTCCTGGCCGATGTCACGGCCGGTGCGAAGCGGGTGTTCGAGACGGGCAACGACCTCCTGGTGCTCACCGCGTCCGGCAGCGGCGGTCTGGAGTCGGCGATCGCCAACCTGGTGTCGCCGGGCGACCGGGTCGTGGCGGCCCTGTGCGGCAACTTCGGCGAGCGGTTCGCGGGGATGGCCGCGGCCTACGGCGCGCAGGTCGTGCGCCTCGAGGCCGAGTGGGGCCAGCCCGTCGAGCCGGCGGACCTCGCCGAGGTGCTGGCCGCCAATCCCGACGCGCGGGTGGTGCTCCTCACCCACAACGAGACCTCGACGGGCGTGTCCAACGGCCTGGACCGGCTGGTCCGGGTCGCCCACGACGCCGGCAGGATCGTGGCGGTGGACGGCGTCTCGTCGGTCAGCTCGATGCGCATCGGCGTGGACGAGCTGGGCGTGGACGTCGCCGTCAGCGCCAGCCAGAAGGGCTGGATGGCGCCTCCCGGCATCGCGTTCGTCACCGTCAACGAGCGCGCGTGGGCGCTGTCCGAGCAGTGCCGGTCGCCCCGGTTCTACTTCGACTGGCGCCAGGCCAAGAAGAACGCCGAGAACGGCTCCACGCCGTGGACGCCCGCGGTCAGCGTGCTGTACGCCGTCCAGGAGGGCATCCGGATGATGGAGGAGGAGGGCCTGGAGCGCGTCTACGCCCGCCATCGCCGGCTGGCGGACGCGACGGAGGCCGGCCTGGCCGCGCTCGGCTTCGGCCTGTACGCCGCCGAGGGCTACCGCTCGGCCACCGTGACCAGCGCGCTGCCCATGCCGGGCCTCGAGGTGTCCGCGCTGCGCAAGCTGCTGCGGGCGAGGTACGGCGTGGTGATCGCCGGGGGCCAGGGCAAGATGACCGGGAAGATGATCCGGGTCGGCCACCTGGGCGCCGTGACCGACGGCGACGTGGTCCAGGTCCTGTGGTCCATCGAGCGCGCGCTGGAGGAGCTGGACATCGCGCCCGCCGACGGCAGGGCGATGGCCGCGGCGGCGCCGCACCTGGCCGAGGAGACCGCGGCCACCCCCGTCCACTGAGGCGCCGGCCATGACACCCCCTCCCCGACCCTCCCCCCACGGGGGGGAGGGAGCCGGTCTTTCGCGGAAGCCGCGGATCCTCGTGGCCGATCCGCTGGCCGAGGACGGCGTCGCGCGCCTGCGCGACGTCGCCGAGGTGGAGGTGCGCACGAAGCTGCCCGCGCCGGAGCTGGTCGCGGCCATCCCGGCGTTCGACGCGCTGATCGTGCGCAGCGAGACGAAGGTCACCGAGGCCGTGCTGGAGGCCGGCCGCGCCCTCCGCGTGGTGGGCCGCGCCGGCGTCGGCGTCGACAACATCGACGTGCCGACCGCGACCCGCAAGGGCATCCTGGTCGTCAACGCCCCCCGCGGCAACATCGTGGCCGCCGCCGAGCACGCGGTCGGCCTGCTGATGGCGCTCGCGCGCAACATCCCGCAGGCCGACGCGTCCGTCCACCGGGGCGAGTGGCAGCGCTCCCGGTACACGGGCGTGGAGATCCGCGGCAAGACGCTCGGCGTCGTCGGCCTGGGCAACATCGGGTCCGAGGTGGCCAAGCGCGCGCAGGGCCTGGAGATGGAGGTGATCGCGTTCGACCCCGCCATCGCCCCGGAGCGGGCCGAGCAGTTCAACGTCGAGCTGGTCGGCCTGGAGGACCTCTTCCGCCGGTCCGACTTCATCACCATCCACGCGCCGCTGGTCGAGGGCACGCGCAACCTGATCGACGCGCGCGTGCTGGCGCTGGCCAGGCCGGGCGCCCGGCTGGTGAACGCGGCCCGCGGCGGCATCGTGGACGAGGCGGCGCTCTACTCGGCGCTGGTCGACGGCACGCTCGCCGGCGCGGCGTCCGACGTCTTCCTCCAGGAGCCGATCGGCGAGAGCCCGCTGCTGAGCCTGCCCAACTTCATCGCGACGCCCCACATCGCCGCCTCGACCGCGGAGGCGCAGGCGTCGGTCGCGTTCGACGTGGCCGAGGAGGTGCTGGCGGTGCTGCGGGGCGAGCTGCCGCGATACGCGGTCAACGCGCCTTCGCTGCCGCCTGAGGAGATGGCGTTCCTGCGGCCGTGGGCGACGCTGGCGGAGCGGCTGGCCTCCCTGCACGTGCAGCTCGTGAGCGAGCGGGTCGGGCAGCTCGAGATCGAGTACCAGGGCGAGCTGGCGGACCACGACGCGGCGCTGGTGACGGCCGCCGCCATCCGGGGCATCTGCCAGCCGTTCACCGAGGAGCGGATCAACGCGGTCAACGCTCGCCTGGTGGCGAGGCACCGCGGCCTGCGCCTGACCGAGCGGCGGGCGCCGGCGGCCGGGAGCGCCGACCCCAACCGCCTGACGCTGCGCGTCGACGGCCACGAGATCGAGGGCACGGTGCTGGCCGGCGAGCCGCGGCTGACGCGGATCGGCCCGTACCGCATGGACCTGGTGCCGGAGGGCCGCTTCCTGGTCTCGTGGCACGAGGACCGTCCGGGGGTGATCGGGCAGATCGGCACCATCCTGGGCGAGAGCGACGTCAACATCGCGTCGATGCAGCTCGGGCGAGACGCGCCCAGGGGCCTGGCCATGATGATCCTGACGGTCGACGACCCGGTCGGGGAGCCCGTGCTCGGGCGCCTGCGCGACGTCGGCGGCATGTCCGACCTGCGCTACGTGGTGCTGGGTCGCGATGGCTGACGTCCGCGCGTTCCACGCGCTGCGCTATGCCGAGCCGCTGGAGCCGGTCGTCGCCCCGCCGTACGACGTGCTCAGCGACGAGCAGGTCGCGGAGTACCGGGCGCGCTCGCCGCACAGCGTCGTGCGGCTGACGAGGCCGGGTGCCGACTACGCGGGCGCGGCCGCCCTGCTCCAGCAGTGGATCGTGGACGGGGTGCTGGCCCGCGACGACGAGCCGGCGATGTACCTGCATCGGACGGAGTTCGCGGGCCGGGTCCGGCTGGATGTGCTGGCCGTCATGCGCCTGGTGCCGTACGAGGACCGCGTCGTCCTGCCCCATGAGCGCACGCACCGAGGTCCCAAGGAGGATCGGCTGGCGCTGATGCGGGCCACCGAAGCCTGCCTGGAGCCGCTCTGGTTCCTGGCCGAGGAGCTGCGGCCGCTGCTCGACGCGGCCCCGGCCGGCGAGGAGCGGGCGTTCGCCCTCGGCGACGCGCGGCACGCGGTCCGGCGCGTCACCGATCCGGACTGGCTGGCGGCGGTGTCGGCGCACCTGGCCGACCGGCCGGTGCTCATCGCGGACGGGCACCACCGCTACGAGACGACGCTGGCCTACTCGCGAGAGGCGGGTGGCGGCGTCGACGCGGCGGTCCGGTTCACCCTGGCGGCGCTGACCGACCTGGCCGATCCCGGCCTCCACGTCCTGCCCACGCACCGCGTGCTCGATGCCGGCGTCGCGGTCACCGGCGGCGAGCCGGTGGGGTCGCTGGACGAGCTGGTGACATCCCTGCGCGGGGCTTCCGCGGCCGGCTCCTATCGCGCCGGGCGCTTCGAGCTGCTTCCGTTGGAAGGAGACGTGCCCGTCGTGGAGTTGCATCGGCAGGTGATCGACAACGTGCTGGGAAAACGGAGCCCCGAGGAGCACCTGACGTATACGCGCGACGCCGAGGAGGCGGTGCGCTGGGTCGACTCCGGACGCGGGGTGGCGGCGTTCTTCCTGGACGCGCCCGACCTCGCCGCCGTTTTGCGCGCGGCCAGGGCGGGTATGACGATGCCTCAGAAGACCACGTACTTCTATCCCAAGCTGCCGTCGGGCATGGTCATCCACACGCTCGACCGCGAGGGAAGTCCCTAGAACCGAGGAGTGAGATGCCGATCTATGGATACCGGTGCAGCCAGTGCGGTCACGAGCTCGAGGTGTTGCAGAGCATGTCGGCCGAGCCGCTGCGGGTCTGCCCCGAGTGCAGCGGCTCGCTGAGGAAGCTGCTCTACCCGGTGGGTGTCCAGTTCAAGGGCAGCGGGTTCTACAGCACGGACTACAAGAACGGCGGCAAGTCGTCCGGGAACGGCTCCAGCAGCTCGGACAGCTCGAGCTCGACGTCGAGCGGGAGCTCGGACTCGGGGTCGGGGTCGGGGTCGACGTCCGGCGACTCGGGGTCCTCCGACAAGAAGGCCGCCAGCAGCAGCAGCAGCAAGGAGTGACCAGCCCGATGTCCAGCGCCGTCACCGCCGTCACCGACGCCGAGTTCCAGAGCGAGGTCCTGGAGGCTGGCCAGCCGGTCCTGGTCGACTTCTGGGCCGAGTGGTGCGCGCCGTGCCGCATGATCGCTCCGGTGGTCGAGTCGCTGGCGACCGACCTCGGGGACCGCGTGAAGGTGCTGAAGATGGACATCGACAGCAACCCCGAGGTGCGGAGCCGCCTCGGCATCATGTCGATCCCGACGCTGATCATCTTCAAGGACGGCCAGGCGACCGACCGCACGATCGGCTTCAAGGCCGGCCTCAAGACCGAGCTGCGCGAGAAGCTCGAAGCGCTGCTCGTCTGACCGGCGCCCGAGCCGGTCAGACCGGCTGGCTGTAGCGCACCATCCCGCCGTCGACGTAGTACGTCGAGCCGGTCACGTACGCCGCCGCCGGCGACGCGAGGAACGCCACGACCTCGGCGACGTCGGCCGGCTGGCCCATCCGCCCGAGCGGGATGATCCGGTGCAGGGTCTCCATCTTCTCGGGGTTGGCCAGCGTCGCGCTGTTGATCGGCGTCGCGATGGCGCCGGGCGCCACGTTGTTGACCCGGATGCCGTACGGCGCCAGCTCCACGGACAGGTTGCGCATCAGCATCCGCAGGCCGCCCTTCGAGGCGCAGTACGGGGTGTAGCCGGGGAACGGGTAGTCCTCGTGGATGGACGAGATGTTCACGATGACGCCGCCGCGGCCCTGGTCGCGCATCGCCCGCGCGCACGCCTGGGCGCACAGGAAGCTGCCCTTCAGGTTGACGCCGATGATCGCGTCCCACGTCTCCTCGTCGAGGTCCAGGAACGGCACCTCCTTCTCGATCCCCGCGTTATTGACGAGGACGTCGACGCCGCCCAGCTCGCGGCACACGCGCGCGACCATGCCGGCGACATCGGCCGCGCTGGAGACGTCCACGCGGACCGCGATCGCGTTTGGCAGCCGCTCGGCGAGCGCGACCGCCTCGGCCTCGTAGCCCAGGTAGCCGACGCAGACCACGGCGCCGGCGCCGGCGAGCCGCTCCGCGATCGCGTGGCCGATGCCGCTGCCCGCGCCGGTCACGATCGCGACCTTGCCGCTCATGTCCATCCCATCCCTCCTCACGACAACTTAACGCGACAGTTCTGGCGCTTATCAGACACTTAACGGACGCTTAGGGTCCTTTGCGAACCCTTGAAGCGCGGTCAGGCGCTTGATAGGTTCCCTCCACGGCCGGTGTGTGTCGTGTCCGGCCGACTCTCAGGAGGTGGGTGGGATATGCAGTTCAGCAACGTGCTGGAGCAGTCGTTCACCAGGCGCGGCCTGCTCAAGATCGGGGCCGCGGGGGCCATCGCGTCCCAGGTGGCCTGGCTGCCGGAGCGGATGGCGTTCGCGGCGGGTCCGCTGCCCGACATCCAGTTCGACATCGGCAACTTCATCGCGCCGGCGTTCACCGTCAACGGCGTGCAGGTGCGGTTCGGGCCGGTCTTCACCCTGTTCGTACCGGCGAAGCTTACCCGCAACCCCACCAGGGGCGATCAGGCGGCCCTGGCGAACGCGCTGAACGCGATCGAGGCGGCGCTGCCCTTCAGCCCGTCCGGGGTGTTCACGTTCGTGTCGTACGGCCTGCCCTACTTCCGCCGCCTGCCGGCGTCGCTGGTCGGCGCCAGGGTCCCGCGGCTGCGCAGCAACACCAGCCGCCTGGCGCTCGAGGAGGCGGTGCCCAGCCCGACCGACGTGGTGGCCGGGAACGGCATCACCAAGAAGACGTTCAACGTCCCCGTCCGCATCGAGAACAACGACATGCTGTTCACGCTGCGCAGTGACTCGCTGAACAACCTGGGCTCCGTCCTGGGCTTCCTGGAGGCATCGCTGCCGTTCCTGAGGTTCCAGACCTCGCGGCTCATGTTCCAGCAGATCGGCATCACGCGGCAGGTCGCCAACTCGGCCCGCCTGCCGTACCGCGACCGGATCAACCCGCAGTCGCCGATGTGGATGGGCTTCGCCGACCAGCAGACGAACGCCGCCGGGCCCGCCCCGAGCGTGACGTTCGTCGGCAACGCCTCGGCGCGTCTGACGACCGCCGCCGCCGGCAGCTACTTCGACAACGGGTCGATCCAGCACCTGTCGCACGTGATCCAGGACCTGGCGCAGTTCTACGCGAACGCGCAGGAGGACCCGCCGACCGGCGAGACGTTCAAGGAGCGGCTCCAGTACATGTTCCGTTCCAACCAGCGGGGCACGACGGACGGCCTGCTCAGCGACGGCAACACCGACCAGTTCACGAACGGCGGCGGCCCGTCCTTCCTGCAGAACACGTTCCAGGGAACGGGCGACGCGCTCGCCAACATCAACGTCAACGGCACGGTGTTCAACCCGGCCACCGGCGTGGGCACGTTCGAGGGCGAGCACCGCATGGGCCACATCGCGGCGCTCCAGCGGTCGTCCCGCGCGGCCGACGGCACGCCCCTGCACATCCGGATGGACGGCGCGGGCTTCGACACCATGGACGTGCCCGACGGCACCAACCAGCCCAAGCTGCAGTTCACCGCCTTCGTGCCGAGCGCCGAGTTCTTCCGCGCCATGCGCGCCAACACGGCGGCGCTGGACATCATCGCGGCGACCGGCAACCTCGTCGCCGACGAGGACAACGGCCTGGAGCGGTTCATCACCGCGACCCGGCGCCAGAACTTCCTGGTCCCGCCGCGCCGGCATCGGTCGTTCCCGCTCCTCGAGCTCACCTAGCAATCACGGTTCCTCGGCTGTCGGGGGCGCCGCCGCCTTGCGCGGCGTCCCCATCCTCTTCACCCGCCGGGCCGCCGTCCCGGCCAGCCAGCGCGGAAAGGAGGTTCGAGTGATCGACGCCCACGCGGCCCAGCTCGACGTCATCGTCAGGCGGGTCGTGAGCCCCCTGGACACCGGCTCCATCCACGGCCGGGGGCACGGGATCCTGCAGCACGATCCCAACGTGGAGCTGACGTTCCTGATCGACCAGACGGACTTCGTCAGCCTGCGCGACCGCATGCTGCGCCGCGACGGCGAGGTTCGCTTCAGCGTGGCCATGAACGACGTGACCGCGATCGACGCGGCCAGAGCCCGCCCGGCGCTGGTCTAGCTAGAGGGGCCGGCCGGCCCCCTAGCTGGCCGCTCGCGGCTTATGCCGAGGTGCCGTACCGGCGCTCGGGCGGCACCTCCCGCCGGATCCTGCGGTGGAGCTCACGGAGCAGGCCGCTGGGCTCGATGCCAGCCGACTCCAGGCTCTGCTCGCACTGCTGCAGGGCGGCCAGGGCGCGGTACTCGTCGCCGGACGCGAGGTGGAGCTCCAGCACGCGCGCCCACGCGTCCTCGCGATGGGGAGCCAGCTCGAGCAGGCGGTTGAACGCCCGCAGGGCCTGGGCCGCGCGATCCGCCTCCGCGTGCCACTCGCCCAGCCGTTCCAGCGTGTCGAGCATCACGCGCCGCAGGCGGGTGCGCTTCTCCTGCGTGAACTCCTCGGTCGACGAGGCCAGGAAGTCGCCGCGGTAGAGCCCGGCCGCCGACTCCAGGCGCTGTGCCGCCTCCTCGCCCAGCGGGCGCGCGGCGTGGCGCACGAGCTTCGTGAAGTCCTCCACGTCACAGGAGATCTGTTCCAGGCGCAGCCGGTACACCCGGCCCTGCCGGATGACGTACCGCGAGTCGGCGCCCGCCGTCAGCTCCGGCTCCAGCACGCGCCGCAGGCCGTGGAGCGCGACGTTGAAGGAGTTCAGGGCGGACCTCGGGAGGTGGCGGGGCCAGAGCAGGCGCGCGGCCTGCTGGGCCGTGGCCTGGTAGCCGGGGAGGCAGAGCATCAGCTCCAGCAGGCGGCGGGCCGCGGTCGGCCAGGTGGCGTCGGGCACCGGGACGCCGTCCACGGCGACGGTGAGGCCGCCCATCGTGTGGACGCTGACCCGGGATGCGGCCGGCTGCGACTGCTCCGGCTCGAGCTCCGCGGCGTCCTCGATCGGGACCACGTGCGGGTTCGGCGCCCGCTCGGCGACGTGCATCTCCAGGAACGCGCCCATCAGCGGGTGCAGGTGCCAGCCGCCGCGGCCGGGGATCACGCCGACGCGGTCGCGGATCATGAGGTCCATGGCCCAGCGCCGGTCGGGCGTGGAGGCGCGGTCGCGGATCGGCCCCGACCCGATCAGCCAGCCCAGGTCGTCCTGCATGTGGGCGAGCCGATCCTGCGTCAGGGTGCCCTCCATGAGCTCCTCGTGCAGGTAGTCGTGGAGGGGCTTGCCGGCCTGCAGAGGCGCGAGCACGTCGCTGCTCCCCTCCAGCCCCGCAACCCACAGGTGGATCGCCGCCGGCCACCCGCCCAGGATGGAGTCGCAGAAGTCGACCTCGGCCGCGCGCGGCTTGCGGTCGAGCGCCTCGGCGAGCAGGGCCTCGATCTCGTCGCGCTCCAGTCGCAGCTCGCCGGGCCCAACCTCCAGGAGCCGGCCCTCCAGGCGCAGGCGCTCCAGCGGGAGCGTCGGCCGCGTGCGCGTGGCCAGCCGGATCGAGAGGCCGGGCACCAGCAGCAGGAGCTCGCTCAGCAGCCGGCCGACCTCAGGCGCCTCGCCCAGGTGCTGGAACCGGTCCAGGGTGATGGTCAGGGCGCGACCCTGGAGCGCGTCGGCCATGTCCAGCGCGAGCGCCTCGCCGAGGGGCGGGGTTTCGGGCGCGGGGACCGGCAGGTCCAGCGCGGCGCAGAGGCGGCTGACCAGCGTCAGCGGCGAGTGGTCGCTGCGGTCGAGGTTGTACCAGAGCCCCTCCGGCGGCTGCGTCATGGCCAGGGCGGTGGTCTTGCCGTACCCCGCCGCGGCATGAACGAGCACCAGGCAGGCCGCCCTGGGCGCCAGCACCTCGGTCAGACGTGCAGGCACAGTTCGACTCTTTGTGAGTGCAGGTCTCAACTTCGTGGGCAGAATGGCCGACGCGGCACTCTCGCGCTGACCGTTGCCCAACGGATGAGCGTACCCCGTCACGCCAGACTCCCCCACCTATAGACGTGACCCGCTTTCCGGGGCTGTTATTCGGCCCGGTACTTACCGGCAAGGATATTAAGACTTTCGTTGGACGTCAACAAAAGAGTGGGGTCCCGAACGGTCAGGGCTGTATAGCAACCCTGACTCGGGGGAGGCGGGAGCCCGTCAGGTGGAGGCGCGGACGGCCAGCTG
>Ga0066903_100004957_pt1 | contig 11419 bp, 10 predicted proteins | sample PanSoiMetaGPlot1_FD_67491 | JGI IMG/M metagenome (GOLD analysis project Ga0066903, IMG submission 67491) | Tropical forest soil microbial communities from Panama analyzed to predict greenhouse gas emissions - Panama Soil - Plot 1 (version 2) | ecosystem: Environmental > Terrestrial > Soil >...
TCCTGCCATCGGCACTCTCCCGTCGCTGACGAACGCCAGCATGACTGCTCATGTGGCGTTGCAATGACGGACCGAGCGGCTTACAGCCGCGTCACGCAGGCGTGCAGGATCGCGGTGCGACCGCCCCGCACTTCCTTGAGGCAGCGCTCGATCGCAGCCGGAACCTGCGCCGGATCGGTGACCTTCTCGCCATAGGCGCCGAATCCCTCACCGACCTTGGCGAAGTCCACGTCCATCGCCAGCGCGGCCTCGAACTCGTCCTCGGCCTTGGCTTCGCCGTCCGGGTAGACCCGCAGCGTCGATTCCTTCACCGCCGACCAGCCGCCGTTGTCGAGCACGACAGTGAGAATTGGCAGCTTGTACTGCTTTGAGGTCGCAAGTACCGAGTCCGAGACGTTGAAGTAGAAGCTGCCGTCGCCGACGATCTGGATCGCCATGTGCTCGGGGCGAGCGAGCTTGGTGCCGAGTGCCATGCCGCCCGAGGAGCCGAGCCCGCCGCCGCCGACACGAACGACTGTGCCGGGAACCGAGCGCGGGATCTGCTGCTGGACCGCCGGTGTGTTGCGCGTTGCCTCGCTGAAGATCACGTCCTCGGGTGCGATCCGCTTGCCGAGCTCGCGGCAGAGATAGTGGGCGTTGATCGCGCCCGGCTTGCCCGGATTGGCGGCAAGCTCAGCGGCGCGCTCGAGCCGCTTCGCGTTCTCGGCCGCGAGCTGCGCCACCCGCGCCGCGGCCGCCTGCTGGAACGCCGGCGTTGCCTTCGCCTTCACCGCCTCGAGCACCTGTTCGAGGATTCGGCCGCTGTTGCCCTGCAGGCGCAGGCTCGACGGGAAGCTCCACATCGGTGAGCCGCCCTTGACCACGTCGAGATCGATCTGCGCCCAGAACGTCGCTTCGCTCGAGCGGGTATCACGCGGAAACCACGGCACGTCGACGTCCACGAGCAGGCCGACGTCCGCCTGCGCGATGGCGGGCCCGGCCTGGAAGCCGCAGAAGCAGGGCGAGTCATGCGAGATGTTGCTCACCATGTTGGCTTCGTAGACCCGGATCCCGGCGAACTCGGCGAGTTTGAGGATCGCTTCGGAGGCGCCTGGCGTGCGGCCGGCGTAGGACGTGAGCAGGATCGGCGACTTCGCGCCGATCAGCGCATCGGCAAGTCCCTCGACGAGCTTGGGATCGGCGCCGCTCGAGGCCGCACTGCCGAAGCGCTCGGCCGGGTACGAGCGGATGTCCTGATCGGACCACATCTCGGTCAGGATCTCGCGCGGTAGCATCAGATAGACTGGCGCCTTCGGCTCGCTGTGCATCACGGTGTGGGCGCGCCGCAGCGCCTCCTTCACCACCACGCCGGACGGCAGCGTCCATTCCCATTTGATGTAGGGCCGCACCAAGCTGCCTTGATCGAACGGCTCCTGCACGAAGTGCACGTAGTTGTCACGCGTGCCCACGAGCTCGCCGTGGGCGGTGAACGGCGCCTTGCCGGCCATCAGCAGGACCGGCAGCCGGCTGCGATAGAGGTTGTGCATTGCGTTGGTGGTGTTGGCGGTGCCGACGTCGACATGCACCAGCACGCCCTGGCCGCGCCCGGTCGCAAGCGCATAGCCGCCCGCCATGTGGGCGGCCGTGTTCTCGTGCGGGCAGACGATGACTTTCGGTTGTGACTGGCCGCGCTTGCGGCGCCCGGCCATGGCTTCGATAATTGGCGCGTGGTCGGTGCCCATGTTGCAGAACAGATAGTCGATGCCGACCTCGTGCAGCCCTTCGAGCAGATAATTTGCCGCCGAGTTGCTCGCCGTATTCGCGCCCACGTCCATTCAGAAACTCCAACCCTTGGTCCGATCCTCTCGGATGTCGTCCCCGCGAAAGCGGGGACCCAGTAAACGCTGCACTACATGATGTCGCACGCCGCCCCTGACCGCTCAAGCTTGCGTTTACTGGATTCCGGCTCTCGTTCGCGTCCGCTCACTCGGCCGGAATGACAACGGCTTTTGGCTTGTTGCTCTTGGCTGCCGCTTCGCGCGCGATCATGCTGGCGAGGAGCTTGCGGCCCTGGATCGGGCCGGCATCGACCCGGATCGAGACCGGGAAGCTGACGCTGTCGGGGTCGGGCCCGAGCGCGCGCTGCTGTGCTTCCAGCACCGTCTTGTCCTGGTCGAAGGTGCGCACAATGCCATCGCGAATGACCTCGTCGAGCGCGCTGTCGTCCATGCGGAACTGGCGCGCGATGCCCCAGAAATAATGCGAGCTGGTCATCGTCTCGGGCGTGATCAGGTTGAGCACCTTACGCTCCAGCGCCTGGGCCTTGTCGCGGGTGCTGGCCGGCATCGAGCCGTTCTCGATCACATGGAAGCCGGGCGGCGTGAAGAAGTTGGTGTGCCAGCGGTTGATCCGGCCCGCGAAGCCGGTGGTGCGCTGGTAGAACGGCGGCGCCTCGATGTTGAGCATGTCCCGATGCACCCGCACGGTGCTGGCCTCGAACGTCACGCTCGCAGGCGATTCCGCTACCGATTCGTTGCCGATGGTCTCCTCGTGCACGAAGCTCTCATGCGAGAGATCGAGCAGGTTGTCGTTCACCAGCTGGTAGTTCGCTGCGAAGTGGTGATAGCCCGGCACGGTCCGCCACGCCGGATTGTCCATCCAATGAAAATCCGGGATATGAGCCGGGTCGGCAAGCGCCGGCTCGCCCAGCCAGATCCAAGCGAAGGTGTAACGCTCGACCAGCGGATATTTTCGCACGCGCGCACGCGCCGGCACCTGGTCCTGCCCGGGCACCCGCACACATTGGCCGTCGCGGTCAAAGCACAATCCATGGTAGCCGCACTGGAGTTCGTCGCCGACCAGACGGCCAAGCGAGAGCGGCGCCAGGCGGTGCGGGCAGCGATCGGCGAGCGCAATGGCCTCGCCCGCGATGGTGCGAAACAGCACGATCTCCTCGCCGCACACCGTGCGGGCGAGCGGGGCTCTCCCGATCTCCTTGCCAAAGGCGATGACCTGCCAGCAATTGCGCAGCCACATGTGGTTTCCTCCCAGTCGAACTGTAGCATACCGCTGCTGGGCCGAATGGCGGAACCCTTCCATCGGGGTGGCGTTTTGGCGTGGTGCCCCTGTTTGCCGGACCCTCCTTTGCTATTCTCCATGTGGGGAGGGCTTGGCATGACTTTGGGCGCTGCAAGAGTTTGGGCACTGTTGGCCGCGCTTGCGGCCGGCGCTCCGTGTGCCGCACTCGCCCAGGTTGATTTCTATCGCGGCAAGCAGATCCGGTTGATCAGCGGCCATCCGGTCGGCGGCGACTACGACCTCGGTGCCCGCTTCCTGGCCAAGCACCTGTCGCGGCACATCCCAGGAGAGCCCATCGTCGTGGTGCAGAATTTGCCTGCGGCCGCGAGCGTCGTGGCAGCAAATTTCATCTATCACCAGGCGCCGCGCGACGGCACGGTGATTGGGTCGTTCTCACGCAATCTCGCCAGTCAGGCGCGCATGGGCCAGGCCAATATCGAGGTCGACCCGCGCCGCTTCAACTGGCTCGGCGGCTACTCGCTGCCGAGCCGGGTCTGCGTCAACTGGCACGCCTCGCCGGTCAAGACCATCGACGATCTGTTTACGCGCGAGATGATCACTGCGGGCGGCGGCGCTACCTCCTCGCTCAGCATCATTCCGACCGTGCTCAATCACGTGCTTGGCACCAGGTTCCGCATCGTCGAGGGCTACAAGGGCATCCGTGATGCCGCGCTTGCGATCGAGCGCGGCGAGGTCGAAGGCGTGTGCATGTCCTATGCCCAGTTCAACGACTACCAGCACCTCGTCCGCGACGGTAAGTTGCGCATCCTCCTGCACGCCGAGGAGAGTCCGATCCCTGACATTCCGCAGGTCCCTTCGATCTATTCATTCGCCAGGACCGAGGAGCAGCGCCAGCTCTTGCGCTTTGTGTTCGCCAGCGCAGAATTCGGCCGTCCTTATGTCCTACCGCCGGAGGTATCGCCCAATCGCGTGGCGCTTATGCGCAAGGCGTTCGCCGACCTGGCGCGGGACCCGCAGATGCAGGCCGATGCCGAGAAGTCCAAGATCGACATGACCTACTTGCCGCCGGAGCATCTGGAGCAACTGGTCGCAAGCCTCTATCGTACCCCGCCGGACTTGATCGAAACCGTGAAGAAGCTCGTACCGAACCTGCAATAGATCCGGCTTAGCCCGGGTGCCCTGGCGCCTTTTCGAGCGGTATGGCGCCGCCGGGCGGTCCCTTTCGCAAATCGCTATTGTGTGGCTAACATGCCCGCCTGATTGGGAGGCTCGCAAAGATGGCGTCGGAAATTGAGGCATATCTCGATGCTTTTGAGGAGGTTCAACGGCTGCTCAAGCGGCTATCGGCAGTTGTCGACCAGATCAATTCGGTAGCGGAGGCGATCACGGACGACCTGCAGGACGCTGCCGCGATGGTCCCGAGCGATTGGCCGACGCGCGATCAGCTGCGGGGCCTGCTCTCGGAGATCGCCTCCTCCAAGGAGCAGCTCATCCAGAAATGGAACGCGGTGCCCGAGCGCATCAGGAATGCCATGCCCAACAAGCGGCCCGATGCGGTTTCCGACGATTGGGACGAAGAGGACGTCGATTAGTCTCCTAGCGTGTAACCCTCTGGCGCGCCGTCATTCCGGCCCGACCGCCACGATCTTGCGCGTGCGCTCGACCACGCCGGCCGGCGTGGCGTAGAGCGCCTTGATCACGCGCTCGGCCTCGTCGCCGGGAGTTGGATCGAGCGCCAGGCGCTGCTTCTCCGCATCGGCCTTGAGCTCCGGGTCTTGGACCGCCAATCGGAACGCGCGGCGCAGCAGAGCGAGCCGGTCGGCCGCGATGCCGGGCGGCCCGAGCACAGGTCGGCCGAGTGTCATGCGGTCGAGCACAAGCTGCACGATCTGCCGCGCGTCGGGTGCGCTGACGAGCTCGAGAATGGTCGGCGTCTCGGCGTGCAGCGGATCCTTGCGCGGCGACATCTGCACCAGCAGGCCCAGCTCGCCGCGGCCGATACGGTCGCGCACATAGGCGCGACCCGGTCCCGACCAGCCGCTCATGAACAGCCCGTCCAGCTCGCCTTTCTCGATCGCCTGGAACTCCTCGGGCTGGCCTTTGTAGCCGTGGATTGCCTTGAGCCGAGTGCCGAGGAGATCATTGATGAGACGCACGAACATGGCGGGATCGGTCTCCGGCCCGGTTGAGCCAAAGAATATCTCGTGCCGCTTGGCGTCCTCGATGTTTTTGACCACTGAGCGCGCCGCTACCACCCCCATGCCGGTCTCGCGCATGACGCTGCCGATCCAGGACATTTTGACAGTGTCGAAGCGCGCCTGTGATTTCTCGCCATAAAGCAGCGGTGCCGTCGGCATGCCGCGGTCGATCAAACCGAACGTGCTGCCGTCGCGCGGCGCAACATTGTAGAGAAAGTTGGCGGCGCGGATGCCGCCACCGCCGACCATGTTCTGCACCACGATGGTGGGATTGCCCGGCAGGTACTTGCCCATGTGGCGCGCCAGCATGCGGCTGTACTGGTCGTAGCCGCCGCCGGTGGCGCCGCTGGTGACTAGCGTCAGCTCGCGCCTGCCGAGATAGAACTCTTCGGCAGGCTGGGCGCCGGCGCCGCGGAGCCACAGCGTTGCGGTCAGGCACAAGCCAACGCGGAGCCAGAGGGATCGCACCATCCGCATTCCCCAATCCGCTTCCCCGCAACCCGTTCCCAGGTAGAGGTCAGCGCAGGAAGCTTCGGCCAAATGCCAAGTCTATTCAATACCAGGTCAACTCAAGGGCGCGGCGACTTGCAGCTTCTCGCTCATACGGGCCATCGCATGCGGCAGCACGAACGGCAGGCCGGGTAAAGGGACGCGCCCGATCGCGCCGGTGACCCCGAACACCTGCTCCAGCATTGCGTTGGTGATGATCTCGGCCGGCGCGCCGTCGCCGACGATGCGGCCGTGGTCGAGCACGACAATGCGGTCGGCGAACAGCGTGGCCAGGTTGAGATCGTGTAGCACTGCCACAACGGTGATGCCGCGAGCGCGACGGCGTCGGGTCGCTTCCAGGAGATCGAGCTGATGGCGCAGATCTAGGCTCGCAGTCGGCTCGTCCAACATGAGCAGGCCAGGGCCGTGGATAGCCTCTCCACAGGCGAGCTGCACTAGCACGCGAGCAAAGTGCGCGCGCTGCTGTTCGCCGCCAGAGAGGGTGGTGATGATGCGCTCGCTAAACGCCGTGAGGTCGACCTCGGCCAGCGCGTTGGCGACGAGGGCGTCGCGGCCACCGCGGTCGCCTGCGCCCATGCGCACCACGTCGGCGACCGTGAATGGAAAAGCCACGGTCGTATGTTGCGACAGCATGGCCCGATGCAGCGCGAGCGTGCGCGCCGAATAGCTCTTCAGCGGTCGACCACGCAGCGCGACCGTGCCGGCCTGCGGCGCAAGCTCGCCCGCAAGCACGCGCAACAAGGTGGACTTGCCGGCGCCATTGGGCCCAACCAGCGCCACCGTCTCGCCCGGCGCGATCGCGAGCGTCAGCTGATCAAGCAGCGTCTTGCGACCAACGCGCACCGTCAGGGAGGTTGCTTCGAGCGCTGCCGTCATAGGCTGGCGACCGAGCGCTGGCGCAGCAGGATCGCGAGAAAGAACGGCGCGCCGATCGCAGCCGTGAGAATGCCGATCGGCACCTCAGCCGGTGCGGCGAGCATCCGTGCCCCGGTATCGGCGCCGACCATCAGGATGGCGCCGAGCACGAGTGAGGACGGCAACAGCAGCCGATGACCGGGGCCGATCACGAGCCGCAGCAGGTGGGGCACCACGATCCCCACGAAGCCGATCACGCCCGCGACCGCAACCGCTGCGCCGGTGATCGCCGAGACCAGCAGGATCGCAGAGCGTTTGAGCCGCTCGACCTCGACCCCCATGTGGAACGCCTCTGCTTCGCCGAGCACCAGGAGATCGAGCCCGCGCGCAATCAGCGGTACCGCGATGACGAGCCCTGCGGCGAAGGGCGCGATTGCCAAGGTCTTCGGCCAGGTTGCTCCGCTGAGCGAGCCAAGCATCCAGAACGTGATGTCGCGTAGCTGCCGGTCGTCAGCGACGAAAATGAGCAGCCCGATGCCGGCGTTGGCGAGCGCGGCGATCGCGAGCCCACCCAAGAGGAAAATCGCCGCCGACGTGCGGCTCTCGCGCGTTGCGATGCTGTAGAGGGCGGTGGTGGCGGAGAGCGAGCCGACGAAGGCGGCGATCGGCAGCAGCTCGAATGGCAGCGGCCATCCCAGCCGATCACCAACCACGATGGTCGCGGTCGCCGCCAACGCGCCGCCGCTCGAGACCCCCACCAGGGCCGGATCAGCGAGCGGATTGCGGAACAGGCCTTGCATGACGGCGCCGGCTGCTGCGAGCAGCGCGCCCACCGTGCTGGCAAGGACGATGCGCGGCAGTCTGATCGACCACAACACCAGCCGATCGCGCGCGATCAGGTCGGGATCGCCGGCGCCAAGCCCGGCCGCAGCGAGCAGGCGATGCATCGGAATGCCGGCTGCCCCGATGGTGGCGGTCGCGACCGCGACGATGATGAGCGTTACGACCAGCACGCCGATCACGATCACCGGGGAGCGGTGCGCCTTGGCCCATCCACCCGCACGGAGTTTGCCGGCCGGTGTGTCGGCCGCAGTCATCCCCGGCACCGTTCGGCGGCGGACGTGATCTCTGAAGGAAACTCGGCTTTCGGAAGCGATGGATTGAGGGCTCCCGCAACATCGCGCGCCGCCAAGGCGGTGCGCGGACCAAAGCCGAGCAGATAGAGCGCGTTCAGCGCCACGAAGGCGTTGCGCTTGGCCGCCGGCGTCAGCGCGAAGGCTTGGTGCGCGAACACGGTCCGGGCATCGAGCGGGTTGGCCTCGCGCTGCATCGCGAGCACCGCCTCCGGCTGCGCCGCGATGATCGCCTCGTCGCTCACCGGCTTGTAGCCCTCGAACTCAGTGATGGCATTGGTCGCGCCGGAAAGCCGCATGATGCCTTCCGCGGCGGTGGCGCGGCCGGCGACCTGCGCGCGGTCGCCCACGAACGAGAGCACAAACAGCGCCCGCGGCGGCTTGCCGATCCCGGTGCGCAGACGCGCCAGCGTGTCGAGGTCGGCGGCAACCGCTTTCGCGAGGCACTCTCCGCGCTGCTCGACACCGGTTGCGGCGGCGATGACACGAATCTTCTCGATGATGCCTTCGCCGGTGAAGGTGTCCGGCACCGACACGAAGCCGACGCCTGCAGACTCGAGCACTGATATGGCGTGCTTCGGGCCAGCGCCGTCGATCGCCAGGATGAGCGATGGGTTGAGCCCAATCACGCCCTCCGGCGAAAGCGCACGGAAGTAACCGACGTTACGCTTTTCGCGCAGCGCCTGCGGCGGGTAGTGGCTCGTTGCATCGACCGCGGCGATGCGTTGCTCGAGGCCAAGTGCGTAGAGGATTTCCGTGACCGCGCCGCCGATCGACACGATTCGCGACGTGTCGTGTGCCTCGGCGCGTGCGGACGGCACCGACACAAGCGCGGCTGCGATCAGCGCACAAGCTCGAGCGAGGCAACAGAGGCGGTCGTGCATGGTCACTTCGTGAGGATGAGCTTGTTCTGCGCGGTCAGGCGCAGCCGATAGCGGTTGTCGCCATGGCCGATGATGATTTCGCGGGTACCGACGAACAAATCGCGGCTGTCGATACGACCTTCAATGATCTTGATCGTCCGCTGTTCCATTGTTCCAGGACGCCTTTCTCCTGCCGGCGAATTGGCGGTGTCTTCGTCGGGACGCCAGCTCATCTTGCTGATGCCTCGCAATATACTAACGTATATCTCACTGTACTTACTTGTTTAGAGTCATTTTAAGCTGTCTAGACGTCAGTTTAGACTTGTTTTAATTGGCTATTTCTTGCCTTGACGGACGTAATACAAATAAATATCAAAGGCAACACTTGTGCTGCGGGTTGGGGCTGCAGCACCGCCAGCTCGCCACCGCCCTGCGCGGTCGCCCGCCAGCCGCATGTGTTCAGCATCAATGGCTTGGGGGCGTCATGACTGGCTCACGTCGGCGCGCGGGTGCGCGCGAAGTCTCGATCAGGGTTTCAACCATCGCAATCTCGGGTGTCGCGGCGGCAACCGGGCTGTTATCGCCAGCCGCTGCGCAGCAGCCGCGGCTGCTCGATCCGATCACGATCGTGGTCTCGAAGGTGGAAGAAACAGTCACGCAGGCGCTTGCCGGCGTCAGTGCAGTACGCGGCGATCAGATCAACCAGCTGCAGCCCCGCCGCACTGAGGACCTGTTCTTTGGCGTGCCCGGCATCAACTTCCAGCAGCGCGCCGACGATCCGGCGATCGCGGTCAACATCCGCGGCCTGCAAGACTTCGGCCGCGTTGCGGTGTTGATCGACGGGGCACGGCAGAACTTTCAGCGCACCGGCCACCAGGCCGATGGTCTGGTTTATCTCGAGCCGGAGTTGCTCGCCGGCATCGACGTTGTGCGCGGTCCGGTCGCCAACATCTATGGCTCAGGCGCGATCGGCGGCGTGGTGTCGTTTCGCACGCTTGATGTCGATGACATTCTCAAGCCGGGCGAAAAGTTTGGGGGCCAGATCCATGGGGCGTTCGGCTCCAATCAGGTGACAGGCCTCGGCTCCGGGTTTTTCGCTGTTCGCCCGACGCCTTACGCGGACGCCATGGTGGGAGCGACCGGTCGCACCCAGTCCGACTACAAGGACGGCCACGGCAACGTCGTGGTCAACAGTCACTTCACCACCACAACCGAGATCGGCAAGTTCAACCTGCGCCCGGCTGATGGGCATGAGCTGAAGTTCAGCGGCCTGCACTATGAATCGAAGTACGACAGCGGGTTGCCAAACGCCACCAACACCGCGAGCGTCTACGCGACCCAGGTCACCAACGACATTGCGAGCGCGCGCTGGCGCTACAGCAAGCCGGACGATCGCGTCTTCAACTTCGACATCAATACCTACTGGACCCAGACCGAGGCGGTTCAGATCAAAACCCAAGGCACCAACAGCGGGATCTCCGGTGCGCTCGGCGTGCCGCGCTCGTTCCACATCGAGACCGTCGGAGTCGACGCTCACAACACCTCGCGCTTCGATTTCGGTCCTTTCCAGAATGCATTGACCGTGGGTGTTGATGCGTTCCGCGATCAGGTCAACGTGGCCGATCCGACCGGCACTGGCGATTTCTTCACGCCGTCAGGCGAGCGCACGGTGTCGGGCACTTTCGCTCAGCTCAAGGCCAAGTACCAAACTTGGCTCGAGGTCATCGGCGCGGCCCGCTACGATCGCTACGAACTCTCCGGCTCGAACGGCGGGAACAGCAGCGGCGACCGCGTCTCGCCGAAACTGACGGTCGGCATCACGCCGATCTCGTGGTTCACTCTCTACGGCACCTATGCGGAGGGATACCGGGCGCCGGCGGTGACCGAGGTGTTTGTGAGCGGGCAGCACCCGAACGCGGGGCCGGGCTCAAACTTCGATTTCTTGCCGAATCCCAACCTGCGTCCAGAGATCGGCAAGACCAAGGAGGTCGGCATCAATATCCGACAGGACGGCCTCTTCGTGTCCAACGATGCACTGCGCATCAAGGCCAACGTCTTCCAGAACGATGTGACCGACTTTATCGAGCAGACAACGGTCCTGTTCGGCAACCCGGGGGTTGGCGGTCAGACCTGTACCTCACCGGCGGGCTTCTGCATCCAATATCAGAACGTTCCATCCGCGCGCATCAACGGCGCCGAGTTCGAAAGCAACTATGATGCCGGAACCTGGTTTTTTGCGCTGGCGGGATCGATCCAGCGCGGAAAGAACCTGACCGAGCACCAGCCGCTGGTGAAGATCTATCCGGAGCAACTCGCCACCACGTTCGGCGTACGGTTGCTCGATCGCAAGGTGACGATGGCGGTGCGCTGGCTGGCGGTCGCCGCCAAGGAAGCGAAAGACATTCCGGCGGGCGCGGCGCTGCCGACCGACGCATTCAATGTCGTCAACCTGTACGTCGACTATCGGCCGAGCGAAGACGTGATCCTGGGCTTCGGCGTCGACAATTTGTTCAACGAATACTACGTGCGCTACCTCGATCTGCGTACCCAGGGCGCAAACAGCCTGGTGCCATCACCCAGTCCGGGCATCACGTTCAAGGGCTCGCTGAAGGTTCGCTTCGGCGACGAATTCTTCAGGCGAGGATGACGGTACAGCAGCCGAATAACCCCGGCGACTTCGTCGCCCTTCGTGCCGACCGCGGCAGCGTCGCCGACCTCCAAGGCGTTGCCACGGTCGTGGCGCGTGATGGCTCAACTGACCAATCGGCTTCGGTTGCCGCCGATCTCAGCAATGTGATTGCCTTTGCGCGAACGCGCCGCAGTGACGCAAGCGCGCCACCGG
>Ga0066903_100004958_pt1 | contig 11419 bp, 11 predicted proteins | sample PanSoiMetaGPlot1_FD_67491 | JGI IMG/M metagenome (GOLD analysis project Ga0066903, IMG submission 67491) | Tropical forest soil microbial communities from Panama analyzed to predict greenhouse gas emissions - Panama Soil - Plot 1 (version 2) | ecosystem: Environmental > Terrestrial > Soil >...
TGCCGGACGGCGTTCCTGCTGAACAGGTGGGCTCGCTTGTGCTCAACGCTTCGGCCGCAGACCTCTGGCGTACGTGGCAGCACACGAGGCTGGCCGGAACCGACTGCGAAACGCCTGGCAGGGTCGCGCTCAGCGGTGCCGAACTCGACCTGACCAGTGACGGGAAGTTTGGTAACTGCGCGATGATCACGAGCGAGACGAGGTACAAATACGGCATCTTCGAGGCACGGATCTGGGCTCAGGCCGGGCCAGACGGCAGGATTGCCAACTGGCCAGGATTCTGGATGTTCGGGGAGAGGTGGCCTGTCGACGGCGAGATCGACGGCTTCGAGGGCCTGGGGGGCTATGACAGCGCAAGCTTCCATTACGGTGCCGACAACTCGCACCTCACCAAGCAAGACACTGCACTCAAGCCAGGCTGGACTGTCGTCGACATCGTCTGGAAGCCGCACGTGCTCGCCATCTACTACAACGGGCAAAAGTTCGTGGAGTGGCGCTCCTCGGTCATCACAAGTCAGCCCATGGTGGCCGCATTCGACACCACAACAGGTACCGGCGGCTACACGACGGGCCAGCCTTCCACACTGAAAGTCGATTACCTGCGCATCTGGAAGGCCGCCTGAGCTGGCAACTCCGCGGTCGCGAGCAGTACCGAGCCGTGATCACCAGGGTTGGCCGTTCGATGCCCCTCGACGTGGGCCCCCTTCCTGCATATGGTTAGCTCTGTGAACGATCTATCGACAGCGGCGGCCGGTGAGCTGCTCGCTGCGATCAGCCTGCTTCGGCGGACGACGCGTCGCGCCGTCCGCCGGGTCTGGCAAGCCGAGCCGCTGCCGCCGGCCCAGTCCGAGCTGCTCCGACTTGCCGCGAGCCGACCGGGCATCACGGTCGCCGACGCGGCGCACGAACTCCAGCTCGCACCGAACACGGTGAGCACGCTGGTGGGCAGGCTCACGGGCGCCGGACTGCTCCGGCGCGGGCGCAGCGCCAGCGACGGCCGCACCGCACTGCTCACTTCGACGGAGCACGGCCAGCGCCGGCTCGCCGCCTACCGCGATCTGCGGGCGGAGCTCGCGGGGTCGGCGCTGGCCAGGCTGTCGGCTGCCGACCGGCGCGCCTTGGCGGCGGCCGTTCCTGCCTTGCTGCGGCTCGCTGATGGAATGGCCGCCGGTGACCGAGCCGCCTAACGCCGGCCCGGTGCTGACGGGGCCCGAGACGACTGGCGAGCTGAGCAACGCGGTGCTCTGCTCGGGGCTGACCTACCGGTTCGGCAGCTACACCGCGGTCGACCGTGTCGACCTTCGCATCGAGCGCGGGGAGACGTTCGGCCTCCTCGGCCCCAACGGCGCCGGCAAGACCACCACGATCCGGATGCTGACCACACTGCTGCGGCCGATGGCCGGCAGCATCAGCGTGCTCGGCGTCAGCGCAGCGGAGCGGCCCATGCTCGTTCGCCGGATGATCGGCTACGTGCCGCAGTTGCTGTCGGCCGATGCCACCCTCACCGGCCGGGAGAATGTTGAGCTCTTTGCCCGCCTGTTCGACGTGCCGCGGTCACAGCGACGCGACCGGGTCGAGGCGTCGCTCGCGGCGATGGGGCTGACCGAGCCCGCCGGGCGGCTAGTCAAGACCTACTCCGGCGGCATGATCCGGCGGCTGGAGCTCGCGCAGGCGCTGGTCAATGCGCCCAGCCTGCTCGTCCTCGATGAGCCGACGGTCGGCCTGGACCCGATCGCGCGGACGGACGTATGGGAGTACATCGCGGCGCTGCGTGTGCAGAACGACATGACGGTTCTGATGACGACGCACTATATGGACGAAGCTGACACCTACTGCGACCGGATCGCGCTCATGCATGCCGGCTCGATCCGCGCGACCGGCTCCCCCGGCGTGCTCAAGGCGAGCCTGGGCGCCGGGGCCACGCTGGACGACGTGTTCCGGCACTACACCGGCGGCACCCTGGACGACAACACTGAGTCAGGAGGCATCCGTGACGTCCGCCGCGCCCGGCGCACCGCCCGCCGCCTTGGCTGACCCGGCGGCGCTGCCGCCGGCCGACACGGCCGCCGCTGTTGTCCGCCGGCTCGCGAGCCGCATCGTGACCCTGTGCTGGGTCGAGCTGCGCAAGATGCGGCACGACCGCACGGAGCTGTACACGAGGGCAATCCAGCCGGCCCTCTGGCTGCTGATCTATGGCGAGGTGTTCACCAAGATCCGCGCGATCCCGACGCCGGGCGGCATCCCGTACCTGGCCTATCTGGCACCAGGGATCCTCGCTCAGTCGGCCCTGTTCATCGCGATCTTCTATGGCATCCAGATCATCTGGGAGCGCGATGCGGGGGTGCTGACCAAGCTCATGGTCACCCCCACACCGCGCGCGGCGCTGATCACCGGGAAGGCATTCGCCGCCGGCGTGCGATCGGTGGTGCAGGCGACCGCCGTCGTTATCTTGTCCGCCATCCTCGGCGTCGCCCTGACCGGCAATCCGCTGAAGCTCGTCGCCGCCGCGTGCGTCGTCGCCCTGGGGTCGGCGTTCTTCTCCTGCCTGTCGATGACCATCGCGGGCCTGGCACTGTCCAGGGACCGGCTCATGGGCATCGGCCAGGCGATCACCATGCCGCTATTCTTCAGCTCCAGCGCGCTCTATCCGGAGCAGATCATGCCGGGCTGGCTCCAGGCGATCAGCCGGTGCAACCCGCTCTCCTACCAGGTCGATGCCCTCCGCGGGCTGCTGATCGGCACGCCTGCTCACCTCGGGCTCGACCTGATCGTGCTGGCCGTCGCGACCGTCGCAGGAGTCGCCGCTTCGGCCGCGCTGCTCCCCCGGCTCGCCCGCTAGCGGCGCTCGCCTGGACAGCCGCCCATAGCAGTTGATCTCGCGTTTCTTCCGTCGACGTGCGGATGGCACGGATAGCACGGGCCTGCGACGATCTTCCACCGCGGGGTTACAAAGGCCTCCGGCACGGGCAAGTGCCACCGCATGAGCGCACTGAGAGAGCTCGCCCGGCCCATGCTCGCGTCCATCTTCGTGATCCAGGGCGTGCACAATTTCGAGCACCCGGAGGGTGTCGCGCCGCTCGCCGACCCCATCGTCGCGCCGCTGAAGGACCGGATCCCGGCAATGCCACGCGAAACCAAGGACGCGGTGCGGATCAACGCGGCAATTCAGGCGGGGGCGGGAGCGCTGCTAGCACTCGGGGTGCTGCCGCGGTTGGCTGCCCTTGCGATCGCCGGCACGCTGGTGCCTACTACGCTGGCCGGTCACCACTACTGGGACCTCAACGATCCGAAGGAGCGGGCGACGCAGCGCGTCCAGTTCCTGAAGAACCTCACCATGATGGGCGGGCTGCTGCTGGCCGTCGCAGACACAGGCGGGAACCCGTCGCTCTCCTGGCGCCGCCGTCACGCCAGAAAGCTCCTGAACAGCTACACCTCCGGCCTCACGCACGCAATGAACGGCGTGGCCGGCGAGTTCGCCCACGCGGCGCAGTACGCCGCGGTCGCGGGGGCTCGATAACGCACCGCGCGGATCGTCCGGCGGCGGCCCTGGTGGAAATGGGCCGCCATCGCGGTGCTGCTAGCGGCGACCGTCACGGTCACTGTCGTGTACGCCATGACGCTCGCCGCCGACATCGGCCGGCAGCACTGGGCGGCGGCGCTCGACGCGTCCCGGGAGGCCGTGCTGGTTGTTGTCGGCTGGGCGGCGCTGACGATCGTGCTGTCCACCGATGGCACCTCTGCGCGCGCGACGGCGCAGCCGGGCAGTAGCGGCAGTGCCGAGACCGGTCATGCCCAGGCTGAACCGCCGGCGAATACCGAGTCGGTCGCGGAGGCGCAGTGGCGCGTGCACCGGCTCCGCGCCCGGCTCGCCGAACTCTCGGCCGCCCGCGAGCGGGCTGGCTCGGGTGCCGATCCGGATCTCGACCGCGAGGTTGCGAGCACATCCGCGAGGCTCGAGCATGCTCGCCAGTGGCTCACCAGTGCGCAGTCCGGGCTGGCCGTCAGCCGGCACGAAGGGCGCCAGGTGGGCCGCCCGGCTGGCGGGTTAGCCCCGGTCGTCGCTGAGCAGGCCGCCGATCACCAGCGACAGCAGCCGGTTCTGCTGGTCCGGGTCGGCGGGCGCCGACTCGGTCGCCATGATCAGGCCGTGGGTCAGCCGCAGGATGTCGGCCGCCTGCACACCCTGCCGTGCCTCGCCAGCGTCCTGCGCCCGGCTCAGGAGCTCCTCGGTCCGGCGCCGCAGGATCATGCTGCACTCCGAGATGAACGCGGCATCCTTGCCGATCGTCGACACGAGCGCAGCGCTCAGGCTGCGCTTAGTTCGGCCGAACGCGACGAATGCCCGCAGAAATTCGCCCAGTGCAGTGCCCGGCGACTCCGCCGTCAGCAGCTTGGCACCGAGGGTGTCGAGTCCGTCGACCTGGTCCCGGTACACCGCCTCGAGCAGTGCCTGGCGGGCCGGGAAATGCCGGTAGAGCGTCCCGATCCCGACGCCGGCCCGGCGCGCGATTTCTTCCAGCGACACGTCGTCCGCGCCGTACTCGGCGAACGCGGCAGTGGCGGCGGCCAGCAGCCGCTCGTAATTCCGGCGTGCGTCGGCCCGCTTCGGCGGCGCGGGCGAACCGACCGGCTGACCTGCTCCCATCGATCGTCACCATCTCAGAGTTGCGAACCGGAGGCATCCTCCGTATAGTTATCGGAGGGGTCCTCCGAATAGAGCTTAGCTCAGTACCGCCGCCCGGCCAAGACGATCGCTAGCCGGCGGCTCCTGATCACAACCGCGCCATTTGGCCAGGCCGGCGGTTCGCTGATGCCCGGCACCTGCGACCGCCACGACAACCGCTTGCGGAAGGAACCATGCCTGCTTCACGTACCTCCTCCATGACCGGCCCCGGCGGCCGGACTTCGGCCAGCCACGGTCGCGACCGGCGGAACATCACGCTCGCCGTCGTGCTGTGTGCCCAGCTGATGATCGTCCTGGACATGACCGTGGTCAACGTCGCGCTGCCGTCGATGGCAACGGGACTGCATCTGTCGCCGGCCAGCCTGTCCTGGGTGCTGAACGCCTACACCCTGACCTTCGGTGGCCTGCTGCTGCTCGGCGGCCGGGCCGGCGACATCCTCGGCCGACGGCCGGCCTTCATAGCCGGCCTCGCCGTCTTCACACTCGCCTCACTAGCCGGCGGGCTGGCCACCAGCCCGGCCGTGCTCCTCGCGGCCCGCGCCATCCAGGGCGTCGGCGCGGCGGTCGCAACGCCAGCCGTGCTAGCGGTGATCGTGTCCAGCTTCCCTGAAGGCCGGGAGCGGGTCCGCGCGCTGAGCATCTTCACTGCCGTCGCCATGGGCGGCGCGTCGCTCGGCCTGGTGCTCGGCGGCGTGATCACGCAGTGGGCTACGTGGCGCTGGGTCTTCTTCGTCAACGTGCCGGTCGGCGCCGCGGTGATCACCCTCGCGCCGATGCTGCTGGCGAACTCCCCGCGCCAGCGCGGTCGTTTCGATGCGGCTGGCGCCATCACCTCGACGGCGGGCATGTCCGCCCTGGTGTATGCGTTCATCAGCGTCGCGTCGCACGGTTGGAGCAACGCGACGTCCGTGTCATCATTCGCTGCCGCAGCGCTCCTGCTGGCCGCGTTCCTCTTCATCGAGACCAGGAGCAGCCAGCCGATTACGCCCCTGCGGCTGTTCCGGGACCGCAGCCGGACGGCGTCCTATGTGGCCCGACTGCTGCTCGTGGCCGGCATGTTCGGGTCGTTTTTCTTCCTGACCCAGTTCGTCCAGGAGATTCTGGGCTGGGACCCGCTGCGGGCCGGCTTCGCCTTCGTCCCGATGACTGCCGCCCTCTTTGCGATGTCACGGCTTGCGCCGCGGCTCGTCGCCAGGTTCGGCCCGAAGCCGCTGCTGGTCACCGGCCTGCTGCCGGTCGTCGGCGGCATGGCCTGGCTAGGACAGCTCACGACCGGAACCGGCTACTTCCCCGGCGTGCTGATCCCGATGCTGCTCCTCGGCATCGGCTTCGGCGTGGCCTTCGTCCCGCTCACCATGGCCTCCCTTGCGGGCGTCCCGCCGCAGGACTCGGGTGCCGCGGCCAGCATGGTCAACGTCATGCAGCAGGTCGGCGGGTCGCTCGGCCTGGCCATCCTGGTCACCGTCTACGGCACGGCAAGCCGGGCAGCAGCCAGCCACCCTCTGCTCGGCGCCAGCGTGGCAGCCCACGCGCAGCACGCCAGGGTGCATGGCATGGCGTCTGCGTTCACCACTGCCGCGATCTTCGACGTGGTTGCCCTGCTCGTCGTAGCCGCAGCCATCCGGTTCGCGAATCCCCGCCAGCCGGCCCGGCTGGCGGTCAGCAGGCCCGCGGCCAGCCGCGCCGAGATCACGACACCCGAAGCTGCCGAGGCCGAGATCCTCGAGTCCGAGGTCGTCGGCTAGCCAGTCCAGTACGGGGGCCCGGAGGGCCGCTGCCGCGCTCCGGCAGCGGCCCTCCGGCACGGTCGGGCGCTCCGCGAAGTACCGCGAGGTTGCCGCTGGCTGGCCAGCCGGCCGCGTGCCCGCACCAGCATCCGAAATACGATGAGAGCAGCTGCTAGCCCAAGGATGTGCCAGTTATGCCCGATTTCAGCTACGCCGATCTGCTGCCGACCGGCCCGGACACGACTGAGTACCGGATGCTCACCGCCGAAGGCATCAGCGTCCGCGAGGCATTCGGGCGAGAGTTCCTGCTGATTGATCCCGACGTGCTGACCGAGCTCACGGAGACGGCCATGCGCGACATCGCGCACCTGCTCCGGCCTGCGCACCTGCGTCAGCTGCGGTCGATCCTGGACGATCCGGAGGCGTCAGGGAACGACAAGTTCGTCGCGGGTGACCTGCTGAAGAACGCCTGCATTGCGGCGGGCGGCGTGCTGCCCATGTGCCAGGACACCGGCACCGCCATCGTGATGGGCAAGCGCGGCGGTCAGGTCCTGACCGACGGCAACGACGAGGCACGCATCGCCCGTGGCGTCTACGACGCCTACACGAAGCTCAACCTGCGCTATTCCCAGCTCGCGCCCCTGACCATGTGGGAAGAGCGAAACACCGGCAGCAACCTGCCGGCCCAGATCGAGCTGTATGCGACCGCGGGCAGCGAGTACAAGTTCCTGTTCATGGCGAAGGGCGGCGGCTCGGCCAACAAGTCCTACCTCTACCAGGAGACCAAGGCGGTGCTGAACCCCGCCCGGATGGCTGCGTTCCTGGAGGAAAAGATCCGCTCCCTCGGTACGGCCGCCTGCCCGCCCTACCACCTCGCCATCGTGGTCGGCGGCACCAGCGCCGAGTACGCCCTCAAGACGGCCAAGTACGCCTCCGCCAAGTACCTCGACGCCCTGCCGACGTCCGGCTCGATGGACGCGCACGGCTTCCGTGATCTGGAACTCGAGGAACAGGTGCTGGAGATCACCCGGCGGGCCGGCATCGGCGCGCAGTTCGGCGGCAAGTACTTCTGCCACGACGTGCGGGTGATCCGGCTGCCCCGGCATGGCGCGTCCTGCCCTGTCGCCATCGCAGTGTCGTGCTCCGCGGACCGGCAGGCAAAGGCAAAGATTGACCGGAACGGGGTGTTTATCGAACGCCTGGAAACAGACCCGGCGCAGTATCTTCCGGACACTGCAGAGACCGAGCTTGACGGTGCTGTCGTTCGCATCGATCTGTCGCGGCCGATGAGCGAGATCCGCGCGGAGCTGTCCCGTTACCCCATCAAAACGCGCGTGGCGCTTACCGGTCCGATGGTCGTGGCCCGCGACATCGCGCATGCGAAGATCAGCGAGCTACTCGACGCGGGCCGGCCCATGCCCGCGTACCTGCGTGATCACGCGGTCTATTACGCGGGCCCGGCCAAGACGCCCGCTGGGTACGCGTCCGGCTCGTTCGGCCCCACGACCGCCGGCCGGATGGACTCCTACGTGGACCGTTTCCAGGCGGCAGGCGGCTCACTGGTGATGCTCGCGAAGGGGAACCGGTCGGCGGCCGTCACTGCCGCGTGCCAGAAGTACGGCGGCTTCTATCTCGGCTCGATCGGCGGTGCCGCGGCCAAGCTGGCGCAAGACTCCATCACCAAGGTCGACGTGCTCGAGTATCCCGAGCTCGGCATGGAGGCGGTGTGGCGGATCGAGGTCCGTGACTTCCCGGCCTTCATCGTGGTGGATGACAAGGGGAATGACTTCTTCGCTGACGTGACCGCACCGAAGACGCCGCTGCTCACGATCGGCTCCGGGCCGGGCGCTGTGTAGCAAACACCGATGGAGGCACGTCGATGGCTGGCCCGCAGGATGGCATGCGCGTGGAGCACGACTCCATGGGCGAGGTGCTGGTGCCCGCCGACGCGCTGTGGGGAGCGCAGACCCAGCGCGCCGTGCAGAACTTCGAGATTTCCGGCGAGCCGCTGTCTCGCGAGCTGATCGGGGCTATGGCCTCGATCAAGGCCGCCGCCGCGGTGGTGAATGGCGAGCTCGGCGTGCTGCCCGGCGACGTCGCCGCGGCCGTCCGCGATGCGGCCGATGGGGTCGCGCGCGGGCTGCATGACGACCAGTTCCCCATCGATGTGTTCCAGACCGGCTCGGGCACCTCGTCGAACATGAACGCCAACGAGGTCATCGCCACGCTGGCAAGCCGTGCACTCGGGCGGGCAGTGCATCCGAACGATCAGGTCAACGCGTCGCAGTCCTCAAACGACGTGTTCCCGTCCGCGATCCACCTGGCCGCGACGCGGCTGATCGTGACCTCGCTGGTGCCGGCGCTGAGCCACCTGGCCGATGCGCTCGAGCTCAAGGCGGCCGAGTTCGCGAGCTTCGTGAAGAGCGGCCGGACGCATCTGATGGACGCGACGCCGGTGACCCTGGGCCAGGAGTTCGGCGGCTACGCTGCGGCCATCCGGCACGGCGTGCATCGTGCCCGCGAAGTGCTGCCCGACGTCGGCGAGCTGCCGCTCGGCGGAACGGCCGTCGGCACCGGGCTCAACGCGCCGCCGGGCTTTGCCGCCTCGGTCGTCGGCAGGCTGGCTGCAGGCATGCAGCTGCCGCTGAGCGAGGCAGCCAATCACTTCGAGGCGGCCGGCGCCCGCGACGGCCTGGTCGCGGCCAGCGGCGTGGCCAGGACCATCGCGGTCAGCCTCTACAAGATCTGCAATGACCTGCGGCTGATGAACTCCGGCCCGCGCACCGGTTTCGCCGAGATCCGGATACCGGACCTGCAGCCCGGCTCGTCGATCATGCCGGGCAAGGTCAACCCGGTTATCTGCGAGGCAGTCTGCCAGGTCTGCGCGACGGTGATCGGCAACGACGCCACGGTGACCTTCGCCGGCGCTGCCGGCAACCTCGAGCTCAACGTGATGATGCCGGTTATGGCGAGGGCGCTGCTGTCCTCGCTGCGGCTGCTGTCAACCGCCTGCACTGCCCTCGCCGACAAGTGCGTCACGGGGATCACGGCTGACGCAGACCGGCTACGGCGGGGCGCCGAGTCCTCCCCGGCGATCGTGACCGCGCTCAACCCGCACATCGGCTATGAGGCCGCCGCCGAGGTGGCCCATGAGGCCATGGAAACGGGCGCGACCATCCGCGATACCGTCATCGCTCGCGGCCACGTCGCCCGCGGCGAACTCACCGAGGCGGAGCTCGACCAGGCCCTCGACGTCAACTCCATGGCCCACCCCCACCAACCGCCGGCGCGCTGAGGTAGAGAGCCGCCCCGCAACGCGGTCGTCGGCTCCGGCGCCGCCGATGATGGTTCCACCCCTGGGAATGGCCAGCCAGGATCGCCGGGCTGCTGATCAGTTGCCTGAGTGATCGTCGACTGGCCAGTGATTGCGCATCGAGGCGATCCAGCGCACCGGCCGGTCCGCGGCACCGGAGGCTGCCTCGTGGTCCGTCGGTGACGGCAGGATGAGCAGGCGGGTGACGGTCCGCTGGCCACCGTTCTGGTCGGAGTAGAGCAGGTCGATCGTGACCGGCTGGCGTTCGCTGGCCGCCGTCTCAAAGCGGGCGTAGATCTGCTCCTCCCGGTCGCGCAGCGCGCCCTGCCAAAACCCCAGCCCTCCTGGTGGCACGTACAAGGCCCTGATCTGGGGGCGGAACTCGCCAATCGGCTGGTGGTCCGCGCCGGTCTCCCGTTCCGGATTTGGGTACCAGGCCTGAATGATGCCGATTCCGCTGCCGACGTTGCGCAGTCCGAAGGCGAGGTAGATGGCGTCGTCGGTGACATCGAAGACCGCTTGCGGACCGTCGACATGCACCCAGTGATCATCGGCGAACGCGATCTTCTGGCGCGGATCGCCCAGTTGCGCGTGCACGAGGACGGGACGAAGCGAGGCGAGCAGCGACCGTTCCGCGATCCTGGTCGCGCGGGTAGCCGAGTGGGTAGCGTTGAACGTCGCGAGTGCCAGGACGAGCGTGCCACCTGCGGTAATCACTGCGGCGACCGTCTCGGGCGTCATTGCTGTTACGTTCCCAGTACGCGCGTCAAGAATTCGGTGCGCCCGGCAACGAATGGGCGTTGCCCCGTCGACGCTACGCCAGCTCGAGTTGACGGCCTGCGCGGCTCGGGCCAATGGACGTCAGGTGTCGGCGACCCGTGCCAGCCGGCGCGATGCCGCCGACGCCCGACGTCCTGGACGCACCTAGCCGGTTAGTACCAGCCGGTGGCCTGCGAGTGCGCCCAGGCGGCGCACGGCGAGCCGTACCTGGACTGGATGTAGCTGAGACCCCACCGGATCTGGGTGGCGGCACTCGTCTGCCAGTCCGGGCCGGCGGTCGCCATCTTGCTGCCGGGGAGCGCCTGCGGAATCCCGTAAGCGCCATCCGGGTTGGCCGCGTACACATTCCAGCCGCTCTCGCGCTGCCACAGCGGTTGGAGGCAGCTGAACTGGCTCGATGACCAGCCGTACGACGCGAGCATCGCCATGGCTATCTGCTGTGGTGAGCCGCTCGGAGCCGGCGCCGCTACCGCGGGTGCGGCTGGCTGCTGCTGGGCTGCGGGCGCAGGGGCGGCCGGGGTCGGCTTGGGCTTCGGTGCCGGCACCACCGGTGCAGGCACGGCCATTCCCAGTACGGTCGCGTGCTGATCCCTCAGGTAGTCCCGGTGAGCCTGAAGCCGGCTGATCTGCTGAACGGTGGCGGCTGCCATCGCGGGGTTCCTAGCGGGTGCAACAGCTGCTGCGTGCCCGGCGGTGCCTGCCGATGGGGTGAGCGTGACGACGCTGGCCGCAATGGCGGCGGCCAGGACGGTGAACCCGGCCACGACGAGCGTCAGCCTGGTGGGCTTTCGGAAAAGCTTCAGTTGATGCCGCTGCGGGCGGCTGTCGACGGATGGGCGGACAAGGGTTGACTGGTGGGGCGTGGGCAAGATGGGCCTTTGGTCAAGCGCTCAGCGCGCTCGGCTGTCACCCGGG
>Ga0066903_100004959_pt1 | contig 11418 bp, 9 predicted proteins | sample PanSoiMetaGPlot1_FD_67491 | JGI IMG/M metagenome (GOLD analysis project Ga0066903, IMG submission 67491) | Tropical forest soil microbial communities from Panama analyzed to predict greenhouse gas emissions - Panama Soil - Plot 1 (version 2) | ecosystem: Environmental > Terrestrial > Soil >...
TTATCCGTGTTTATCCGTGGCCAGATTTCTCTGCGTCCTCCGCGGCCTCTGCGTGAGTACGTGCGTGACCGCCGCCGCAAGCCTGGCTCTCTCAGGGCAGTCTGACGACGAGGCCGGCCGTGAACTCCGCCTGCCACGCGATGTTGACGTGCAGGCCGACGAAACAGGTCTGGTTCGCGCAGACGAGCGCCGTGCCCTCCGCGTCGACGAACGTCGCGAACACGCGCCCGTCGAGACGGACGCCGACGTGCGACAGCGGGAAGAGCTTGATGCCGCCGCCGGCGCCCGTCGTGAAGCGGATCTCGCCGTTGCCGTCGCTTGCATAGCGCGTGAGGCCCAGCACGCCGGTCACGAACGGCCGCGCGGCCGACGACAGCGGGTACTCCTGCAGGCCGCCGACCTGGTAGTGATCCACGGTGAAGCGCGAGTACCCGCCGGGCGCGAAGGGCCGGCCCGGCACGAAGACCGTCGCGCGCTGGTGGCTGACGGCGGCTTCCAATTGCAGACCGCCCGAAAGCGGCACGTCCACCGTCAGGCCGACGGCCGGCGCGGCGTCGGTGTCGATCGGCCGGCCGCTGCTCGCCTCGAACAGGCCGCCGCCGAATCGCATGCCGCCGAACGGCGCGATTTCCACGCTCTGCGCGGCGAGCGGCGCGCCGCCGGCGGCGATCGCGATCGCGGTCAGCGCGGCGCAGACGTACAAAAACCGTCGGCGGATCGGAGGCATCGGTAGGACGGGAGCAGAGGTCGTACCAGCGGGGCGCCGCGCCGATGCGGACCCGACCCGCCGGAGGCGCCCGGCCGGCCGTGGGCGCCACGGCATGACGGAGTTGATCACGGGCCCGGATCGAGCACGACGATCAGGAACGTCGCAATCGGTCCGAGCAGCAGCGACACGAGAAACCAGGCGAGCCCGCTGCGGCGCTTGCCCTGCGCAAGGCCGGCGTTGATGAGCGCCAGCGTGCCCCATCCGATTGCGTATTCACGTTCCATCGCCATCGGCCTCTGCTCCTGCTACTTCTTGTCTCCGCGCTTGACCTTCCACCCGCCGCTGGCGACCTCGTTGCCGCTGCCTTTTTCGAGCAGCGACCAGGTGCCGCTGGCCGTGTCCCCCTCGAATGTCGCGGTGAGCATCACCTCGGCCGCGGGCTCCGGCGTGAAATCGTACTTCGCCGTCATCTTCGCGCCCTCGAACGAGACCGACGTCAACGTCGCCTTGTAGGTGGGCTCGCCCGTCACCGAGACCTTGCCCGTCATCGGCTTGTCTTTCTCGTGTTCGAGCGTCAACTCGAACCCGCCGCTTCCGCCGGCGCCGTCCCACGATCCGGACCAGACGCCGAGATACCTGTCGGCGTCGGCCGTGCGCGCGCCGCTGCTCTGCGCCCCGACCGAGACCGCGCCTGCGAGCAGCAGGACGCACACGAGGACGCTGCGTCGATCGAACATGATGCCTCCTACGCCGTCTGACCGTCACGGAGCATACTGCACCTGCGCCTGCCGGCCATCATCGTTCCAGCGCGCGCCTGAGCGCCTGCGCCAGGTTGCCCTTTCGCCCGACGGCGAACCGCTCGAGCGACAGCCACGCCGCCATCGACCGGAGTTCGCCAGCCAACGCCGCCGCGGCCGCCTTCGGATCGACGTCGGGTTCGACGTACGCGGCGTGGACGATCAACGTCGACGTCTTCCGGTCGGCCTTCAGATCGGCGCGCGCGGCGAACCGGTCGCCCATGAGCAACGGCAGCACGTAGTAGCCGTAGATCCGCTTGGGGCCCGGCACGTAGATCTCGATCTGATAGTCGAAGCCGAACACCGCCTTGGTCCACTTGCGCTCCCACAGCACCGGATCGAACGGCGACACGATCGCGCGGACGTCGATCGAACGCGGGATTTTCGCGTCGGCCACGACGTACGCGGGCGCCTTCCACCCTTCGACGCGCGCGTGCTCGAGACGGCGATCCTCGACGAGTTCGTCGAAGTACTGCTGGGTGTTCTCGGGCTTCCGCCGTCCGTTGACCCACCGGCGGTCCCACCAGGTGTCGATGTGGAAGTACTGCAGGATGTCCTTCGCGGTGCCGACGCCCATCGCGCCCGCTGCCCTGAGAATGAGCGCCTTCTTGGCGTCGGCGGGCGATGGCGCCGCCGCACCGAGCACGGCCCCGGGCAGCACGCGCTCGGGCAGGTCGTACAGCCGCTCGAAGTTGCGCCTCCCCGCGATCGCCAGCCGCCCCTGGCGGAACAGCAGTTCGGCGGCGGTCTTGCCCTTCGACCAGCCCCACCACGGCCCGGTGCTCTTGCCGCCGATCGAGATCTCGCCGGCGGCGAGAGGACCCCGCTCGGCGATCTCGCGATGGACCGCGTCCATGAAGGCCCGGAACGTCTTGCTCGTGCGCGACCACGCGTCGGCCTGGTTCGCCATGCGCCAGCGCATGAGGGGATAGAGGTCGATCGGCAGGAAGCAGGCGGCGTGGCCCCAGTACTCGAAGAACTCGCGTTTGCCGTGGGCGAGGTCGTCGAGCGCCGCGGTGGGATACGGCCCGAAGCGCGAGAACGTGGGCACGTAGTGCGCCCGCGCGAGCACGTTGACCGAGTCGATCTGGATGGCGCCGAGCCTCGCGGCGGTGGCGCGGACGTGCGCCGCTCCGGCGCGCGCCGGCTTCTTGGCGTCGAAGCCGAGCGAGGCGAGCGCCAGCCGGCGCGTCTCGTCGCGGGAGAGGTGACGGGCGTGGCTCACGCGGTCATTCTACGCAGGACGTCAGGGACCAGTTCAGGGACGGACGCCGTTACAACCGGCACTCCCGCTCACTCGTCTAATCTGCCGACAGTCAGCCTGGAGAGCTCATCCATGGAAACGCTGCTGCAGGACATCCGGTTCGCGGTCAGGAGCTACGTCCGCGCGCCCGCCTTCCCCCTCGCCGCCATCACGACGCTCGCGCTCGGGATCGGCGCGACGACGGCGATCTTCAGCACGCTGAACGCGGTCCTGCTCAAGCCCCTGCCCTATCCGCAGGCAGGCGATCTCTACAACATTCGCACGACGCTGACGGACGGCCGCGTGACCACGGGGATGCTGTCGAACGGCGAGATCTCGCGCCTGAGCGGCACGACGACCACCATCGTGCGCGCGGCCGGGATGCAACAGAACGATCTGACGCTGCTGCACCAGGACGGCACGCCGCAGCACGTGAAGATCTACGGCGTCACCGAGGGGTTCTTCGAGGTCTTCGGGCTCCCGATGACGCTCGGCGGCTTCACGCACCAGAATTTCGTGCAGCCCGCGCCCCCGCCGCAGCAGGCGCCTCAGGGGCAAGGACAGGCGCCGGCGGGACCGCCGCCCGCGCCCCCCGTCGTGGTGATCTCGCATCGCGTGTGGCAGGAGCTGTATCAGGGAGACCCGGCGATCGTCGGCAAACCGATCCGCTTCGCCGAAATCGCGACGACGATCGCGGGCGTGGCGCCGCGCGACTTCGACACCCCGCACGGCGGCGATTTCTGGTTCAGCCAGCAGCTCGGCAAGGACGACATCAACCACTTCTTCGACGGCTACATGCGGCTGACGCCGGGCGCGACGCTCGAGCGGGCGAACGCCGAGATGCTGCCGATCATGAAGGGCCTCGAGCGCGACTTTCCCCAGGCCGATCTGAATCGCGCGTACGTCACCAAATCGCTCGTCGCGTCCGTCGTGGGCGATCTCGGCCCGATCCTGATCATCGTCATGTCGGCGACGGGGCTGCTGCTGCTTCTGGGCTGCGTGAACGTCGCGAATCTTCTTCTTGCGCGCGGCGCCACCCGCGCGCGCGAGATGGCGGTCCGCGTCGCCATCGGCGCGCCGCGCAGCCGTATCGTCCGTCAGCTGCTGACCGAATCGGTGCTGCTCTCGGCGTTCGGCGCGCTGCTCGGCCTGGCGCTCGCGTTCGTCGGCGTCCGCGCGCTGCTCGCGCTCGGCGCGTCGAAGCTGCCGCGCCTCGACGCCGTCGCGTTCGACTGGCGCGTGCTGCTCTTCTCGCTGGCGGCGCTCGTCGTGTCCGGGCTGCTGATCGGCTTCGCGCCGGCGCTGCGCCTGGCGGCGACCGACGTGCGCGCGCTGATGAACGAAACGACGCGATCCGCCACGGGCGGACGCGGCACGTCGCGCTGGCTGAGCACGATGACGGTGATCGAGATCGCGCTGGCGATCATCCTGGTGGCGGGCGCCGGCTGGCTGGTACGCGGATTTGCAAGCCTGCGCTCCACCGACCTCGGCTTCCTCACGGACAAGCGGCTGATCTTCGACGTGTCGTTTCTCGGACCGAAATATCCCAACCCGCCCGCGGTCTTCACGGCGTCACGGACGCTGATGGAGCAGCTCGCCGCGCTGCCGGGCGTCACCGGCGTCGGCGCGACGTCGAACTTCCCGATGCGCAACACGCTGGAGGCGTCGCTCATCGCGGCGTTCCACGGCGAAACCGTGGATCCCGCGCACCCGATCGGCACGCGGCAGCGGTTCGTGAGCGGCGGCTACTTCCAGGCGACGGGGACGAAGATCCTGCAGGGCCGCGATTTCGGTCCCGACGATCGCCAGGGCACGCGCCCGGTCGCGATCATCAACCGCGCGTTCGTGAAGCGATATCTCAACGGCCGCGATCCGATCGGCCTGCAGTTCTCGGCCGGTTATCCCGCGCCCGATCCGCGCAACGAAGTCGCCGTCGTCGGCGTCGTGGACGACGTCCGGCAGAAGGCCGTGAAGGACGAGGCGGAGCCGGCGTACTACGTCCCGATCTCGCAATTCCCGCTGCGGCGCCAGACGGTGGTGGTGGCGACGTCGCTCGCCGACGTCGGCGGGCTGCAGGCCGCGATCCGCGGCGAACTGCGGCAGTTCGATCCGCAGATCGCGATCGACTTCGAGCGCGTGGACGACCTCGTGTCCGCCACGCTGAGCCGCCAGCAGCTCGGGATGACGCTGATGCTGATCTTCGGCGCGTCGGCGATCCTGCTCGCCGCGGTCGGCATCTACGGCGTCGTCGCCTACGCGGTGTCGCAGCGGCGCGGCGAGATGGCGACGCGGCTCGCGCTCGGCGCGACGCCCGGCAGCGTGTTCCTGCTCGTGATGCGGCAGGGGGCGCTGCTCGCGGTCGCGGGCACCGGTATCGGCCTCGCGATCGCCTATCTCTCGGGCCGGGTCGTCGCGAGCCAGATCTACGCGATCCGCGCGTCGGATCCGCTGATGCTCGGCGCCGCGATCGTACTCGTGGCCGGGATCACTGCGCTGGCGACGATGATCCCGGCGTGGCGCGCGTCGCGGCTGGCGCCGTCAGGCGTCCTGCACAACGACTGAGCGCCGCTTAGTGCCCCTTGGGCGCCTCGTGGAGGTTGCCCGGCTTGAACAGATCTTCGAGGCCGTTGGCGTTGACCGCATCGCCGAGCAGCGGACCGACGCCGAAGATCTCTTCCATCGTCCGCAGGAACGACGAGTGCGACATGCCGACCGGGCTGCCGTACGGACGGCCGCCGACGTTCTTGTGCGCGTCCTTGGAGATGACGATGAACGGCAGCGTGTGGCTAAAGTCGTCGGGGTTGTCGGTGGCAATGCCGTCACGCTCCGACTCGTCCCACCACAGCACGATGAGGCCGTGATCGCGATACGCGTCCGACGCCATGATGATCGGGACGACCTGGCTGAGGAAGTTGTCGCCCTGGCGGATCCGTCCCGGGTCGCCCGTCAATCCCTGGAAGCCGCCGGTCAGCGTGGTGTGCATGTCGTTGTACTGGTTCGGCGTGATCCAGTTGTAGTTGGCGACCGTGCCGTCGGCCAGGTCGCGGAACAGCTGCTGCAGCGGCGCGTACTGCGCCGACAGCGGATTGGCCGGCGTCGCGTCGTTCCCGCCGTTGGCATCGCTGAAGAACACCATCGGGTTGTGCTTCGCGGCGTAGTTGTACTGCGCCGAGAGGTTGAACTCGTTGATGCCGCTCGAGAACACGCCCGAGAAGCTGGTCAGCGGCACCGTCCAGCGATTCGCCGGCAGCGGCACGTTGGTCAGCGCGTTGTTGGCGTCGCGCGTCAGGTCGATGTCCTCCTGGTACGACCGCCACGTGAAGCCGGCCTGCGTCAACAGCGTGCTGAAGTGCTGCGACGTGTCCTGATTCGTGCCGCCCGGCACGCGGAACGGATCGTTGTCGTTGAGGACGCCGAAGTTGGTTCCGGCTTCCGCCCAGATGTAGTTCGGCTCCGACGGATGGATGTGCAGGTTGGCGCCGGTCTCCGTCGCGAGCACGTTGTGGTACGCGGTCGCGAACGCGACCTGGTCGCTGATCGGCGAGCTGCCGTCCACGAGACTGTTGATGTACGGCGCGGCCGGGTTCTGGTAGACCTGCTGGATGCTGCCGGCGAACTGGTTCGCCGGCTGCGTCCAGTTGTGGTTTTCCATCGCGATGACGAACACGGATCGGACGACCGTGGCCTTCGTCCCGACGCCCGTCACCACCAGAGCGCCCGCCACCACACCCGCTGAAAGTACGTATCGATGCCTGCGATATGACATGGAACCTCCGTGGGTTCCGTCATAACAAGCGGTCTTAACGGCGAGGCAACGCCCGTGTAATTTCCACCGGCTGAGCCGCGGTCAGCTGAACCGTGGCCGGCGCGATTCACTTCGCCGGCGATGCGAAATACTTCCGACGCCGAAGGGTGATGCCGGCCTGTTGGACACGATCGGCGACAATCCGCGCGGGGTCGGCAAGATGGTGATCGCCGCACCACGTTTCGAGCGTCGCGGTCGCGCTGCGGCTCGCGAGAACGTCCGCGCTCAACGTCTGCATGAGCGCCAGCGCCTCGACGCGAGCGGTAAACGTGTCGGGCCAGCGCGGTGCGTCCTGCGCCGCGAGCGAAGTGGCTGCGGCGAGAACGATGCCCAGCACGGCGAGCCGCAAGCGCATGCGGGCATTATTGCGCAAAGCGAGCGGGCCGCCGGAGCGTATTACGGTCCGCCGCGGCGGCCGCCCTGCGGCGTCTGCGCCGCCGGCGGCACGTCGATGTTCACGGGACGGCCGTCGACGAACACGCGGCGCACGCGTCCCTGATCGCTGAAGAGGTCGCCTTCGACGACGAGCACGTTCGCGATCCGGCCTTTCGCGAGCGTGCCGACGCGATCGCCGGCGCCGGCGATCTTCGCGGCATTGACCGTCAGCGCGCGCAGCGCCTGATCGGGCGTCAGGCCGCCGTCGTGGACGGCGCGCGAGACGCCGCGCACGAAGTCCGCGGGCGTCTGCGTGCCTTCCGACGCGAACGCGTACGGAACGCCGGCTTTCTCGAGCGCGGCGGCGACCTTCGGCGCGTTCTGCTGCATGCGCGTGACGCGAATCGGCGTGTCGGCGCCGCCACGGCCGCCGCCGCGCCCACCCTGGCCGCCCGTCTGCGGGAACGTCAGAATCACTTTCGCATTCGCGGCTTTGAGATCCGCGGCCGCGACGTCGGCTTCGAGGCCGCCCGTCACGATGGGATCGAGATTGAACTCCTTCGCCATCGCGAGCGCGCGCAGGATCTCGCGGAACTCGCCCGCTTCGAACGAGACGGGCATCCTGCGCTCCAGAGCCGGCGCGAGGGCGTCGAGGGCGGGCTCGAACTCGGGGCGCGCCTGGTCCTTGTGCTTGTCGGCCCACACCCGCGCGTCGCGCTGCCAGCGCGCGTCGTAGAACGCCTGACGCACGAACGCGATGTTGCCGAGGAGCGCCGCGGGATACCCGGATCCCCCGCCGCGCCCGGTGAACGTCACGTGCTGCGCGACCGGCGACGCGATCACCACCAGGCCCCGGCGATACGCGCCGACGCGGCTGACGTCTTCGACGTCGGGCGGCGCCGCGACGTTGATGAGCGCGCTCGTGCCGCGGAAGAGACCCGACGGCGACACGGCGAGCACGCTCGTGATGCCCGCCGCCGCGAGCCGCTGCATCTCGACGCCTTCGTAGCGCACGTGGCTCGCGGCGTCGAAGTCGGGGTTCAGCAGCGCCTCGCGCTTCGTGCGATCGCCGTCCGCCCAGCTCGGCGCCGGCGTCGCCGCGGCGCCTCGTCCGCGTCCGCCGTCAGGTGCCGCATCAGGCAGCGCCGCGACGGGCGCAGCCGGACGCACGTCGATCGCGGTCGTGTTCGTCATGTCGATCAGGCCCGGATAGACCGTCATCCCCGTGCCGTCGACCACGACCGCATCGGCCGGGACGGCGGCGGTCGCGCCGACGTCCTCGATGAGGCCGTTCCGCATCACCAGGTTGCCCTTGTCGATCGTCGATCCGGCCGTGACGATCTTCGCCCCCTGGATCGCATACACCGGCGCCGCCGGCATCTGAAGCGCTTCCAGTGTCGGGTACGCAGCGGTCGCCGCGAGTGCCAGCACGGCTGCCACCACAACCCCGAGACCGCCCTCCATCCTCCGCCCTGCGTCCTCCGCGCGCTTCATCATCGCCTCCTACTGCCGCGCCATGAAGCGCTTGTAGAGCTCGGTGTGCTTGCTGTCGAGCGGCACGTCGCGTCCCGCGATGATCACGTGCTGGATCTGCGAGCGGATCTCCAGCGCGTCGCCTTTCATCACGACGAGGTTCGCGAGCTTGCCCGGCTCGATGCTGCCAATCTGGCTGTCGACGCCCAGGATCCGTGCCGCGTCGAGCGTGATGGCGCGGATGGCGGCGTCGTGATCGAGCCCCCACGCGACGGCGCGGCCCGCCTGGAACGGCACGTTGCGCGAGAACTGGTAGCCCCCGCTCGAGAACGCGAACCGGACGCCCGCCTTCGCGAGCACGCCGGGCGCCTGATACGGGTAGGCGTGGAATTCGTCCTCACGCGGCGGCAGCGTCAGCACGCTCGAGAGGATCACCGGCACGTCGTGCTCCTTGAGGAACGACGCGACACGCTGCGCGTCGGCGCCGCTCCGGATCACGATGCGGACTTTGTTCTTCTCGGCCCACGCCACGGCGTCGCGAATCGCCTGCTCCGTGCCGGCGCTCACGATCAACGCCTGCGATCGATTCAGGACCGGCAGGAACGGCTCGAGCGACAGATCGGTCGCGTGTCCGGACGGGCCCTTGCCGTACGCGGACGCTTTCTCGATCAGCGCATTCAGCCGCGCAATCTGTTCCGCCGGCGTCGGGCCGCCGGCCAGCGCGCCGCCGCGGCCTCCCCCGCCGCCGCGCCCGCCTCCGCCGCCGCCCGGATACGCGACGATGAGGCCGGCGCTCTCGCGAAGCGTCATGTCTTCCCACGTCCAGCCGTCGAGGTCCATCACGGGCATCGAGCCGCTGACCACGCCGCCGCTCGGCGCAACGCCGATCGTCGTGATCCCTTCGACGCGCGCGACGGGAATCGCGTCGCTGTCGGCCTGGAACGCGGTCCGCGTGCGCAACGACTGGTTCCAGTCCCCGATCTCGCTCGCATCGTCGTAATTGCGCGGCCCCGGCTCGTTGAGGCCGATGTCGGTCGCGGCGTCGACGAAGCCGGGATAGACATTCGCGCCCGCCGCATCCACGGTCTTCGCGCCGGCCGGCACCTGCACGTTCTCGCCCACCGCTTCGATCTTGTTGCCGCGGATGACGATGGTGCCGCGCGGAATCACGGCGCCCGACACGGTGACGATGCGCGCGTTCGTCACGGCCCATGCCGGACCAGCGGGAGCCTGAACAGCCGGACTGCCCGTCAAGCTGTCGGGGGGCCCGGAACTGAGCTCGTACCGGCTCGGGGACGTTCCGGTGATCCCGGTGATCCCGGGGATCCCGGAGCCAGCCGGCCGCGCCAGGTCGGCGATCGGCATCGACGCCTGTCCGGCCGCGGGCGCCCCCGCGACGTTCGTCCCGCTGGTCCCGGCCGTCGTCGTGCGCGTCATCCCCTTCTCGCGCTCGATCGCGGCGACGCGATCGAGATCCTTCAGGCGGTCGTAGTAGACGACGCCGTCGATGTAGGCGCGATCGACGATCGCTTCCGTGCTGAGCGGATGGTGGTTCCAGATGACGACGTCGGCGTCCTTGCCGGTCTCGAGCGAGCCGACGCGCTTGTCGATCTGCAACTGCTTCGCCGGGTTGATCGTGACGGTGGCGAGCGCCTCGTCGTCGGTGAGCCCGCCGTAACGGACCGTCTTCGCCGCTTCGTTGTTCAGCCGCCGCGCCTGCTCGGCGTCATCCGAGTTGATCGAGACGAGCACGCCTTTCTTCACCATGATGGCGGCGTTGTACGGGATCGCGTCTTCGGCTTCGATCTTGTAGCCCCACCAGTCCGAGAACGTGGACGCGCCCGCGCCGTGCGCGGCGATCTCCTTCGCGACCTTGTAGCCTTCGAGCACGTGCTGGAAGGTGGCGATCTTGAAGTGCATTTCATCGGCGACGCGGATCATCATCAGGATTTCGTCGGCGCGGTACGAGTGGCAGTGCACGAGGCGCTTGCCCTCGAGCACCTCGACGAGCGCGTCGAGCTGCAGATCCTTCTTCGGCGGAAGCGGATCCTGTCCCTTTCCTTTCGCGGCGGCGTAGTCGGCCCACGCCTTCTGGTACGCCTTGGCGCGCGTGAACGCGTCGCGCATCACGTAGTCGACGCCCTGACGCGTCGTCGGAAACCGTTCGGGCGGCGTCGGGGCCTGGCCGCGCTTGCGCGTCACGTTCTCGCCGAGCGCGAATTTGATCCCGGGCAGCGCACCCTCGAAGACGATGTCGTCGGGACGCTGCTTGCCGTAGCGGAGCTTGATGACGAGCGTCTTGCCGCCGATCGCATTGGCGCTGCCGTGCAGGACGTTCGCCGTCGTCGTGCCGCCCGCCAGATCGCGATAGATATTGATGTCGGTCGGATCGAGGACGTCGCCCATCCCGACCATCGAGCTGACCGACGTGCCGCCCTCGTTGATGTCGTCGTTGGCGATGTGCGAGTGCGCGTCGATGAGGCCCGGCGACACGAACTTGCCGGTGCCGTCGATCACTTCGGCGCCCGCCGGAATGCCGGCGTTCGGTCCGATCGCGGTGATCTTGCCGTTCTGCATCACGATCGTGCCGTTGGCGATCGTGCCTCTCGTGACGGTCAGCAGCGTCGCGTTGCGGATGGCCACGACACCGGTCGGGGCGGCCTGACCGCCGAGACGCGCCATGGTGCCCGGTAAAGTGACGACGGCCGCCAGCGTGAACAAGGCGGCGCCGAGACGGACATGTCGATGAATCACGGGGCCCTCCATGAGAGCGAGTGCGGGCACTTTACCGTACTCGAGCGGGCCGCCGGGCTAATCGACGCCGCAGTGGTTGCAGACGGCCGTCATGAGGCGCTCCGCGGCGACACCCGCGTGGCGATTGGCTGCTCGAATCGAGGCCGCCGGCGACTTCCGGGGCAAAGACGAACGCCAGCGAGTCGGACAAATCGGGGGCCTGCGCGAAACACGAGGGCGCCGCCGACAGGAGTGCAATCGTGACGAGGGCATGCCTCACGAG
>Ga0066903_100004960_pt1 | contig 11418 bp, 7 predicted proteins | sample PanSoiMetaGPlot1_FD_67491 | JGI IMG/M metagenome (GOLD analysis project Ga0066903, IMG submission 67491) | Tropical forest soil microbial communities from Panama analyzed to predict greenhouse gas emissions - Panama Soil - Plot 1 (version 2) | ecosystem: Environmental > Terrestrial > Soil >...
AAACCCGGCAGTTTCCAAGTCAACATGAATGGAGATGCTGACCTTGGCGAAGGCGTCAAACCCATCACGAGTATGATCGACGTGACCTTACTGCCCGGTGAAGCGGTTGGATTCCAAATGCAAACCGGCACGGCGACTGATCAACCACCGGTCACCACAAGCACGAAGAAGTCGAAATAACATGCCGACCTCACCGGACCGCAATCCGGTCGTGTCCAACTCGATCAAAGCGGTTGGGTATCACGAAGAATCCCAAACCCTCGAGGTGGAGTTTCGCAATGGGCGGCGCTACCGATACGCGGGTGTCGGCAAACAGCACTACTTCAAGTTTCTTGCTGCGGATTCGCCCGGCGACTTCTTCCACAAGAATGTGAAAGGTCTCTTCAAACACGTGGAAGTGGATCCACGCAAAGAATCACAAGCGGCTGAGGAAGAGCCGACCGGGGATAACGGGTAATGGCGTTCGAGCAAACACCGCAGGCCACGCCCTGGAAAGGCATTATCAAGTCCTCTCCGGCGCCGTATGAAACCAAGCAAGCCTTCTGGGACGACCTCTTCAACATCTGGCCCTACTTCGGCAGAATGCGGACGCGTCCACGCTTGCAGGCGGCCGGGCAATCCCCGAACGGGGAAACGATTTGGAACATGATCCCGTTTCTCGATGGTCTGGGCAATCTGCATGATCTGGTCCTGACCACGACCCAGGCCTATATGCTCACGCCCGGGGTGACCGTTCCGGTGTGGAACGGTCCTCTGAATTTTCCAGCATGGGATTCGACCCTCAATTACATCCTGAACGATCAAGTGACCGTCGGGGGTGTCCGGTACGTGGCCATCCAAGCGGGCATCAATCACGCCCCCGCCACCTCACCGACGTTCTGGCAACCGCTGGATTCCTCGCCGTTCTCCACCGCCGTTCCGTATGGGTACGCGATTGCCCAGGGGCGTGTCTATTTTTCCAATGGCTCGGCGCCGGGCGCCTACGCGGACGGGGAATCCACCATCAAATCGATGCGCCATCCCGGATCGTTTCGCTATTGCGGGATTCTGGCCAGTCACATGATCACGGCGAATACGACCGAACCCGCCCCCGGGATGCCGAACTCCACGCGCTTTCCCTCACGCGTCCGCTGGTCGGCTTCCGGCGATCCCACGTCGTGGGAAGAATCAGCGGGATCCTCCGCCGGCCACGAAGACCTGCTCGAGGTGCCCGACATCATCACCGGCTATTGCACACTCTCCCGAACGGGATTTGTCGCACACCCGCACGGCTGGACGATGATGACGCCGACCGGATTGGGCTCCCGTGCGTTTCAATTCGATACGGTCACGCATGCGCAAAAGGGGATCGGCGTGTACTATCCTCCATCGCTCGACGTCTTCGGCTCCATCGCGTGCTTTGTCGCGGAAGAAGATGTCTATCTCTTCGACGGCTCCTCCTTCACACCCATCGGCGGGGACATGAAGACACGCATTTTCACCGATGTCCAGGCCGCATCGGCGGAAACCATCCTCGGCTCCATCATCGCGCGCTTCAACACGCAATGGCCCATGCTCTCTTACTGGCTCTCGATTCCCGCAGCGAAACTCGATCAAGAGCCGATCACCTGGATCTACCATTGGGACTCGCAATCCTGGTCGCGCTTCCGTTCTCCCGTCGGGCGGCAAACGGCGATTGCGAATCTGGTGATCTGAGATGCCGGTCGTCAATGGCGGCACCCCGACTTTATCGCTGATCCCGTCGCCATTGAATTTTGGCGATGTGGCCGCCACGACGTCCTTCACCATTCAACTGCACGTCCATAACACTTCCTTCTCGCAATCCGTTCAGATCGATGGAGCGTCTGTCGATAATCCGAACTTCTCCATCGACTCCTCGGTGTTTCCGAAGACGCTCGGCCCGGACAAGGTGCTGCTTGTACCGGTCACCTTCAATGCCCCCGCCACACTGGGTGCACAAAGCGGAACGCTCGAAATTGTTTCCGATGCAGCAAATGCCCCGAACCCGACCGCCGTCAGTGGAAACTCGGTCGCGAGCGGCACCAAAGCGATCTCCATCGATCCGTCCTCCTGGATCTTTCCGCCGACGAAGGTGGGTAAGACCTCCGATCCGATCCTCGTCACCGTGAAGAACACCGGCTCCGGCACGGTGAATGTCACCGTTCAGATCCCGGTGCTCAATTCTGCGTTTGTCTCCACGGATCTCCCGGGATCGGCCACGGTTCTCGCGGCCGGGGCGTCCTTCACTTTTCACGTCGCCTTCAAGCCTCTGGGTGCGGGTTACATCGTTGTCCCCAACGGCATCACGATCACCTCCGATGCCCCGTCCTCACCGGATCTGGTGCAGTTGGAAGGCAACGGCGTGTTGATCGATCCGGCCTACGTGGTCGTCGGCGGACGCGAGAATGGCTTCATCGCCTTCGGCAAAACCATCCAGCAATTCAACACGAACGACTTCAACGTCGAAACCGACGCGTTTATGGAACGCCAGATGGGCTACGGCGGCATCGGCTACGAGTGCGAATTATCGCGAGTGGAATTGCAGTATGCCGACATCGGCGGCGCGTGCCTGGAAGTGCGCGATACGAACGAACGCGAGGAGTTTAAAGAGCAGCAAGTGCCGCTCGGCCAAGTTCAGAATGGAAGGCTCCGTCAGCAACTGGCCGATATCAAACTGACCGGCGAGCTTCATACGGTCCGTGTCACGGTGCTCGATGGCCCGCTCTCGCTCCATGCTTGGTCGCCGCGGTGGGTGGGAGCGGGGGAAACGAAGAAGATCGCCAATCTCGCCGGGTGCGGCCCGCCACTCACGATCACCTCGGGCTGTCCTGTGGGTCCATTGAGCGTCGGTGTGCCGTTCACGTTTTCCTTCACGGCCTCCGGCGGGGTGCTTCCCTACGTCTGGTCATTGGCATCCGGTCCGTTGCCACCCGGCTTGACGCTCTCCGCCACGGGTGTCTTGTCGGGAACGCCGACGACCGCCGGAACCTATCCCTACACGGTGAAGGTGACTGAAGCCGCCGACCGTTCGACGACGATCAACTGCTCGCTTCTGGTGATTGCCGCGCCGATCATCGCGGGATGTCCGGTGGGTCCGTTGAATGTCGGCGTGGCGTTCCTGTTCACCTTCACCGCTTCGGGCGGGACGGCACCGTTGACGTGGTCGTTGCAGTCCGGCCCGCTTCCCCCAGGCCTGACCTTATCGTCGGGAGGCGCACTGACCGGCACGCCGACCACTCCAGGCACCTACCCCTATGTGGTGAAAGTCACGGATTCGGGGGCGCGGTCCTCGACCATTTCCTGTTCGCTGGACGTGATCGCGGCACCGCCGTTATTCACGCCATGCCCCGGCTTCTCCACCGTTATCGGGATTGCGGTGGATCGCTCGCAGTTGGTTCAGGCCGAATCGAATTTCATCATCCCGCTGGAGATCACCGACACCCGGTTAAAAGACATCGCTCACGGCGGCGCGATGACGAGTGCGAGTGGGTTCGATTGTCGGCCCTCACTTCAAGACTGCACGATGCTCGGATACGAGTTGGAGGACAACGGCTACGATCCTGTTCTCGGAAAGATCCTCCTGCATGTGCGGCTGCCCGCCATCAATGGTCCGGCGGCAACGGCCAACTCGCTGTTCAAATTAAATATCGGAAATGCCTCGATCACGACGGACGGTTCATCGGCGGCGATCTGGTCCGACATCTATCAAAACGTCGTGCATCTGAATCGCTTCGTCGGCACACCCGGAACGGGCGGGGTCAACACCACGCGGGAATCGACGGCGATGGGCCTGAACTGGAACGGCTCGAACGTGCCCGGAACCGGAACCGGCCAGATCGGCAACGGCATGCTGTGTACTCCCGCGCAATTGCCTGACCTGCGCCGGCCGGAAACGATCGCGCAACCCTGTGTGGGTTTGCAACCGTTCACCGCCGAGGCCTGGGTCCAGACCACCTCGATGGCCTACCAGTACATCTGCGGGAAAGTGAATTTCACCGCTTGTGATGTCGGTACCACCGCGGCCTTCTGGTACATGGCCATCAACAACGGAAAAGTCGAAACCATCTTCCGGAATTCCGGATGGACGACCGCCATCACGGTGACTGGGAGCATTCCGATTGCCGATGGCCAACGGCATCACGTGAAGGTCACCCGCTCCGGAGGCCTCGTGACGATCATCGTCGATAGCGTGACCGATACGTTCGTCACCGGAACCGCCGTTAATGTCACCGACGATGGTGGCAACATGGAGATCGGGACCATCGGGTTCGGCCACTGCGGCAACTACTTCAACGGCACGATCGACGAAATTCGAACGAAATCGAACCAGGCCGACTCGCTCAATCGCACGATCGATGAATACCGAGCCATGAAGAATTGCAAGAACCCATCGACGTTCTACATCCTGGATCCAACGAGCGCATGAGCCGCATTCTTCCCATTCAACCGCCGCATCCCTTCCCACCGGGGGTCTGGAAGAAAGACCAGGAAGAGTCGTTACGCCGGATCTGGCAGGACATCGCGGCGTTTCTCCGAAGCCAGGGTGGTGCCGGTACCGGTAGCGGTCTGATCGACGCCACCACATTTCCCGGCGCCAATGCCGGAGAGCAGATGGGCAATGCCATCGTCTCGCTTCCCTCCACCGGCGGGATCATCGATGCCCGGGGTTTTACGGGTAGCCAGTTCATCACCTCGAATATGTTTGCGGGGGTCACCGTCCCGTTCACGCTACTGCTAGGCGCCGCCCAGTTTCATGTGACCGTGACCCAGACACTGCAGGGACGCCATAACTGTCAGATCCTCGGTGTGTCCGGCGCGGGTGACACCTCGACCGCCGGAGTCATGACGACATTCATTTGGGATGGCGCGGCTTCAGGAACGGTCTTCTTCTTCGATTACTGCCGGGATTCCTTTTTCGAACACTTCTGCATTATCCCGGGAACGGGAACGATTGGGATTGCGACTCGCATCGATGACACGGTGGGCGGCGTCTCCACGAACCTGAATTTCAATGCGATCAACATCGGAGCTGCGACGACTGGATTTCAGGTGGGACCGACGGGTGGTACCGGGAATGATTTGATGAATTTTGAGGACTGCTACATCGAGGGAGCGCCAACAGGAACTTCCTATGGTTATGCCATCCTCGGCGGCCAATCCAAGTGGATCCGCATCCATCGCGGCACCGTCCTGAATCGGACGCACGGCGTCTATGCGCCTCACAACGCGATTGCCATCGAGAATGTAAATTTCTCCTCCAATGTGAACGATATCTCGTTAGGTAATGGTGATCCCGTTCTGATCAAAAGTTGCCAGAGCGAGACGTCGAACAAATTCCTGCATGCCCTAGGGGGAACGAGTGGGAGTTTCGCGTCTCCGGTAACGATCGAGGCCTGCCGATGCGCCACGGATAATGTGGCAGCCGACAATCTCTATATGGAGTACCACGCAGCGGGTCCCTTGAATTTGACCGGGAATCAATTTGGGGATGGGACGAACCGGCCATTGCTCAAGATTGATTTTCAGGCGGCGGGCGGTTGCCGGGTGAACTCGAAGGGCAATTTGTGGTGGGACAAGGATGTGTTTTGGGGAACACCGAATGATACCGTTCGGGACTTGGTGTCCATGGGGGATATCGCCACAAGCGCATCCGGCGATACCATCCATATGCCGACGCTCATCGGAGACACGATCAATACCGGTTTCCGAGACATGGGCTTGTCGAATGGGGCCAACAATGACTTTCCGACAATCGCGGACGGAAGCAGTTGGCATTATGTGATCAATTATTTTTCGATTACGGGACCGACCGCCGCATTCAGTATTTCGGGGTTCACGGGTGGGTATATGGGGCGTCAACTCTGGATCTTTAATCCCACGTCCCAACAAATGACGATCAAGAATGCAACAGGCTCATCCGCCAACAATCAAATCCTGACGTTGACTGGTGCAGACGTGGTCTTGCGTGCTGGTAATTCATTCGCGTCGTTTATCTACGATGCGACATCCCACAAATGGATTCTGAAATCGACAAATTGAGGTGTATAAGAAAGCGGTAATGCAGGGCTTGGAAACATTGGATCCCGTGACGATCTCGATCGAGGAGGCCAACCGCCTCTGGGATCGCGTCCGCCATCAGGAGATCTGCTTCGACGACTTCACCCGAGACAACGCCGATCTCTTCGCTCAGAAACTGGTTTTGCCGACGACGGCGGGATTTCTCTACAAGGATGCGGTGCTCGTGCTGATGGAACAGATCATTCCTAAGCTGAATGCCTACATGCATTTCTTTCTTTTCGATACGACGGTTGCCGATAACGAACTGGCGACCGTCGGCCGCCACATCGCCCGTGACACCATCGATATGTACCAACTCCATCGCATCACCGCCACGCCTCCGAGTTTCAATAAACGTGCGGTGCGGATCGCGACGCGCGTCGGCTTCCGATATGAAGGATTGATGAAGGGGGCGTTCCTCTACAAAGGGCACTATCACGATTTGGAAATTCGCGGCCTCTTGGCCGAGGATCTACGGAGGTTGATGTAGCGATGCCACAAACTGCCGTGATGCCAGCGATGATGGGCGCGTCGATGGGAATGAATCTGCTGGGCGGACTCTTCGGTGGACCCAAAGTCACCAAGATTCCCGCACCCGCACCGCTCTTTCCCGGAACCCAGGAATCCTACGTGAAGGCCTTGACCGATGCCGGTGTCGCTCCTGCGGCCTTCCAGACCATTGCCGAAGGTGCCAAGACGGGAATGCCCACGGATGTCGGACCGGCCTTTGAAGCGATGAAGGCCGCCTCCCAGCGCGGCATTGCCGAAGGCCGGTCGAATCTGATCGAGCAGTTCGGCGTCGGGGGATTGCGTTACGGCTCCGACATCATGAAGGCAGGCGTCGATTACGAGGCGCAGACACAGAAAGATTTCGCATCGATTCTGGCGGGCTATACCCAGCAGGCCCAGGAAGCGGCGGCGAATCGTCGCCTGCAGTCGGCAGCCATGGGACAACAAGCGACAGGGGAACTCGCAACGGCTTTCCGCCCGACCGCCGTGGTCGGTGGACAGTCGGGTTTGTCTCAAGGGTTACAGGCCGGTGGCCAGGGCGTCATGAATTTCATGATGATGAAAGCGTTGTTCCCGGATCTGTTCCAAGCCGGGATGGGCGGCGGTGGATCGGATATTGTCGGCAATCTGCCAGGCTCGATTGGAACCGGTGACGTCAACCCCTTCGATATGCAATTGGCGACGGCATAAGTTATGGCTGTTTCGGAAATCAGTGGAATTGCGGGAACGGTAAGTGGCGGTGGCGGTGTGTCGAATCAGGGATTCGAACGCTTCGCCGAAATGATGCTACGCATGCGGGAGGCCAAGCAACAGGAAGCCGCGCAGAAACTGGATACCTCCTTCAAAATCTTCGACGCGACCGGCATGATGCCGTCGGAGTCCGATCTGAAAGGCCCGCTGAAAGAGTTGGGCGTTACGCTCACGCCGGAGATGATGGACCAGTTCGCCCAACGGGGGCAGGAATTGCGAACCACCCGCGCCGAAGCCGCGAAGACGCAGGTGGCCCAACGTCATGCCGCGGAGGCGACGGCTCAACGCGAACGCATGGATGTCGAGAAACAGCAGGCCAAACTCGAACTCGGCCAGCGATTGAGTCAAGCCGGAACCGACGACGAACGTCAGCGGATCACGCAGGAAGGCATCGACAAGGGGCTCATCTCGCTGAAAGACATTTCCGATATCGATCAATTCAAGATGCAAATCCGAGGCCTCCCCGCAGAGCAGCAAACGAAAATGATCGAGAACTATGACCGGCACATCGCCGGGATGTTCTCCACCGATCAGTTGGAGAAAAACACGAGAGACGAGGCCGCCGCTGCCGCCCAAGACGCAGCGACCGCCAAATATCGGGCCGATCAACTCGATATCCAGCAGCAGGGCATTACTCTCGAGAAAGATCGCATCGGTATTGAACGTGCCGGATTGGCGCTCCGGCAGAAGCAGGAAGCGGCTCAGGAGAAAGTGGATCGGTTGCATGCGCGTGCCGGGATTTTCAAAGCCATCGGCGACTTCATGAAGGAGAATCGGTCCACCGCCATGGATGCGATGAAAGAACTCCAGATTGCGAAGAAGGCGGGTTATCCCATCCCGCCGGAATTGGAGAAACGCATCGGCATGCAACTGGCGAAATCCTACCTCGATATGGAGATCACCAAGGATCTGGACGGCGAGCCGCTCGGACTTGAGGCGTTGGAAAAACTATCCGTGGGTGAGGTGCCTGCGGGTATCACGCATCCTATCGACTATTTACTGGGACGCACCCATACCGAGTATTTATTTGAACCGATCCGTAAAGGACCAGCGGGCATTGATGCGGCTGCGGGTGAGGGGTCGCGGGATGAAGATCAGTTCGTCGGACCGCGGAAACCGCCGCCCACGCGCGCCCAAGAAGTCGGCAGCACCATTGGTTCTGTCATCGCAGCACCATTTCCGGGATCTCCACTGCAGCGTGCTTTGAAACGCAAAACCCTCGAAGCGGGCGAGGCGGGAATTCGCGGGGCCTACGAAGGAGGGAAATCGGCCATTCAACAGTTCATGCAAGATTTGAGCTCGCCCCAGTAAGCCATGTCGAACGGGACACAAACGTCTCAACCGACGTGGGACTCCATTGATCGGCAACTCGATCAGAACATGCCCACCGCCCAGCGGGACAAGATCCGCAATCACTATTTCGATCAATACATCGCACCGAAAGTCCGAACAGGCTATTCCGTCGAAGACACCCGTGCCGATTGGTTGAAGCGGACGGAAAAACCGTTGCCGCCGATGAGTGAGCGCATCGCTGGGACACTGGTCAATTTAGCGATGGAAGGCGCGGCTTTCACGGCCCTCTCCGCCGCCTTTGGTCCTCTGTCCGCAGGTTTGGCGCGCACCCTGTTTGGTGCGAGCGATGCCGCCACTGTGGCTGCTGCCATCGGTCGTGGAGGCATGGCCATGGCGACCATGAACGCCTTGGAGGCCTCCGATGGGGATCGCGTGCGTGCCGGTGTACGGGGTGCAGCACTGGGTGCGGCGTGGGAACTGGGCATTGGCGCCGTCTTCGGATTCGGGGAAAAAGCCATGCGTGCGGCCGAGGCCGATGCGATCTCGGGAGTACCCGCACGGCGGGAAGCGGGTGCGGTGGCCCCGGGTGGCGCACGCTTTGGATACTACGGCACGGCTCCTCGACGACCCGGTGAACCCCGTCCGTATAAAGTGTCGGAAGTGGTTCCGGAACCACCGGAACCACCCAAGCAATTGATCGGTCGCACACGTGAACCCTTGCAGTTGACGATGGGGGAACGGCGGGCCTTCCAAGCGCAGCGGGTGTTCGGTGAATCCGAAAACAAAGCCTTTGCCGAAATGCAGGTCCAACGGGTTTCCGATGCGCGTCAGAAAGGCTTTCTGATGTCTCCGCCGAAGATCTCGGTGTCGAGGCCAGGCTTATTCGTCTCCGGGAAGGACGCTGCCGGAAAACCGTTTGAGATTTCGGTGAAGAAAGGTTTCGAGGAGAACGCGATTGCTCAAGTCGAACAACTGCTCGAGGCTGGCGGCTCGATGGACGGCATCCAGTACCATAGCTCCACGCAAGCCCGCATGACCGAATTCCTTCGGCACTTCGCGCGCAAAACCGAAGAGGATGATTTCGGAATGCGCTTGAAGATCTCACCACCATCGAAGCTGAATGCTGGAAAAGTGGCGCGACAGATGAACGACTTGGGATTGCGCGGCACGGTCATTGATGAGGCAACCGTGCGCGTCGGTCCCGACTCGCCCTTGCGGAAAGCGCAGCAGGCGACGAAGCGGATCCAGAATGCGAAGAAATTCGTGGCCACCGGCGACAAAGCCAAACTCGATGTGGCCGAGGGACAGGACGGCAAAGATCTGTTTCGCATTGGCGAAATCCGCACCACCTTACAGGCGCCGCTTGAGGCGCGGCAGAAAGCCGGAATCCCCTCCGGGAAACTCTACGACGAAATGCACCACCTTCAAGGCGAGATCGGAGCGCGCCATGGGATTCGCAATCGTGCGGACATCGGCCAACTGGGGCTGCGCTACTTCGAGCGGAAAGTCTCCGGCGAAGAGGTGAAGGCCGCCGACATGCTGAAAACGTATCCTGGTGAGCGAGGCAGGATCGGGGAGCGTCCGCCATCGGGTAATCGAGAACCCTCCGGCGTGTTGAAGGGATACCGCAAAGCGATTCCGGCGAATGAGCGATTCACGTGGGACCCGGACGAGCAGGAAATGTATTTCATGGAAGGCCGCGTGAAAGACCGTCCCGTCGGGAAAACGAAAGTCATTCCGCAGGCTGCGGAGGACGTCGGTTTCCATGGTGCCCAGATCCGTACACCCGAAGGCCCCATGCGCGTGCTGACGAAAGACGCCGACAAGCAGACGATGTATCACGAAGGGTTGCACGATGGCGGAGAGCATGCGGGCATCCGTCACGACCAACTCGGCATTTCCTCCGGCTCGCGCAAAGTCTCGATGGACATCGGCAAAGGATTGCGCCGGGACTACCCGGATGCCTATACGGAAATCCCCGGACACCAGCTTCTCGATGAAGCCTTCGTCCATGCCGCAGAAGCGATTCGCTTCAACGACACCACACGTCTCGCCGAGCTCGGTGCGGACGACACGTCGATCCCGCATGTAAAGGCCTTTGTACGCGAAACCGCCGAAAAGGCACTGGACTCCATTGCCGATGACACGGTGCCGCTACGGGCCTACCAGCGGCGTTTAAACGACCTTTTACGGCGGACCACCGACGACATCACTGGAGCGCTCGATCAGGCCTCCGTTCACGGATACCAAACGTGGTACGACCCCGATCTTGGGAAGTGGGTTATGCGCGATGGGGAAGGCCGGGAGATCTGGAAGAACGAATTGAATGATGTGTGGGATGAGATCCACAATGCCGATCCCACCGTCCAGATTCCCGATACGGCGCATGCGGCGTACTTCAAGGGATTCAAGGGTCCCGCCGTCCCTCGAGGGACTGAGCCGAACTCGACCATTCCGGGGAATCCCGAAATCTGGAACATGTCGTTTGGGCTTCAAGCGCTCGCGCATGTGTCCAGGCCGGCGTTGGATTGGGCGTCCAGCATTCAGAAAATCATCACGCGCGAAGGCTCGGACTTCGACCTCTTCAATCCCATCCGATCCCTGCTGCAGGTCTCTCGTCGTGCGGCGGCGCGTGCGGATGATATGGGTGTGGATCTGGACAAGATCTTCAAGGGCGTGTCGGCCACGAAGTTTTCCAATTACGGGGAAGTCTTCTCACGACCGGAAGCCGAATGGGCGGCTCATGGCGCGAAACTCGACATGGATGCCAAAGACCTCGATGTTCTCAAGAAGCTGTCCGCTTGGGAT